>JAANMY010000948.1_pt1 | contig 36456 bp, 25 predicted proteins | sample 7279691 | NCBI WGS metagenome assembly JAANMY01 (sample SAMN14094543, study PRJNA606508) | bioreactor metagenome | isolation source: A lab-scale SPAN reactor treating ammonium-rich wastewater day 388 | place: Ireland: Galway | collected 2018-02-07
CCTGGTTGATGGCAGGGACTCTATCAACTCCCGCAGCACGGATCGCGCCATAAACAGCGGATAGCGATTTTTATCTATGCAATCGTCCGGGATGCGACAAGTAGGACTAACCTTTTGACTCTGCGTATCTTGCTTGCAACAGGTGTTCGAGCATCAGAGCTTTTTCAGGCTAGGAAGGAAAGTGTGCTTCTTGACGAAGCGCGCTGGAATATTCCTGCAAGTAAAACAGGGGTTAGCATGGATATTCCATTGCCTGCTCTTGTTGTTGAATGGTTCAGCGAGCTGATTACATTTAGCCATGAATCTGTTTTTGTTCTGCCAACCAGAACATTGAGCCGAGCTGAGCGAAATGGTGGTGATGCGCATATCAACAAGGATTCAATTAGACAGTCAATAGATTATTGGCTGGAATATTACAAGCCTCCTGTAAGACGTTTTACTCCTCATGATTTGCGTTCAACCATGAAGTCTCATATGCGTGCTCTCGGTGTGAGTCGTGATATTTCAGAGATGTGCTTGAATCACAAGTTGCCTGGGGTGGAAGGTGTATATGATCAATATGGGTATTATGAAGAGCGGCGTCTTGCCTACGATTTATGGGTTGATTTTTTGTCTAAACTAATAAATTCGTAAATAAGATAAAAAGGCATAGTTTCATTATTCGTTGTTGCATTAAACAATTTTCTGTCGCGGAAGGTTGTGGTGAAGAAAAGATATTTTTTGATTAAGTTGGCAAAAAACTTGCTCAAATGTCACTCGCAGTGAAAGAAAATTTGTTTATGCAACAAAGTCATCGGTCATCTGAAAGCGGATGAGGGTAGGGTGAAAATCCTTTCAAGGACGGTTTGGGTGAGTAGACCTTGCGATCACGGGTGGCGCACAAAAACTGTACTTAATTATTGCCGCGCTGCGGCTTTATTTCGTCAGGTTCTGATTAAAAATTGCCGCACTGATTGGAGTGTTTGGCGATCAGCGGCATGCCTGTAGTTGATGGAAGAATTATCTGGCCCGCTTGGATTTTTATCGTTGAGGAAGTAAAAAAGGTTATTAAATGGCGACATCTAATATTTCAACCAAAGCAGAAAAAGACAATCTCATCTCTTCCCCAGATTGGGGAAGCGAGGCTCGCGTGCCAAATAGGGCGTTGTGGGAGATCGCCGCAATTGCTGGTGATGTTGAGCCTAAGCTTGAGAAAGTCAATGAAAGAAAGGAGGCTGACTCGGAGTGGAAGGTTGAATATGAAAAACGTGTTAGAGCAATGAAAACTGCACTACTGCCTACACGTAGTCAATTGCCTGATCATGTGTATTATGAACCGCAGCTGGGAGGAAATGCAACTCTCATAGATAACCCCAAAAAATTCAGGCAGGTAAGAGTGGACGTCGTAAGTGCTATTGAATTTCTTTGGCATAGATTCGGAAAAAATGTCTTCCCCGAGGGGCTTAATTTAATCCACCAGCAATTAAGCACATTGACCGCTGGTACGGTCAACCAGTCTTCCCAAGACCTAATAAGTGATCCCATAGCCTCTGCTGAAAATTCGGGTGCAATTAAGGGGCCTTCACATCGTAATCAAAAGCTGGCGAACGCCACCAAAGAGCTTAAACGGCTGCAGGCGCTGACCTATGTTTTTTCACGCGAGCTTTTCAGCTGTAAGCAAGATAGTGAGCTTCCGCCTGCGACACTGATAGACGATTGGCTTGCTTCAATTGACGAAGCTGGGCTTAACGGGCGGGAAGGTTTCGGCCCAACTGGTGTGCAAGCTCTCATAGAGAGATGCTTCAAGAGCTATTCAGAGCTAAGGAAATCCTGCAAAACTCAGTAGTCAATCGGGTAGAAGCTGGCCAGTCATGGCATCCTCACAGGCATGAAGCAAAGCAGCCTTGACCTGAACCTGAGTACCAAGAAGACCCGCAAGCAGGAACTGCTTGCCCAGATGGATCGGGTGGTTCCCTGGGCTGCACTGGTAGAGCTCATCACCCCGTATTACCCCGAAGGCAAGAACGGTCGCCCACCCTTTGCACTGGAGACCATGCTGCGCATCCACTGCATGCAACAGTGGTTCACCTTGTCAGATCTGGCGATGGAAGAGGCCTTCTTTGACACCCCGATCTACCGGGAGTTTGCCCAGCTCGATGCCCATGGACGAATACCGGATGAGAGCACCATCCTGAGGTTTCGCCACCGGCTGGAGAAACACAGGCTGGCCGATCAGATTCTGGCCACCGTCAACGAACTGTTGGCAGCCCAGGGCTTGCTACTCAAGGCAGGCACTGCGGTGGATGCCACCTTGATTGCAGCGCCCAGCTCCACCAAGAACAAGGACAGAAAGCGCGATCCAGAGATGCACTCGAGCCAAAAGGGCAACGAGTGGCACTTTGGCATGAAGGCCCACATTGGCGTGGACGCGGACTCAGGCCTGGTGCACACCGTCATTGGTACCTCGGGCAACGTGGCCGACGTCACTGAAGGCAACAGCTTGCTCCATGGTGAGGAAACGGATGCCTTTGGGGATGCTGGCTACCAAGGCGCACACAAGCGCCCGGATGCCAGGAAGGATGTCACCTGGCATGTGGCGATGCGCCCAGGCAAGCGCAAAGAGCTGGACAAGGAAAACAACCCCATAGACGCACTCATAGACCAGGTGGAGAAGATCAAGGCCAGCATCCGGGCCAAGGTGGAGCACCCCTTCAGGGTGATCAAGCGGCAGTTTGGATACACCAAGGTGCGCTACCGGGGTTTGAAGAAGAACACGCTGCAGCTCAAGACGCTGTTTGCGCTGTCCAATCTGTGGATGGTGCGCCATCAATTGCTGGAGGCACAGGGATGAGTGCGCCAGCGAACAGCCGTGCAGCCGCAGCGGCTGCGCAAGTGGCCCCCACAAGGGGCACCAAACAAGGCGGAACCGCTGGAAAGACGGTCTCCATTGCGCCAGATGAAAAACTCAGTCTCGTAGCACGCGCGAAACCGAGTTGTTCAGGACATCCCTAAAGCGAAATCCATGATGGAATCCATCATCAGTCCTGATGGACTCATCATGGACTAGAAATTCCGGACTGCCACGCCTCCAAAATTGAACTCATCCGGATGCTAATGGGTTCGACGGGACTCATTGAACCAACTTCAATAGTTCTTTCAAGGAGGCTTATATGGCACAACAATTTCAAGAAGCGCTGATTCGCAAGCGCAAAGTTCTGGAGATGACCGGATGGTCCAACTCCACCCTCTACGCCCGTATCGCGAGCAAGGATTTTAAGCCTGGCGTCAAGGTCGGCAGCCGCATGGTCGCTTGGCCCCTGAGCGAGGTTGAAGCATATATCAAAGCGCGTATCTCTGAGCGTGACGAGCAGATCGGTGGGGCAGCATGAAGCGCAAGAAGGCTCATAGCAGCCCCGCGCTGCACACCGCTCCCACAACGCAAAGCCCACAGCAGGCCACTCCTTCTTTGGTGAAGAAGGATAAACGAACCAAAGAACAACCCGGCCTCGACGAGGAAAATATTCTCTCACCTTTGCCTAAGGCCATCAAAGCTGTCTTTCGTGTTGTCGATGCACACGGTAAGCGAACTGGTCACATTGCTGTCGAGTCAGTGAATGAAGCCGGTGAAAAAGTGCTGAGTCAAATTGACCTGAAGAAGATGAGCAATGGAAACTTGGAAGAGGTGGCTGCGCTCGCTGTCGACTCAGACTTGTTTCCCTTCCAATCTCGAAAAGGTGCCAATGAGCTTGCTGCGCTGATCCGCCAGCCCCAATACCATCAGCCTGCTTACATCGCTGAGCATGATGGCTACCATCGGGTGGACTATGACGGCCATGTCATCGAGTTTTTTGTGTGGCGCGACAAGATCCATATGTTTGGTGATGAGTCTGCGCCCATTGCGCTGCGCATTTTGCTGGGTGTTGCGACTTATCCACCTGCATCTGGAACTGTAGACCAGTGGAAGTCAGAAGTTGGGGTGCACGTTGTTCGTAACCCATACATGCTGATTTCTGTACTGGCTGGCTTTACTGCCTTACTGAACCAAGCATTCGCGTTGCCGAAATTGGTGCTCATGTTTGTTGGCCCCAGCAGCCAAGGCAAAACAACACTGCTGCGTGTGGGGCAGTCGCTTATCAACTCTGGCAAGAATATTGAAACCCTTGCGGGAACTACTAAAGGTATTGAACTGAAGTTACGCGAACATTCGGACGCACCTGCGTTCATGGATGAGGTTCGCCAAGCTGACGTTCCTTCAGACTTGATCAAGCTGGTTTTCGACATTGAGAACGGCGCGAATCGCAAGGTCAGCTCCGGTGCTCAGAAAATTGTTCAGCGTGGTGCCATTCGAGCCGCTTTGGTAGCAGCCAATGAAAGCACGGTGGCCGAAATTACGTCGGGAGCGCGAGTCAAGGTTAACGAGGGCATTGCTGCTCGACTGCTCGAAGTGCACATTCAGGCACCTCATGGAGCCTTCCATGTACTGCCTGACAACATGACGGCCAAACAGTTCGCTGAGCACATGAAACTTGCTACCTCCAGCGTGCATGGTGCAATTTGGGACTCTTGGGTGCCAAACGTAGCTACAAATGCCTGCAACATTCGCAGCTGGCTTGATAAACACCTTTCTCAAATTGAGAAAGAGTTGTTGGAAGGGCTATCTGTCAACAACCCTGTTACTGCGCGCCTGGTGCAAGGTATGGCGGCTTGGTGTTGTGCAGGGATGTTGGCGCGGCGCTTCGGACTGTTGGACATTGATCGTAAAACCATCATTTCTTCTGTTCGACTCGTGCTGGAGGAGCATCTGAAACGCAACGTCCATGGCAGCCATAGCGTTGCAGAGCAGGTGGTGGCGACTGTACGTGCATGCATTGATCAGAACGCGAGCAAATTTCCACCTTTGACGGAGTTCTACTCATCGGAGCATTCAGGCATCTATGGGTATCGCGTCGGTCACGGTGAGGGTGCGGAATTTTTGTTCCTGCCCTCTGTGTTTGAGCAGCTTGTTGGTCATAAATATGGCACCGAAGCAGCCGCTCGTGCTCTCTCGGCTGCGGGGTTTCTGAAATACACCAAGGGCGCTGGCTATCAGTATCAGAAGCGCGTTCCCAACATGGGCGGTGAATCGGTGCGTAAGCGTTTTTATGCAGTGTTTGCTCGCATTCGTTTCGCCTGATCCCGCCTAGTTGCAAGCGCCCTTTGTCACGTTGTCACAACGTCACAAGCACAAAGCATGACAGTGTGGCAATAAGCATCACTCAAATTTAGGGCGGGCTGTAATACATGACATCAGCCCGCCCGAGCCCATGGATAACCAAATGAATATCAATAACTTGCAGCGTGTCCAAACATCGTTGGATCTTCGTGATCGTTTGCTTGAGAACTATTACACAGCTTCCCTTACCGAGTTCAAGCGTGTACCTGGCTTGCTTGATTCGGAGGCTGGACTCAGTTCTAGCCTTAACTTAGCCCCAGATTTAGCCTTCAATGGGAAGGCCACACAACAGCCTAGTCCCATAGAAAAGCTCAAACTTAAGCTCAAACTTAGAAGCGAAAAGAAGCTCAAAAATCAAGCCAAAGCTAAGGAACAGGCCACACCGTGGAAGCCCTTCCACTCAGTGCTGATTGACACTGCCAAGGTAAAACTTCGGGTAAAGCACCCACCTTTGGCAGAACTGGCTCAGAACAATGCCAACGTCAAGCAGGATGGCTACAAGTTCCTTATCAAATGCCCACTTACTGGTGCGTGCGTTCAAATGTTCAGCCAAGAAAACTGCCAGGCGTTGTTGCTGGAGTTCAGCGTACCCAAATTTCTAACAGGGCAGAACATCGTAGGTCACTTGGACCTGCACGCTGGAGCTCTTGCTGCTATCAAGAAGGCGTTCAAGCTTTTGGGCTTTCTTCCATCACCGGAGGAGCGTGCAGCTATTGGTCGTGGCGAGTACGCTGTCACGCGTGCTGATGTGGCGGTACATGTTGATTGCGGATCATCGGAGCATGCCCAAGCCTTGATGATTGCCCTGCGTGAATACATCGTCAGCAACGCTGGTGATGTGAGCTTGTATGGCTTGGAGACGGGCTACATTGGTCAGGGCTCGAAACGCCGCACCCTCAAGTGGTACCGCAAGGGTATTGAGTTGAAGAAGAAGGGGCGTGCAATCCCCCCTCATGTTCATGGGTGTGAATACTTGACCAAGGTTGCTGATCGTTTGGTGCGCTTTGAACTGACGCTGCGTGGCAAAGAATTGGCACGCCTCGGTTTGACGTCACCAATGGCATGGAATGAAGGCGTAGCCAAAAAGCAGCTCTTGCCTTGGCTGTTCAAGTTGAAGCAAGCGGAGGGTGTGCTGCCTGACGCCAATGGCATCAATCGGCTCTCCCCAGTCATGCAAAACAAGCTTCGGCTCTGGCTTTTGGGTGATGTTCTAGCCTTTAGCCGTGGGGTTTCCAAGGACGCTTATCGTGATGCCCGCAAGAAGGTCAAAACGGCAACAGGCTTGGACATTGAGCTGGCTCGGAGCCCGGAGCTGCAAGCGGCTGCATTCACGACTATTCGCCAGCTGTTTGAGCGTGGCCTAGGCTTTAAAACCTACGAGGAAAAGTGGGGTCTGTTGGTTCAGAGTGCCCTCCAGGGCAGCATTTAGCAGTTGCTATAACAAAAAATTGGTAGGAAACACCCAGATCCTTATGCGTCAGATTTGAATGATGCCAAGCTGGCGAATGATTTGAAGGGGCGGTTTGATAAATACTGAAGGGGCTTCGTGCCCCTTGTTTCATTATTCAACGCCAAGTGCTTTAAAAGCCGCGTCCACAGCATCTGAATAGAAGCTGGTCTGGAACTTCGCGAACAGCTCTCCAGGGACCGATGGGATGTCCGTGACGCTGGACATGGGCAGCAAGATCCGCTTGGCTCCAGCATCAAAAGCGACTTGCATGCTCTCGGCCAGATTGCGCACCTGCACGATGGTGCCACCCAAAGTCATATCACCCAGCACAGCCAATTGGGGCTGCACAGGCTTGCCCAGTGCAGCTGAGCACAAGGCGATAAAACTCGCCAGCGTTAGCGCTTGTGGCGCACCGCTGTTTTGTAGTTCAACCAAGTGAGTGTGAAAGTCACGCTCGCCCGGTTTGATCGAGGCGCTCACACGCGAGGAGTTGGCTTTAAAGAAGTCAAACGCGACTTTGACTGCTTCACGTGGAGCCACTCCAGATACATTGACTTTGCCACTGCCAGGGATGGATTGGATCTCCAAGCGGTAAATACCAGGCATTTCTGCAGCGCCCATGCTGATGGTATGCAGTGTGCCCGGCTGCAAGCGGCCTTCAGGCACCAAAGCTCCACCAGATTGCTCTGGCACGGTCACAAAGCGTTCTACGCCGTCTTCCACATCGATGTAGCTGAAGTGCACGTCATAGAACTCCATGCCACCGATTTTCTTGAGCTGCTCTTTGACGCGGCGGCGGGACTCCAGCGCGTACTCCAAGCATTGGCGCACGATATCTTTGCTGTACTCGCCATGCGGGCAAATCAGTTTGAGCAAACCTGAGGTCGTACGGCGCACTGCAATGGTGTCACGCTGGTTGAGGTTATTGCCCAGCTTGAACCACTTGTCGATGGCATCAGCAAAGCTGTATTTACGCATTTCACGCAGGTACTCGGCCAGATAGTCAACAATCATCCCGTACTGGTTGGTGAAAAACTGCGGCCGCATTTTGGGGATCTCCCACCCCGGAATGTATGCGTGGAAGCGGTCAAAAAATGCCGAGTCAATCATGGCTTCAGGGAAGGGAGCCAGCAGGTGCGAGGTCTTGACCAATGACTCAACGCTTTGATTGATATTGCCCACAAACACCATGGCAGCACTTGCGTTGATAGATTCACGGCCACGGCTGAAGGAGCCTGAGGCCATGTAATCCTTCATGATTTGCACGCCATCATGGTCTTTGAAGTTGATGCCAGCTACTTCGTCAAAGGCCACGACATCCCACAAGCCCACCAAACCTACCTTGCGGGCGCTCATGTTGTAGAACAGATTTGCAACCGTGGTCTGGCCACCTGACACCAAGATACTGTTGGGACTGATTTCTTTGTAGATGTGGCTTTTGCCTGTGCCACGTGGTCCCAGCTCACACAGATTGTAGTTGTTCTCTACCAGAGGAATCATGCGGGTGAGCAGGTGCCAGCGCTCACGCTCTTTGAAGTGGCTGGGCTCCATGCCCGTAGAGCGCAGCAATACATCGATCCACTCGTTGTCTGTGAAAGCTTTACGCCCTTCAAAAAGTGCCTGCATGTCCATATTGGGCATTTGGATAGGCTTGAGCTCAGTCACCGTAAAAGGCGAGCCGCGTTGGTCTTCTTCAAACTGATATTTGAGTGTAACGATGCACCAGATACCACCTACCAACAGTTTTTCAAACTGGCGCACATAGGTGTCTGAGATTTCGGCATTTTTAACGCCAAGATTAGACAGCAGAGCTTCGTAAACGTCGCGCTTTTCGTTCAGTTTGACGGTGATCTTGTCGATGACCTTGTACGTGCCGCTTTCACGCACCTTGGACTTGACTTTCTCTGCCTCGTCCGCACGCACGTAGTTCTCGGCCAGAACGCGCTTGACCATCTGCAGGCCATTTTGAATGGTGGCCTCGTCATTGCTGGAGCAGTACATGCCCAGCAGATACTCCAGCACATAGACAGGGACGTTAGCCCCTTCTTTGATGAGCTTGGTGAGGTCTTTGCGGACTACCTTGCCGGCAAAGTGTTGGTTCAGCAATTCATCCAAATTGGCTGTGCCAGAACCTTCTTCATGCAGGCCGCTGTCAAGGCTAGGGATGGGGCTGTTCAATTCTGTGCTCATTGCTGTCTGTTTAGGTGTCAACAGGTGTCAACTTAGAAGTCATTGCCAAAGGCAAGATCAATTTTGATGGGTGAGCGTATCAGTTCTACCTTGGTGCTTACATCTCGCACCACAACGTCATAGCTGCGGTGCGGATCGTGCGCACCGGTATGCACGGTCAAGAAGATAGATTTTTTACGCTCATCCAGCATTTGCGCGGTGCTATCAAAGGTGATGGTCTGCTCATCGCTGATGGGCTTGTCACCATCACGAATGGCCACCACCACAGTGCGAGCCAGCATGCGCTCAGTCACAGCTTCGGTCTGGATAAATTCAAAGCGCTGCGAGCTGTTCACCATCTTGCTGACGTTGCCCAGCAAACTCACGCCAACCTGTTGGGTCTTGGCGCTTTCAGCATCGCTCACACGCACTTTGATCACGGGGATCACCACCTCTTGTGGCATGGCACTGCCGTGCACAAAACGTGCACCACCGGCAAAGTGAAAGCGGCTGGCCCCCTTGGGCACCCAAAAGTCCAAACTGCCTTCGGGCGTAGTGCCTGCGGTTTTTTGTGTGTTGCCAGCCCATGCCATGCTGTTTTGGCCCAAGTGGCGACCCAGCAGATAGCGTTTTTTGGCTTTGAGTGTGCCCGCTGGCTTTTCTTCCAGCGCAGCTTTGTCCGCAGTTTCCAACGGCGACTCTTGGTAGATAAAGCCATGGTCTGCCGTTACCAGCACGTTGGAGCCATTGAGCGAGTTGATGATGAACCCCAGCAGGCCAGACAGCTCTTTTACCGTGAGTGCTGCGGCCTCAAAGGTTTTGGACTCCGAGGCTTGTTTATCGCCCGTCATGTCGATGCGGTCGTGGTACACGTAGACCACTTCGTAGTCGCGCACCAAGGCACGGCCTTTTTCTTTGCCCAGGGCCAGCAGATCCTCTGCTTTGATGGCCATGCCACCAAAAGCTTTCAGGTGCTCGTTGCGCTGCTCCAGCGTGGCTGCAAGCTGGCCATCCACCAAAACATCTAGGTTGCTGCTTTCCTTGTATGCCAAGGTTTTGTGGGGCAATAGCGCAGCCATGCCCAATGCGGTGTAGCTTGGCAATACGCCCAACATGCTGTCCAAAATCGCTTTAAAGCGGTTTTTGCTGTTGAGGGATTGCACCAACTCTTGCGCCACTTCATAGCGCAAGGCATCGGAGATCACCACAAACACGCGCTTGGCACCGCCGCTGTACATCAGTTGTACTTCTCGCTCGTAAAACTGCTGCTGCGGTGTCACATCGGGCAGGCTCCAGTGGCTTAGCAAGCCCTTGTCACCATCCACTACCTTGCCCCATGCGGCAGCCAGTTGCGGCACAAACCAGCCGGAGTACATGTTCTCAATTGTGTCTCGCAGCTCGTGCAATACGGCCCAGCCCATGGGCTCCACGGCATCTGCCGCGGTGTGAAAGTGCCGGTACAACTGGTCAAAACGGTACAGGTTGGTGCGGTATTGGTGAAAGCCGGTGGCGGCATCCACAAAGCTAAAGCCATCAGCGTGGTCAGCTTTGAGGTGCAGGAAGTCTGCCGCAGCGGTCAGTGCGTCATAGCAAGCGGCCAAGGCGCGGGTATGGTCGCTGGCATTGCCTAACAATGCGTTGGCCCAATGGCCATCGCGGCGGCGTGCAATCAGCTCGTGCACGGCATCCATGTTGGCACCAGCCCCAGCCAAAATGCGCTGCTTGAGGTTTTGCACCACGCGCAGCTCAACCTCCTCAAAAGTCATGCACTCTGCCAATTGCTCGGCGGCGTAGCCCGCCAATAGCGTAGACAGGCTCAACTCCTTGGCCACCGCACAAGCCAGTGTGTTGTAGCTGCGAAAAGATGCCAAATCTGAACGCCAGCGTGCTGCGAACACAGATGCATTCGCTGCCAACGCGCGATCATTTAGCACAAAGTGCGCCAACTGGCGCGGTTGCTCGCCATCAATGCCGCGGCACAGATCAGTCACCAGAATGTGTATCAGCAAATCACGCAGACTGGGCTCAGTGGCTTGGTAGCCCAGTTGCGAGCGCACCAGTGACCAAAAAGCAGGCGCTAAATCATTGTTCTCAATGTCCAGCCAAGCTTTAGGTTCGGCATCCAGATCCACCTGGCCATCCACATCCATGGCGGCAAACAGGCGCAGCAGGATGTTGAACAAGTGGTCTTGATCAGCACGCGTGAGTACCTGGAGCATCTTGCGGTCCAGGTCAAACACGCCATCGTCTGCAGACACCAAGCGCTTGAGGCGTTCCACACGCTCCTTGGCACGCAAAAACTTGGCGCGGTCTTTGAGGTGAAAACGTAGCGTTTGGGTGGTCAGCCCCAAGTCTTCCAGCAGGATGGATGCGGTGTCTGCACGGAAAGACTTGCTGCGCAGGCGTACATCCAGCAGCCAGTCTTTGGCAGGCTCGGGCTCTTGCTGTGTGCTGTACAGCAGCCAGCGCTGCTGCAAGTTGCGCTCTATGTCTATCTTGATTTGCAACGCAGGCGTGGCATCCAGCCGCACCAGTTGCACGCCTTGCGGCGGCAAGCTGTCCACAATGGCTGTGAACTCCGCATCAACGTCGTGCCAGAACACTACGGGGTGGTTTTCAAACAAGGCCGCAAGGCTTTCTGAGATACGTTGATTGCTCATGTTTGTACTTGTTGCTGCGCAGCTGCAGGTCGCAATATCAAATCCGCCACCATATGAAAGCGGTCAAAAAACGCTTGAAAGCTGGGCATCGTCCGCAATTGATCCCAACTTTCTGGTTGGGCTTCGCACCATTGTGAAAGTTGAGCAGCAGACTGTGGTCCTCCCAAAGCTTGGGCGAGCTGAGTCTTGGCTGAGTTGGGCGAGTCGTCGTTGCCCGAAACATCTTCAAGTGCTTGGTGCGAGTGGCCGCCCGGTTGTGTTGTCGATAAAAGCCATGCTTCTGATTTTGGCTTTGGCAGCATAGGGACGCCAAAGTCAAAACCAGCAGCGTTAAAGCCATCCAACATGCTCTGCCATTTGGCATTCCACAGCTGGCCAGGGGCACTGCGTGTACCGTCAGAGTCTCTGAACAGCACAGCCATGGTTGGTGTATCGTCAGCGTTTTTCAGCTCTAAAGCCTTCAAGCCCAATTGCTTTGCATTGCTGAAGTACAGCCCCGTTTCTGCCGCTTTGTTTTTCCCCCTCAGCCGCAGCATACGGCCAGCGCTCTGCTTTGAAGCTTGGTTCAGTGCTGTTTCACTCACAAAAATGACGGCCTCTGGAATGGTTAGCAAGTCATAGTGCAGTAAAGCCTCCCATAGCCGCTGCAGCCAAATCATCATCGGCCCTGGCACAAAGTCACGGTCACTGCACACCCCCTGTGCGTTATTACAAGCGCCAATGTCCGAAGGACCTTCACCGCTGACCAGCAATCTCATTCTTTTTTCTCTTCTCTTATTGCTTCAGCATCGGCGATTGCTTCGGCATGCATGGATGCTTCGTGCTGTTGATCAAGGGCAATGCATTCTTGGGTCAGCGCCCGTAAATCGGTATCTACAAAAGCATCGCCAGGTCCCATGGCTTCGAGTTTGGCTGCTATGCGAGGAATGGCAAAGAAGGGGCGAATACGGGTCTCGCCTGCCGGCGTCTTGTAAAGCAACTGCACTGCGCTACGAGCCACGTCGTCAGGCAGATAATTTAGAAGCAAGGGGCTGTGGGTGGTCACCAGTAGCTGCTGCGGACTTTTTAGCAAGGTATCTACCAAGGTTTCCACAATTTCCTGGTTGATGCCGTTTTCCAGTTCATCCAGCAGCAGCAGCGAACGGTCTGATTCAGCCTGGGTTAAGACGGCCAAAATGCGCAGCAAGCCATCGTTGAGGTGCAACGCCTCTGTTTCTAAAATCTGCGAACCAAACTGTTCAAACACAGACAACTTTTTCCAGCCCGACCTTTGTGAGGTGATTTTGAAATCCACCAAGGCCGGGTAAAACTTCTGGAGCAGCGCAACCAGCGCTGTTTTATGTTCCCCTTTGATGTTGTCCAGATACGCAGAAAGCTTCTCGCCGCCAGCTCCAATGTCGCTCTCGCTGACGCGGGCACTTTTGCGCAGCAAGTGCGGTGAAAGCAACTCCAGAGAGCGCACTCGGCGCAAAGCATTGCGAAACTCCAGCAAAGCAGCTGGTAGCTCAGAGTCCTTGAGTGCTGACAGGATGGAGCCTTGGTATTCAAAGGCAATGCTTTGGCTAGGTCTGCCTTCCAGCTGAAATGCTTGCTCGCTTGAGCGAAGCAAAAAACCTCTGCCTTCGCTTCCCCCCAGGTAAACAATTTCACGAGAGCAGCGCAGATCGGTTCGATTGAACGAGGCATTCCAAGTGATCGTTTCACCTGTTGTGACCTGAAAGTACACAGTGAATGTGATGTTGCTTTCTTTACGCAACTTACATCTGAGATCTGCAGCTGACCACCCACGCTGCTCTAGCCATCCCTCTATATCCCCACGGGCCAGCTGTGACAAAAAGTCCAGAGCTTGGAGCACAGTGCTTTTGCCAGCACCGTTCATACCCACCAGGCAGTTGAAGTGGCCCAGACTCAGCGTCACATCAGCCAAAGATTTGAAATTGACGACCCGTACAGACTTAATCATCACTATTTCCTCCAGTGATGATTTTTACACTGTCTAGTAAATCACCAAACTTGCCGTAGTTCACCTTCACGCCATCGTCCAGATCCAGCTTGATACGCATGTCGGCATAGTGACGCAGCTTCTCGTCATAGGCCAACAACTCGGCGTGCTTTTTGGTCAGCTTTTCAATTTCTTTGTTGATCTTGTTGCGCGCTGCGGTGCTGCTGGCGGCCAGTGCGTCTTTTTGCAGCATATCAATGCGCGCCTGCATTTTGCCGGTCAGGGGCACCACGTATTCCGCACGCATGCGCGCCAGCGTGCTTTCGTTATAGCGGTGCAAGTACACCAAGGCTTGAAAAGCACCTTGCTTGCCACTGCTAAACAGCCAGTAAATGGGGCGTTTCTTGTAAGTTTGCAGATGGTCTTTGTAGAACTTGTCAGCAATGTAGCGGCGGATGGTTTCTTCGGGCGTTTCGCTGCCCTTGGGGCCCAGGCTTTCGGCCAGCCAGGCGAGGTTTTCTTCCAGGGTGTCCGGCCCCCAGACGGCGTGCAGAAATTCGCGGATGCGCGTGGGCGCATCGTCGGCAAACCAGGGCTGGTCGGTGACGGGCAGGATGCCGTCGGCGTCCGCCGGGAAGCTGGGGTAGCGGCTGGCGTCAAAGCCGACATTGCCGGCGTGGGCGTAGATGAGGCCCGGCGCATCGAGGCTGTAGCGGCCCATCATGCAGCCGATGGCGTAGGAGATGAGGCGCTGGCAGTCTTTTTCCTCGTTCGGCTTTAAAAAGGTAACTTGGTTCGAAGGAACGACTCCGAATTCACTTCCATCCAATCCATACTGCTGACAAATTTGCACATAAAGCTGGGATTCAAAAAATTCCAACTTAGATACTCTGCTGCGAAGGGCTGATTCCCAGTTAATCCATGAATTCTTAAGATTTTTTTCGCGCAGATCACCGCAGACAAACGGATAGCCGGAAAAATCCCATGATCTTTCTGATGTACTAGCATCTTCCATCGATAGATTTACACATTGCCTTACTATTGATGTAAATGTCGAGTTTTCCAACTTCTCTAATCTAGGTAGACCAAGAAAATAACCGCCTGAAAAATGGAGGGTTGGATTTATTGCAGGGATTATCTTTTGAATTAATGGGCTGTTCAGATATCCAATGGCAGCTATTTTTGATTCCTCATTGTCAAAAAATGCACTGTGACCTACAGTATCAAAAATGAAACCTTCAGGGTATAGCCGGAACGAGGTGTGCGACGAGGTGACATCTGACCAACTTAATGAACCTTTGAAATAGTAGCCCTCGTTTCGAATGACTGACTTCGGAATAAAAGATTTAACTTCAGCGCCCGAATTTTTCCACAGGACAACATAGTCCATGTTGCCGTAGTACTTTCTGAAATCTCCTCCTTTGTTGTATGGAGCCCAGTTCACATCGGTTTTTTCAAAATCTTCCGAAGATTTGCAGCCAAACGCGATTCCGTCGAAATTCACCTCATGCCAAAAACGGAGGAATCTAGACGTATCACCAGTGGAGAGGCCTTGACGTGCATCGCAAGCTGAATCCAGGAGCGGCGATCGATCGAGAATTGTGTAGATATCTTCGCCAAGCCAATAGGCGATTGGGTTTCCATTAATTTTTTTGAAGTTAATAACCTTGGATGTGAAGCGCCATCCGCATTTAGGATTGGCGATCGCCTCCAATGTTTTCTGCCGTTGAACATCTTGGCCTGGAAAATCAGATAGACGCACGAAAGATGCTGCGTAGGATTGTATGGCCGGCCTCAACAAACTGAAAACACATAAAGGTACACGCACATCACCCGACGCGTTGTACTCGAACTGAATCAATGAGGAAATACTTGAGTTGTTTAATATCCTTGATCGCAACTGCTCATGAGATGAGATGAACATCCACACCATCGGAGTCATGAAACCCAAAGACCCAGATCGATTGGAAAATATCAAATTTCTATCGATGAATGCTGCAAATAAGTCACCATCCAAACCAGGATATAAATATCTCAGGTAATCTTTCAACAATTCGGACATATATTTCCGTCCGATATACGGCGGATTGGCCACCACCGCATCGAACTGCATCCCCAACACCAGCGCCTGGCGCACCAGCGGCAGCAGGTCTTGGGCGGCGGCCTGGGCGTAGAGGTCGCCAAAGGCTTCGGCGTTTTTCAAAATAGATAGCTGCTCGCGCAAGCTGGGTAAGCGCTGGGGGCCGATTTGGATCAAAGAACCAAAGGTTTTGGCGTGGGTAAAGGTGGCAATCAGTTCGGCAATCGCCTGTTGCGTCAGCCCGGTGCTGGCTTGCGCCTGGGGCACAGCCGCCAGAGCCGCGTGCAGCGCCTGCGCGTCCAGCCCCGTGCTTTCTTGCAGGCTCAGGATGTTGAGCTGGGGCGGGTTGTCCGGGTCGGCCAGCAGGCGGCGGTCGTCGGCGCGGGCTTTCATCAGCAGGGCAAAACCGGCCAGCTGAGCGGCGCGGTCGTCAATGTCCAGGCCGTAGAGGTTTTTTTCCAGAATCAGGCGCGGAATGTCGCGCAGCCGGTAGCCGCGCTCCAGGTAAATCGCCTTCAGCACGTCGTAGGCCACCACCAGAATGTGACCGCTGCCGCAGGCGGGGTCCAGGCAGGTGATGGTTTCGGGGTTGAGGGTGTCGCCGTCTTCAGCAATGCGGGTGTGGATGAGCGCATCCAGCTGGGCTTGCACTTCGGGCGTTTGCTCGGCGGGCTGGATGTAGTAGGGCCATTCGCTGGCCAGCTGGCTGCTGGGGTTGGCCATCAGCCACAGGCGGCCGACGCTGTTCTGCACCAGGTACTGCACGATCCAGTTGGGCGTGAACAGCTGGGTGGCGGCGGGAATGTCCTCGCTCTTGACCACTTTGCCGATGACCTGGTCTTTTTTCTCGCTGATGTAGAACTGGTAGAGCCAGCCAATCACCTCGATTTCTTGCCAGTCTTCCTCGGGCACGCCCGCCACCAGCTTGGCGATGATGGAGTCGGTGCGCAGCAGGTGGTCGGGCAGCAGCAGCTCGGTGTCGTCGTCGATGCGTTCAAACAAAAACGGCATGGCGGCAGACAGGGCGTTGCACTGGGCCACCAGCAGCAGGCGGTACAGCTCGCCGTCGCGGTTGCCCGCCAGCTTCAGCTCCAGCACCTGGGCGGTGTTCAGGCCGGGCAGGCTGGCGGTTTGGGCAATGTCGGCGGCGTGGGTGAGCAAATCGGGCAGCGCGCCGGGGCTGGCGGCGCTGCTGCTGAGCACCCGGTGGCCGTGGCCCAGGTAGTCGTGCAGCTCCATGTAGCGCAGCGCGGCAAAGCGGTTGAACCAGGTGTAGGCAATGGCCTCCATGGTTTGCGCAAAACCGTCTTTTTGAATGCGCTCGATCAAGCGCTTGCGCTGGTCATTCACCTTGGCGGGCCATGCTTGGCCAGCGATCACGGTGATGTTGCCTTGGGTGTCCGCTGGTGCGACTACCAGTTTGCCGCCGTGTTCTTCAAGCCCCAGTTGGTGGGCGCGGCCCGTGACGGCGGCGATAAAGTCTTTACGGGCTTGGGGAGCGTAGGACTTGAGATTGGACTTGTTCATTTTCTTGACTCTCTAGGCCACTAGCGCTTTCTGGGCTTGCGTTAGCAGCTACTTTTTTTAACTCAACCTGAGCGTATGGAGTGCCCCAGCATGCAAAAGTGGCTGCTGGGGCTGTACACATGCGTTGCTTACTGCACGCGGGCTTTTTTGCCGGCGCGCACCACGGCCAGCAACTCGGCTTTGAGCTTGCTGATGTAGGCATCTACATCGGCCTCTGTTTCCAGGTAGCTCTGGGCAAGCACATCAGCAGCACGCACCGCTTGGATGGATTTGACCGTAACGCTGTGGGTGGCCGGTTGCCCCCTGGTTTCGGCCTTGGTGGTGGGGTTCACCGGATGGGGCTGCACTGGCTGTTCGGGCTTGGGCGTAGGTGCATGCTTGGCAGCATCAATGAGGGCAATGGCGTCGTCCATCGCGTCGTTGGCAAAGTTTTGCAGGTAGAAGATGCGGGCGATGCTGGAGATGCCAGCAATTTCTGTCTTGAGGTCCTGCAAGGGCTTGAGTGCCTTGTTGCGCAGATCAGCCGAAGCGGCATGTGCATCCAAGTGTTTTTGCACTTCTGCCAGTTTGCTGTCAATGGAAAGCAGGGCGCGTTCACGCTTTTCTTGGGCCAATGCTTCGTTGGCGGTGCTGACGGTACTGATTAAGGGCTCAATGCGATTGATCAGGCCGTAGGGCTGTGCGCTGTCGCGAATTTTGGCAAGCTCTGCCAGTGCGCTGGCAGCCTGCGGGATTTTCTCCAGCGCTTCGCGGTTGTCAGCAAACTGGCCGAGCGCTGCCAGCAACTTGCGCCAGATGCTGATCTGGGTTTTGTAGAAGTTTTGCAGGTCTGACACATCCTCGGCTGCGTCTTGCCAATCATCCTTCTGAGCCAGCAGCTTCTCGATGAAGGAATAGCTGTCTTGAATGGCCAGTTGTTCGCCCAGCAAGGTCAGCGTGGTGTCGATCGTTGCTTTGCCTGGGTGGTGGGGTGCGGCGGCTGTGTGGGCGTAGCCCTTGAGGGCGCTTTGCCACTCTTGCAGTTCCGTGCGGAAATTGGCCACCAAAGTGCCTTCGTCTTCCGCGCCTAATTGGCTAAACAGTTCTTTGTACAGCTCACGGGCGCGGCGCAAGATAGCGGCATCTGCCGTTTTGCGCTTCAAGATGGCCACTTCTTTGAAACGCACGGATTTGGTGAGTACCTCGACCGCATCGCTTGGTGTCAAAGGAGTGTTGTTGCGCATGAGCTGGATCTCGCCAGCCATATAGAGGCGTGCGATCAGCAAGGTGATTTCCCATTCAGGCTTCCAGCCCCATGGGATGCCGGTGAAGCGGTCCACGACATCAGACAGCAGTACACGCATTTGGCTGGCAGCAAGCTGCAGGTACTCTCGCAACTCTTGCACGGCCAAATGGTTGCCAGCTTCACCATCTAAGGCCAAAGCATGCTGGGTCACGTTGGTAGCAGAAAGCACGGCCTTGATCTGTGCAATGGGATCGGCTTGGCGTATCTTCAGGTAAGGCAACTTGGTGTAGGTGTTGGTGATGAGGTAGTTCACCAACTCATCGAGCACGCTGCCGGGGTTGCTGGCCTTGATTTGTACTTTCTGGCCCAGGGCGTAGAAGTCGCCGGTGGTGATGAGTTCGGACAACTGCAGCACCAAGCGCTGGCGGCGTTCACGGTTTTCATCCTTGCGGTCGGCCAAGATGCGCTTGAGCGAAGGTGTGGCCTGGTCAGCCTTGGGGCTGACGATGTATTTTTCAATCTGCTGGTAAGTGGCCAGTTCGATGTCCAGGCGATTACCTTCTGCCATGCGCACAAGGGCGCGACCACCGCTTTCGCTGCTGCGCAGAATGCATTTGGCGGGCTGCAGCTTGTCATAGTCATCACCCAGTGGGGTGATGATCTCAAAGCTCAGCGCATGGATGGCATGACGCCATGGAGCACCATCGAGCAAGCGGTTGAATTCATAGTCAGCCTTGGTGTCACGGTGGCGCACCTTGGTTTGGTTGCCCAGAATTTCTTCAAACAACAACTCAGCCAGCAGGCGCGACTTTTCTGCCGCAGACACATCTACGTGGCCAATCTCACGGGCCACATCGCGCTCTTCGTTGGTGAGGAAGAACCACTGATCACCATTGCGGCTGACCAAGCGTTGTTGCTCCAAGCGCTCTAGGCTTTCTTGGATCTTGCGCTTGAGGGAGAGCTTGTCGGCATCGATTTGGTCGATGCACAAGGTTGCGAGGTTGTCGATGTTGGGTTTGACAATGTCTGGGATGTACCGAATCAGGAACATTGCCTTGAGCAACTGGGTGTCGTATTCGCGCAGGGCTGGGTTGTTGGGCGCTTCGTCAATGGAGCGCTTGGCCATGCCGTCAATAAAGCTCTCAATTGACGGGTAGAAGTCATACAAGGGCACCAGTACGTCTGTGCCCTTGGGCGCATTGCGCACTGCGGCAGATTGGAAGGCGTCGAGCAAGGAACGCTCGCCGCGAGAGAGGTGTTTGCCTGTGGCACCGACTTTGCGGATGGACTCAAAGATCTTTTGCAACAGCGTGAACTGGTAGGGTGCAAAGGGGTAGTTGGCTGCAAACTCTGCCGCATCTTTGTAGCCACGCAGGCTGACCGAGTTGCCGACAAAGCTCAACTGATTGTTAATGACATCGCCCTTGGCCGCAAAGATCTCGCGCAGATCGGCTTGCGCGGCATCAGTCTTGGCCAACAAGCGTGCGCCAATGACTTCGTCGGTATTACTACTGGCCAAAGACAGGCGTGTGTGAAAGCGGCCTTGAATTTTGGAGAAGTCTTGGGTTTTGGCCTTGTTGGCTTCGCCAATGGCTGCGTCAATGTCTTCCTGGCTGGTGACGATGACCCAGGCACGGCCCTTGCACTGCGTGCCCAACTGCTCAGTGATGGTTTGCAGGCTGAGCATGAGCTGCGAGTTGCCACCGATGAACTGGCCCACTTCGTCGACGAGGAAGATGACTTTGTGGTTGGCAGGGCAGGTGCTGAGGTAGTCATTGACCACCTTAGCGAAGCTTTCGATGTTGATACGGTAGTTGTCGCGAGCATCATCAAACCACTTGCCGGCGGAATCGGCTGACATGTTCAAAGCTTGCTGTAGCGCTACCACGATGTCGTCACGCAAGAAATCGACGGCATCGCGTTCTTGCTCCCAGTTGCTGCCGTTGGAGGCCGCAAACGCTTGTTTAAACGTGTCTAAGACGCCTTTGGAGAGCAGGTAACGCTCCATGTCTGCGATGTGGGGGGCATCGCCAGAGAAGCCCAGCTTTTCGTTAAACACGCGCAAGAACACCTGCAAGATGGCATCGCGATCGGTCTTGCTGTCGGCCTTGGCGTCGATGTTGAACAAGATGACATCGGCGGTGCCTTGCACGGCACGCTGGATGTCTGCTTGCAGCATGGCATCTTTGATTTTGGTGTGATCAAAGAATTCAGACGCCATGCGTTTCTCGCCGGTTTGCGGGTTCTGTGCCTCTAGGTTTTCGAGCAGGTACGACAGAATCTTGATGAAGTGCGACTTACCCGATCCAAAAAATCCACTGACCCAAACACCCATGCGATCCGTGACTGCCGCATCGTGAGGGCTATCCATAGCTGCCAAGTAGGCATCAAAGAATTTACGCAGGTACTCGCTGATCTGCTTGGTGACGACGTATTCCTCAAGCTCTTGCCAAATGCTGGCGGCATCTACCTGGTCGGCTTTGATGACGCCGTTGATAGCGCGGTCAATCGGTTTTTGGAATAGGTCTTGAATGATCATGGGATGCAACGGGGTAAATACAGAAATTCTGTGAATGGAGCGAATCGCCTCAGACGATCTCTGGCACCAAACGGAAAGCGCGGTAGTAGTGGTCTTCACCCAGGACATTGAACAGGCGCAGAGAGTGGCCGTCGTACTTGCCAGGGAAGAACATCAGCAAAGGCGTTTTGCCCATGATGGGGTGCAAAGCAGACAGCAAAGTGTGCGTGCGCAGCATGGGGTAGACAGCCCCCACGCCAGTCAGAACCAACAGGTCTAGCGAGGCAGCATCAAACTTGCTGGCAATCTTTTGGGCGAGCTTGTCTTCCTTGAGGACCGAGCGCAAAGCTGGGAGCACGCCTTCATCGCCTTTTGTTTGCTGCAGCGCAATGGCTTTGTCAAGCAGGTTGCGCTCTTGCAGCAGCTCTACCACCATATCCAGCAGATTGATTACGTCAAAGCGCACGTTGGCGTTGGGCTTGGACAGGGCAGGGAACACGGTGCTGGAGAGAAAGTCACGGACCTCCATTTCGCGCTCGGGTGGATAGTCAAAAATCCAAAAACCGATCTCGTTGCCCAGCCCTTTGCTGTCTAAAAAGTCGCGGGAGGTGATGCGAGGCAGGATCTGGTTAAGGCGCTCTTCAAGGCTAAGCTTCATGACGTACGGTCCATGCAATCGAGCACGTAGTTTTCTTTGCGTTCGTGGAGGTAGCGCCGCACATCTGGGTGCAGCGCACGTGGCGTAAGTTTGAGGTTGCGAGAGCTTTCCAAGTATTTCGCTTCCACCAGGATGCGAACAATCACCTGGAACAACTTGGCACGTGTTGACTCAGTCCAATCAGCTACAGATGCATCTTGGTGAGCGCACTCATCCAAGAAGTCTAACCAGTCCAATTTGGATAAAGATGGCTCAAGCTGGCGTTGTCGCAGCCCGTAGACGTTGCGCAAAAAATCACCTAACAACGTGCTGTGTTTGATGGAGGCTGCGAGCAGCAGCTGCAGTCGTACCTCTGATTCGCGATCCGCGATCATCTGCAGCCCTGTCGCATCCAATGTCTCCAAGCGTCTGCGGATGAGCCTTGCCTGTCTGCGGGCAGTGGCAGGGGAGTTCTTTTGCAGGATGTTTTCTACCTCCACCGCGTGCTTCCAACCGGGCTCGTCAACTTGCGATAGCAACAGCGCTGCTAGCCGCTTGCTCTCAAGCGGCATAAGGGATCCAGCAGAAATTTCAGCGTTGTAGATGCTCACAAAGAAACGTTGAGGGAAAAGGTGACTATTGTCAGCGTTTAACCTTGCCCCAGTAAGAAGTGTTGTGCTAGTGGTGCAAGTGCTTATCACTGAAGTAGTTAATCAGCGATGCCTCTAGGATTCTGCTTTGGGTCTCGGTGATCCTTGAGTTCATGCCTGCTTAAGGCTGGCTGCAGTCGTTCAGATATAGATATAGCAATGACTGCTGATATACAAAGCAGTCATTGCGAACACTTGCTTGAATTTCGCTCACACTCCCAGTGTTTAAGTCACTTGCTTAGGTCGCCTCACTGAGATTTGCGAGTTCATCCATTTCGTCGAGTAAGTCTTCATCAAGTTGAGCTTTAGGTGAAGGGACTTCGCGGTATTCAGTGTGGATGCTGTTTACTTTCTGGCCTCCTGTCACCGGAGTGATGCCTAGGCGTGTAAGGGTGTCAATGAGGTCTGCGACAACCTGCTCGCGATGAGTCACGAAGGTGGATGCAAACGAACGCCAGAAGGTCCAACCTGCACGTTCGAGGATGCGCTGCCTTCGCATGTCGCTATCCCACTGGTCAGGGCCATGGTAGCGGTCGCCGTCGCACTCGATGGCCAAACGGTTGTCGTTGTCTCCCTCCACCACCATGTCGATGCGGTACTGGCCAACAGGCACCTGTGGAATCACGCGGTAGCCCTTTTCAACCAAGATGTCATAGACCTCGCGCTCGAACGGTGATTCACACTTCTCGCGGTTGGAGCTCAAGTCCTGCTCGTTTTGTAAGAATGGAGCTTGGAAGTGTTGAATAAGCTTGGCACGCAAGGTGTCCGCCGGGCGCAAATCCTCTAAGCGCACGCTACGAACGAGGTACATGCGGTCACGTGCACGAGATGCAGCTACGTTAAAGCGTTGCTCGGCGCTCACCTGAGTTTGAGGGTGGGCGTCGCCGGGTGACGCGATCATCGACAAGAACATGATGTCGCGTTCTTTGCCTTGGAAAGTTCGAGCGTCGCCGCATGTGATCTTGAACTTGGTGACCACATCCTCGCCCAACTCTTCGGTCACGCACTGCATGATGAGTAGCGCTTGCTTGTTGCCAATCAGCGATACAACACCAATAGTTCGACCCGATAACGCTGGGTTTTCAACGATGGCTCTGATCTCATTGACGATGTAATCGACCTCGGCTGTATTCAAGTCGCCGCGCTTTGCCCCGTGCGGGACATATACATCCACCAGAGGCGGATCAAGGCGTTCGGACTGGCGTGGCATGCGAAGCGGGCGCAGCTCGTGCTTATAGAACTCACGCTTGGAGTATTCAATGATAGGGGCCACACAGCGGAAGTGCTCACGCAGCATCACGCTGCTACTGGAAAAGACCACCTTGAAGAGGTCGTAAACCGAGCGGTCAGGCGTCATTTGGGGGGCAAATAGGCTAACCTGATTACTCAAGAAGCGATGGCGAAGCGCCTTGATTTTCTCTTCGATCAGGCCAATCCCGTCAGGAGATACCTGCTTGTCGTCACCTACGATCAAAATTTTCTTGGCACGCATGATGGCGGGCAGCGCGGTGAGATCGGACTGCGAGGCTTCGTCAATGATCACAAGGTCAAAGTCGCCGAAGGTCGCGGGCAAGGACTCCGAAATACGGAAATGCGGCATGATCCAGCAAGGAATGGCTTTGTTGGCCTTCTCTGCAGCCTCACGGGCATCTTTTCGGAAACGGCCGGCTCGCACTCCTGTGCCCTTGCCGATCTTCTTGATAGAGGTTCGGTAGGCTTCCAACGCGACGGCAACATCCGGGGTTACGTTTTCCTTCAAGCGCAGCCATGTACGGGTGGTGACAGCTTTCTGGTACAGGCGGGCGAGATCGCGTTCGAGATCACCGCGCAGCTTGGTCAGGCGCTTGAGTTCAGCACGGCCGTCCATTTTGGATACGCAGGTGGCCAGACGGCGGATACGCCATACAGCAGCCCAGTTGTCTGGGATCAGCGCGTCATGGGTTGGGTCAGCGGGAGTTGTACGCAGCATGCCCGCCCACCGGGGAGCACCTTGCGCCTCGATAGCTGCAGTCACCTCTTGGACCACGCCTAAGTTAGGAGCCAGTGCATGTGCCTCCCCAAGCTCTTGCGTCAGTTGTGCCCAGCGTGCGGGGAGCAGCGTTTCGGGAAGGCTTGACGAGCCGAACTCTTTGGTCGCAAAGCTATAAAGCTTGTCCGAGATCTCTCCATCGCAGCCCTTGAGAGCGTTGATCAGCGTCTCCTTTATCTTCCAAGTGTCAGAGAGGCGGTGCTTGAGCATGTGCTGCTGCAAGATGCCCGAAGCTTCCTGGACCATATCTGCTGTAAGCGGGAGCTGGCCTGCCTTGCTCCACGTGGGAATCAACTCAAAGATAGCTGTGTTTGCAGCCCTCTCAGCACTGATGCAGTGCTGCAGCAAGTCTGTGTATTGATCGGCACGCTCGATGGCAGCGAAGTTATCCACCTGTGGCAGGGAGATCTCCTGAGCCAATGAATTCCAGCGGCTAATGAGCTTCTTGGTGCCTTGCAGGAACAGGAGATATGCCTTGACGTGCATCCACTCGTCACCGCTGGATGGTTTCACCCCTGTGACGGTGACCTCATCGAGCTTACGCTTTGCGTCGCTCTTACCAAAAAAGCCAGAGAGTCCGAACGGCTTCTTGCCCATGCTGAGATTGTCGATCGCGCTCATCAGGTCAGGGTCAGTTAGCAATGGCTCGAAGCCTTCGATAGGGCGGGCCAGAAACTGCCTACGAGCGGTGACAGCACCTTGGATGTCTTGCTTCAAGGACATTAGGATGTCCAAGACCTCAGAGCGGCTATGTTTACGCAGGTACGTCTGAAGGTTGTGAGCCCACGGCTTTGGATCAGCCTCTATCTCGGTCAGCTTTTCATGGAGGTCGCGCAAAGCTTCGATCAGATCGGCAGCCTTGGTCATCGACTCTGCCGTCACCGCTAAACGAGGCAGTGCACTTGAGTCCTCCATCTTCTTGAGCTCGTCATAGTGCTGCAAGTCCTGATGGGCTTGATACAGGCGGGCAGAGTCCGGCAGACTGGAGGTCTCCGGCAGCCTCGCTCCCAAGTAGACAATGCCGCCTCCAAGCCGCACACGGGCGATGCGTAGAGCTATGACGGCGTTGGCGCCAAAAACAGGTGCATACGCGGCATCAATATCTAGTGCATCAGGGAACCAGTCGGCGTCGGTGCCGAACTTGGATACCTGCTCGGCCACGTGCACAGGCGTCAACTTCTCATCGTCCAGCGTCACTGGATCCAAATTCAGGCGAGCCCAGATAGCAATGTCACCATCAAGCTTGGCCAACTTCGCGTGTGTGGAATCAATCTCTGCATCGGTGGCTTCGATGTCGCGGCGGTACTGGTGGCGATCAATACGGGTCAGCTCGGCCGCAATCGTGCTGATGGCGTGGTCAAACTGCCTCATACCGTCCGCTTCACTGGTCAGCAAGCTGATGGCCAAGGGGCGAATTACCTCTGGCAGCTTCTCTTGGAGGACGGCCAAGGCTGGATCCTTCATGGAGGTTACAAGCACTCGCTTGCCGCTGGCCAAGTAATGACAGATCACGTTAGCGATCGTGTGGGTCTTGCCGGTGCCGGGCGGGCCTTGGACCACCACGCCGTCATGCACATCCAACATCTGAATGATTTGGACTTGCTCGTCGTTGTACGCCTTGGGGAAGTACAGCTCTGCAGGCTTGCGAGAGCTACTGCCACCGTCTCGACTGCTACCGGCCACAGAGGTCAGCCCACGGTAAGGTGGCAGCTCCACGTCGATCAATTCGCTGGAGGGGTCGGTAAACAGTGCACTCAATGCACTGGGCAAGGTTTCAGGGGCAGTACCGTCCTTGACGGCTGTGGCAAACCGCTCAAGATCCTGAATCATCAAGTTGGCAGTGCGCGGGCGGGCCATGATGACCCATGTATCTGTCACTGCAAGGTGTTCAGCAGGCTTGGGTAGGTGGCGGGTCTTCTCCCCGGGTAAGTCAGGGACGTAAGCGCCGGAGGCATCCAACAGCGTCGTGGCCTTGCGCAGTAGTGACTCGAATGTCGCAGGGCTGTCTGGGTGGATATCGACACCAGCTGCAAAGAACTTCTTTCCCGCCTCTTCCAATGCGACTACGCCGGGATTGTCCAGCGAAGCAAAAAGTTCAAGGCTCAGCGCAGGCATGGGACCACTTGGAATGACCTCCATGGCCATGCTCTCTTCATTGAGACGAAGCTCAACGTGCTGCGTGATCAAGGGGTAGATAATGTTGCCCGTTTCAAGCTGCTGCACCGCCATGCCGATACCCCAGACAAGCTCAAGAGGCGTGTCCAGCAGATTGCCTTGGAGGGTTTGAGATAGCAAGAACAGCTCTTTGTAGAGGGCAACGCTCTTGCGGATCTCCTTTTCCTCGGCTGCCCAAGCATTCCACTCCTTAAGGTAGCTCTTGAGGCGCTGGGTCAGTGAGTCTTGGCCAGTGTCAACCAGGTGCTTTTCGTAAGCAGCCTGCTTCATGGGCTTGAACTCGGGCACTACGGTGGCGCTGGGCTCTTGAGACTCTTTCAGTGGTGGGGCTGGCAGCAAGCCTTTCTCGACCAGGTACTTCTCTTCTTGGATTTCCAGAAGGGTCGGCGCCTTGGCGGGATTGCGCGAGACCTTTAGCCATGCAGCTAAGTGCGGATCTTGAGCAACAGGCGGCTCTGTTTCGTACAGGCGGGCCACGGACAGCCAGATTTCATCCTCGCTACCCGTATTGGCAGGGTTCACCGATACACCGGGAAGGCCAGTGAATTGGTTTTCCAGCTTTGCAAACTCTTTGTGCTGAGAGATGTTCTTGGCGGGAGTGCTGCGCATTAACGCCGTCTGAATAGCGTAATCCATGAACCCTAAAAAACGGGTGGATACTTGATTCATTCGTATTCCTTACTTAGCCACAAAAAAGCCGATGATTACCGCAATCGCAATCAATACCACCCATATAACTGTGGAATCGGATGAGGCGGAATTTTTTGGGCTCGTGTCAAATTTCGTGCGTAAAACACCGTATTTGAAGACGGCTTCGTAACTTGTTTTGCAGGAAGAGCATGAGAGATGTTGTGTCACGCCTTCCAGCGTAGAAATAAAATTAGTCGTACCGCATTTTCCGCACTCAACGCTGATACGCGATGGATACTCCGTCTGCTCTGGGAAAGGTGGCTTAATGGGTGGAGGTGGTGGGGTAACTGGAGGCTGGACAGGTGGCGGTTTAATGGGCTGAGATTTACCTGAGGAGAGTACTGCTAAGCACTGAGCGACTTCTCGCTGCAGCGCCTTTGCTTTTGGACGGTCGCGGTGCTCAAGCTCGGCAGCCAAGCTTTTCAGTAATGCCTCATCCCCTTTGTTTTGCTGGTACAGAGCTTCCAGCGCGTCAATGCCAAGTTTGAAATACGGTCTTTTTGCCATGTCTGCCTGCCTCTTGTCTTCAAATTTTATGTTTGCAGCATCAAAAATGCCTTCCCTAGAGCCATTCCTGACAGAAACGAGCACTCCTAGATTTTTTTAGTGCTGCTTTGGGTCACTTGGCGAATGTGGCGGACTGTAATCGCTGCAAAGTCGACTTTGGCCATCAGAAGTCGGCTTCAGGCTGACAACGGGGCCCCATCAGCTGCTGCTTTACGGCTCCTCCGCTGTTTGACGATTGCGCGCACGTCAATGTGCATAAAGTCAAAAAGCGGTGAGATGGTCCCTTGATGGAGGTGCATGCCACGGTTTAAACCATTGCTCTTGTAAGTAAGCAAATGCTCTTGGCGTCCTCAGAGAATCATCGAAAGTAGAACTGCAGTGCTGGTTGCGCAATGCTGGCATTAGTTCGATGGATTGAGAGATTTGCCCGTAGTACGTTCAGAGAGCCTTGATTTCTCGGTCTGAGCGTGGTGCCTGATATCCTGGAGCCAGCAGTGCGTTGCTTGCCCCGTAGAGCGCGAGCGGGTCGCGCAGCCATAGGGCATATTCAAGACCACGCAGGTGGTGGTCCGACGAACAGTCCACGGACCAGCGACGAAGCATGTACCCGGCGTTGGCCGCTCTGACGCGGACTCGAAGAATGCCTTCCTCCGGGAACTCGTAATCCATTTTCACGATTTCCGGACGGGGATGCTCGGGGTGGGGCACTAGCTCCAGTTCAATGATGCGGCTCCATTGCATATCGAACTCAGCCGTTTCTTCGCGCTGAACGGAGCTGTCCTCAAGAACTACAGGTTCGTCCATTCGCGTGAAGACGAAGTCGCGGAACTGCTTGTGTCTACGGTCGAAGGCCCGGACGTGCCAGCGAATGCCGATGTCTACCAGCGCCAGAGGAACCAGCTCGCGTTCTGTGTGACCGCTATCAATGGACGTGTAGCCGAGGCGCACAGCTTTGCCGCGGTTGATGGCTCGAGTAATGGGGGCCAGCACCGACATCTTCGGCAGGCTCAGTGCGTTCGGCACCTCGCACCTCAGCATGGGTTGCGCCTCGTCGCCTAGGAGCTCCCCCAACCCTTCACCGTAGCCCTGCGTCAGGGCAGTAAGGACTCGACGAGGGTTGTGCTCGAACAGTGGTTTGAAGGCGGGGGTCGGCCGGTAGACCTTATCGGAACTGTCCAGTTCGAGGTTTTCAGGTGCGATTTCCCGGTAGAGCGCAATGTCCCGCGTAGCGCCGGCGAGGCCAGTGCCGAAGCGGTCAACAACGTCAGCTCGCCGGAGCTCGCCCAGGAAGTACAGCTTGAAGTCAATGTGCGACAGCCGCTCCCGCTGTGTCTTGGTCAAGTCGGCGAGAAACTGCGTTCGCCGGTCAAGGTTTTCTGCCATCTCCACATCATAGACGACGCGACATGACGACAACAAAAAAATATTGCGACATAATCAAAATGATTAGATATACTGAACTCAAACAAAACATGAGGTCGCAATGGCAAAGAACAACCCGCCCGGCGACGGGCGCCGAATCGGCGCTGTGCGCGAGCGCAGCCAGACCGTCACGCCCTCGGGGCACTACGTCAAGCGTGATACGCAGACGGGGCGCTTCATGGACGTGAAGTCGGACAAGACGCCTTTCAAGGGCGTCCGGCGCGAAAAAAAGTAGGCCGACCATGCTCGAACGTCTGACCGATTACTTCATCGCCAAGCCAAGGCGCCTCGTCACGCTTGGGGTTGGGCTGGTGCGTGCTGGCGGTTTCCTCGTGGTCGCTGGCCTCGTAGGGCGGGTAGCAACCACAGGTGTATCGGCCGTGAAAGGGCTGCGCGGCGGCATGCAAGCCGAGGTCGCACTGTCAGATGTGCTGCCCGGCTACCTCAGCGTCTGGATGCCGGTGAGTGCGCTGGGCTTTGCAGTGGCGATGCTGTTGCTAATTGCAGGCTTGATTGCGACTCGCACAGGACGCGTCTACGAGCGCTACCTGGGCAACTGACGCCTTTTTGAACGACAGGCTTACAGCCAGACCTCCCCATGAACCGAACCGGCTATTTCCCTCGCGCTATTCGCAAAGTCACTGCCTCAGCATCGGCTCGCTTTACGTACCTGGCGGAAGCCATTGCGAGTGCCTTCGAGCCCACGGCTACACAGCTTCAGGAGCTTGAGCGGGCCTATAAAGCGACTGGTGAGTACCTCATCGACTGCGTTGAATTCGATGGGTTAGTGGAACAGGTACACGCACAGGGTTCCCGCCAAATGGGAACCATCGTCTGGCCTATGGAAGCGAACCGCGAGGGCTTCGACATTGACCTGGTGGTGCGATTGTCAAAGGCAGCACTCGTCAGATATGGCGGCCCCGGCGGTGCGGCGCTGTTGCTCGAGCACTTGTATGTCGTATTGAAGCGCTATGCCGAGCGGCATGGACTTGGCATCGAGCGATGGGAGCGGTGCGTGACGCTTATCTACTCGGGCGGCATGCGAGCCGACTTTGCCCCGGTCATTGACGACCCGCGGCATGTGCTTCCTTATGGTGAGCACCACGGGCGCATCCCTGACCGCGAGCGCAAGAACTATCTTTCGACCAATCCGAAGGGATACTGCCTGGGATTCGATGCGGCTGCTGAGGTGTCGCCAGTTTTCCGGCTTTCGGAGGCCCTGACTGCGAATTTTGCAGAGGCGCGCAAGGCTGACCTCGTGCCGCTGCCCGAGGCGGAAGAGGTATTTGCCCGTCTTCTGAGCAGGTTCGTCCAGTTGGGGAAGGTACACCGCAACATTTCATTCGGAGAGCTGGAGGCAGGTTCCGACATTGCGCCAACCTCAGTCTTTCTGACGAGCCTGTTTGCGAAGGCGTACGCCATCTTGGCGCCGCAGCCGCACGATGGCCCGCTGGACTTGTTCTTCGACATCGTAGAGCTCCTGCCGGAGCTGTTTGGTCGGGAGGTCCTTCAGTCCGGTATGGAAATCTGGACCTTGATGAACCCGTGCGCGCAGGCTGACAACCTGGCTGCCTCCATGAACGAGTCGAAACGCCAGCAAGCGTTTTCTCAATGGCAGCAGAAGTTTGTAGCCGACCTGGACGGGTTGCTGGCAGCCATCGAAGGCAACCAAGGACTCGACGCTGTCTCGAAGGCAGTGGAAAACGCGTTCGGCCAGCGAGCAAAGCAGGCTGTGCTGCAGCACAGCGCGCAACGACGTGAGAGCCACCGGGCGTTGAAACAGGCGGGTTTCGTGGTTGCAGGTGTGGCGTCGGTCGTCACTTCGGCCCGCGCGCACACCTATTTCGGAGGGCCATCCGATTGAGGCCACCGCTGCGTCTTCCGAACCTTGCACAGCGCCACGCCGAATTGAAGGCACTGCGGTGGCCAGAGTCGACGCTGGAGTTTGTCCAGGGCCGAGAGCTCAGATTCGGATTCAAGGTGGCGCCAACACCAATGGCCCGGGTCTATCAATGTCTTCTGAAGGTCTATCCCTCCAATTTCCCTGAGCTGTTGGTGATGGACCCGGACCCGAAGGAACTCGCCGCAGGTCGGACGTTGCCGCACGTCTATCCGCATAAAGGGCGGGGTACCAAGTTGTGTCTTTGGCTTCCGCGGACGCACGAATGGGGGCCGCAGATGCGTTTCAGCGAGACCTATCTGCCCTGGGCCGCTGAGTGGCTCGATTACTTCGAGGAATGGCTCGTGACTGATGTTTGGGCTGGCGGCGGAGAGCATCCAGAACCCAAGATGCGGAGGTGGGGACGGCAACCACCGTTCATCCAGAACGCCGTAGCTACCTCTATCAAACACTGAAAAGGGAAGAACCGCCAATGACCACGGAACATCGAATCGACATCGAGCAAAACAAGCCCGAACGACTGGAGCTGCTGCGCGCGCAGCGGCGCTTTTATTCCCGTGCGAAGAACTATCAGAACTTCGTAGCCATCACAGCCCTGATGCTGCCGGTGTTGGGGCTGCTTTTCGGTGCTGAGTTCCCTGCTATCCGGTCCTATCTTGGCTTCGCATCTATTGCCCTACTGCTTCTCGATGTGGCAGTACTCTCGCCGAAGCAGCGTGCCAGTTGCAAGGAGGGAGCCAAGGTTCAGGAGCAATTCGACACCGAGGTCTTGAAGCTGGACTGGAACAAGTTGGTCGCTGGCAGCAGAGTGGACCCTGAAGAGCTGCGTGCTATTGCGCCAGGCCAGATGTCCGACAAGGAGAAAAAGGGACTGGAAGCCTGGTACGAAGGCGCCGTCAATAGATTGCCATTGCCATTGGGACGGCTTCTGTGCCAGCGCACGAACGTGGCCTACGACTTGCGGGTGCGGCGAAAGTATTCAGCGGCACTTTTCTGCATCGCTGGAGTTCTTGGTGTTGCGCTGTTTGCAGTTGGTCTTTATCAAGGGCTCAAGCTCGACGAACTCATCATCTCAGTAGGTCTTCCAGTCTTGCCGCTGGTCAGTTTTGTCCTGCGGGAATACCGCAAGCAAGAGGACACCATCGAATCATTGACGACGCTGAAGGGTGAAATCGAAAAGGTTTGGGACAAAGCTCTCGCTGGCGCTTCGGCGGAGGACCTGACGCTGAGCTCGCGTGCATTGCAAGACGCTATTTACCGGCACCGCGCGAGCAATCCGCTGGTGTTCGACTGGCTCTACAACCGGCTTCGCAAGAAGACAGAAGCGCAGGCTAAACATGCAGTAGAGAAGCTTGTTGCCGAAGCCGTGAGCAAGCTGAACCTATCGGGGGTCTGATGAAACTGCACGAACACTTCAAGACTTTTCTCGACGACCATGTCAATCTGAACAGCACACGCCTCGGCTTGCTGGAGGACAGCATTGTTGCTGTTGAGAACGCAGTACGCGCCCTTGCCTGGGGTCCGAAAATCATCTCGTTCGCGCCGCAAGGTTCCTGGGCCCATGAGACCATCATCAAGCCACAGTTGGGACAGCCGTTCGATGCTGATTTGCTGGTGTTCGTCGAGGCGAAGGAGGGCTGGGCGCCGAAGGACTACGTGAACGAGCTTGCCACCAAGCTCGGGCAGCTCTCCAAGTACGAAGGGAAAATCCGTCGTTACTCGCATTGCGCCACGATTGAGTACGCGGGCGAGCGCAAGATTGACGTTGCGCCCTGTGTGGTCAGTCGGCTCTATGCGGGTCAGTACGAGGTCTGCAATCGCAATGCCGACCAGTTCGAGGTCTCTGCGCCGTCTGCATACACGGAGTGGGTGAAAGGCAAGAATGGCGTCGCCGGCGGTAATGACTTGAAGAAGGTCACCCGGCTACTGAAGTACATGCGCGACATCAAGGGCAACTTCACGTGCCCCTCGTTCTTGCTGACCACCCTGATGGGGCTGCAGGTCTATGAAAGCGACAGAAACAGTGCTCAGTTTGCTGATTTGACCACTACGCTCAAAACGCTGGTCGGCCGCCTGGATGATTGGCTGCAGGCTCGGCCGAACGTGCCGGTCGTGCCTAACCCAAAGCTGCCTCAGGAAGACCAAGCAGGTGGCTGGGACCAAACACAATATGGAAACTTTCGCGACAAGGTGAACCTCTACCGCGGTTGGATAGACGATGCGTATACAGAGACGGACCGCGATGAAAGTATTGGCAAGTGGCAGCGTGTCTTTGGTGACAACTTTGCTGCGGGCGAAGCGAAGCGGGCCGCCGAGCAAGTCAGCGAGGCGGCTACCACGGGCGCGTTGGTTCTGGGTAATCACTTCCAGGACCTAGTGGAAAAGGTTAAGGCTCTGGGTGCCGCCGCAGTACCTGCGAAGCTGCGCCAGTTGCCCCATGTACGAAGACCCACGTGGCGCAAGGCTCCAGAACAGCATGCTGTACGAGTGGTCGCAGAGCTGCGGACCGGACAGTATGGAAATACCGTTCGGACCATCCAGTCGGCCGAGGCATTGCAGCCGGGCTATTGGGTCCGGTTTAACGCTAGCGGCGTCCACGGCATGCCGTTCTCCGCTGACTACAAGGTTCAATGGCGCGTGACAAACACTGACAAGGTCGCATCCCGTGCGGGCGCTCTTCGAGGTGAGTTCTATCCCTCCGACACTGGCACAAGTCGTTCGGAAGGGCTGAATTACCGCGGCGTGCACTTTGTTGAGGCGTTTTTGATTCGCAAGCGCGACAACCGGCTGGTGGGGCAGTCAGACCCCTTCTACGTTGTTATCGAGTAGTTAGGCATGCGGCCCCTAGCGCGGTGGCGTACGGTTTTGTACGCCGCTCCTGGTCCTAGTGGAGCTGCCCATTGGCATCAGCTGTAGCTTTGACTAGTCGCCGGAGGGGGGCGGTCGATTGCGTTGAGACGACAGGCCATCACGACGGCGATCTTCACGCGCGGGGGATGATCTGGTGGAGTTGTTGTGGATCAAGGGTCATAAGTTCCCCAGCCACACTCATTGAGGGTTGCTGCACCGGACGTTAGCATGACTGAAGTTTGCTGGCGTCCAGTCGCTCTTTCCGATATTTGGGAGGAACCATAGAACGACAGCTATCAGGCGCCAAGATCGAAGAGTTGTGAAAGACCGATCACGCTGCAAAGCAGAAGTAGGCATTTGAAAGTCGGTTTCAGGCTGGTTACTGCCGTTCAAGTCCGCAAGACAAATGACTGCTGCTACCGAAAGCAGTCATTGCATCAGGACTTTAGAGAAGGTCAGCTCTACCCTTTAAAGCTGCCAGTGGAATCTGACCATTGCCAAGTGACTGCTTTGCCGTGTGCTGACCTGGTGCTATCGACCCTTTGGAGTCCTTAAAGCTCATCGTGTGGATGTGTTTTTTCTAGTTAAAATTCTTGCGATGGCTGCTCTTGCTCACTTCACGCAACAACCGGTTGATTACCGGGGCGCAGCCCTGCCTCGCGGACGCTTCCGCTCCGTCACTCCGCCCTAATCTGGGCACCAGCGCAGCAAGAACGCTTTACTTCTTGCCCCACCTGTTCGTCTTGCCTGTAGCTAGAGCTATAGGCTTGCTCGCGTTTTCATTGCGCCTACTCCTGCCCTTCATGCAGGTTGCTTTGGTGCGTTCTGCCCCTCTATGCTGAGGGTGGTATACCTATGTCTATTGAAAAAATCAGAACCGTATGGTTCTCTAATGTCCGTGGCGATTTGCTGGCGGGCGTCGTTGTTGCCTTGGCACTTATTCCGGAGGCCATTGCTTTTTCCATCATTGCTGGCGTTGACCCCAAGGTGGGTCTGTATGCCTCCTTTGCGATTGCCACACTTATTGCTTTTGTTGGCGGGCGGCCTGGCATGATTTCAGGCGCTACCGGCGCTATGGCCTTAGTGATGGTGACGCTGGTAAAAGAGCATGGACTGGACTATTTGCTAGCTGCCACCATTCTTGCTGGTGTGCTCCAAATGCTGGCAGGCTTCTTACGCTTGGGCCAGCTCATGCAGTTTGTCTCTCGTTCCGTGGTGACGGGCTTTGTGAATGCATTGGCCATATTGATTTTTATGGCTCAACTGCCGGAGCTGACCAATGTCACTTGGCATGTCTATGCGATGACGGCTGCAGGGCTTGCCATCATTTATGGCTTGCCCTACATCACCAAAGCCGTTCCTTCGCCTTTGGTTGCCATCATTGTTTTAAGCATCGCTTATGTGGTTCTCGGTCTAGACATTCGCACGGTTGGCGATATGGGCGCACTCCCTGATAGCCTGCCGAGCTTCTTCATTCCCAATGTCCCCTTAACTTGGGAGACGCTCCAAATCATCCTGCCGTATTCCGCCACCCTGTGTGTCGTGGGCCTGCTGGAATCGCTCATGACGGCCACCATCGTGGATGACATGACAGACACTACGAGTAACAAAGACCGTGAATGCGTCGGCCAAGGTATCGCCAACGTTGCTACAGGTTTTGTGGGTGGTATGGCCGGATGCGCCATGATTGGTCAGTCGGTCATTAACGTGAAGTCTGGGGGGCGTGGGCGTTTGTCTACGCTGACCGCAGGTGTAGTTGAGATAGCCCCCTGATTCCCCATCCCCGTCCTATCGCTTATCTTTGAGATAGGAATAGGACTATGAATATGACTAGGCATACGGAGTCGGTGGAGGTGATTTTTAAAGACCAGCGCCGCAGGCGCTGGTCCCTCGCCGAGAAATCAGCCCTGGTGCGGCGCACCTATGAACCGGGCATGAGCGTCTCGCTGGTGGCTCGGCAGGAAGGCGTTGCCGCCAGCTTGCTGTTCCAGTGGCGTAAGCTTGAACGGCAAGGCGCACTGACCGCCGTCTCTGCTGGTGAGGCAGTGGTACCGGCATCCGAGTTGGCAGCGGCCCGAGCGGAAATCGCCAAGCTGCAGCGTGTGCTGGGCAAGAAGACCTTGGAGAACGAAATCCTCAAGGAAGCCGTGGAGTACGCCGCCGAAAAAAAGTGGATTGCGCGCTCGCCCTTGTTGCCCGGGGAAGACCAGTGAAGACGGTCTGCCGCACGATGGGGCTGGCGCGCTCGCATGTACGTGAGCTGAGCAGACGCGACGATAGTTGGACAGACGGGCGGCGCCACCGCACGCCCAAGGGGGATGCCCAGTTGCTGGCCGAGCTGCGCCAGGAGATTGCCCAGCTGCCCAGCTATGGTTACCGGCGTGCCTGCGCCTTGGTGAACCGCCAACGTAGCGCCACAGGCGATGTGCGGGTCAATGCCAAACGCGTCTATCGCGTCATGGCACAGGCGGGGCTGTTGTTGCCCAAGGCCCCGCGTCGGCGCCATTCATCGCGCGTGCATGAAGGCCGTGTGGCAGTGGCACACAGCGACCTGCGCTGGTGCTCCGATGGCTTGGAAATCAAGTGCGACTCGGGTCAGACGGTGACGGCAACATTCACCAAGGACTGCTGCGACCGCGAAGTTCTGGCCTGGCGTGCATGGGAGGGCAAAGGGCTGCCGGGGGAGCCGGTGCGCGAGATGCTTATTGAAGCCGTGGAGCGGCGCTTCGGGGCGGCCGATGCCATCCCTGCAGGCCACCAACTGGAGTTTCTGAGCGACAACGGTGGTGCCTACATCGCGGCAGAAACGCGAGCGCTGGCACGCTCACTGGGCC
>JAANMY010000949.1_pt1 | contig 36438 bp, 27 predicted proteins | sample 7279691 | NCBI WGS metagenome assembly JAANMY01 (sample SAMN14094543, study PRJNA606508) | bioreactor metagenome | isolation source: A lab-scale SPAN reactor treating ammonium-rich wastewater day 388 | place: Ireland: Galway | collected 2018-02-07
TCTGCTTCAGGCAGGATCCCCCTGGCGCGCCTGGCTGTACATCAAAGCCGGTTTCCGTCGGCTGCGGCAGTTGCTGGGGTGAAGGACGGTATCAGAGATGCCCTGCCTCGGTACACTTTTCACGCATCCCCGGCAGGCACACCAGCACCATCAGGTAGCAGACACTTCCCAAACCCAGGGTGGCCGAGATCCCCAGCTGAATCGAAATCAACACTGCAAGCGCTGAACTGAACACACCGAAAATCCCGTTCAACGCCCAATACCAGGGGGTTTGGCTGGATTCGTCTTCCCCGACTAGCCGCATCCCGGTCGGATAGAACATCCCCATCAACATCCCGAGCGGAAAGAGGATGAGCAGGCACAGAAAAGCCCTTATCAAGGTGCTGGTTTCAAGAAAATACTGTTGGATCAACAGAAATCCAATCTGTGATAGAAACACTGCAGAACCAACCAGGATGGGCAAAACAAATACCCGGGTTGAGCGTGGGTCAATGGCCTGGCTGATAAAGCTTCCAAGCCCGCTGCTCAAAATCAAAGTGAACAAGGCAACCACAAAGGCCAGGACCGGCTGGCCAAGAAGGATCGAAACCCGTTGAAGCAGGGCGATTTCCACCAGCATGAAGGCTGCCCCGATGAGAGAGAAAAAGGCGGCCGAGCTCAGGTTCAGGCCCTGTGGACAGGCTTGTTTTTTCCGCATCGACCAGAGCGGCGCCAGAATCGTTAATGCCACCAGGATCCCCAGGCAGGCCACCAGGATCACCAGAGTGAGGTTGGCGATCAGATTTCCACGCACTGTTTCAGGGTATCGGTTGATCAGCTCCCGAAGCCCTTTGAATCGGAGCATGTTAAAAAAGAAGGGATTATTGTCAGTCGGTGGATTGAAGTTCAACGGCTGGTCCGCAAGCCGGGACTCGAGGTCCCCGGTGTTTTGGGCTGCCAGCATCGATGCCAGGCGCTCATCGGATGGCTTTTCGCCCGGAAGGATCACCGGAGTGAATTGCAGCTTCTCGATGGTCTCCCTGAGGTACTGCCGGTCCCCTGGTGTAAATGGCGAAGGGGAAATTATCAGCGTCGCCAAACGTGCCGGCGAAGTAACCACTGCGATGTGATCTGCCAGCTGGGTAGCCCCTCTCTCCAGCAGTGCCGCGCAGGCCAGAGCGATCATCCGCCCCGATTCTCCCAGGTAATCCGGATCATACCAGCGGCTGACAGTAAAGATGCCATCTTCACTCAAGCGCGACAGGAACAGCTTCCAGGCTTCGAGCGTATACAATCCATTCTCCGAAAGTGCAAAGGCCCCTGATGTAGTCGCCGCCCAGGTGTCGATCATGGACATCTGAATCACCCGGAATTGCTGATCGTGACCGGCCAGCCAGCTTCTGGCTTCGTCGACCACCAGTTTTATCTCTGGATCGACTGCAATCCCCGCATATTCCCGGAATCGGTTCTGAAGCAGATCAATGAAGATCGGGTTGATCTCGATGGCGGTGATGTTCTGATGCCCAAATGCCCGGGCACTGAGAATATCCCTTCCTCCGCCCACACCGATGATACAGGCCCCACCGTTCGGACGAAGCCAGTAAGCCAGGTTGGTGAGGTCATAACGGAGATTGTCCAGCTGCTCGGGCCCTTCCCGTTTTGACAACACTGTTCCCGCTTTCCCATCGATGGTAAGCACATACTGTTCATACTCCAGCTTCGGTGCAACCGGGCTTTCCGCCCAGAAAAATGCTGGACGGGTGTCTGGGGGATAGACAGTCACCCGGGATAATGAGTTCCATTCCTCAAACGCCAGCAGTGATGGCAGCAGGAGTTTTCCTTTGGTGAAAAGCGGGCGGATCATCCAGGGAGATCCATTGCTTGCCGCCAGCCCGGCCAGCACAATAAAAACCAGCCCTCCCGGGAGAGCTTTCTTCCAGGAAAACCCGGAATGGCAGGAATATAAAAGCGCCGCAAGGCCTCCGAAGCTGCCAAAAAGAAGGATGCAGGCCGGGGTGTTGATTCGATTGAGAAATGCCAGGGCAGTCAGGCAGCCCAGTGCGGCACCCACCAGATCGAATCCATATATTTTCCCAACAGGCAACCCGGATCGGGTCAATGCGGCGGTGATTGCGATCCCAGAATAATAAAATGGTATGACAAGAGCGGCGGTAGCAGTCAGCAGGCCGATGGCTCCCATGATGCCCGCTGCCGGATCGATGGTGAGTGGAAGCTGGCAGAGAATGAGCAACGATCCCGCGACAGAGAGGCCAAACCGGCAGGCCGCCGAACTGATCGAATGATGGAAACGGCTCCCGTTGAACTGCGCGGGGCGCAGGTAAATCCGTACAGCGCCCGCTGTCATTCCCACCATCGCGGTCGATATGGCGAAAAAAGCCAGGCTGTACCAGGTGATGACACTCAGCAATCGTGTCAGGCAGACCTCAAATGCCAATGAGGCCAGGGCGATGACAAAGGTTCCGGCATAAATCGACCGGTCTTTCTCCTGGCCCCGGTGGAATTGCTCCATCCTTATTGATCCCCTGCCTGAACCCATTCTTCATTGAAATGGACATGCTTGATGGTTTCTCCCCCCTGCTCCTCCGTCTTGCAGGAGTATGTCCCATGAATCGAACCATCCGATCCCTGGATGAAGGAGGGATAAGAAGCCGACCCTTTGTCAACTTCCCAGAGCTCGAGATGGCGAATCCATTTCCAGCTGGCGCCTTCATCATCGGACAAGCGCGCTGCCAGGCTGTGGCGCCCTTCCTCAGTGTCATTATTGACCATCAGCCAGTTCCCGTTCCTCAGCCGCAGGGCTTCCACACCGGCACCCGGATCGGGCAGCTCGGTATCCACACTCAAACTCCAGGTCATTCCATTATCTGTCGATTCTGAACGGAGGATTCGTTTCGGTGCGGGACCATTGTCACGCAGATAAGCCACCAGGGTGCCATCCTTCTTCCAGACAATACTTGGCTGAACTCCACCAGCGGAAATGATCGGGCCGCTCGGGGTCCAGTTTTCTCCATTGTCATCGCTGATCGCCACCAGCCCGAACGAAAATCTGTCCGAATAAAGCGGCAGCAGGAAACGCCCGCCTGGAAGCACTGTTGGTTTGGATCGCGGCATCCATCCCATGCGGCGCGCATAGGTGTCCTTGGCATCTTCCTTCACCCTGTCCAGCTCTTTTGAAACTTCACCGAGGGCGGCTTCCGGCAAAGTGGCTTTGAATTGCTCGACAGCGGCAATGATCTCCTCAGCGAATCGATCTCCCGGATCGAACAGAATCGGAGTCTGCCACTGCCAGGAAGGTGCTCCGGGAAGGCGGTAATGGGTGGTGCTGCGAGCCATGAGGAGCGATGTTTCCCAACGGTTCGCAATGATCAATGGCCAGAACAGCCATAATTTCCCTGACTTATCCACCGCCATCGCCGCATTGCAGTCAGGAAATCCCTTGAAGTCCGCCATTTCGAAAATTGCGCTCCAACCCCTGGCTCCTCTTCTGAGGCGTGCTCCCACAATCCGGACATCATCGGCTTTGCGTTCTCCAGAACCTTTGTACCAGCTGGCGAGGAAATCGCCATTTGGCAGTTCCACAATACAGGAGCCATGGTTGTGCAGTTTGTCAGGCGGCTCGATTAAGGAGGATTCGAAAAATGGTTTGCCCTCACTTGCCATTCCAAGGCAGAGCATCACAATCACTGCTGCAATATGCATCATTGAAAACTTTGTCTTTGAATCCATTCCGGTCTCCTTTTTCTTTCTGCCTGCGCTTATCGATCGGCACTGCAACTCAATGGTGGATAAGACCTTATTCCTTCGGGCGGAGCAAGGGGAACAGGATCACATCCCGGATGCTCGCACTGTCGGTCAGAATCATGGCCAGCCGGTCGATCCCGATTCCGATCCCCCCGGCCGGCGGCATGCCGCAACGCAGGGCATTGACATAATCGAGATCCATCGGGTGCGCCTCCTGGTCTCCTCCCTGCCGCTGCGCCAATTGTTCTTCGAAACGCCGATACTGTTCGGCTGGATCATTCAGTTCGGAAAATCCGTTTGCGGTTTCACGGCCATAAATGAACAGTTCAAAACGCTCCACCAGGTCCGGATCATCCTTCTTCTGGCGGGCCAGAGGTGAGATCTCGGTCGGGTAATCAATGATGAAAGTGGGTTGAATCAGGCTTTCTTCTACCTTTTCCTCAAAAACCGCATTGATGATCTTCCCATGTGTCGTCAGATCGGTTGTGTCGATTCCAAGTCCTCTGGTTTTTTCCAAAAGATCAGCCAGGGGAGCATGGAGGTCCAGCTCGATTCCCACAACCTCATGGATCGCATCGATCATGGAGATCCGTTTCCACGGGCGTTTGAAATCGAGCGTGATTCCCTGGTAGGCCACCTGATGGCCACCAAACATGTCCTCCACAGCAGTGGAAACCAGATGCTCACACAATTCCATGACTGTGTCGCGGTCTCCATAGGCTTTGTATGCCTCAAGCATGGTGAACTCAGGGTTGTGCTTGATGGAGATCCCTTCATTGCGGAAGTTCCTGTTGATCTCATAGACCGCTTCCATTCCGCCCACAATCAGGCGCTTGAGGTGCAGTTCGGGAGCGATTCGCAGATACAGGTCGATATCCAGGGCATTGTGATGTGTGATGAAGGGGCGCGCAGCCGCCCCTCCGGCAATGTGATGCATCATCGGTGTTTCAACTTCCATGTAACCCATCTGATCGAGTTCCCTGCGGAAAATGCTGACCATTCGGCTCCGCTTACGGAAATGATCGCGCACATCACGGTTGAGAATCAGATCCAGATAACGCTGCCGGTAACGCATTTCAACATCGGCAAACTGGAAAAACCGATGGATATGGCCGGCCTCATCGGTGGTTTCTTTGAGCGGAGGAAGGTTGTTGATGACTTTCGATAAAACTGTTACTTCCCGCACATGCAGCGTGATCTCTCCGGTCCGAGTCCGGAACAGGGGGCCTTCCACCCCAATGATATCCCCCAGATTCAGGGCCTTGACGATTTCCTCAAAAACCTCCGGAGTGAAATCATTTTTTTTAAAGTAAAGTTGAACATGTCCATCCAGATCATGCAGGTCGCCGAAGATGGCTTTGCCCATCTCCCTTTTTCCCATCAAACGCCCGGCCAGACAGACTGGTGGTGATTCGAATTTTTCAGCGGAGGGATCCTCACTGTCCAGAAAGAGCTGGATGGCCCGGGCAGTGGTATGGCTTCTCTCATATCGCCCGCCATAGGGATCGATTCCTTTTTCACGCAGGCTCTGGATGTCATCGATCCGCTGCTGTGTGACTTCTGTCTCTTCAAAGGCTTCCATTGTGTTGCTGTCCCTTTCGCTCATCCCTGCTGCATAAACAGAGGATGCAGGTAGAGTTATACCCCAGGATGTCAAAACTGAAACCCCCATCAAAACGCGGCAAAGATTCGGGTAGAAATCCATGAAAACTCGTGTTAAGTTAATGCTCAGAGAGGGAGAAAGATCTCCTTTTCAATCTTTCCCTTGTTCACGAGGCGCTCATGAAAGTTCTCTTCCTCAACAGCCGGGCTTCCCTGATGTATCCCATGGAAAAACTGGGGATTATGATCCTTTCCTCTTTGCTCAAGCAGGAAGGGCATGAATGTGAGAACATCGAACCGGAAGCGGTTCCAGACCTGATTGAAGTTGTCCGCCAGAGAGATCCACAGCTGATCGCTTTCTCGTCCACCACCGGCCTCCACACAGTTTACCTCGAGCTGGCCCGGAATCTGAAAAAGGCCTTCCCGCATATTCCGACCATCATGGGTGGCCCTCACCCGACATTCATGCCGCATGTCATCGAGCACCCAGCCATGGACATCATCTGCCTGGGTGAAGGTGAAATGGCGCTGCTGGAACTGGCCAATGCCATGGAGGCAGGCCGGGATTACCGTGATATCCGGAATTTGTGGGTGAAGCAGAATGGCGACATCACCCGCAATGATCTGCGCCCGTTCCTTTCCGGCGCCGAGCTGGATGCCCTGCCATTTCCGGATCGGGAGCTGATGGCGGTTCATGCCGATGTCTACAAAAATGGAACCAACTCGGTGATGTCAGGGCGTGGCTGCCCGTACAAATGCAGCTACTGTTTCAATGAGCGCGCCCAGGAAATGGCCGGCGGCCGTTATACCCGCAAGATGTCGATCGATCGTGTCATCGCCGAGATCCAGGATATGATCCAGCGATGCGGGACCCGCATGGTCGCTTTCCAGGATGATGTCCTCATCATGAACAAGCGCTGGTTCAAGGAATTTGCTCCGCGTTACCGCGATGAAGTCGGCCTGCCGTATGTCTGCCATATCACGATTGACCTGGTCGATGAAGAGATTGCCGAAGCGCTGGCTATCTCAAACTGCAAGTATGCCTGTTATGGCCTTGAAAACGGCAATGAAGAATTCCGCCACAAGATGCTCAATAAGAAGAACTCGAACGAAGAAGTCATCACCGGTTCACATTTCCTCAAACAGTATGGTGTCAAGATCATCACTCAGAACATGATCGGCTTCCCGGAGGAAACCCCGGAGATCACTCTGGATACCGCACGCCTGAATGTCGAAGCGATGACTGACATCGCCAATTTCTATTTCTTCACCCCTTATCCGGGAACCTGGGCGGGCGATTACTGCCGCGATGCGGGCCTGTTGAGCGCCCCTTTCGAAGATTTTCCGGTCAGCCTGCATGATATGCCACCCCTCGATTCGCCCTATGCCAGTGACTTCAAAGAACTGTCCCAGCTGATTTACCTCGGCATGGATTATCCGAGCCTGCTGCCATTGATGCGGTATGTTTATACACGGCTGGACCGGAATTCCATTGTGAGAAAACTGGCGGTAAAAGCCTTCTTTGCCCTGAATAAGAATATCCGCTCCTGGCCCTACTTTAAAAACCGCCCGAGCACCATCCCGAGGGGAATCGAAAACCTGGCATAGATTCCCACTTCCCCCTCAACCCCGGCCCTTCTCCCATTGTCATCCCCGGCCTGACCGGGGAACCAGTGGGCAGCGGGTCATTCCCAACACTCCTGCCGTCATTCCCGCGAAAGCGGGAATCCAGAAAATTATTCAAACGTCATGGATCCCCGCTTTCGCGAGGATGACGAATATAGGGAGCGAGGATGACGAATATAGGGAGCGAGGATGACGAATAAAGGGTGTGGGGATGATGTGAAAGGGAGCGGGGAAGACGCAATGCCCCGGCCCACTGGCAGAGAGGGTGGGAAGAGCCTGGCGTAGGGGCGACATTCTTGGCGCCTGAAAAACCCTTGGCGCCCCTCAACCCCGGCTCTCTCCTCCCATCACCTGCTCACGTCCCCTCAACCCCAGCAACTCCCCACCTCACCCCCCTCTCCGCGAATTGACTCAGATGACTCGACCGTTATACTGAAAATCACAAGTTCATGCTTGGGATTCACTGAAAGAAGGTGCTTCACGATGGGACAAACTCTCACCGAAAAAATACTGGCCCGCCATGCAGGTGTCGATTCTGTCCAGCCCGGAGAAAATGTCTGGGTCACAACCGATGTGCTCATGACTCATGATGTCTGCGGCCCGGGAACGATCGGTGTCTTCAAAAAACATTTCGGCCCGGATGCGCGTGTCTTCGACCCGGAAAAAATTGTCATCATCCCCGACCACTACATCTTCACCGCGGACCTGCATGCCCACCGCAACATCGATATCCTCCGCAACTTTGTCAAAGAGCAGGGGATCCGTTATTACTACGACCCCGATTTTGTCACCAGTGAAGGCTACCCCTCTCCATACAAAGATCCCTCGAAAACCCACTACAAGGGTGTCTGCCATATCGCCCTTCCGGAAGAAGGCCACACCCGCCCGGGTGAGATCCTTTTCGGCACCGACTCGCACACCTGCACCGCAGGCGCTTTCGGTGAATTCGCCACCGGCATCGGAAACACCGATGCCGGGTTTGTCATGGGAACAGGGAAACTCTGGCTGCGTGTCCCGGAAACGATGAAGTTCATCCTGCATGGACGATTGCCCTCCTACCTGATGGCCAAAGACATCATCCTGCACATCATCGGCGAGATCGGGGTGGATGGCGCCACTTATCGTGCCATGGAATTCGATGGCGAGGGTGTATTCTCGCTTTCTATCGAGGAGCGGATGACCATCTGCAACATGGCCATCGAAGCCGGCGGCAAGAATGGAATCATCCCTGCCGATGAACTGACCGAGAATTTTGTGCGATCAAAGACCGACAAGCCTTACACGGTGCTGCGCAGCGATCCCGATGCAGCCTATCATTCAGTCCGGGAATATGATCTCGCCAGGCTTGAACCCACAGTGGCTCAGCCTCATTCCCCGGATCATCGCGCCCTGGCCCATGACCTTCGTGAGGTGAAACTCACCCGCGCCTATATCGGCTCCTGCACCGGCGGCAAAATCGAGGACTTCGAAGCAGCCGCCAGAGTGCTGGATGGAAAACAGGTTCAGATCGACACTTTTGTCGTCCCAGCCACCACCTGGGTGGATCAGGAGCTGGATAACCGCAAGGTCAATGGACATTCTCTGCGGGAGGTTTTCCTCGCGGCCGGAGCCAAGATAGGGCCGGCATCCTGTGCAGCCTGCCTGGGAGGGCCTGCTGATACTTTCGGACGCCTGAATGGGCCTGAGGTGTGCATTTCCACCACCAACCGGAACTTCCCCGGACGAATGGGATCCAAAGCGGCCCAGGTTTTCCTGGCGTCACCGCTGACTGTGGCCGCCTCAGCCATCCGTGGATCGATTACCGATCCGCGTGATTTCATCGGCTGAGCACAGTCACTTCTCGTTCAGGTCGATCGGGTCGGGCACACTCCGGAAAGAACCATCCTGGGAAACCAGCCCGCGATCGCGCAGGTTGATCAGGAACGGCAGATTCTTCATGAGTGCCGGGACTTCCACATTGGGATCCTGCCGCACTGCTTCGCCATTGATCCGCACCTGAACCGCGCCTGGAGGCGCAACCCCGGAAATCAGGGTTGTCCTTCCAAGGAAATTCATCAAAGCCAGGCGTCGGTTGACATATTTCCCCATATCGCCATAGGTGGAGGCACCGGGAGCCAGAGCGCCACGTGCATAACCATTCAGGAGGTGCTGCATGAACAGGCTCTTGTCCTCACCCCAGGCAATCTGAAAGGATTTGCAGGCAGAGAAAACGACAATCCGCTGGCCGATATCCCTGGCCGCCCCGGGGGAAAGATCCAGAAACCCTCCTCCGCGAGTTTCCTCGCTGGATGACACCTGAAGGATATTCGCATCCGCCGTTTGATCCGATCCAAACCCCGTAAGAGAGGCATCTGCCGATTCTGGTTTTGGATCCCTGAAAAAGCCTTCCAGATCTCCGCTGCGGGTGCCATCCCCTTCCTCAGAAAAAAACTGCATTTCGAGGTTGCGGCTTCCTTCACCTGAATGGGAGCAACCCAGGAAAATGACCCAGAAAACATTCCGGTTGATTTCCAGCACTGCCCTCAAGTCATCATCCAGGAAAAGGCTTTGCGGATCCCCCAAGCGTGCTTCGTAAGGGCACAGTGCTTCATCTTTCCGATCATATTCATCATCGAAATCGGTTGCCTGCGCGCCATGCCCGCTGAATGCAAAGAACAGCACATCACCCGGAAGGGCGCTCGAGGCCATGGTGAACAGCGCCTGACGGATATTCTGTTTGGTGGCTTCCATGTTTGTGAGGGTTCGGATGCTCCCGGGGGCCCAGCCATGCATCGTCAGCATCTGCTGGTAAGACTGGGAATCCGACAAAGGCCACTTGAGGCGGGGAAGGGACGCATACTGGTCGATACCGACAATCAGCGCGCGGAAGCCTCCACCCCCTGGGGGAACTGCCGGTGGAATTGGAGGGGCAATCGGTGGAGACGGTGGTGGAGCCACCGGCCCGGGGCCAACCCCGCCCCCTCCTCCGGCTCCGGCATATCCCTGGATCAGCAGAGGCCACAGGCAATCCCTTGCAAACAGGATATTCCTGGCTGTGTAGTCAGCGAAATGCGAAGCCGATGGGCTCTCGGGGAAATAGATGGCCATGCCGCTGCGGCTCTGAGTCTGGGTGGCAAAGTTTTTGATAATCGCTTGTTCATAGCTCCGCTGCGCCTGGCCAGCAGCCGTACGAACACCAGCAGGGATTCGATTGGACTGTGACAGGCTGGCCAATAAGGCCCCCAGATCATAAAACGGATAGGGATCATCCGTGGTTCCCATGGGAGGAACCGCCCCTTTCCTGGCTTCCTGGAAAGCATTCTGGATTTCCGGCGCAAGGGGCCGTTGGCCATCATCCCGGGTCAGACCCTCAAGGATGTCACGCTCTCCCTCGCGGCCGCTCCCGGTCTGGCGCACCAGCTGATTGAGATTATCCACCAGCTGCGCCACGCCACGCGAATCCACCAGGGCCAGGGTGACATCTTTGGCGCTGGAGTAGGAACGCGCGTATGCATCCACGATTTCCATCCCGAGTGCTCGTCCATCCATGCCCGGATTCTGTGCCAATGCCCGCAGGAACGGGGTATAATCATATCCCTGCCCCGGGATGGTCTGTTCGGAAGCCACCACATAGGGAGCCAGCCCCTTCATTTCGTAAGCGACTTCGACCATTCCCATCAGGCAGGCATCGAAACACATCAGGTCAAACCGGATTCCTGTCTGCTCGAGGGATTCACGCACATCCTTCATGTACATCACCGAATTGCTGGTATCATCGGAGCAGATCTCGCGAGTCATGGTGGTTGAGCGTGTCATCGAACGGACACCGGAATCCGGCTCGATTTCGAGGCAATCGAGCGAACGCCACCCGCCGCCATGATTCCACAGGATCAGGGTGGTACGGCGGCTTGGGTATTTCCGGAGTGACCAGCCGACAAAATCCTGCAGGGTTCTGACCGATCCGGAATCGATCTCCCCGAGATCTTCACAGGTCGGAAGGCTGGGGTCCATGGACTGAACATCGGCTTCCGGCCTTGGCAAGATCAGCGCACGGCGCGCTGTTTTCCATCCCTGGCCACGATCCAGGAAAACAGTAATTCGCAGCCGGTCCGAAGACCCCACCTGTTCCATTTCCTGAATGTCGGCAATCGCCTGGGGATCGAGGTTGTTGTCCGCGGCGATATAGACCATGACTGTCCAGTCGCCATCCGCCTTTCCCGGGTCGGTGGTGGTGAAAGCCTCCTCTCTTGGAGGCTGGCCTGCCTGGGGATCGAAAAAATCATCCAATGCCTCCTGGCACTGGGACAAAAGAGGCAGGAACAGAAAAATCCAGACGAAGTATTGAGACGTTTTCATGAGAGTCTCTCCTTTCCAAGAGAGGTCCATCACCTTCACTTTCCAGCAACCCAGAGGCGTGTTCCTCACAAGGATTCACCTCTTGGGAATAGTTCGAAAGGGAACTTCGGAATAACCGACATTTTCCTGTGAAGTGGCCTGATCCACCTCGAAGCGAACACCTCTTGATTGGGCCTGATCGAGGCTCTTGACTCCATTCTGGAAATCAAGCGCCTGGAAATCGCGTGTTTCCCAGGGCTGCCCGGTGATTACCGCCTCGATTTTCTCTTCACCGAATGGCTCGGAAACCACCATTCGGAACTCTCCCTGCCCGGGGATCTGGATCTTCTTTCGTGCCTCGATACGATTCTCTTTGTGCCATTTGTTAGGATAGATCTGGTGGACAACCCCATCGGATTGCCAATACAGGAGGGTCAGATAACCCTCACGCTCCGACTCGACCCACACCTTGATTTCATCCCCTTCAGCCAGAGTCTTCCCATTGAACAACCCCACTCGAACCTCGAAAGCAGATTTTTGGGAAGAATCAACCTGGCCGCTCTGTTCGTTTGCCACAGGGAGAGAAGCAGCAGGCGCTTCTATTTTCGAGGAGGCAATGAATACCAGGTTTTTGTTCATCTCCGGAATCTCGACCAATGGGGTTTGGGAGAGCTTCTGCCCGGCTTCATTGCCTTCAAAGGTAACCTGGGCATAACGGGCCACCTCCTCATTGCTCGAGGATCCAGGCTGGATCATTCCGCTTTCGATCCCCTTCAGAAGATGGAGGGTAAATTTGCCATGCCCGGTTTCTTTGTCCTCCATGGCTTTTTCATCGGGATGGCAGGCGGCGAAGATGGAAAGATTGCCCGCTTCCAGAGAACGTGCCCCACCGGCAGGATTTTCCAGATCCAGCACCGAACCACCTTCTCCGGCTCCGGAGGCATCTTCATCAAACAGGCCTTTCGTGCCCGGGGTGTCATTGACAATCAGGCTGTATGGGACATATCTGACTGAGGTTGTTTTTTCAAGAATCAGATTTTTTGTGCCTGTCCCTGAATGGCAGCAATCCAGCAGTATGGTCCACTGGCCACGAGAAGCTTTCTGGAGAACTTCATGGATTTCATCATCGATCAACAGTGTGGAAGAAGACTCAGCATCGTAAGGCACCAGGGCTTCATCATATTCGTCGCCCGGCCCCTCATCGCCATTCGAATCTTTTACACGGGTTCCATGCCCGGCGAATGCGAATACACGCACCTCTCCGCCAGTGGTGCCTTCTCCCAGGTTCTTCAAACTCTGCAGTAAAATATCCTTCCTGGCCTGATCATTTGTGAGAACAACCACATCGCCACTGCTGAATCCGAATTTGTTGATCAGCAGGTCCCTGTATGCTTCCGCATCCATTACACACCCTCGCAAAGGGGGTATCCGCTGGTTCTGGTAACGGTCAATCCCGACAATCAGGGCTTTCGGGCCGGCCTGGGTGGGATTTATCCCGGTCAGGCAGAACAGGGCTGGCAATAGACAGGGGATCAGAAATTTCGTGTTCATGGTTCGCTTCCCCTTTCCTGACGATGGAGGAGAGGATATTTGCCACAATTGTGAGAGTCGAATCCGGTTCAGGCAAGTGCAATTTTTATATAAGGCCTGAAGGGAATAAGGGATCCGTAATAATGGTTTCCGTCAGGAATGAATCAACTCCGGCCGGGGTCTGGCTTCGATCTCTGATCAGTCTGGAGATGAATCGGTCGCTGGGGTAAAGGCCGCTACCCATGAATAATATCGGCCTGAAACCTCAGCTCAGCATCTCTTGAAATCTCTGGAAGGCGCTGCTCCAGCCGCTGGTATCGGTTGGTGCGTATCGCTCAATTTCAAAGGATTGGCCGATGATCTGGCGGCCTTCCCATAATCCTCCCACTTCATTCATAGCGACTGCCTGGGTGATGATATTTCCGATGGCGGTTGCCTCTGTCGGGCCAACCACCACAGGAATTCCGAGGACATCGGCCACCACCTGATTCAGGAATCGGTTCTTTCCTCCACCGCCTACAATATGAAGAACCTCGATCTTGCGTCCGATCAGTTTTTCCATCTGCTCCAGGTTGTTCCGGTATTTAAGGGCCAGGCTCTCATAAATACAGCGCGCCATCGCTCCGGGGCCTTCCGGAACCGGCTGGCCGGTTGAATGGCAGTAGCTCTGGACCCTTTCCGGCATATCACCCGGCGCAAAGAATGTGGAATCATCCGGGTCGATGAATGCCAGCTGCGGCCTGGCCTCAGCAGCCAGCCCCGCAATGGTTTCATAATCCAGTACAATACCCTGTTTTTCCCAGGTGCGGCGGCATTCCTGAAGGATCCACAGGCCCATGATATTCTTCAGGAACCGTACAGTTCTTTCGGCTCCACCCTCATTGGTGAAGTTATGTTTTTCGGCTTCTTCGCTGAGGATCGGCTCTGCCAGCTCGACTCCCAGCAGGGACCAGGTTCCTGAAGACAGATAGGCCCAGCTGGTTTTCGGATCGGCAGGCACAGCCGCCACTGCCGCTGCGGTATCATGAGACAATGAGGCAATCACAGGGGAGTTCCGATGTTTGTTCGATAATCCAATGAAATCGGCCAGGCCATCATCCAGGGTGCCGATCCGTGTGCCCGATGGAACGATTTCCGGGAACTTTTCAAAAGGATATCCCAGCCGATCGATAAGATCACGGCACCAGGCTCGCTGACAGGCATCATATAACTGAGAAGTTGAGGCCAGGCTGGATTCCACCACCATCGCCCCGCTGAAGAAATAGTGGACCAGGTCGGCGATATGGAGGAATTTATCGGTCATCTCCCACTGCAAATCGCCGCTCGAAGCCAGGTGTTCGATTTGGAAGATGGTATTTAACTGCATGAACTGAATCCCGGCTCGTGAGTAGATGTCCTGCCTTGAAACCTTTGAAAACACACGGTCCGGCATCCCTTCGGTGCGATTATCGCGGTAATGGACCGGGTTCCCGAGCAGATTCCCCTGTCTGTCCAGAAGACCGAAATCCACCCCCCAGCTGTCACAGGAAATCCCCGAGGGGGCCTGATCGAAGGTTCTGACAAATTTGGTCAGCCCATCCTGCATTTCTCGAAGCAGGCATGGAAAATCCCAGTGGAGGGCATTCTTCATCCAGACTGGTTTATTCCAGAACCGGTGAATTTCTTCCAGCGTTAACCGGCCCTTTTCCAGGATTCCTGCAACGGCGCGGCCGCTTTCCGCTCCCAGGTCAAAGGCAAGGTAACGTTGCATTTTATCCATCCTCCAGACTATTCTGATACATCATTCCAGCTTGTTGCCGAATGGCTCGTGAGAACTATACTCGCATTGTTCGGTTCAATCCATTCATCCGGGTTATGGAGGTATACATGAAAATCCAATTTATGGGGGCGGTACGCGAAGTCACCGGTTCGATGCACATCCTCACAGTGGGAGGGAAGCGCATCCTGCTGGATTGTGGTTTCTTCCAGGGACGCCGCGAAGAATCCAACCGGATGAACCGCAATCTCCCGTTCGACCCCTCCACCATCGATGTCATGGTGTTATCCCATGCCCATATCGACCATTCCGGAAATATCCCCGGTTTGGTGAAAAAGGGCTTCAAGGGGGTTATTTATACCACTTTCGCCACTCGCGACCTCTGTTCACTCATGCTGATGGATTCGGCTTATATCCAGGTCAAAGATGCCGAGTTCTTCAACCGTAAAGCTGAGGAACGTGGCGAGAAAGACCGGATCACCCCGATCTATGACGAAGCCGATGTCCGCGCCTGCCTCTCACGTTTTGTGGCGATCGATTATCAGGTGACACTCCCGATTCTCCCGGGGGTTAACCTGACTTTCTACAATGCCGCTCATGTTCTTGGTTCGGCGGTGGTCTGTCTGGATCTTGAGGAAGATGGAAAAAACCTGCGTTTCCTCTTTTCAGGAGACATCGGGCGCTGGGGGCTGCCGATCCTGAAGGATCCGGTCTGCCCTCAAGGTGTTGAAATCTTCGTTTCGGAAAGCACTTATGGTGATCGCTTGCACGATCCGATCGATTCCCGGGGAGAGTCCCTGGCTCGTGTCATCAATGAAACGACCCAGCGCAAAGGGAAGGTCATTATTCCCAGCTTTGCACTGGAGCGTGCTCAGGAGATCGTCTTCGCTCTGAAAAAACTCTTCCAGGATAAACAGATTCCCAAAATTCCAGTCTATGTGGACAGCCCTCTCGCCACCAGCATCACCCAGGTCTTCCGGATGCACCCTGAATGCTACGATGAGGAAGTGCTGGTCTTTACCAACCACCAGGATAACCCCTTTTCTTTTGATGGCCTTGAATTCATTACCCGTGTTGAAGATTCCAAGGCCCTCAATGAGCGCACCGATCCCATGGTCATCATCGCAGCCTCCGGCATGTGCGAAGCTGGCCGCATCCTTCACCACCTGCGCAACAACATCAGCAATGAGCACAATACGATCCTGATTGTCGGTTTCCAGGCCCACTATACCCTCGGGAGAAAAATCCTGCGTGGAGACAGCGAAGTGCGAATCTTCGGGATGATGCATCCGGTCGAAGCGAAGATCGAAGTTTTGAACTCTTTCTCCGGCCATGCCGATCGCAATGAACTGCTCCGTTACCGGACTGAACTCGGGGATACTGTCCGGAAAATCTTTCTGGTCCACGGTGAAGATGAGCAGGCCGAAGCTTACCGAACCCTCCTCATGGAAAACGGCGATAAGGATGTGACCATACCGGAGCTTTACAAGGAATATGAAATCATTTAGCCGCCTCTCGGAAGAAGCTCCTGCAGGGTTGAGATACTGGATTCCGGCTGGCTCAGGCGGCCATGGGGCTGCGAAGGTCTAAAATCTGTCGATTCTATCGGCCAGGTCGCCAGGATCCGGCATAGATGGCCATTTCAATGTGGTTTTTCGTGTGCCATTCTGGCACAGATCGCCCCATCGCGTCGGTCCTTTATCTGGCTGGAGAGGGCTTCCTTCTGAGATGAACCGATCCATAAAGCCAGTAAATTCAAAGGATAAATCTATCTTTCCCACACAGGGGAGAAATCATTCTTATTGGCACTGAACCTGCTTAATTCATTCTGAAAAAAGAAAGATCCCGATAATGATTCGCCATTTTCTTCTCGTTCTATGTATCTCTGGTGGTTTTTTGATGGGGGTTCAATCCGAACCCCTCAACCATGACCGCCACACCCCGATTGTTGATGTGGTGGCCAAGGTCACTCCATCTGTTGTGGCGATACGTACCGATGTGCGGAAAACAGTTTCGGTCAATCCTCTGGATGCCATGCTGTTTGGATTCCGGGGGATGGGTGACCGGGTGTTTCAGGAGCAGGTTTACAGCTCGGCCGGTTCTGGAATTGTGGTGGATGACCGTGGGACTGTTGTGACCAATGCCCATGTGGTCTCTGAAGCCAATCGTTTAACCTGCACCACCTCCGATGGTGAGGTGCATGATCTGATCCTGATTGGGGTGGATAGTGACTTTGACATCGCCATATTGCAGATGGATCCTGGTGGAGGGCAAAGCCCCTCAACCTACCATGAAATTGACTGGGGCACCACGAATGACCTGATGATCGGGGAGACAGTAGTGGTTATCGGAAGTTCCCTGTCCTTTGAAAACAGTGTCACGACTGGAATTGTCAGCGCGGTGGAACGCACCATCAATGTCAAAGGCCGTGAAAAACCTTACTTCGGAATGATTCAAACCGATGCTGCCATCAATCGGGGAAACAGTGGCGGGCCGCTGGTTAACATTCGTGGCCAGTTGATCGGGGTCACGACATTGATCGCCTCGGAGGGCGGTGGATCCGATGGGATTGGATTCGCCATTCCGGTCGAACGGGTCCGCCAGGTCTATAATGAGTATGTTCATGGCATTGTGTCCCTCGAAGAGCGGCTCGGGATCGAATATGTCAGCCAGAAGAGTTTCGAAAATATCGATCAGTCGCAAGCCAAACGCCTCCAGCTTCCCAAAAACCGGGTTGAAGGCCTGATTGCCGCCAGTCTCGACCAGAATGGCCTGGGGTATACTTACGGCCTCCGAAAAGGGGATCTGCTGATCGAAATCGATGGCATTTCTGTTCCCAATCTGTTCCAGTTCCAGCGCGCCCTCGAAGAACACGAGATGGGAAAACCGCTCCAGCTGACTTTCCTTCGATATGACACACGCAACAGCCAGGTCGATCGCGAATCGATCCAGGTTCCTCCGGATCGGATCGGAAAAGTCGAGCGGATCGAAAAAGCCGATTCCTGGTTTGGAATCGAGGTCGGGGGGATTACCAACGATATCGCTGACCGTCTTGGTGTTTCAATCGATGGTGGAGTGGTCGTCGAGAAAGTGGTCAGTGGATCACCGGCTGCCGAAGCCGGCCTGGTTCCATCCGACCTGATCATTTCAACCAACCAGATTCCGGTTCAGACAATCGGTGACTTCCGCCGCCTGCGGCATTCCCTGCAGAATGAACCCTCGGTCCTCTTCAGAATCCGCCGTGGCAATCAGATGGGTGATGTCATGCTCGGCGAACAGGCCGGCAAGGAAGGGAAGAAGCGGGGGTGGGGGCTTTGAAAATCAGGGAGTTCAGTGAAATGGGCCAGAATAAACCCTTGGATGAGAACAGCAGCCAGGAGGTCAGGAGTGCGGTCGAAATCGCCCTCGAAAGAGCCTCTCACCTCGAGGAAGAACCGATCCGGATCGAGACAGAGGCTGGATCGGTGACCATGACCTTCGAGGAGCTCAAAGCACGGGCTGCAGAAGCCGCAGAGTATCTCACTCAGCTGCAATATAAGCAGGCTGAATTTGAAAACTACCGCCGCCGGGTTCTCAAGGAGAAGGAAGATCTGATGAGTGAATCGATCCCCATCTCCGATCTGTTCGATATTGTCGATCACCTCGATATGGCGATCAGCAGCAGTGGAGATTCCGATTCCATCCGCCAGGGAGTTCAGCTGATACGAAACCAGCTGTGGGCTCTTCTCGAGAAAAAAGGGGTCGAAAGAGTTCCGGCTGAAGGTGAATCCTTTGACCCGAACCACCATGAGGCGATAGCGGCACAGCCTCATGATTCTTTTCCCGAAGGGACTGTGGTCCAGGAATTCCGCACCGGCTACCGCCTTGGGGAAAAAGTCCTGCGTCCCGGCAAGGTGGTTGTATCCTCCGGGCAGAGATAAAGGGCAACCGAACAATCAACTCCTGCTTCGTGACACTTGAGGATCGATCCGGGAGTCCATGAAAAAGAAAAACAATAATCTGATAAGGAGAAAGTCATCATGGCCAAAGTCATAGGAATCGATCTGGGGACAACAAACTCAGTGGTGTCCGTCATCGAAGGTGGAGAGCCAGTGGTGATTGCCAATGCTGAAGGTGGTCGAACCACTCCATCGGTGGTGGCATTCACCGACAGCACAGAACAGCTGGTGGGCATAACTGCCAAACGCCAGGCGATTACGAATCCACGGCGCACTGTTTTTTCGATCAAACGCTTCATGGGACGACGTTACTCTGAAGTCCCCGATGAGATGCGCAAGGTCCCTTACACAGTCAAAGCGGATTCAAGTGGAAGTGCGGTGGTTGAAATCGACGGAAAAAATTACGCCCCTCCCGAGATTTCCGCACGCATCCTCCAGAAAATGAAGCAGACTGCGGAAGATTACCTTGGAACCGAAGTCAGGCAGGCTGTCATCACTGTTCCAGCATACTTCAATGATGGCCAGCGCCAGGCAACCAAGGATGCAGGCGCCATTGCGGGCCTCGAGGTCCTCCGTATCATCAACGAACCGACTGCCGCGGCGCTGGCTTACGGCCTCGACAAGAAGAAGGATGAAAAGATCGCTGTTTACGATCTCGGCGGCGGCACCTTCGACATCTCCATTCTCGAACTCGGCGATGGGGTCTTCGAAGTCAAATCGACCAATGGCGACACCCACCTTGGCGGCGATGATTTCGACCAGGTCGTCATCGACTACATCGCGGACGAGTTCAAACGCGAGCATGGCATTGATCTGCGCACCGATCCGATGGCCCTGCAGCGCCTCAAGGATGCTGCCGAAAAAGCCAAATGCGAGCTGTCCGGCACGATGGAGACCAGCATCGACATCCCCTTCATCACTGCCGACGCCTCCGGCCCGAAGCATCTCAATATGAAACTGACACGCGCCAAACTTGAGCAGCTGATCGGCCCCCTGGTGGACCGGACACGCATCCCCTGCCTGAATGCGCTCAAGGATGCCGGCTATTCACCCTCGGATGTCGATGAAGTCATCCTTGTGGGTGGATCGACCCGCATTCCCATGGTGCAGAAAACAGTTCGTGAGCTGTTCGGCAAAGAGCCTCACAAAGGGGTGAACCCCGATGAAGTTGTGGCCATCGGCGCTGCAATTCAGGGTGGTGTCCTTTCCAAAGAGGTTAAAGATGTCCTGCTCCTCGATGTGACACCACTCTCCCTGGGAATCGAAACTCTCGGCGATGTGTTCACCAAGCTGATCGAACGGAACACCACCATCCCGACACGCAAGAGCCAGACCTTTTCGACCGCGGCGGACAATCAGCCCGCAGTGACTGTCAAAGTGTTCCAGGGCGAGCGTGAAATCGCATCCAGAAACCGTCTGCTGGGTGAGTTCAACCTGGAGGGCATTCCTCCCGCGCCGCGAGGGGTGCCACAGATCGAGGTGGCTTTCGATATCGATGCCAATGGCATTGTGCATGTCTCCGCCAAAGACCTTGGCACCGGGAAGGAGCAGAAAGTCCGCATTGAATCCTCCAGCGGCCTTTCCGATGATGAGATCAAGCGGATGCAGTCCGATGCCGCAACTCATGCCGAAGAAGACCGCAAACACCGCGAAACTGTCGCTGCACGCAACGAAGCGGATGCCCTGGCTTACAGCATCGAAAAATCCCTCAAGGATTATGGGGACCAGGTGGATGCTGTCACACGCGGGCAGATCGAAACCGCTCTGCAGGAACTTCGCACCGCCCTTGATGGAAATGATATCGACCAGATCAAGAGCAAAAAAGCCGCTCTCGAACAGGCTTCCCACAAACTCGCCGAGGTTCTCTACAAGCAGGCTGCGAAGCCGGAGGGCGCGGATTCCGCATCGACTCCGCCACCCGGTGGCGGAGATGGATACACGAAGGAAGCCGAAGTGGTGGATGCCGAGTTCAAAGACGCCAACTGATATCTTCCAAGCCTGACGTGAGAGAGGGCCGCAAGACCCTCTCTCATTCATTATAAGGAGAGTGATGCATTATGCCGACTTATGAATATGAGTGCTCCAAATGTGGCCTGGTCTACGAGCATTTTCAAAGCATCAAAGATGAGCCCCTCAAGACCTGCATCCATCCGGAAGGCTGCAGGCACCCTGGTTCCAAGGCTGAAGTGAAAAGGCTGCTGGGAACTGGCGCCGGAATCATCTTCAAAGGGTCCGGTTTTTATACAACCGATTACCGCAGCAAGGAATATCGCGAAGCCGCGAAGAAAGACAATTCTTCCTCATCCTCCTCAACCTCGGCTGAATCCAGTTCCACATCCAGTGCGAGCACAAAGGAATCCGGGGGAGCTACCCCATCCAACGGGCCAGCCAAGAGCGGGTAAGGCGCCAGAAGTGCGTTACTTTAGGCGCATCCTGCCGTTTTTGATCGTTGGTATCTTCCTTGTTGTGTTTGCGGTCGTACGGCTTTACAACCAGTCGTCGACACGGTTTCACAAAGCGGAGGAACTCAGAGGCAGCGGCCAGATGGCCGATGCAGTTGAATATTACGAGTGGACCATTCAGGGCTACTTTCCGTGGAACCCGTATGTTCCGAGAGCATTGGCTGCTCTCGAGAGCATGGCCGACAGGTCCCTCAAAGAGCATCAGACACACCAGGCCCGCCAGGCACTGCAGGCGATTGTGTCGGGCTTGTCTGTCATCGAGCATTTACGGCAGCCATTCCCCAGCCAGTACAGGCAGGCGAGGGAAAAACTGAAACAGCTGGAAACCAGGATGCGTGAACAGGCAACACTCTCACCAGCAACAAACCAGCCCGGCGCCTCTGCGGCCACCCCTGCAGCAGAATGATGGATCGATTCCGGTTCTTCTCCCTGTTCTTTGCTGCCATCTGGATCATCCTGAGTGGATATTCCAGCAGCGCACAGCTACCCGGCTCTTCCCTCATCCCTTCTGCAACACAAATGCCGTCTCACAGCCTGCAACAGCCATCCCTGAATGTCGAAGCCGGCAGCCAGGTTCAGGAGCAGGTGATAACCGTTGGAGAGCCATTCCATTTTCTGGTGAATGCCAGCTGGGATGGCGATACAGCGCTGGTGTCTCTTTCGGAACCGAGGATTGAATGGCCGAAGGCGGTTCGCCAGCTGGATGTATCCACCGGGGTCCGTTCTCAGGCGGGTGCCAGCAAGCCACGCGGCTCACGATACTTTCGTTATACACTGGCTGCGGACAAAGCCGGACCGGTAACCCTTCCGGCGGTCCATCTCGAGGTCACTCAGGAAGGTAAAGCTCCTCTCTCTGTCGCTTCTCCCGAGGTTGGCATTACTGTCAGGGAAAAAGAGATCTCTTTCTTAAGCAGGCTTCAGTCACAGATCAAGAAAAATTCCACACTCCTGGCCGGGTCGTTGCTTGTGGTCGTTCTCGGATGTGGAGTCTTTTTCTTCAACCGCAGAAAAAATCCGCCAGAGATCATTGATCAGCCGGATCCCTGGGTGAACATTGCATCCGAATTGAAATCGATCGAGCCGCTGATCCTGGCGGGTGAGGGGCGGGATTTTTTCCGTGCCGTAGAGAAGGTGCTGTGTGATGCGGTCAGCCTGCATCAAGGCTCCTCATCATCCATTGCGCTCAGCAACATCGGGCAGCAGGCCTTGCTGCCTGATCCAGTTCGTGACACCGTCCAACGCCTGGCCAGTGAGATCCAGGAAAGAAAGTATCGTCCTGACCGGCCCAGGCCGGAAGAACTCAGTGTCGCGCTGGGACAACTCAAAGAAATCATAAAACAGCTGAAAGATATTAAACCTGGAGGTGGCCTCTCGAAATGAATGTCGATATCAAGCAACTCACCGAAGAAATTCGTGAGAAAAGCGCATTTGTCAGTGAACTGTTCAATGAGATTGAAAAGGTCATTGTTGGACAGCGATACATGGTCGAAAGGCTGCTGATCGGCCTGCTGACACGTGGTCATTGCCTGCTGGAGGGAGTTCCCGGCCTGGCCAAGACCTTGACTGTAACCTCCCTTTCCAAAACCATCCAAGCCTCCTTTAACCGCATCCAGTTTACTCCGGATCTCCTTCCCGCGGATCTGACCGGAACTCTGATCTACAACCAGCAGACCAGCCAGTTCACCTGTCAGAAGGGGCCTGTCTTCGCCAATATCATCCTGGCCGACGAAGTCAATCGCGCCCCTGCCAAAGTCCAGAGCGCCCTGCTCGAATCCATGCAGGAACGCCAGGTGACTATCGGAGGGGCCACTTACCCGCTCCCGGAGCCATTCCTGGTCCTTGCGACACAAAATCCGATCGAGCAGGAAGGGACTTATCCACTGCCTGAAGCCCAGGTGGACCGTTTCATGCTCAAACTCAAAGTGGGCTATCCCTCACGCGATGAGGAGCTGGCCATCCTCGACCGGATGACCGGCCAGGATCTTCCAAGCGTTTCATCGGTTGTTTCTCTGGCGCAGGTCACCAGTGCCCAGGAAATTGTCCGCAACATCTACATCGATGAAAAAGTGCGCAGGTATATTGTCGATATCGTCCATGCGACACGCACCCCGCAGCTGTATGACCTCAACCTGAATGAATACATCGCCTTTGGCGCATCTCCGCGTGCCTCGATCTATCTGACACTGGCTGCCAAAGCACATGCCTTTATCCGCGGCAGAGGCTATGCCACTCCGGAGGATGTGAAGTCAATCGGCATGGATGTCCTTCGGCATCGAGTCATCCTCACTTATGAAGCTGAAGCCGAAGAGATGAAGCCGGAGGATGTGATCCAGAAAGTTTTCGACAAGATCGAGGTTCCCTGACCGGCCGGCTCCCGCGATTGAGATATCCAGGATGAAGGAAACGGAATGCTTCCCAAGGAACTCATAAAAAAAATCCGCCGCATCGAGATTCGCACCAACCGCCTGGTCAATGATGTGCTGGGAGGCGAATACCACTCGGTGTTTAAAGGGCGTGGCATGGAATTCGAAGAGGTGCGTGAGTACCAGTTCGGTGATGATGTCAGGACCATCGACTGGAATGTGACTGCACGCACCGGGATTCCGCATGTCAAACGTTTTGTCGAGGAGCGCGAGCTGACTGTCATCCTGCTGGTGGATGCTTCCAGCTCCTCTCAGTTCGGCACCGCTTCTCTTATGAAAGGTGAAATGGCTGCGGAGGTCTGCGCCCTGCTGGCCTTTTCCGCGATCAAGAACAACGACAGGGTGGGCCTCATCATTTTCACCGACCGCATCGAGCTCTATGTCCCGCCTAAAAAAGGGAAACCGCATGTTCTGCGGCTGATTCGGGATCTGCTCTACTTCCGCGCTCAGGGCAAATCGACCGATATCCCGGCTGCCCTCGAATTTCTCCAGAAAGTTCAGAAGCGCAAAGCAGTCGTTTTCCTTGTTTCCGACTTCATGACCGATGTGGATTACCACAAACCTCTGGCTATCGCCAACAAACGCCACGATGTCATCGCAATGACTCTTTCCGACCCCAGAGAGCAGGAACTTCCACCGATCGGAATCCTGGAGCTCGAAGATGCCGAGACCGGCGAAGAGATTGTCATCGATACCTCCGATCCTGAGGTGAGGCGGCTTTTCGCGGCTTATGCACGAATCGAAAGTGAAAACCGTGACAAGACCTTCAAGTCCCTGTCGGTCGATTCCATTCCTTTGAATACCGGGAAGGACTACGTTCTGCCTCTGATCAATTTTTTCAAGCGCCGGGCAAAGGAGATGTCTCGATGAAAAATACGGCACCGCTGCTGGTGGTCATACTTCTTCTGAGCGCAACCGCAGCCGGGTTGGCCGGCTATAATTTACTCGCCGGCAAAGGCGGCCCTTCCCATGAACCTGGCTCATTCGAAAGAGTTCGGGACTTTGCCGCGGCATTGAAAGCCAACCAGCTCTACAAACTTTCCGCCGAACAGTATGACCGTTATGTTCAGGCTTCCTCACTGAGTGATTCCGAAAAAGCGCGGATTGATTTCAACACCGGGAATATGCTCCTCGATCAGGTTGCCGATTATGAAGGAGCACTGGCGCATTTCCTCAGGATCTCGGACCTGTACAAAGATGTGGATCCGGAAATCCTTAAAGAATCCCGGCGGCGGGCGGCTGAGAGCCTTGAAAAACTCGGGCGCTCCGGTGCTGCTGAGCAGCAGCTGATTCAATCCAGCAGGCTCCATGCATCGACTGGCGCTACAGAGATCCCGGTTGATAAAAAAGACATACTCGCATCGATTGGAGAAAGGGTTTCAATAACCAGAGCGGATTTCAATGACGCCTGGAATGAGCTGCCTCCTTATGCCCGGGAACAGGCCTACAAGGGTGAGTCTGGCAAAGAAAAATTCCTTCAGGAAATGGTGTCGCTGCGCCTGTTCGCCGAAGCTGCGCGGCGCAAGGGGCTGGAACGTGACACCGAAATCACCCGCCGGATGCGCATGCTGGAGGAGAGCCTGCTGGCTTCGAAGCTTCTCCAGGAAGAGGTCACTTCAAAAGTTTCACTGCCCGATTCCGATCTGCAGATGTTTTTCCAGGCTCATCGCAGCCATTATGTTGAACCGGCCGCTGTGGAGGTGGCGCATATCCTGACTGCGGATGCGACTGGCTGCCTTGCGGCCAGAGTCCTGATAGAAAAAGGATCACCATTTGCCGAGGTGGCGAAACTGCTCTCGAAAGATCCAAAAACAAAGGACCAGGGGGGCAAACTGGGCAAAATCCAGCAGGCTGTCCCGCCAGTAAAATCAACAACTGACTTCGACCCGCTCGATGTCGTCATTCCGGGGATTGGCAAAAATAAAGAGTGTGCAGCAGCTTGCTTTGCACTCGACCAGCCCGGGCAGCTGGCTGGACCGGTCAAAACAGAAATGGGGCATCATCTCATCCAGCTGATTTCCAAAACACCATCACGCGAAAAGACATTTGATGAAGTCAAATCCCAGGTTGAATCCGAACTGCGGATGCAGCGCGAAGAGGAACGAAGGGCACAGCTGATTGCCGAGTTGATGAAAACACACAAGATGCGGATTTTCCCGGAACGGCTCAAGGACTAAAGGGAGATGCGGCTCAAAGGGAAACTCCTTGTCATCCTGTTTCTGCTGCAGCCGATTCTGATTGCTGGCGCGAAAGAACCGCCTCCTGCTTCAGTTGAAGTTGCTGTCGATCGTTCGGAGATCACCATTGGCGACCAGGTGCATTATTCGCTCACGATCGACTACGCCAATGGTGTCGAGATCGAGAAACCTGAATGGGGAGCGGGGTTGCAGGGATTTCAGATCCTGGACTTCGAGCGCAATGAACCTCAGAAGGTTGGAGACCACTGGCGGATAGTCGATACCTACACCCTGTCGACCTTTACACCTGAAGACTACACCATTCCTCCCATCAATATTCCGGTCAAGCTGCCTTCTGGCGCAACACAGGAGCTGACCACAGCTCCGATTCAGATCAAAGTTGCCAGCATCCTTCCAGAAAATGAAGAAGATCTGGTATTGAAGGACATCAAACCGCCTGAGCCTGTCTATTCTGGAGTTCTCACAGGCCGGGTGGCTGGAGTCATCATCGGGCTGCTGGCCCTGGCTGCTGCCATTTACCTCTTCCTGCGCTGGAAAAAGCGGCGCCATACCATAGCTGGTATTATTGAGGAAATCCTGCCTGAGGATGAAATCGCCCTCGAAGCCATCGAGCGGCTCAGGAGGTCACTGGAGAAATCAGCCGATGAGCCTGATCAACTCTCCTGCCGCCAGTTCGGCCTCGCGCTCTCGGAAATCATGCGGGCTTATCTCGAAAAACGCTTCAGGTTTTCAGCACTTGAAATGACGACAGATGAAATTATTCATTTCTTTTCTTCCGCAAGTCTTCATGAAAATTCTTCATCTGGCACCATGGGCAAGGAGATCAGGCAATCGATCGGGGAAATGCTTGAGGACCTGGATCTGCTCAAGTTTGCCAAAGAGACTCGTTCCCGGGCCAGCCTGATGAATTTTCTCGATGCGTCAGCCATGATCATTCAGCAGACCCGGCGGGAGCAGGCCAGCTCTCTGGAGGAATCTCCCGACGGCACTGAATCGAAGCGAGAGGTGGCATAAGAAATGCATTTCGCGGATCCTCTCTTTCTCCTGTTGCTGCTGCTGATCTTTCCCCTGGTGTGGTATATGGAATGGCTGCGGCGCCACAAGCGGGGCGCGCTGAGATTTTCCGACCTTGGCAGATTCAGAAAGATCAAACCTTCGTCATCCCTGAAGAAGCGCCATATCGTCACCTTTCTCCGCATGCTTGCGCTTGCGCTTCTGATCTGCGCTGCTGCCAGGCCCCAAACTTCTGAGCAGATGCTGCAGGCCAACTACACAGAAGGTGTCGATATCATTGTCGCACTGGACTGTTCAGGCAGCATGCAGGCGATGGATCTGGATTACCGCAAGCAGAACCGCCTCGATGTCGCCAAGGAAGTCACCGCCGATTTTATCAGGCAGCGGCTGACTGACCGGATCGGCCTGGTAGTTTTCGCCGGTGATGCCTATACACAATGCCCAATGACACTCGATCATGATGTGCTTCTCGAAATCCTCAAGGGTGTCTCTATCACCATGGGAGGGACAATCCCGGATGGAACTGCCATCGGGCTTGCAACTGCACGCGCTCTGAAGAGGCTGGATAACTCTCAAACCAAAAGCAAGATTATCGTTCTATTGACTGATGGAATGAATAATGCCGGAGAAATCGATCCGCTTCAGGCTGCGAACATCGCCAAAATTCAGGGAGTGAAAATTTACACGATCGGCACCGGTTCACGCTCCGGTGTCGCTCCGGTCTGGGTTGAACATCCGCTGCTGGGTGGCGGCTGGACCAACCAGCCGGTTGAACTCGATGAAAAAGTTTTGAGCGATATGGCCGATACGACCGGTGGACGTTACTATCGTGCAGGTGACCAGAAGGAACTGAAGGGAATCTTCAACGAAATCGACCGGCTTGAAAAGACAAAGATCGAAGATCTGGGTGAGCACCGCTACCGTGAAATGTTCGGCTACTTTGTCGCAGCTGCGCTGCTGTGCCTTCTCCTGGAGCTGATTCTGTCACAAACTCTCTACAGGGTGCTGCCATGAAGTGGGGATCACCGAACCTTTTCATTCTCTTTCTTGTGATTCCCGTGATAGCGGTTTTTCTGAGGCACTGCTGGAAATCAAGGATCTCTGCGCTGTCAACTTTCGGAAATCCGGTTCTGGTCAATAAACTGATCGACAGCATTGACCGGTCAAAGCAGATTGGCAAACAGGTTATTATCGTCGTTGCGCTCTTCTTCCTGATTCTATCACTGGTGCGTCCTCAGTTCGGCATAAAAACCAGGCAAATAAAACGAACCGGCCAGGATATCATCATCGCACTCGATCTTTCCGAAAGCATGCTGGCCGAAGATTTCACACCCAACCGGCTCGAAAAAGCCAAGCAGGAAATCAAATCCTTTATTAAATTGCTCGAGGGCGACCGGATCGGGCTGGTTGTCTTTTCGGGTGAAGCCCAGGTTCTCTGTCCATTAACCCTGGATTATGGCGCTGCAACACTTTTCCTGGAGGAGGTTGATACTAAATGGCTTCCCACACCCGGAACGAACCTCTCCGAAGCCATCGAAGTGGCCTCCCGGTGTTTTGTTGAAGAAGAGCAGAAATTCAAAAACCTGATCCTGATCACCGATGGCGAAGGCCATGAAGGTGATCCTGTTTCTGTCGCCGAAAAGGTCGCACAAAACGGAGTCACCATTTATGCCATCGGAATTGGAAAACCGGATGGTGTTCCAATTCCCACGACGGATCAGTCTGGCCACAAGTCCTATAAGAAGGACTCGAAAGGGGAAATTGTCACGACACGCCTGGATATGGATACTCTTCAAAAAATCTCTTTAAAAACAGGCGGGCGCTGGCATCAGGCAACTGGCGGCCAGCTGGAATTGAAGGACATCTATGAAGAGATCCGTGAAGAAGAGGACAAGGACCTCGAATCCAGCATCACTACAATCTATGACGACCGGTTCCAGATTCCGCTTCTCATCGGTCTGGTCCTTCTGCTGATCGAACCCTGCATGTCCGATCGCAAGCGGCTGCTTAAAAGCGCCATGGAACCCAATGACGCGGAGAAGACAGCATGAAATATCTTTTCCAGATTCTGTTTTTATCTGCACTCTGCTGGATGATGCTGGCGCCTGCAACATCGGATGCCAATCCTTTTCTGAGGGATATCACCAGCCAGGGGAATCAGGCTTATCAGCAGGAAGATTATGCCCGCGCCACACAGGAGTATCTCAAAGCCCAGGATATCGAACCGCTTTCGGCTCAGCTTCGATTGAATGTGGGGGCTTCCTATTACCGCCAGAAAGAATACGAAAAGGCATCCGAAGAGTTTCAGGAGGCGACACGGGCCGATAACCCTCAGACTGCGGCTTCCGCCTACTACAATCTGGGAAATTCCAAATACCAGATCGCCAAACGCGATTTCGAAGCCGGGATGGTCTCAGGGGCCTCCCAGAGTGCGTCACAGGATGCTGCCGGCAAATATGTGAAGCAGATTGAGGAGTGCATCATCGACTACCAGGAATCCCTCAAGCGCAACTCAGCGGACCAGGATGCCAAATTCAATATCGAAATGATCCGCCGGGAAATCAAGAACCTGTTGAGACGCCAGCCCCAACAGAACCAGCAACAGCAGCAGCAACAGGAACAGCAGCAGCAAGACCAGAAAGACCAGAAAGAAGATTCTCAGAAGCAGCAGGATCAAGGACAGCAGAACAAGGATCAGCAGCAGAAGCAGGAAAAAGAACAGCAACAGCAATCCGGAGATCAGCAGGATCCGAATAAAAAACAGGATCAGGCGGAGCAGGAGAAACAGGACAACCAGGGGACTCCAACCCCGCAACCGGCAGCGGCAGAGCGGACACAAACCCCTTCACCACAGGAAAACAAAGAGGACAAAGCTTCGGAGCAGCCAACCGCCCAGCCCACCAAAATGCTCTCGATCAGCGAAGAAATGGCACGGAATATTCTCGACAACCTGCCTGAAACACGCCAGAGAATCCGGGCAAAGAAAAGAACTCATGCGGAGAAAGACTGGTGAGATATTCACGGATTGCGGTCCTTTCGGCGATCCATGTCCTGCTCCAGGTGCTGATGCCTGCCGCCTCATTCGCGGGTGTTCTTGAGGTCAACATCCTGGTTCCGGATCGGGTGGTTGTGGGAAGCATATTCGAGATGGAAATCCGTGTGACTGTCGATGCTGGCCGTCCGCCACAACCGGAGATCCCGGGCATGGATGGCCTGGTTATCAGTCCAGTCACGGGTTTCCACAGCACACAGATCATCAACAACCGTATCACTCAGATTTTCCGCTATTCATGCCGTGCGACCAAAGAAGGGACCTACTCCCTCAAAGGCATCACAGCTGAAAATAAACCCGCTGCGCCGAAGACGATTCAGGCCATCAAGGCAACCGCCGGAAATCCACAGGATCCCGGCAAACCCCATCCACCCATTTTTGTCGAGGCGGAAGTGGATAAAAAGGAAATCTGGCAGGGTTCACAACTCACCTATGACCTCTATCTCTACCGCCGGGATGTCACACCACGGCGCCTGGGAGCTAATCTCGAAGACGTGCTGAAACCATTTGGCGCAGTGAAAGTGGACGACAGCCTGATCCCGCGAGGGAGACAGGTGGTCACAGTCGGTGGAAACAAATATGAGAAAACACTTGCCGCTCGTTATGTCCTTTTCCCGCTCGAACCCGGCGAACTGACCATTCCTCCGGTCCGCCTTCGCGGCGAGGTGGTTGCATCACGAAACTCGGGCGACCTTTTCAATGCATTTTTTGGCGGAGTCGATATCGACCAGTTGAATGGCGGTCCGGTGCTGACTCAGCCCATCAAAGTCAAGGTGAATCCTTTGCCGGAAGAGGGAAAACCCAAAGGATTTTCCGGTGCGGTCGGCCAGTCTTTCACCTTTTCCTGCGAATTATCCAAACGGCAGGTGAATGTGGGGGAAACATTCACAATGGCACTGCGGATCAAAGGCAGCGGGAATATCAACTCGATCAAACAGCCTGAGCTCAACTTCCCGGATTGGATCGAGGTTTATGACACCGAACGCAAAGCGGCCGACAGGTACAACGATGACCGTCTGATCGGCGAAGTCGCTTATGACTATGTGCTGATCGCGCGCAAGGAAGGGAAAGTGATTCTCAACCCGATCGAGTTCAGCTACTTCGGTTCAGCCGATGGCAAGTATGTCACGCTCAAGCAAGGCCCTTTCAGCCTCGAGGTTCTCCCGGGCCAGGGGCAGGGGGTCACCTACCTCCAGGGGAGGCGAAAAAGGATCCGTGTGACCGGAGAAGACTTCCGCCACATACGCACCAATAATGTCAGGCTTGCGGATGAATCCCGGACTGCTTTGCGTTCACCGTTCTTCTGGTCTGTTTTCAGTGCTCCCTGGCTCTGCCTGGCGGGAGTTGCATTCAAACGGCGAAGGGAAGACTACCTGCTGCGCAACCCACAGGTGTCCGAAAGAATCCGTGCGCGTGGTTCGATCCGCAACCGTCTGGCGGCCTCAGAAAAGAGGGTTGGAGAGCCGGGGACAGCGTTTTTCAATGAGATCGAAAATGCCCTGCATGAAATCCTGAGCGCCCAGCTCGGCGAGCCGACCCGGGGTAAAACCCGCGATCAGCTTCAACAGATCCTTCGGGATCATTTCCTCTCTAATCGAACTGGCCAGAAATCCCGAATGTCTGAAGAGGCTCTCTCGAGCTGGATCGACTTGCTCGAACAGCTGGATCTGATGCGCTTTTCACCAGGGGCCGATGACATCTCTCAACGCCGAAATCTTCTGGAAGAGGCCAGGAAAATTCTCCTGGAGGTGAAGAACCTGTGAGGATGCTGCTGCCTCTGTTCCTGATCCTGTCACTGGCAGGGCATGCACAGAATCCCCCGCCTCCCTTGGCTGGCTCTGCGCAGCCCGCTACAGCCGATCTGGTTCATAACGGAACCGATGACCTTTTTATTCTGGAGGGGGAGCCACCGGTTATCCATATCGAGAGTGAAAACCGTTCTGCATCCCCAACCCCCTCACCGACTGTCAACCTGAGTGAAAAACTGCAGGTTGAATCCGCAAGCAAAGGGCCTGTCCAGATATTCCGCCTGGCGAATGAAGCTTATGAGAAAGAGAACTTTGAAGAGGCAATCGCTTTTTATCATATACTGATCGGGCGCGGAATTCAAAATGGCGATCTTTTTTATGATCTCGCCAATGCGTATTTTCGCACCGGGGATTTTGGACATGCAGTCCTGTTTTATGAAAAGGCCAGAAGGCTGAGGCCGAGAGATAACGATTTCGCACACAATCTATCCTACACAAAAACATTTCTCGCCGATAAAGAGACGAAACCGGATACACTCCCCGGCTCACTGGAAACCCTCTTGATCCTTCACCGTAAAACCACATTGAACGAAACTTTGTGGATACTGGTGATTCTCAGCACACTGCTCGCACTGTCGATGATAATGAAATCGCTCCGGCTGAAGATCTCGGAATCAGTCTTTTTCGGTTATCTGAAAGGGATCATTCTGACTCTGTTTCTGCTGCAGATTATTTCAGCGGGTGTGAAGATATGGGTGGAAGAACCCATCCGTGAAGGAGTCATTCTGGCGGATGCTGTGAGCGCAACCGCATCCCCCAAAAGCGATAAAACACTGGTAGAACTCAACTCCGGCACACGGGTCAGGATTCTGGATATCCGCGATGGTTATGCGCACATCCGTTTGCCTGACGGGGTCCCTGGCTTTATTCCCGAAGAAAAAATTGGAGAAATTTGACCGGTGCAGAATCTGTGGGGACCCCCGAACAGGCTGTCCCCATCACACGATCCGGTTTATAGCAATTTATCCGGGTTCTGAACCAGATCCTTGAAAGTCATCAGGAACCTGGCCGCAAGCACGCCATCGATCATGCGGTGGTCCGAGGACAGAGTCACCTTCATCCGCAACCCCACCTGGACCTCGTCATCAACAACAACAGGCACCTTCTTGATAGATGAAATCGCAAGGATGGAACTTTGTGGCGGATTGATGATCGCGGTGAATATGTCCACATCGAACATTCCCAGGTTGGAGACTGTGATCCCGCCTCCCTGAAGTTCGGCCAGCTGCAGTTTTCCTTCACGCGCCCGTGCCGCCAGTGATGCCGCTTCTTCAGATATCTGCGCCAGTGTTTTCACATCCGCTTCGCGAATCACCGGGACAGTCAATCCATCATCGAGCGCCACCGCCATCCCGACATTGCATTGTTCAAGGACTTCAACCTCATCCCCTTTGAAGTAGCTGTTCACATGGGGATGCTCGCGCAAAGCCATTCCTGTCGCTTTCAGGATGATGTCGTTATAGGTGACCTTGATGCCTTCCGCTTTCCTGGTTTCGCGCAATGCCCGGGCAGGGGCCATGTCGATGTCGGTGGCAACATAAAAATGGGGCGATTCCTGCATGCTGCTGGTCAGCCGTTTGGCGATGATTTTGCGCATCCCGGGGACAGGCCAGATTCCAGGTTCTTTCGGAATAACCTTTGCCGGGGCGCGCCGCGGGCGTTCTTGCGGTTTATTTTCTTCGCTCATCGAATCTTCCTTCCCGATCAGGCGGCTCGACACCACCTTAAAATAACTGAGGGGAGCGGCCAGCGCTCCCCTCATACCTTAAACGGGTTTTTACCGATTTTGAATTACTTCTTCGGGAAACTGATCGAGCAGCCAAAGGCCGGCATTTCAGCCTCCTCGGCAGGTATCGGCTTGCTGTTCAGAAGCGCCTCGATGGCCACAGAAAGCAGATGTTTTTCGATCTGGGAAGCATCCTGATTGTCATCGAAAGGGCCATGGTAGACAACCTTTCCGGTCTTATCGAGCAGATAGAATTCCGGTGTGCAGCTGGCTCCGATTTCTTTGGCCGTTGCCGATCCGGCATCAATTGCGGACTGAAATTTGTATTTCTCTTTGTTATATGCGGTGACTGCCTCTTCATTTTCCGAGGAATTGGCATTCAGCCCGATAAAGGGAACCACATCCTTGTACTTTTCCGCCATGGCGTTGATCCGTTCCTCGTATGCATGGACGACCGGGCAGCGAATGGAGGTATAGAACACCACGACGCCTTTCACTTTTTCCTGTGCCAGGATTTTTGAGGTATCGATTTCCTGGCCGGTTGCCAGGTCTTTTGATTTCACGACTGGAAAATTTTGGCCAAGCACCTTCTTGAAAGGTGCAGCTGAAGCCGTAACCGCCAGGCACAGGGCCATCATCACAGCAATCTTCCTCATTTCATTAGCTCCTTTGGGTATTGGTTGTTTTCCAATGATATTCTCTGGTCATCGGACCAGTTCATGTCCCTTAATAACGGCTCTGCAGGAAAACCATAACGACCTCATCCAGAAAAACAGTGCACATTCCTTCTGCCCGGCCATTGCAGCTGAAGAACTGTGCTTGCGGCCTGGAGCGGTTTTCTGCAGGATAATATTGTTTATCTTCCAGCGATATCAGGAGAATTCCATTCTTTCCGCATCCAGTGCATCAGATTTCGATGAAAAAGTCCCCGAATCCATTTCATGGCAGAGGCACCAGGCGTAACCTGCCTAACCGATTCGAGCGCCTGGCCTATGAACCTTCTGCTGAGGAGGGAGAGGAGTTCGAAAGCCCCTCCCCGGAAACCCAGCTGATTTCTGAACAGGCCCGATCGATCCTCTCGAACAACGACAGCCCGGATATCCCCTACTCAGTCAGCATCAATCCCTATCGGGGATGCGAGCATGGGTGTGTTTACTGTTATGCGCGGACCTATCATGAGTACCTGGGGTTGTCATCCGGACTGGATTTTGAAACCCGGATCTATTACAAAGCGAATGCCGCCCAGCTGCTGAGGAAAGAGCTTGCCGCAGAATCTTACAGACCTTCACCCATGGGGCTGTGTGGCGCGACTGACCCCTACCAGCCCCTGGAACGAAAACTGGGCCTGACCCGTGCCTGCCTGGAGGTCCTTGCTGAATTCAATCACCCCATCCTGGTGGTCACAAAAAACCACCTGGTTGCCAGAGATATCGATCTCCTGTCTTCTCTCGCCAGATGCCAGGCTGCGGCGGTCACATTATCGGTAACCACACTGGCACCGGATATCACCGGGTGTCTGGAGCCCCGCACCTCTCGCCCCGGGAAACGGCTGGAAGCCATTCGGAGACTCTCGGAGGCCGGCATTCCCACAGGTGTGATGATTGCCCCGGTGATTCCCGGGCTGACTGACCATGAAATTCCCCTCATCCTCCAGAAGGCGGCTGATTCCGGGGCAACTTTTGCATCCTGGAGCCTCCTCCGGTTGCCTCCGGGAATCGACAATCTCTTCGAAGATTGGCTGGAGGCTCATTTTCCGTCAAAAAAATCCAAAATCCTCAACCGGGTACGAGCCATGCGCGGCGGCAAACTGCATGAAGCCGCCTTTCACCAACGGATGGCGGGAGAAGGATTTCTGTCAGAAGAAATCCGGAAATTATTCGAGTTCGCCTCCCGAAAGGCGGGACTGGAGTTTCAAGGGCCAAAATTAAGTGTGAATTCATTCCGGCAGCCTGGCCCCTTTCAGGAATTATTGTTCTGATTTTGATTTAGGGCTTGAAACTGAATGCTTGATTCGGCTAAATTTAAGATTGTTTGTTTCCGATAAATTATGAAAGGCTGTCTGTTCTGAGTATCCGAGAATACCATGTCTGAGACTCTCTACCTGAAGAATCTGGAATTTTTCCAATCATCCCTGCAGAACTATCCAGCCAGGGCCTATGAGGTCTTTGGTCTGACCTTTCTTTACAGCCTGCCGCCGGAATCGGTCACACGCGAGAAACATCGCCTCGGTGTCCTGCCGCGCTCTCCTCTCGATTTCTACAATCTGGGAGTCCTTTTCAGCGAGGAAGGGCGTCATGAAGAAGCCTTGAAACTTTACCAGCAAGCCGTGGAAGTCGGGGGAGATTTCCCGGATTTATTTATTAACCTTGGCCTTACTTATGAGCATCTGAAGCAGAAAGCGAAAGCGGCTGAAGCCTATCAGAAGTTTGTCGATCTTTCGCGCAAAAATGAATCGGAAGAGGTGAAGAGCGAGGTCAGGCAGATTAAAGCCCAGATCAAACTGTTGAAGGGCTGATTTCGTCAGGGGGAGACGAATATTTATGGGGAGAATGACACATCCAGGCAATTTTGCCAGGGGCATGCTATTGCCCCTCATGCTGTGGGCCTCCGGCCTTTCGGCGGAACCGACCTATACCCGAGTTTCTATCGATGCCGATCCTTCCTGGGATAAAGTCCGGCTGATATTCGAAACAAAATCAGCGCCATCCAAAAAGCATGTCACCTATCTCTCGAATCCTTCCCGGGTTCAGATCGATCTGAATGGCAGGCTGGAGGGTTTGGATACGGGTGTCTATGACTGCGAGGATGCCTATCTCAAGTCGCTGCGAATCGATGATCTCGGCAGCAGCCGGATTCGTCTGACAGCCCTGCTGGCCTCTTCAACGAATGGGGCGCGGGTCGATTTTTACCAGAACAAAGCCCAGAGCTTCCTCCATATCGATATCAACCGGCCGTCCCGTTACCAGCAGCCTGCCTGGACCCCGAGGGAACTGCAGCTGGCTCGGGCAAAGGGAATTCCTGTGGTGGTCATCGATCCCGGGCATGGCGGTTATGACGCCGGTGCGCTTTCACGGCTGCGCAAGTCCATGAAGGAGAAAGATGTGGTCCTGGATGTCAGCCGCCAGGTGGTCCGCATCCTGCGCACCAATGGAAAAGTTTACCCGGTCATGACACGAAGTGGCGACTATTACCCGACACTGGATGAGCGTGTCGATCTGGTGGGTGAAACCGGCGCCGGACTGCTGGTT
>JAANMY010000953.1_pt1 | contig 36332 bp, 34 predicted proteins | sample 7279691 | NCBI WGS metagenome assembly JAANMY01 (sample SAMN14094543, study PRJNA606508) | bioreactor metagenome | isolation source: A lab-scale SPAN reactor treating ammonium-rich wastewater day 388 | place: Ireland: Galway | collected 2018-02-07
AGGCAGTGCATGCACTGCCGCTTGACGTAGCGCGTCTGCTCTGCGCTGTCCGGCGCGGCTGCCTCGCATTCGTTGATGTAGGAATAGGCCTCGGTAGAGCGCGGAGAATCGCGGTCGAAGGCCACCATCGTGTATAGCGCGAGCGACATCATCTCGAGGCCGATGTACATCGGCAGCATGTGGTTGGCGGTGACCATGACCATCATGCCCAGCGTCATCAATAGCGCGAGCAGGTAGTACTCGGGTTTGTCCATCTTGCGGTCGGCCAGGTAACCGCGGCCGTAGAGCAGCGCGATCGCTGTCGAGAAGTAGATCATCAGCTTCAGGAAATCGCCCATCAGGTCACTGATGAACATGTTGCTGAAGGTATGCACCACCTCCCCTTCCATCGTGTAGATGGTGATCAAGGCCGCCGCGATCAGCGTCGCCTGCGTCAGGAAGTAGGACAGGTTGCGGGCGATGCTGCGGGCGAAGGTACTCGCCAGCATGATCACCAGGGCCATCACGGCCACGAAGATCTCGGCCGCTGCGGGGTAGAAGTCGGGGACGACGAAATTCATCTTCTGACCAGTCCGTTAAGTGTCTCTAGAGCGCTCGCGCCAAGCAACGCTCAGAGCTTGCTCACGGCAACATGCCGCAGGAGTTCATTCACCGAGGCGTGCATCACTTCGGTGAAGGGGAAGGGATACAAGCCCATGGCCAGCACACACGCTGCGAGAATCGCGAGGAAGGCAAACTCACGACCGTTGATGTCCTCGAGCTCGGCCACGTGCTTGTTGGCGACCTTGCCAAACACCACACGCTTGTACATCCACAGCGAATACGCGGCACCGAGGATCAGCGTGGTGGCGGCAATGAAGCCGATCCAGAAATTGAACTTGACCGCGCCGAGCACAACCATGAACTCACCCACGAAACCCGAGGTCGCCGGCAGCCCGGAGTTGGCCATCGCAAAAAGCATGAAGAAGGCCGCGAACTTCGGCATCGTGTTCACCACGCCACCATAGTCGGCGATCTGGCGCGAATGCATGCGGTCGTAAAGCACCCCGATGCAAAGGAACATCGCGCCCGATACGAACCCGTGCGAGATCATCTGCACCAGCGCACCTTCGAGTCCAAGTGAGTTGAACATGAAGAAGCCCAGGGTCACGAAACCCATGTGCGAGATCGACGAGTAGGCGACCAGCTTCTTCATGTCGGCCTGCACCAGGGCGACGAAGCCGATGTAGACCACCGCGATCAGCGACAGCGTGATCATCAGCGGCGCGAGTTGATGTGCGGCATCGGGGACGATCGGCAGCGAGAAGCGCAGGAAACCGTAGGCGCCCAGCTTCAGTGCGATCGCGGCCAGCACTACCGAACCCCCGGTGGGCGCCTCGACGTGGGCGTCGGGCAGCCAGGTATGCACCGGCCACATCGGCACCTTGACCCCGAAGGCAATCAGGAAGGCTAGGAAGATCAGTATCTGCGGCTCGATCGGCAGCGGAAGCTGGTGCCAGTCGAGGATGCTGAAGCTGCCGCCGGACTGCATGAACAGGTAGAGCAGCGCGACAAGCATCAGCAAGGAGCCGAACAGCGTGTAGAGGAAGAACTTGATCGCGGCGTAAACACGGTTGGCGCCACCCCAGATGCCGATGATCAGGTAGAGCGGGATCAGCGAAGCCTCGAAGAACACGTAGAACAGGATGCCGTCGAGCGCGGAGAAGATCCCGTTCATCAGGCCCGACATGATCAGGAAGGCAGCCATGTACTGCGCGACCTTGTCCTGGATCACCTGCCAGCCCGCCATCACCACGAGGATGGTGATGAACGCGTTGAGGATCACGAACAGCACCGACAACCCGTCCACCCCGAGGTGGTAGTTGATGTTGAAGCGCGGCACCCAGGAGGTCAGCTCGACGAACTGCATCGCGCTGGTTGTGGTGTCGAAGCCGGTGTAGAGCGGAATCGTCACCACGAAGCCAGCCACCGCTACCGCGAAGGCGAGCATGCGCGCCAGCGGGGCATTGCGATCCGAGCCGGTCGCAAGCACCAGCAGGCCACCGAGGATCGGTACCCAGATCGCCAGACTGAGGAGAGGAATGTCCGTCATCGTTGCTTTCCGTTCAGTGCGCCGCGCACGGCGCGTTCGATCTTGTTATGTACTTCTGTTCCGGCATGTTCGACTCAACCACGGTTGAACCAGTAGGTGAGCAGAATGAACACGCCGATGATCATCATGAAGGCGTACTGATAGAGGTGGCCGGTCTGGAACAGGCGCGTCATCTGCGACACCCAGCCCACCAGCTTCGCTGACCCATTGACCGCGACGCCGTCGATCAGCCCCTGATCACCCGCCTTCCACAGACCCTTGCCGAGCGCACGCGCGCCACCGGCGAAGAAGATCTCGTTGAAGCGGTCGAAGTAGTACTTGTTATCGAGCAGGGTATGAATCGGCCGGAACGTGCGCTGGATGGCTGCCGGGATATCCGGACGCTTCATGTAGAAGAACCAGGCGAGCACCACGCCGGCCATGGCAAGCCAGAACGGAGCGGTCTGCAGGCCGTGCAAGGCCATTGCGAGCGGACCATGGAAACTCGCGGCCAGCTCTTTCAGGCCGACGTGATTGTCACCCACGAAGATCACACCCTTGAACCAGTCGCCGAACAACATCGGATCGATGGTGAAGAAGCCGATCAGGACGGACGGAATGGCCAGCAGCACCAGCGGCAGGGTCACTACCCAAGGCGACTCGTGCGGCTTCTGCCCCGGCGCAAGCCCATGGTGGTGGTCAGCGGAAGGCTCTTCATCGTCATGATCGCCGTGATGGTCATGGTGATCGTGTGCCTTGCCGAAACGCTCCTCGCCATGGAACACAAGGAAATACATCCGGAACGAATAGAACGCGGTCACGAACACGCCGAGCAGCACACAGAACATCGCATACCCGGAACCGGCGATCGTCGACGCATGCACCGCCTCGATGATCGAGTCCTTGGAATAGAAGCCCGAAAACAGCGGAAAACCGATCAGCGCGAGCGAACCGAGCAACGACGTGATCCACGTGATCGGCATGTACTTGCGCAGGCCGCCCATGTTGCGCATGTCCTGGTCGTGATGCATGCCGATGATCACCGAACCGGCGCCGAGGAACAGCAGCGCCTTGAAGAACGCGTGCGTCATCAGGTGGAAGACTGCCGCCGAGTACGCGGACACACCGAGCGCGACCGTCATGTAGCCGAGTTGGGACAGCGTCGAATACGCCACCACGCGCTTGACGTCGTTCTGGACGATGCCCAGGAAACCCATGAACAGCGCGGTCGTCGCGCCGATCACGAGCACAAAGGACAGTGCCGTATCCGAGAGCTCGAACAGCGGCGACATGCGTGCGACCATGAAGATACCCGCCGTCACCATCGTCGCGGCGTGAATCAGTGCCGAGATCGGGGTCGGACCTTCCATCGAGTCCGGCAGCCACACGTGCAGCGGCACTTGGGCCGACTTGCCCATTGCACCGATGAACAGGCAGATGCAGATGGCGGTCAGCAGCGGCCAGCCAGTCACGGCCATTTCGGTAAGCGACAATTCCTGCGCCTTGGCAAACACCTCCTGGTAGTTGAGGCTGCCGGTGTAGGCGGCGATCAGGCCGATGCCGAGCAGGAATCCGAAGTCACCGACGCGGTTGACCAGGAAAGCCTTCATGTTGGCGTAAATCGCGGTCGGACGCTCGTACCAGAAGCCGATGAGCAGGTAGGACACCAGACCAACCGCCTCCCAACCGAAGAACAACTGCAGGAAGTTGTTCGACATCACCAGCATCAGCATCGAGAAGGTGAAGAGCGAGATGTAGCTGAAGAAGCGCTGATAGCCCGGGTCCTCCGACATGTAGCCGATGGTGTAGATATGCACCATCAGGGACACGAAGGTCACCACCAGCATCATCATCACGGTGAGCGAGTCGATCTGGAAGCCGACCTCGAAATTGATGCCCCCCGACTGCATCCAGGTGTAGATCGTGCCGTTGAAGGTGTTTCCTGCCGCGACATCCTGATAGATCACCACGGAAGCGACGAGGGCGATCGCCACACCAAGGATGGTGACGATGTGTGCCCCTGCACGACCGATGATCTTGCCGAAAAGGCCCGCGAGGATGGCCCCGACGAGTGGCGCCAGCGGCACGAGGAGATAGAGAGTCTGCATGTCCGTCATCGTGACGCTTCCTTAACCCTTGAGGCTGTCGAGGTCATCCACATGGATCGTGCGCATGTTCCGGAACATGACGATCAGGATCGCCAGGCCGATCGCCGATTCGGCGGCTGCGACGGTGAGGATGAAGAAAACGAAAACCTGGCCGGCGATATCGCCCAGATAGTGCGAGAAGGCCACGAAGTTCATGTTGACCGACAGCAGCATCAGTTCGATGGCCATCAGCAGCACGATCAGGTTCTTCCTGTTTAGGAAAATCCCGACCACGCTGATCGCGAAAAGAATCGCGCCCAGAATGAGGAAGTGGGAAAGCGAAAGCATCTATGACCCCCTGATCGCGCCGGCTCACTTGCCGACGCGGTGTTCTTTTCTTGTTTGCGCCAGCCGTCAGTCTTCTTTTTCGGCCTTCATCTTCACCAGTTCGACACGGCCCTCGCGCTTGACCGCGACCTGTTCCGACGGCTGCATGTACTTGATACCCTTGCGCTTGCGCAGCGTCAGCGCCACCGCAGCCACCATCGCGACCAGGAGCACAAGCGAAGCAAGTTCGAACGGATAGACGTAATCGGTATACAGGACGCGACCAATCTCGCGTGTGTTGCTGTAGGTCTCGGCGGCAGCCGGCGGTGCGGGCATGGCCTCGAGGCCGAAGTAGGAACCGCCCAGCACCATGGCCATCTCGACCAGCATCAGGATGCCTACGAGCGCGCCAACGGGCAGGTAGCTCCAGAAACCTTCGCGCAGGCGGTCGAGATTGATGTCCAGCATCATGACAACGAAGAGGAACAGCACCATTACCGCACCGACGTAGACCATGACGAGGGTGATGGCCAGAAACTCGGCCTGCAGCAGCAACCAGAGGCCGCCGGCGTTGAAGAAGGTCAGCACCAGGAACAGCGCCGCGTGCACCGGATTCCGTGCAGTGATCACCCTCAGCGCCGCGACCACCATGATCACGGCGAGAAAGTAGAAGACGAAGGTCTTGAATTCCATGTTCTTGACTCGTGGCGCCTGCGCGCCCTCCCCTTAGCGGTACTTGGCGTCCTGCTCGCGGTCTGCCGCGATCTGGGACTCGTATCGGTCACCCACCGCAAGCAGCATCTGCTTGGTGTAGTACAGGTCGCCGCGCTGCTCACCGTGGTACTCCAGCACACGGGTCTCGACGATCGCATCCACCGGACATGCTTCCTCGCAGAACCCGCAAAAGATGCACTTGGTGAGATCGATATCGTAGCGAGTGGTGCGCCGCGAGCCGTCCTCACGTTGATCCGACTCGATCGTGATCGCCATCGCCGGACAGATTGCCTCGCAAAGCTTGCAGGCAATGCAACGCTCCTCGCCGTTCGGATACCGCCGCAAGGCATGCAGTCCACGGAAGCGGTTACTCTGCGGCGTCTTCTCTTCCGGAAACTGGATGGTGATCTTACGCTGGAAGAAATGGCGGCCAGTCAGGGCCATGCCCTTGACGAGTTCCTTCAGGAACAGACTGCCGATGTAATCCTTGGCACCCATGGTCTTCTCAACTCCAGATCGACAGCGGCGACATCAGCCACAAGGCCACCACAAACACCCACACCAGGGTGATCGGGATGAACACCTTCCACCCCAGGCGCATGATGTGGTCATAGCGGAAGCGCGGGAAAGTGGCGCGCGCCCACAGGAACAGCAGCAAAATGAACGCGGTCTTGAGCGCCAGCCAGTGGAAACCGTCCGGCAGGAAACCAACCGGCGAAAGCCATCCCCCGAGGAACAGGATCGAGGTCAGGATCGACACCAGGATCATGTTCGCGTATTCCGCGAGGAAGAACAGTGCGAAGGTCATCCCCGAGTACTCGACCATGTGACCGGCTACGACCTCCGCCTCGCCCTCGACCACGTCGAAAGGCGCACGATTCGTTTCAGCGATGCCCGAGATGACATAGACCACGAACATGGGGAACAGCGGCAGCCAGTTCCACGACAGGACCCCGAGTCCCATGTCGGCGAAGCGGCCCTCGCCCTGCGACATGACGATATCGCTGAGGTTGAGGCTGGCCGAGATCAGCAGGACGCAGATCAGCGCAAAGCCCATGGACACCTCGTAGGACACCATCTGCGCTGCAGCACGCATCGAACCCAGGAACGGGTACTTGGAGTTCGATGCCCAACCTGCGACGATCACGCCATACACTTCCATCGAGGTGATCGCTAGCAGGAACAGCAGGCCCGCATTGACATCGGACAGCACCACACCATCGTCGAACGGGATCACTGCCCAAGCCGCGAGCGAAGGCGCGATTGCAAGGATCGGCCCCAGGATGAAGAGCCCCTTGTTCGCGCCGCTCGGAACGATGATTTCCTTGAACAGCAGCTTGACGCCGTCGGCGATCGGCTGCAGCAAGCCCTTCGGACCCACACGGTTGGGCCCGATGCGGACCTGCATGTAGCCGATGACCTTCCGTTCGGCGAGCGTCAGATAGGCCACCGCAATCATCAGCGGCGCAATGATGGCCACGATCTTGAGCAGGGTCCAGATCGCCGTCCAGGCGGGACCGAAAAACTCGGCAACGGGTTGCAGCATCGCTTCCATCAGACACGCTCCACGTTGAGATCACCGCTCATCGCGCCGAGCGCGGCGGTAGCGGGATGGGCAGCGGCAACGCGCACGCAACCATCGGCCAATCCATCGTCGGCCTGCGCGATCAGTTCTGCTTTCCCCGAGCCCTGGGAAACGCTGACGCGATCGCCCGCGGCAATGCCGAGTCCCACCAGCGTTGCCGGGGACATGCGCGCGGTGGGCACCGCCGCATCCCTGGCTTTTTGTAGCGAAGGAGCTCGGCGCACGAGCGGATCGGCGAAGTAGATCGGCACGTCGGCCACGCGCTCGAGCACTGCCGAGCCGGGTGCCGCAGCGTTCACCACGATGCCTTCCAGGCCGTTGTCCAGCCGCGACGCCAACTCGGACCCGAGCGCTTCGTCCCGCACCGACTCCGAGTCACCGTAACCGAAGCCTTCGAGAGCCAGCAGGTTGCCGAGCACGCGAAGCACCTTCCAGCCCGGACGCGTATCACCCGCCGGACGCGCCACCGCGGCGAAACTCTGGGCACGCCCCTCGCAATTCACGAACGTTCCCGAGGTCTCGGTAAATGGGGCGATCGGGAGCATCACATCGGCCGTATCGCGCAGCGTGACCGACTCGAAAGCAGTCAGCGCCACAACCAACTGCGCGTTCGACATTGCGGCAACCGTGGCCGACGGATCAGCGAAATCGAGATCCGGCTCTGCGCCGACAAGCACATAGGCATGACGCGGGCGGGCGATCATCGCGGCGGCGTCCAGCCCATCCCCTGCCGGCACCGCCTTCGCCAGGTAGCCACCGACGCTGTTGGCCGCCTCGCCGATGAAGCCGAAGCTGCCACCGGTCAGGCGGGCGATCTCCTGCGCGAGCACCTGCAACTCGCTCGCACGTGCATGCTGCGCCGCGAGGCTACCCAGCCAGACTGCAACTTTCTGCCCGCTCGCCAGACTCCGGGCGATGGCCCGCGCCTCGTCCGAAATCGTGCCGGGCAGTTTGCCGACCAGCGCGACGCTGACATCCGCCGCCTTTTCCTGTGCCAGCGCTGCAACCACCTGAGCCATCATGGAAACCATCGCCGACGGCGCCACCAGCGCACGATTGCGCACCGGAAGCAGCCACTCCTCGGCATTCGGACCGATCGCACTGACGTGCAGCCCTTTCTTGCTTGCCTGACGCACGCGTTGCGCAAGCAAGGGGACATCCTTGCGCAGGAAGCTGCCAACGACGAGCAAGCGGGCCAGGTCCTTCACCCCTGCGATCGGCATGCCGAGCCAGGGAACACCGGCACGCTTGCCGTCGGCGCGGAAATCGGCCTGGCGCAGGCGGAAGTCGACGTTCTCCGAACCAAGCCCGCGGACCAGCTTCTGAAGCAGGAAGAGTTCTTCAACGGTCGAGTGTGGCGAAGCCAGCGCCCCGATCCCGGCCGCGCCGTAATCCTTGGCAATCCCACGCAGACCGGTGGCAGCGAACTCGAGCGCAGCTTGCCAGTCGACTTTCTTCCATTGTCCGCCCTGCTTGATCATGGGCGCGGTCAGGCGGTCGTCACTCCCCAGCCCTTCGTAGGAGAACCGATCCTTGTCGGAAAGCCAGCACTCGTTGATGTCCTCATTCTCGAGCGGCAGCACGCGCTTAACGACGTCGTGCTTGGTCTGCACGATCAGGTTCGAGCCAAGCGAATCGTGCGGACTCACCGACTTGCGCCGCGACAGCTCCCAGGTACGCGCGGCGAAGCGGAAGGGCTTCGAGGTCAGCGCACCGACCGGGCACAGGTCGATGATGTTGCCCGAGAGCTCGGAGTCGATCGTCTTCTCGATGAACGGCATGATCTCGGCATGCTCGCCGCGAAAGGCCTGACCGAGCTCCATCTCGCCGGCAATCTCGGCAGTGAAGCGGACGCAGCGCGTGCAGTTGATGCAGCGCGTCATGTCGGTCGACACCAGCGAGCCGAGGTTCTTGTTGAACACGACACGCTTTTCTTCCTGGTAGCGCGACGCGGGCGAACCATAGCCGACGGCGAGATCCTGCAACTGACATTCGCCACCCTGGTCGCAGATCGGACAATCGAGCGGGTGGTTGATGAGCAGGAACTCCATCACCCCTTTCTGCGCCTTCACGGCCAGTTCGGAGTGCGTCCACACCTTCATGCCGTTGGTGACCGGCGTCGCACAGGCCGGCAGCGGCTTGGGCGCCTTCTCGACCTGCACCAGGCACATGCGGCAGTTGGCCGCGATGGACAGCTTCTTGTGATAGCAGAAGTGCGGAATGTAGGACCCGGCAACCGCTGCAGCCTCGATCACGGTGCTGCCGTCGTTGACCTGGACCTGCTTGCCGTCGATTTCGATCTCTAGCATGACGGGCTCACGTAGATTTGACTGCCTGCGCGCTGGACTTCAGGCGGCACGAGGCACTTCTTGTTTTCGATGTGGTATTCGAACTCGCTGCCGAAGTGCTTGACGAAGCTCTGCACCGGCATCGAGGCGGCGTCGCCGAGCGCACAGATGGTGCGCCCCATGATGTTGGTCGTGACCGAATTCAGCAGATCGAGGTCGTCCGGACGGCCGAGGCCGTTCTCGATACGATGCACCACGCGGTATAGCCAGCCCGTGCCTTCTCGACACGGGGTGCATTGGCCGCAGGATTCCTCAAAGTAGAAGTAGGACAGGCGCTCGAGCGCCTTGACCATGCAGGTGGTCTCGTCCATTACGATCACCGCGCCCGAGCCAAGCATGGAGCCGGCCTTGGAGATGGAGTCATAGTCCATCGTGCAGTCCATCATGACGCTGCCCGGTACTACCGGAGCGGACGACCCGCCGGGGATCACTGCCTTGATCCTGCGCCCGCCGCGCATGCCGCCTGCCATCTCGAGCAATTCAGCAAAAGGCGTACCGAGTGGTACCTCGTAGTTGCCCGGACGATTGACGTGCCCCGACACCGAGAACAGCTTCATGCCGCCGTTATTGGGCTTGCCGAGGTTCAGGAAGGCCTCGCCGCCCATGTTCATGATGAACGGCACCGAGGCGAAGGTCTCGGTGTTGTTGATCGTGGTCGGCTTGCCATACAGGCCATAGCTTGCCGGGAACGGGGGCTTGAACCGGGGCTGGCCCTTCTTGCCCTCGATCGACTCGAGCAGCGCCGTTTCCTCGCCGCAGATGTAGGCGCCGTAACCGTGGTGGGCGAAAAGTTCGAAGGAGAAATCGGAGCCAAGTATGTTCTGGCCCATCAAGCCTGCTTCGCGCGCTTCGGCAAGTGCCTCTTCGAAGCGCGAATAGACGTCGAAGATCTCGCCGTGAATGTAGTTGTACCCGCGCGCTGCGCCCATCGCATAGGCAGCAATCACCATCCCCTCGATGACGCTGTGCGGGTTGTAGCGAAGGATGTCGCGGTCCTTGAACGTGCCCGGCTCGCCTTCGTCGGAGTTGCACGCGAGGTACTTGTCGCCGGGGAACGAGCGCGGCATGAAGCTCCACTTCAGACCCGTCGGGAAACCTGCACCACCCCGACCACGCAAGACCGAGGTCTTCAGTTCTGCGATGATCGCGTCCTGAGTGATCTTCTCGGCGATGATCTTCTTCAAAGCCGAATAACCACCGCGCGCGACATAGTCCTGGAGCCGCCAGGTGCGGTCGCCGTCACAGCCGGCGAGGATCATTCCTTGCGTGCTCATTTCTTGTCCAGCTCGGCCAGCATCTGGTCGATCTTCTCGGTGGTCATCCAGCTGCACATGTGATGGTTATTCACCAGCAGCACCGGGGCGTCGCCGCAGGCGCCCATGCACTCGCCCTCTTTCAGCGTGAACTTGCCGTCGGGCGTGGTCTCGTTGAAATCGATGCCGAGCTTCTGCTTGACGTAGTTGGCCGCATCGACACCGCCGGACAGTGCGCAAGGCAGATTGGTGCAGACCGTGATCTTGTTCCGACCAACCGGCGTGAGGTCGTACATGTTGTAGAAGCTGGCGACCTCATAGGCCGCGATCGGGGGCATGTCGAGGTAGCGCGCCACGAACTCGATGAGTTCCTTGGGCAGCCAGCCTTTCTCGACCTGTGCGATCCGCAGTGCGGCCATGACCGCAGACTGCTTCTGATCGGGCGGGTACTTGGCGATCTCTCGATCGATCTGTTGCAGCGATTCCTGGCTCAGCATGTCGTCTTGATCTTCCGGATAGCCTGCCGATTCTTGTTTGATTCAGTGGCGCCCTTCGACGCCCGCACCTGTCCCGCCCGCACGTCAGCGGTCGATCTCGCCGAACACCACGTCCATCGTGCCAATGATCGCCACCACGTCGGCGATCATGTGCCCGCGCGCCATGTCATCCATTGCCGCGAGATGCGCGAAGCCCGGCGCACGCAACTTGAGGCGATAGGGCTTGTTGGCGCCGTCGGACACGGCATACACGCCGAACTCGCCCTTCGGGTGCTCGACCGCGGCGTACACCTCGCCCTTGGGCACGTGCATGCCTTCGGTGAACAGCTTGAAGTGGTGGATCAGTTCTTCCATGTTCGACTTCATCGCCTCGCGCGAAGGCGGCGCAACCTTGTGGTTGTCGGTGATGACCGGTCCCGGATTCCTGCGCAGCCAGTCGATGCACTGCTTGACGATGCGGTTCGACTGGCGCATCTCTTCCATGCGGCACAGGTAACGGTCGTAGCAGTCACCGTTCTTGCCCACGGGGATGTCGAAGTCCATGCGGTCGTAGACTTCGTAGGGCTGCTTCTTGCGCAGATCCCAGGCGATGCCCGAACCGCGCAGCATCGGACCGGTGAAGCCCCAGGCCAGCGCCTGCTCGGGCGACACGACGCCGATACCCACCGTACGCTGCTTCCAGATCCGGTTGTCGGTCAGCAGCGTCTCGTACTCGTCGCAATAGGTCGGGAAGCGGTTGGTGAAGTCCTCGAGAAAGTCCAGCATGGACCCTTCGCGATTGGCGTTGAGTTCCTTGACGAGCTTCTCGTTCTTGAACTTGTTGAGCTCGTACTTCGGCATCCGGTCGGGCAGATCACGATAGACGCCACCCGGCCGGTAGTATGCTGCGTGCATGCGCGCACCCGACACCGCCTCATAGACGTCCATCAGGTCTTCGCGCTCACGGAAGGTGTACAGCACCATCGTCATCGCACCGATGTCGAGCGCGTGCGTACCGATGTTGAGCAGGTGATTCAGGATGCGCGTGATCTCGTCGAACATCACCCGGATGTACTGCGCGCGCTCCGGCACCTGCACGCCGAGCAGGCGCTCGATGGCCATGCAGTAGGCATGCTCGTTGCACATCATCGACACGTAGTCGAGGCGATCCATGTACGGCACGGACTGCACCCAGGTGCGTGTCTCGGCAAGCTTTTCGGTACCTCGATGCAGCAGACCGATGTGCGGGTCGGCACGCTCGACGACTTCACCGTCGAGTTCAAGCACCAAGCGGAGCACACCGTGCGCCGACGGGTGCTGCGGGCCGAAGTTGATCGTGTAGTTGCGGATCTCAGCCATGGCCGACGTCCCCGTAGTTCTCTTCGCGCACGATGCGCGGCGTGTTCTCGCGCGGCTCGATGGTGACCGGCTGATAGACGACCCTTCCCTGCTCCGGGTCGTAGCGCATCTCGACATAGCCCGAAACCGGGAAGTCCTTGCGGAAGGGATGACCGACAAAGCCGTAGTCGGTCAGGATGCGGCGCAGGTCAGGATGACCGGAATACATGATGCCGTAGAGATCGAAGGATTCGCGCTCGTACCAGTTGGCGCTATGCCAGACATCGACGACCGAATCGATAACCGGAAAGGCGTCGTCGTCGGCAAACACCTTGAGGCGCAGACGCCAGTTGTGCCTGATCGAGGTCAGGTGCGCCGAAGATGCGAAGCGCTTGCCTTCCCACGCCACATGACCGTACGCAGAATAATCCAGCCCGGAAATGTCGATAAGTTGTTCGAAATGCAGATCGGCGTGATCGCGCAACTCGCGCGCGGTCCGCAGGTAATCCGAGGCAGCAACCTCGATGGTCACCTCACCGCGATCGACCACGAGCGATTGCAGTCGCTCACCGAAGACGTCGCGCAAGGTCTGGCTCAGGCGTTCAAGCTTGGCACTCATGTCTGGGACACCCGTCAGCGCGCAATCGTGTTGGTGCGCTTGATCTTGTTTTGGAGCTGGAGAATGCCGTAGATCAGCGCCTCGGCCGTCGGCGGACAGCCTGGCACATAGACATCGACCGGCACGATGCGATCGCAACCACGCACGACAGAATATGAATAGTGGTAGTAGCCACCGCCATTGGCACACGAGCCCATGGAGATGACCCAGCGCGGCTCCGACATCTGGTCGTAGACCTTGCGCAGCGCCGGCGCCATCTTGTTGCACAGCGTACCGGCCACGATCATCAGGTCGGACTGGCGCGGGCTCGGCCGGAACACCACTCCGAAACGGTCCAGATCGTAGCGGGAACAACCCGCATGGATCATCTCAACCGCACAGCAGGCCAGACCGAACGTCATCGGCCACAGCGAGCCGGTGCGCGTCCAGTTGATCACCGCATCGAGCGAGGTGGTGACGAACCCCTCGCGAAAGACGCCCTCAATGCTCATGCGTTACTCCCAGTCGAGTGCGCCATTCTTCCACTCGACGATGTAGCCGATTACCAGAATCGCGAGAAAGACCATCACCGAGCCGAAGACGAACCAGGCGACCTCTCCGGCGGCGATAAATTCCTGGAAGACCGTCGCCCACGGGAAGAGGAAGGCGATCTCGAGATCGAACAGGATGAAAAGAATGGCGATCAGGTAATAGCGAACGTCGAACTTCATGCGGGCGTCTTCAAACGCCTCGAAGCCGCATTCGTAGGGAGAGTTCTTTTCCGTATCGGGACGATAGGGGGCGAGCAGGCGCCCGAGAATGACGGGGGCAACACCAAACCCCAGACCAACGAGCATGAACATCAGGACGGGAAAATAATTTTCCAGCATGTCCAGAAACCCCCATTTACGTTGAACGACGTCAAGAACGCGCCGTCATTATTGTTTTTGGCTGCTCTGCATGGCAACGCCCGCTACCGCGGGCGTTGCCGGAATGTGGTGCCGACGATGAGACTCGAACTCATACGGCTTTCGCCACTACCCCCTCAAGATAGCGTGTCTACCAATTTCACCACGTCGGCGTATAGCTCGGAAAGCCCCATAATTATATGAGCTTTTGCGCACCGCGCAAAGAGGCCCAATCCAATTATTTGGGTATGGACTGCGCCGGCGAGGTCTCCACGGGGGCGACCGGCACAGACTCGACCGCAGGAGCGACCTGGACGCCCTCCATCACGCTCGACGGCGCAGCAGGCTTGTTGCTGGCAAGGAAACTCAGCCCGAGACTGGTGATGAAGAACACCGTGGCAAGCACCGCCGTCGTGCGGCTCAAGAAGTTCGCCGAACCGGACGAACCGAACAGACTGCCCGACGCACCGCTGCCGAAAGCGGCCCCCATGTCGGCACCCTTGCCGTGCTGCACAAGAACCAGTCCGATCACGCCGAGACCCACCAGAACGTGGACCGTCAGCACGAGAGAAAACAGATAGTCACCCATCACAAACCCTGATATGAACCAAACGTTGAACAATCAAACAGCATCAGCCGCCGCGCGGCAGATCGCCATGAAATCTTCCCCGACGAGCGACGCGCCTCCGATCAGGCCGCCGTCGACATCGCGCGCCGCAAACAGCGCAGCCGCATTCTCCGGTTTGACGCTACCGCCATATAGGATGCGAACATCCTCGGCGGCCACACCATGCCCCCGCAGCCAGCCGCGGATACCGGCATGCACCTCTTCGACCTGCGACACCGTCGCCGACCGTCCGCTGCCAATCGCCCACACCGGCTCATAAGCCAGAACGACGCGGGCCATTGCTTCGCGCCCCAGCACCTCGAGCACTGCGGCAAGTTGACGGCCGATCACGGACACTGCATGGCCCGCATCTCGCTCGACAAGGGTCTCTCCCACACACACGATTGGAATCAGTCCGTGTGCCAGGGCCGCGCGCGCCTTTCGACCGACCACGAGGTCGCCCTCGCCGTGCAAGGCGCGTCGCTCGGAGTGGCCGACAATCACGAACCGACAGCCGAACTCGGCGAGCATCGCCGCACTCACTTCACCGGTGTAGGCGCCAACCTCGAACTCGCTGACATCCTGCGCGCCCAACACCAGCCCGCGCGGCCGTTCCTGAAGCTGAGCGAGATACGGAAAAGGCACACACACCGCCATCTCCACACCAGGCTGGACGACGAGCACGTCGAGGAGCTTGCGATTGGCAGCGAGGCTGCCGTTCATCTTCCAGTTGCCGGCGACGAGCCTGGTCATTGTCGAACCGCGTGATCGAGGATAAACCGTAGGATTATAGGGTGCCGATGACCCGCGCTGCAAATCGGCACAGGGATCCTTTCGGTCAGCGCAAGTTACTCGGACGCGCCGGCGAACCCTGGACGACACCGAAGCCCCCGCCCTCTTTCCGACGAACTGTTTGCCGTAACGCCTCGCTCAGCCGATACTTCATCGACCGGCAGCCGGGGCCGTCATCGGCTCGCAGGCGTCGACAGGGTGCGTAGGCGAGGCGCCGGGTCGTCTAGTCGCGCATCGACACCCAGCGGGCGGCGGCGCTGCGGTAATGGTTCAACGATGCTTTGTGGGACACCCCAACCAAACGGAGAACATCATGGAGAAACCGATACACGCCCTGAAGGACCTGTTTGCCCAGCTTGGCCTGCCAGACGACGCGGCGGCGATCGACGCCTTCATCAAGGCGCATTCGCCCCTCGGCGAGACCGTGAAAATTGCGGATGCGCCGTTCTGGACCACAGCGCAGGCAACCTTCCTGCGTGAAGAGCTGGCCGAAGATGCGGATTGGGCCGAGCTGGTGGATCAACTGAGCGCGGCCCTGCGCGCCAAGTGATCGTGTGCTGGGGGCACACGAGCGCCCATCAAGGCGCCTGCCCCTCCATCGACAGTGGATCCCGGCTCAGCGCGTCGAGCCATTCTTGCTGCCGACTTGGGCGGCGAGGAAAATGCGACGCAGTTGCTCTCCATCGGCCGGCCTCTGGTTCGCCCAGCTCATCTACGCCCGATCTGGTCAAGCTGACTCTTCAGCGCGAGGCGATCGATCTTGTGTAACGGGAGATTGACGAACAACTCGATGCGACGGCGCAACATGCGGACACTTTCCGCGAATGCGAGATGGCGCTCGGCGGCGGTGCCCTGTGCCTCGACAGGATCGGGCACGCCCCAATGTGCGGTCATCGGCTGCCCCGGCCACACCGGACAGACCTCGCCCGCAGCCTTGTCGCACACGGTAAACACGAAATCCAGTTCGGGCGCCCCCGGCACGGCGAATTCATCCCAGTTCTTCGAGCGCGCAAACGCGGAATCGAAGCCGAGGCGCTGCAGGACCTCGATGGTAAGCGGATGAACTGCCCCGGCCGGCTGGCTACCCGCAGAAAACGCGCGGAAGCGCCCGCCGCCCAGCTGATTGAGCAGCGCCTCGGCAAAGATGGAACGCGCCGAATTGCCGGAACACAGGAAAAGCACGTTGTAGGTCCTGTCGGACATTTCACATTCCCCGGATGCGATCAATTCAAATTACTTTGAAATATAAGTCATGAAAAAGGCGGAGGCCCTCGACATCGGCTCCGCCTTGCCCAATCAGCCGAAGCGACCGGTGATGTAGTCTTCGGTCTCGCGCTTCTTCGGCTTCACGAAAAGTTCGTCCGTCACCCCGAACTCGACCATCTCGCCCAGATACATGTAAGCCGTATAGTCGGAGATCCGCGCCGCCTGCTGCATGTTATGGGTAACGATGACGATCGTGAATTCGGCCTTCAACTCGTCGATGAGCTCCTCGATGCGCGCCGTGGAGATCGGGTCGAGCGCCGATGTCGGCTCGTCGAGCAGGATGACCTCGGGCTTTACCGCGATGCCGCGCGCGATGCAAAGACGCTGCTGCTGGCCGCCGGAAAGGCTCATCCCGCTCTGGTTGAGCTTGTCCTTCACTTCGTCCCACAGTGCCGCCTTGCGCAGGGCCCACTCGACGCGGCTGTCCATGTCCTTGGATGAGAGCTTTTCATGCAGCTTCACGCCGAAGGCGATGTTGTCGTAGATCGACATCGGGAACGGCGTCGGCTTCTGGAACACCATGCCGATCTTGGCACGCAGCACGCTCACGTCGATATCGGAGGCCAGCAGGTTGCGACCGTCGAACAGCAACTGCCCCTCGGCGCGCTGCTCCGGATACAGGTCATACATGCGATTGATCGTGCGCAGCAGGGTGGATTTGCCGCAACCCGACGGCCCGATGAAGGCAGTGCACTTGTGCCGCGCCATCTTGAAGTTGATGTTCTTGAGCGCGTGAAACTTGCCGTAATAGAAGTTGAAGTCCTTGAACTCGATTTGCGCGTCGGTGATATCCATTCTCTTCTCCAATCCCGGCCCGCCATCCTGGCAGGCGCGGATTGCATGCGGCGAATGCCTTAGTTGATCTTCTCGGCGCGCAGGAACACGCGCGCGATGATGTTCAGTAGCAGCACGCCCATCGTGATCAGGAACACGCCCGCCCACGCCAGTTCCTGCCAGTTCGTAAAGGGGCTCATGGCGAACTTGAAGATGGTGACAGGCAGGTTGGCCATCGGCTCGTTCAGGTTGAGCGACCAGAACTGGTTGGACAAGGCGGTGAAGAGCAGCGGTGCGGTCTCGCCGGCGATACGGGCCACCGCAAGCAGTACGCCGGTCAGCACTCCGGCCCGGGCGGCACGCAGGGTGACCTTGGAGATCACCACGCTCTTCGGCGCGCCGAGGGCGAAGGCCGCCTCGCGCAGAGTGTTGGGGATGAGCTGCAACATGTTCTCGGTGGTGCGCACCACCACCGGCAGGACGATCAGCGCAAGCGCGATGCCCCCCGACCAGGCCGAAAACTTCCCGGTCTGCGCCACCACCACTGCATACACGAAGAGGCCGATCACGATCGACGGCGCCGAAAGCAGCAGGTCGTTGATGAAGCGGGTGACCGCACCCAGTCGGTGATGGCGGCCGTATTCCGCGAGGTAAACCCCGGCCAGGATGCCGATTGGCGTTCCGAGCAGCGTGGCGAGCACCACCATGATCAGGCTCCCGGCGATCGCGTTGGCCAGACCGCCGGCGTCAGCGCCGGGCGGTGGCGTCATCTCGGTGAAAAGCGACGCCGACAGACCGGACAGGCCGAGGTCAAGCACCGTCCACAGGATCCAGGCGAGCCAGAAAAGACCGAAGGCCATGGCTGACAGCGACAGCGTCAGCGCCACCTGGTTGGTGAGTTTGCGTCTTGCAAGCAGATTCATGTTGGGGCTCCCGGTCAGCTCTTCGTACCTTCGTTCTTGGCGAGACGCAGTAGCAGCAGCTTCGACACCACGAGCACGACCAACGTGATCATGAACAGGATCAGCCCCAGTTCCATCAGCGCTGCAGTGTGCAGACCGGGGTCGGCTTCGGCGAACTCGTTGGCGAGCGCCGAGGTGATGCTGTTGCCGGGCGCGAACAGCGACGCCGAGTCGAGGAAGTTGGTATTGCCGATGACGAAAGTAACCGCCATCGTCTCGCCGAGCGCACGACCGAGGCCTAGCATCACGCCACCGATCACGCCATTCTTCGTATAGGGCAACACCACGCCCCACATCACCTCCCAGGTCGTGCAGCCGACACCGTACGCCGACTCCTTGAGCATCGGCGGCGTCACCTCGAACACGTCGCGCATCACCGAGGCAACGTAGGGAATGATCATGATCGCGAGGATGATGCCTGCGCACAGCAGGCCGATGCCGAGCGGCGCGCCAGCGAACAGTTTCCCGATGACCGGCACCTGGCCGATCGAGGACTGCAGCGCGGGCTGGACGTACTTGGCGAAGATCGGCGAGAAAACCAGCAGACCCCACATGCCATAGACGATCGACGGAATCGCAGCGAGCAACTCGATCGCAGTACCGAGCGGGCGGCGCAACCAGGCGGGGGACAACTCGGTCAGGAAAAGGGCGATGCCGAAACTCACCGGGACGGCGATCGCCAGCGCGATCACCGAAGTGACGATGGTGCCGTAGATTGGAATCAGTCCGCCGAAGTCCTCCATCGGCGGATTCCATGCGTCCGAGAACAGGAAGCCGATGCCGAAAGCCTGGATGCTCGGCCAGGACGCATAGACAAGGGCGATGATGATCCCGGCAAGAAGGATCAGGGTCAGCCAGGCGAAGGATATCGCGAGGCCGCCGAAAAGCCGGTCGCCGAGCTTGCTCGAGGCCGACGACTTGAACCCGGTCGTTTGCATGGAAACACCAGAAGGAGCGGCGGCACCATTGCCGCCACCCGCCGAAAGATCAATGCCGAAGGCCCCGCGGGCCTTCGGCTGTACGCTGGATCGAGCCACGAAGCGGGCTCTGGATTACTTGGCCGTGAACACCGGATTGCCCGCGGCATCCTTCATGTCGCCCCACGAGGCGCGGATCAACTCGACGGTCGCCTTGGGCAAGGGAACGTACTCGAGTTCGAGCGCCATGTCACCACCGTTGGCGTACGCCCACTCGAAGAACTTGAGCGCCTCGGCGGCCTGCGCGGGCTTGTCCTGCACCTTGTGCATCAGGATGAAGGTCGCGCTGGTGATCGGCCACGACTTGGCGCCGGGTTCGTTGGTCAGGATCTCGTAAAACGCGGACTTCGACCAGTCAGCACCTTCTGCTGCTGCGGCGAAGGACTCGGCGCTCGGCTCGACGAACTGACCTTCCTTGTTCTGCATGATCGCGTGCGAGAGCTTGTTCTGCTTCGCGTAAGCGTACTCGACGTAGCCGATCGAGCCCGGCAGGCGCTGCACGAACGCCGACACGCCCTCGTTACCCTTGCCACCCAGACCCACCGGCCACTGCACGGCGGTGCCTTCACCGACCTTGTCCTTCCACTCGGTCGAGACCTTCGACAGGTAGTTGGTGAACACGAAGGTGGTACCCGAACCGTCGGCACGACGCACCACGCCGATATCCTGGTCGGTGAGCTTGAGATCGGGGTTCAGGGCGACGATCGCCGGGTCGTTCCACTTGGTGATCTTGCCCTGGTAGATGTTCGCCAGAACTTCACCGGTGAGCTTCATCGCGCCCGGCTTGACGCCCTCGAGGTTCACCACCGGCACGACGGCGCCGATCACGGTCGGGAATTGCTGCAGACCACCCTCGGCCAGCTTCTCGGGCGTCAGCGGCATGTCCGAGGCCCCGAAATCGACGGTCTTCGCGCCGATCTGGCGAATACCGCCACCGGAACCGATCGACTGGTAATTCACACGATTACCCGTTGCCTTCTGATACGCGTCAGCCCATTTGGCGTAGATCGGTGCCGGAAACGTGGCGCCAGCCCCGGTGATGTCTGCAGCGTAGGCATTGACGCCGAACAGCACGGACGAGCACGCGGCAAGCGCAAACTTGGTGGAAAAACGCATGGTGACTACCTCGGGTTGGAAAACTGAATCCGTAAAGTAGCAATGCATTGTTACAGCGACATTTCATGTCATCGAAACGGAAGATTTCACTCGTTCGGGAGCAATGTCCAGAGCACCCGGCGACGCTCCGGTCCAGGCGCCGCGGTCAGGCGAACGCGTGCGCCACTGCGCCGGCGATCTCCCGCGCGAGACGGTCGACCAGCGCACCGTCGCGCCCTTCCACCATCACCCGCAGGAGCGGCTCCGTACCGGACGGACGAAGCAGCACACGGCCACTCTCCCCAAGAGCCTGCTCGGCATGGCGCTGCGCACTGGCGATACCGCCGTCCGCGCGCCAGTCGAAGCCAGCCGGCATGCGCACGTTGATCAGCCGCTGCGGGTAGAAGACGAGGTCGGCGCAAGCATCGGCAAGCGACATCCCGCGCTGCTTGAGCGCGGCAAGCACCTGCAGCGCCGAGACGATGCCGTCACCGGTGGTGTGGCGATCGAGACAGATGATGTGGCCGGAGTTTTCGCCGCCGAGCTTCCAGCCGCGTTCGTGGAGTTGCTCGAGTACGTAGCGATCACCCACCTTCGCGCGCGCGAACGGCGCGCCCAGGCGACCGACCGCATGCTCGAAGCCGAGGTTGCTCATCAGCGTCCCCACAACGCCATCGAGCCGGCCTTCGGCATGGCGGGCGCAGGCAATCACGTACAGCAGCTTGTCGCCGTCGTAGATCTCGCCGTGGTGATCGACCATGATCAGGCGGTCGGCATCGCCATCGAGCGCGATCCCCAGATCTGCACCGTGCGCGAGCACTGCGTTCTTGAGATTCTCCGGCCGCGTCGCCCCTACTCCATCGTTGATGTTCAGTCCGTTGGGCTCGACGCCGATCGGCAGGATCTCGGCCCCGAGCTCGTGGAACACCTTGGGCGCGATCTGATAGGCCGCCCCGTGGGCGCAGTCGATCGCGATTCGCAATCCACGCAGGTCGAGTTCGTTGGGGAAGGTGCTCTTGCAGAACTCGATGTAGCGCCCGGCCGCATCGTTGATGCGCCGCGCCTTGCCGAGGCCGGCGGGATCAACGCAACCCATCGGCTCCTCCAGACGCGCCTCGATCTCCAGTTCGACGGCATCGGGGAGCTTCGTTCCACCCGCGGAAAAGAACTTGATCCCGTTGTCGTAGAACGGGTTGTGCGAGGCCGAAATGACCACGCCGGCCTGCAAGCGCAATGCCCGGGTCAGGTAAGCCACGGCCGGGGTCGGAATCGGCCCGGCCAGCATCACGTCGACACCGGCTGCTGCAAAACCGGCCTCGAGCGCGGCCTCGAGCATGTAACCCGAGATCCGCGTGTCCTTTCCGATCAGCACCGCGGGGTGTTCGCCGGCCGGCAGCTTCTCGCGCGCGACCAGGGTCACACCCGCCGCGTAGCCGAGCCTCATCACGAACTCGGGCGTTATCGGTGCATCCCCCACCTTGCCACGAACGCCATCGGTGCCGAAATACTTGCGCGCCATCATCACTCCGCCAGCTTGATAAAGCCGGAATTATGGCATCGCGGCGCGCAGCCTGCTCAGCTTGACGCGAGCGTCGCCTGCCACACCTTGATCGCATCGACGGTCGCAGCGACGTCATGGACGCGCACGATCCCGGCGCCACGCTGCACTGCGATCAGTGCAGCGGCGACGCTGCCGGCCAGACGTTCGCCGACCTCGCGCCCGGTCACGGCGCCAATCATCGACTTGCGCGACATGCCGGCCAGCACCGGCAAGCCACCTTCCGAAAATCGGGCCAGCTCGCGCAGCAAGGTGAAGTTGTGAACCGTACGCTTGCCGAACCCGAACCCCGGATCGAGCACCACGCGTTCGCGCGCCACGCCGGCGGCCTGTAGCACCATCGCGCGCTCGTCGAGGAAGGCCATCACCTCGCCGACTACGTCCTCGTACCTGGGGTCCTGCTGCATCGTCCGCGGCTCGCCCCGCATGTGCATCAGGCAAAGCCCGGTGTTTCCGGATGCCACTGCCTCGATCGCGCCGGGCGACCGGAAGGCGTTGATGTCGTTGATCATGTCCGCGCCGGCCGCGAGTGCCGCGCGCATCACCATCGGCTTGACGGTGTCGATCGACAGCGGAACCTGCCATTCGCGCGCCAGTTCCACGAAGCGAACCACCCGCTCGAGTTCCTGCGCCTCGGGAACTGGGTCCGAGCCCGGCCGGGACGACTCGGCACCGATGTCGAGCATGTCCGCGCCCTGCTCCAGCGCTTGCTCGGCGCGACCAAGCGCGGCGCGGACATCGCCATGCAGCCCGTCGCCCGAGAACGAATCGTCGGTCAGGTTGATGATCGCCATCACCTTCGGCTGGCTGAGATCGAGACGGAAACGGCCGCACTGAAGGACGGACATGATGAAAATCCATGTTGGCGAGCCGATGCGCCTGTGAGGTCGGGCTGGCTCGGAAGTGAATGAAAAGGGCCGGCGAAGGCCGGCCCGTTGTTGGCGATACGATCTGGCTGCCGAACGCGTCAGGCAGCCGGCGCCGGCGCCGTCGGAGCGGCCCCCGGCGCGTCGTCCTTCGGTCGCGGGGCCGGCGTGTTCACCGGCTTCGGCGGACGCGGCGGACGCCCTGCCATGATGTCGTTCACCTGATCGGCGTCGATGGTTTCCCACTCGAGCAGCGCCTTGGTCATCGCCTCCACCTTGTCGCGATTCTCCTCGAGAAGGCGACGCGCCAAGGCATATTGACGATCGATGATGCTGCGGATCTCGGCGTCGACCTTCTGCATCGTCGCCTCCGACACGTTGCGATGGGTGGTGACCTGACGTCCGAGGAAGATCTCGCCCTCCTCCTCGCCATACACCATCGGGCCGAGCGTATCGGACATGCCCCACTGCGTGACCATGCGGCGCGCAAGATCGGTAGCACGTGCAAAGTCGTTCGAGGCGCCCGTGGTCATCTGCTTCATGAAGATCTCTTCCGCGATCCGACCGCCGAACAACACGGTGATCGTTTGCAACAGACGCTCGCGGTCCTGGCTGTAGCGGTCTTCGGTCGGAAGCTGCATCGTCACGCCGAGCGCACGACCACGCGGAATGATCGTGACCTTGTGCACCGGGTCGGTCTTGTCGAGCAGACGCGCGACCACCGCGTGACCGGACTCGTGGTAGGCCGTGTTGCGGCGCTCTTCCTCGGGCATGACCACCGAGCGGCGCTCGGCGCCCATCATGATCTTGTCCTTCGCGCGCTCGAAGTCTTCCATATCGACCAGACGCTTGTTACCCCGCGCGGCGAACAGCGCCGCCTCATTCACGAGGTTGGCCAGATCGGCGCCGGCAAAACCCGGCGTGCCGCGGGCCAGCACCTGCGGATCGACGTCGGGTGCGATCGGCACCTTGCGCATGTGCACCTTGAGGATCTGCTCGCGACCACGGATATCGGGCAGTGCAACCACCACCTGGCGGTCGAAACGCCCCGGTCGCAAGAGCGCGGGGTCAAGCACATCCGGACGGTTGGTCGCCGCGACCACGATCACGCCCGCCTGGCCTTCGAAACCATCCATCTCGACCAGCAACTGGTTGAGTGTCTGCTCGCGCTCGTCATTACCGCCGCCCATGCCGGCACCGCGCTGACGGCCGACCGCGTCGATCTCGTCGATGAAGATGATGCACGGCGCCTGCTTCTTGGCCTGCTCGAACATGTCACGGACGCGCGCCGCGCCCACACCGACGAACATCTCGACGAAATCCGAGCCCGAGATCGAGAAGAACGGCACCTTCGCCTCACCCGCAATCGCCTTGGCGAGCAGGGTCTTGCCGGTACCGGGCGAACCCACCATCAGCACGCCCTTGGGGATGCGACCACCCAGCTTCTGGAACTTGGAGGGGTCACGCAGGAACTCGACCAGTTCGAAGACTTCCTCCTTGGCTTCATCGCAACCGGCCACGTCCGCGAAGGTGATCGAATTGGCCGACTCGTCCAGCATGCGCGCCTTGCTCTTGCCGAACGAGAATGCCCCACCCTTGCCACCGCCCTGCATCTGGCGCATGAAGAAGATCCATACACCGATCAGCAACAGCATCGGGAACCAGGATACGAACACGCTGGCGAGGAACGACTGCTCTTCCTCGGGCTTGCTCGCATTGACCTGCACCCCATAGCGCATCAGGTCGGAAACCATCCAGATGTCCTGGACGCCAGGCGTGTATACCGTGATCGAACGCCCCTCCTGCGTGGTCGCCCTGAGCACGCGGCCATCGATGGTCGCACGCGTGATCTTGCCCGCCTTGGCCTCCTCCAGGAACTGCGAGTACTCCATGGTGTTGGCAGGCGCCTGCCGCGCATTGAACTGGTTGAATACGGTCATCAGCACGACGCCGATCACCATCCAGATCGCGAGATTCTTGAAGAGATTGTTCAACTGTCTATTCCCCGAAAGCCATTGAGGCCTGTACGCGACTGACTGATTCTAGTGGTGAACGTTCCCATCGGCAAACCAATGGACCGGATTGACGCCGGCAATGGAGTACGCCTGGCCGTTCACGCCTGCCGCGGCCCCTTGCCCAGAAGGTAGACCTCGGCACTGCGATCACGCGAGGCCTTGGGCTTGCGCACGTGCACCGAGGCAAAAGCGGCGTCCAACTGCTTGCGATACTCCATGAAACCTTCACCCTGGAATACCTTGACCAGGAAATGGCCATCAGGTTTCAGGTGCTGCACCGCAAATTCGAGGGCCAACTCGCACAGATGAACGGAACGTGCCTGATCGACCGTCGCCACCCCACTCAGGTTCGGCGCCATGTCGGACAGTACGACGTCGACGCGCGCACCCTCGAGACGGGTCTCGAATTCCGCGAGTACGCGATCCTCGGTGAAATCGCCAAGCACAAAATCGACGCCCGCGACCGCCTCCATCGGCAGCAGGTCGAGCGCAAGCACCCTGCCCTTCGGCCCGCAACGCTTGACCGCGACCTGACACCAGGAACCCGGCGCCGAACCGAGGTCGACCACGACCGCACCGGGCTTGAGCAGATGGTCGCGCTCGTCGATCTCGAGCAGCTTGTAGGCTGCGCGCGCACGGTAGCCATCGGCCTGGGCGCGCTGCACATAGGGGTCGTTCAAATGATCGTGCACCCAGGCACGACTGGTCTTGTTCTTCTTCATCCGCTCGTGTGCTCTTCCTTAAACGGCCATCACTCCCGCGCAAGGAGTAGAATCCGCGTCCCAGGTTTCAAGTACCCAGAGAATTACGATGACCGAGCTCACCCCGGCCCAGCGCCGCGACCTGCGCGCCCGCGCCCATCACCTCAACCCCGTGGTCACGATCGCAGGCAATGGCCTCGCCCCGACCGTGATTGCCGAAATCGAGCGCTCGCTCCAGGCACACGAGCTCATCAAGATCAAGGTCCAGGGTGCCGAGCGCGAGCAGCGCGACACGCTCATGCAGGAACTGTGTGCGGCGCTCGACGCCGCCCCGGTCCAGCACATCGGCAACATCCTCGTCGTATGGCGCCAGCGCCGCGAGGAAGACAAACCGGCCGCCGCTGCAGAGAAAAAGCCCGCGCGCGCCGCCACGGCAAAATCTGCCGCTGCATTTGCCGCTGCAGCTCGGCGCGCAGCGCTCGCCAAGGCCAGTGCCGAATCGCGCCGCTCGCCCGCACGCGGCCCGGCGCCGCGCGGACGTGGCACCGGCTCCAGCAGCGGGTCGCGCGGCCGCTGAACCCTCGAGCAGGCGCCCTTAGCGCCCCGAAACGAAGAGGCGGTGCGGTGCACCGCCTCTTTCTTGTGCGTCACCGGCATTACGGCCGGCGTCAGATGTAACGAACCTCGATCACCTCGTACTCGCGCACGCCGCCGGGGGCCTTGACCTCGGCGATGTCTCCCGCGTACTTGCCGATCAGAGCGCGCGCTATCGGCGAGCTGATCGAGATCTTGTTGTCCTTGATGTCGGCCTCGTCGTCGCCGACGATCTGATAGGTCACGAGCTGGCCGGAGTCCATGTCCTCGAGTTCGACCGTGGCGCCGAACACGCAGCGCCCATCTGCATCGAGCAGCCTGGGATCGATGATCTGCGCATTGGCGAGCTTGGATTCGACCTCCATGATCCGGCCTTCGATGAAGCCCTGACGGTCCTTTGCGGCTTCATACTCCGCGTTTTCGGACAGATCGCCATGCGAACGCGCCTCGGCGATCGCAGCGATCACGCTCGGGCGCTCGACGGTCTTCAGACGATGGAGTTCGGTGCGCAACTTCTCGGCACCGGCAACGGTAAGCGGAGTCTTGTTCATGCTTGCTGATTCAGTTCCACGTGCAGCTCCTGCACTGAATAGACCTCGAGCCCGCCCGCCAGACGACGCATGCCCATGCACGCGGCGCGCGCGCCCTCGATGGTGGTGAAGATCGACAGCTTGGCGGCGAGCGCGCTGGTACGGATCGAGCGCGAGTCGGTGATCGCCTGGCGCTTTTCCTCGACCGTGTTGATGACCATGACGAGTTCCTCGTTCTTGATCATGTCGACGATGTGCGGGCGACCCTCGTTGACCTTGTTGACCACGGCCACCGGAATGCCGGCGGCCTCGATCACCGACGCGGTACCGCGCGTCGCGACCAGCGTGAAACCCAGGTCGTGCAGCTCGCGCGCCACTTCCACCGCCACCGGACGATCACTCGCCTTGACGCTGATGAACACCGCACCCGAGGTCGGCAGCTTGACGCCGGCGCCGATCTGGCTCTTGACGAAGGCCTCGGCAAAGCTGCGGCCCACGCCCATGACCTCGCCGGTCGACTTCATCTCGGGCCCGAGGATGGTATCCACGCCCGGGAACTTCACGAACGGGAAGACCGCCTCCTTGACCGAGTAGTACGGCGGCACGATCTCGCCGGTCACGCCCTGGCTGGCCAGGCTCTGGCCGGCCATGCAGCGCGCGGCCACCTTGGCCAGCGGCAGGGAGCACGCCTTGGAGACGAAGGGCACGGTGCGCGATGCACGCGGGTTGACCTCGAGCACGAACACCACCGCGTTGTCGCCCTCGCCCTGGATCGCGAACTGCACGTTCATCAGGCCGACGACGTTGAGCGCGCGCGCCATCGCCTCGGTCTGACGGCGGAGCTCGTCCTGCAGCGCGGCCGACAGGGTGTAGGGCGGCAGCGAGCACGCGGAGTCGCCCGAGTGCACGCCGGCCTGTTCGATGTGCTCCATGATGCCGCCGATGATCACCTGCTTGCCGTCGGACAGCGCATCGACGTCGACCTCGGTGGCATCGTTGAGGAAGCGGTCGAGCAGCACCGGCGACTCGTTGGACACCTTGACCGCCTCGCGCATGTAGCGCTCGAGGTCCTTCTGCTCGTGCACGATCTCCATCGCGCGGCCACCGAGCACGTAGGACGGGCGCACCACCAGCGGATAGCCGATCTCGGCCGCCAGGCGCACCGCCTCTTCCGGGGTGCGCGCGGTGCGGTTGGGCGGCTGGCGCAGGCCAAGGTCGTTGAGCAGCTTCTGGAAGCGCTCGCGGTCCTCGGCGGCGTCGATCATGTCCGGGCTGGTACCGATGATCGGCACGCCGTTATCCTGCAGCGCCTGGGCGCGCTTGAGCGGGGTCTGGCCGCCGAACTGGACGATGACCCCGACCGGCTTCTCGATATGCACGATCTCGAGCAGGTCCTCGAGCGTGATCGGCTCGAAGTACAGGCGATCCGAGGTGTCGTAATCGGTCGACACGGTCTCCGGGTTGCAGTTGACCATGATGGTCTCGTAGCCATCTTCGCGCAGCGCGAGTGCCGCATGGACGCAGCAGTAGTCGAACTCGATGCCCTGGCCGATGCGGTTCGGCCCGCCGCCCAGCACCATGATCTTCTTCTTGTCGGTCGGACGCGCCTCGCACTCATCCTCGTACGAGGAGTACATGTAGGCGGTCGAGGTCGCGAACTCGGCCGCGCAGGTATCGACGCGCTTGAACACCGGACGCACGCCGAGCGTATGACGGTGCAGGCGCACGGCAGTCTCGTCGGTGTTGAGCAGCTTTGCCAGGCGGCGGTCGGAGAAGCCCTTCTTCTTGAGCTCGCGCAGCTCGGGCGCCTGCAGCGCCTTCAGAGAGCGGCCAACGAGCGCCTTCTCGGAAAGCACGATGTCCTCGATCTGGGCGAGGAACCAGGGGTCGATCTTGGTCAGGTTATGCACCTGCTCCAGGCTCATGCCTTCGCGGAAGGCCTGGCCGACATACCAGATGCGCTGCGGGCCCGCGCTCGACAGTTCGTGCTCGAGGTCGGCGCTGTCCGCTTCGATCTCATCCAGGCCGTAGGCGCCCACTTCCAGGCCACGCAGGGCCTTCTGGAACGACTCCTGGAAGCTGCGACCCATCGCCATGACCTCACCCACCGATTTCATCTGGGTGGTCAGGCGGTCGTTGGCCTGCGGGAACTTCTCGAAGGCGAAGCGCGGGATCTTGGTGACGACGTAGTCGATCGAGGGCTCGAAGGAGGCCGGCGTGGCACCGCCGGTGATGTCGTTCTTGAGCTCGTCGAGCGTGTAGCCCACCGCCAGCTTGGCCGCGACCTTGGCGATCGGGAAGCCGGTGGCCTTGGACGCCAGCGCCGACGAGCGCGACACGCGCGGGTTCATCTCGATGACGATCATGCGACCGTCCTGGGGGTTGATGGCGAACTGCACGTTCGAACCACCGGTATCCACCCCGATCTCGCGCAGCACCGCGATCGAGGCGTTGCGCATGATCTGGTATTCCTTGTCGGTCAGCGTCTGCGACGGCGCGACGGTGATCGAGTCGCCGGTGTGCACGCCCATCGGATCGAGGTTCTCGATCGAGCACACGATGATGCAGTTGTCGGCGCGGTCACGCACGACCTCCATCTCGTATTCCTTCCAGCCGAGCAGCGACTCTTCGATCAGCAGCTCGTTGGTCGGGCTCGCCTCCAGGCCGCGCTTGCAGATCTCCTGGAACTCTTCCATGTTGTAGGCGATGCCGCCACCGGTGCCGCCGAGCGTGAAGCTCGGGCGGATGATGACCGGGAAGCCGATGCCGCCCTGCACCTGCTGCGCCTCTTCCATGCTGTGGGCGATGCCCGAGCGCGCGGAGCCGAGACCGATCCTGGTCATCGCGTCCTTGAACTTGAGGCGGTCCTCGGCCTTGTCGATCGCCTCTTCAGAAGCACCGATGAGCTCGACGCCATACTTCGCGAGCACGCCGTGGCGGCCGAGGTCGAGCGCGCAGTTGAGCGCGGTCTGGCCACCCATGGTCGGCAGGATCGCGTCAGGGCGCTCCTTGTCGATGATGCGCTCGACCACCTGCCAGGTGATCGGCTCGATGTAGGTGACGTCGGCCGTCTCCGGGTCGGTCATGATCGTCGCCGGGTTCGAATTCACCAGCACGACCTTGTAGCCTTCCTCGCGCAGGGCCTTGCAGGCCTGGGCGCCGGAGTAGTCGAATTCGCAGGCCTGGCCGATGATGATCGGACCGGCGCCGATGATCAGGATGGTCTTGATGTCTGTACGTTTGGGCATGGTCTTGCCTCGATGATTCCTCGACGCCGCGCCGAATGCGCATGCGTCCAATACTGGGGTGGCGGGCCGCGGCCCGCCGGGCACCGTGTTATCTGGCGGCTTCCATCAGACCGATGAAGCGGTCGAAAAGGTAGGCCACGTCGTGGGGGCCGGGGCTCGCTTCCGGGTGACCCTGGAAGGAGTACGCCGGCACGTCGGTGCGCGCGATCCCCTGGTTGGTGCCGTCGAACAGCGACACGTGCGTCACACGCAGGTTCGCCGGCATGCTGGCCGGATCGACCGCGAAGCCATGGTTCTGGCTGGTGATCAGCACCTTGCCGGTGTCGAGATCCTTGACCGGGTGGTTGGCGCCGTGGTGGCCGGTCGGCATCTTCATCGTCCGTGCGCCGGACGCGAGCGCCAGCAACTGATGGCCGAGGCAGATGCCGAAGGTCGGCATGCGCGCGGCGACGATCTCGCGGATCGCATCGATGGCGTAGTCGCAGGGCTCGGGGTCGCCCGGGCCGTTGGACAGGAAGACGCCATCCGGGTTGAGCGCGAACACCTCAGCGGCGCTCGTCTGCGCCGGCACCACGGTGAGGCGGCAGCCGCGCTCGGCGAGCATGCGCAGGATGTTGTACTTGATGCCGAAGTCGTAGGCGACGACGTGGAAGCGGCCATCGGCGCGATCGGTGTAACCGCCCTCGAGCGCCCACTCACCCTGCTTCCAGTCGTAGCGCTCGGTGGCGCTGACGACCTTGGCGAGGTCCATGCCGGCCAGGCCGGGGAAGGCACGCGCCTGGGCAACGGCAGCCTCGGCGTTGAGCGTTTCGCCCGCCGCGGCGGTGACGATGCAGCCCGCCTGGGCGCCTTTCTCGCGCAGCACGCGGGTCAGCTTGCGGGTATCGAGCCCGGCGATCGCGACCACGTTCTCGGCCTTGAGGTAGGCGTCGAGACGCTGGCTCATGCGGAAATTGGACGGCAGGATGGGCAGGTCGCGAATCACGAGACCCGCAGCATGCACCCGGTCGGACTCGACGTCCTCTGCGTTCACACCGGTGTTGCCGATGTGCGGATAGGTCAGCGTGACGATCTGGCGGCAATAGCTCGGGTCGGTCAGGATTTCCTGATAACCCGACATGGAAGTGTTGAACACGACCTCGCCAACCGTGCTGCCAACCGCGCCGATACCCTTGCCGTGGAAGATCGTTCCGTCGGCAAGCGCAAGAAGGGCGGACGGGAATGCACTCACGAGAAGCTCCTGGAATCAGCTTGAAGATCTTGAAGGCACGCGGAAGGCGTGCCTGATATGTACAAAAAGCGGGACGGGCCTCGGGGCCGATCCCGCTTGAGAAACTACGAAATTGTATATTTTTGGGCGATTCAAGGCAAATGACTCACCCCGTTTCACGCGCTGCGCCGCCGCAGCGCCCCGCCTCACACACCATCGGTCACTTCGCCACGCAGCGCCTGGGCGAGCAGTTTCAGCTCGCTGACGAGCGCCTGCGACTGCCCGGTTGCAGCCTGTGGATCCCGCGCTGCGGCGAGCTCCTCGAGCCTGCGCGCAGCCTCGATTACGCGCCGGGCACAAAAAAGGCCGACCGAACCCTTGACCGCATGCCCGACCTCGCCCAGGGACTTGTAGTCCAGGCCCGCGGCCGCGCGCTGCACGTCCGCAATCGTTCGCTCATGGTCACGCAGGAATACCTGAATGAGCTGCTGCACGACCGCCTCATCCCCGTCGAACATCTCGCGCGCCTCGTCCAGCGAGGCGATCTGTCGGCGCCCCTGTTCGCCGAGTTCGAGCAAGCTGATGTCGCTGTCGAAGGCCACCTCGGCACCCTGGCTGCGGGTGACATGGTCGATCGCGGCAAACAGCGCCCTGGCATCGATCGGCTTGGAGACGTAATCGTCCATTCCTGCGTCGAGACAACGCTGGCGGTCACCCTGCATGGCATGCGCGGTCATGGCGATGATCGGGATCGGCTTCCAGTCACCCTGCACGACCCAACTTTGACGCGCCTCGCGCGCACGAATCGCCTGGGTGGCCTCGATTCCGCCCATCACCGGCATCTGCACGTCCATCAGCACGACGTCGAAACGACTGCCCTCCAGCACCTCGAGCGCCTCCTCGCCGTTATTGGCAAGGGTGACGGCATGCCCGGCGCGCTCGAGGAGGCGTTGGGCAACGGTCTGGTTCACCGGGTTGTCCTCAACCACAAGGATGCTCAGGGGCGTCACCGCAGGATGATCCGCACCGGCGTCCAGCATCGCGGGCGCAAGCTGGTAAGCCGGGCGCTCTGCGTCGTCGCGCGTGCTCGGCGGCGCGTTTCTCGCCATGCGCAGCACATCGAACAGATCGTCGATCGAGAACGGTTTTGCGAGCCGGAACGGCACGCCGAGCTCGGCGCAGCGTGCCGCGTCATTACGTTGGGAATGGCCCGCCAGCATCATGATCAGGCGATCGAGCCGCGGGTCGGCGTCTGCAAAGCGCTGCGCGAGCGCGAATCCACCCGGGTCAGGCAGATCGGCATCCATGAGCAGGAAATGGAAGGGATCGACCCCGTCACGGGCGGACACCAGCGCAGCCATGACATCCTCGCCGCGGCAGGCGAGCGTGGTCTGCAGGCCCGCGCGCTCCAGGTGCCGGCAAAGCGACAGCCCGAACGCACGACTGCAGGCAGCGATCAGCACTCTCGCACCCGCCAGCCCTCCGGAGCCCCACGGTCGGGCATCGGCCACCACGCCGAACGGCAGCGTGAAGGTGAAGATGCTCCCCTCGCCCGGGACGCTCTCCACCTGGATCTGTCCGTGCATGAGCTCGACCAGATGGCGCGAAATCGCCAGGCCGAGCCCGGTACCGCCGTACTTGCGGGTCGTAGACGTGTCGGCCTGCGCAAAGGCACCGAAGATGGTGTCGAGCTTGTCCGCTGCAATGCCGCAGCCCGTGTCACGCACCGAGAACACAAGACTGACCGCACCGTTCTCCCGACCGACGCAGCGCACACCGACTTCCACCTCGCCGCGCTCGGTGAACTTGACCGCATTGCCGATCAGGTTGTTCAGGATCTGGCGCAGGCGGGTGGGATCGCCGCGCAGAACGGCGGGTACGTCCGGCTCGACGTCATGGAACAGCTCGACGCCTTTCTGGCCCGCACGCAGCGCTAGCGCGCGACAGGTCTCCGAAACCACCGAAACCGTCGAGAAATCAATACTCTCCAGATGCAGGCGCCCGGCCTCGATGCGGGAGAAATCGAGGATGTCGTTGATGATGGTCAGCAGCGCCTCGGCCGATGAGCGGACGGTCTGCAGGTACTCGCGCTGCTCGCCTACCGGCCCTGTCGAATCCAGCAAGAGGTCGGTCATGCCGATGATGCCGTTCATCGGCGTGCGGATCTCGTGGCTCATGTTGGCGAGGAAGTCGCCCTTGGCCCGGTTGGCCGCCTCTGCGGCCTCCTTGGCTTCGAGCAGTTCGAACTCGCGCCGCTTGCGCTCGGTGATGTCGCGATAGGAGCCCTCGACCAAAGACCCGCGCCCGTTCGCTCCACGCCCCGGCGCAGCACCTCGCACCTCCATCCAATGCCAGGCACCATCGGCCGCACGCACCCGGATCTCGGTGCAAACCTCCGCCACGCCGCCGCACAGATGGGCGCGCAGCGCCTGCTCGAGCCGGGCGCGATCATCCGGATCCACGAGGTCGATCCACTCGGACGCATCGTCCGCCGCATAGCCGAGCAAGGCACGCCAGCGCCCGTCGGGCTGTATCACGTCACGCTGCGTGTCGTGGCGCCAGACGCCCGCACCGGTATTGCGGGCGAGAAGGTCGAGATGGCGACGGACCAGGCGCAGCGCCTGTCCAGGCGCAGCGGGATCGGAGTCGATGGCGGCGCCGTCCTCCGCCGTGGATGCGGGGACCTGCCGCGACGCATTGCCGCCCGAGGCCGTCGTCATCGCACCGATCAACGCAAGCCGAGAACGTCCTGCATGTCGAACAAGCCATGGCTGCGCCCGCCTAGGAAGCGCGCCGCGCGCATCGCGCCAAGGGCATACGGCATGCGACTGCCGGCCTTGTGCGTGATCTCGATGCGCTCGCCGATGCCGGCGAACAGCACGGTATGGTCACCGACCACATCGCCGCCGCGAATCGTCGAGAAGCCGATGGTGTCGCCCTTGCGCTCGCCGGTGTGGCCCTCCCGGCCATAGATCGCACACTCGTCGAGGCTGCGGCCGAGTTCGCGAGCCACCACCTCGCCCATGCGCAACGCGGTACCGGAAGGCGCATCGACCTTGAAACGATGATGCGCCTCGATCACTTCGACGTCATAGCCCTCGGACAGGATGCGCGCGGCCACTTCCAGGAGACGAAAAACGGCATTCACCCCGACCGCCATGTTCGGCGCAAACACCACCGGGATGTGGCGGGCAATCTCGGCGATCGCAGCCTTGCCCGCGGCATCGAAGCCGGTGGTACCGATGACCGCCGCCTTGCCGAGCTCGCGCGCCAGCGCCAGATGCGCGAGCGTGCCCTGCGGGCGGGTGAAGTCGATCACGCAGTCGGCGGCAGCGATCGCTGCGGCAGCGTCATCCACGATCGCCACGCCCGTCTGCGTGCCGGCCAGCTCGCCCGCATCACGCCCGATGAAGGGCGTACCGGGGCGATCGAAGGCCGCGGCGAGCGTGACACCCTCCTCCTTCAGCGCAGCTTCGATCAGCATCCTGCCCATGCGGCCGGATGCGCCGGCGATTGCGAGTCGAACTTCGGACATCGGAATGGTTTCCTGCAAAAGCAAGGCCCGGGACAGACCGGACCGGGGATAAGGAAGGGAAGGCGGCGGGTGCGAGGGCGGTTCAGCGCGTTTCGGCAGGGGGAATCTCGACCACGCGGCTGCGTGCTCCGGCCGACGAGGGAACGCTATCGGCACCCGCGCCGGACTGCGCGCCCTCGACATCCCCTTCCACGCGATCGAGCACTTCGCCGTCGAAGTGCAGCGAAATCACCCGCTGCAGAGCCTCACCACGTCCAGAGCGGAAACGATAGACATAGTCCCAGCGGTCCTTGCGGAACATGTCGACCACGAGCGGGGAGCCCAGCACGTAACGCACCTGATCCCGGCTCATGCCGCGCCGAAGCTGCGAAAGCATCTCCTGGTCGACATAGTTGCCCTGACGGACGTCGATTCGATAGGGATCGACTACGCCGACAACAGAATCGAAAGAGCAGCCGGCAACAAGTCCGGTGGCGACGAGTGCCGCAGCGAGATAGGAGCGCATGTGGGTTTGGGCCTGGCGCGACGTGGTCGCAGTTCTCAGAAAGGGGTAAAAAATATAACATAGGCCGGGTTCGCCGAGCGCCCCGCATCTCCCGCAGCGCCACCGCGCACGGCCGGTTCCGGCGACACCTCGTTCCCCATCCCGTCCAGGCCCCCATGTCCGACAACTCCAAGAACCTGAAAAGCATCGGCCTCAAGGCGACCTACCCGCGCCTGAAGATCCTCGACCTCTTTCAGAGCTCTGAGCAGCGCCACCTGACCGCCGAGGACGTCTACCGTGCGCTGATGAACGAGGGCATGGACATCGGCCTGGCAACCGTCTATCGCGTGCTGACGCAGTTCGAGCAGGCGGGACTGCTCGAACGGCACTATTTCGAATCCGGCAAGGCCGTGTTCGAACTGAACGAGGGCGGCCATCACGACCACCTGGTGTGCATGCAGTGCGGCAAGGTCGAGGAATTCTTCGACCCCGAAATCGAGCGCCGGCAGAACAAGATCGCCGAGGAGCGGGGCTTCGCGATCCGCGACCATGCGCTTTACCTGTACGCGGACTGCACACGCGAACACTGCCCGAATCGCGAAACCGAGGATTAAGCCCCTACACGACCTGTACCGGCGGGTGAGCGCGCGGAGTCCAGGCAAGGTCGGAGACTGCGCTGTCAGCGTCTGCCGAGCATCTCGGCGGCGTGCTCGCGGGTGGTCGAGGTGATCTTCACGCCCCCCAGCATCCGGGCAATCTCCTCGACACGCTCGGCATCATCCAGCACCGTCACCTCGCTGACCGTCTCACCATCCTGTTCCCGCTTCGCGATCCGCCACTGCCAGTCCGCGCATGCCGCAACCTGCGGCAGATGCGTAACGCACAGCACCTGGCGATCGCGCCCCAGCCGCGCCAGCAGCTTGCCGACGATCTCGGCCACACGACCGCCTATACCCACGTCGACCTCATCGAAGACGAGCGTCGGCACTGCGGTATCACGGCTCGCCATGACCTGGATGGCCAGCCCGATCCGCGACAGTTCGCCCCCCGAGGCCACCTTGGCCAGGCTGCGCAAGGGCTGCCCGGGGTTGGCGGATACGCGGAACTCGACGAGCTCCAGACCGGTGGCAGCAGGTTCGCAGGGCGCGAGCGCCACTTCGAAGCGCCCGCCCGCCATGGCCAGCGTCTGCATCGCCGCGGTGATCTCGTCGGAAAGACGGCGGGCCGCGGGCGCGCGCGCGGCCGAAAGGCGCGCGGCGGTAGCCTCGAACGCCTCGCGGGCCGCGGCCGCCGCAGCGGCGAGGCGCGCCGGATCGGCGGTCGCCTCGAGCGTATCCAGTCGTTCGCGCCACTGGCGCGTGAGTTCGGGGAGCGCCTCGGGCGCCACGCGATGCTTGCGCGCCGCATCCATCA
>JAANMY010000954.1_pt1 | contig 36288 bp, 37 predicted proteins | sample 7279691 | NCBI WGS metagenome assembly JAANMY01 (sample SAMN14094543, study PRJNA606508) | bioreactor metagenome | isolation source: A lab-scale SPAN reactor treating ammonium-rich wastewater day 388 | place: Ireland: Galway | collected 2018-02-07
CGACCTCGTGGTGCACGCGGACCCAGAAACCCCGGTCGGCAAGGTGTTTGCTCTCCACGATCTCCCGCGGACTGAAGACGGGTGCCCAGCCAGCGCCCCGCCGCTGGGCCTCGGCCACCAGCTCCTCCTTCATGCGGCTCTTGCAGAAGAGGGCCATGGTCTCCTCAACGTAGTCGAGGTCCCCGGTGGCAGCGACCGACATGGCGGTGAGCTTCTCCCGCCACTCAGGCGAGTCGAGGCCCCGGGCCTCGCCAGCCTCCGAAAGCCAATCGATGATCGGCCCCGCGTTCGGCCCAAAGAGGCCCCCGGCCTGCAACGCCGTTATCCAGCCATCGCGCGCTTCGAAGAGGTACTGCGGCCCCGGGTCCCCGGCGATCATTCTCCGCATACCCGGGCCGCGGACGTTCACATGGCGGAGGTCCCAGGTCTGCTGGGCGTTGTCCATAGCGTTCGCCATGGCTTCCTGCATGGAGACATCGACGTGCTGTCCAATCCCGCCGTTGACGCCCCGCGCATAGAGCGCCACCGTTGCGCCCACCGCTGCCTGGACGTTCGCCTGCGCATACGCTTGCGGCGCCGTGGTCCGCAGAGGCCCCCGCTCGTCGTCACCGTTCAGGTGCATCTGGCCGCCCATAGCCGAGCCGACGATGTCGGTCGCCAGCAGATGCCGGTAGGGGCCGGTCTGACCGAAGTTGGTGATGCTCACGACGATGAGCGCAGGGTTCCGGGCCGAAAGCGTGTCATAGTCGAGCCCGTACTTCGCAGCCTGGCCGGGCACATTCGTCTCGATGATGATGTCGGCGTTCTCCGCCAGCCGTGCCGCAAGGGCGCGGCCGGGTTCGAGCCGCAGCTCGCACGTCACCGAGCGCTTCCCTGCGTTCATCGCCCACCAGTAGAGGCTCGTCTCCGGGCCTTCCTCGCCCCGGAAAAACGGGCCGTTGCGCCTTGTGGGGTCGCCTTCGCGCGGCTCAACCTTGATCACGTCGGCGCCGAGCTCCGCAAGGAAGCGGGCGCAGAACTGGCCCTTCTCGTCGGCGAAGTCTAGCACTCGATAGCCGGCGAGGGGGCCGTCCGGGTGTGGCAATGGGACCGGCGGGGCAGGGTCCATTTGTTGACTGTTCTACCGGGTCAGCTCTCGGCGTTCAAGGACGCTGGTGTCGAGGCCTCGCGGTCAGGGCGCGCTCGATGCGCGCGCGCCGGCGTGTACGTCCGGTTCAACCCCGCCATCAAGGCCTTGGCCGATTCGCTTCAGCAGCTCATCGAGCCCCCAGCGTTTGGCCGCCGAGACAGGCACCACTCCACGCCGGGAGCCCCCTGTGAGGGGAAGCGCTGCCTTCGCTTCCTCGTACGAAGTCACGGCGCTGCCATCCGCACCCGGGAGAAGGTCCACCTTGTTGAGGGCGAGCAGGGTCGGCCTCTCCGCCACGCCGAGGCCGGCAAGCGTCTCCTCCACCGTGCGCGCGTGCTCCTGGGAGTTGGGGTGGGCGACATCGAGCACGTGGAGCAGGAGGTCGGCATCCTCGAGCTCTTCGAGCGTCGCGCGGAAGGCGGCCACAAGGCCGGTGGGGAGCTTCTGGATGAATCCCACAGTGTCGGTCAGGAGCACGGTCTCCCCGGTGGGGAGCCTCAGGCGGCGAGTAACCGGGTCAAGCGTGGCGAAGAGCCGGTCTTCGGCCAGGACGTCGGCCCCGGAAAGGGCGCGCATGAGCGTCGACTTGCCGGCGTTTGTGTAGCCGACGAGGGCGACCACGGGCATGCCGGCCCGCTGGCGCTGGCGGCGGTAGAGCGAGCGCTGGCGGCGGACGTCTTCCAGGTCACGCCGGATCTTGCTGATGCGGTTGCGGATGAGGCGCCGGTCGGTCTCGATCTGGGTCTCGCCCGGACCGCGGGTGCCGATGGCGCCTTCCATGCGCTCGAGGTGGCCCCACTGGCCCGCGAGCCTCGGCAGCAGGTACTGCAACTGGGCAAGGGCGACCTGGAGCCGGCCCTCTCGCGTGTGGGCGCGGGTGGCGAAGATGTCGAGAATGAGCGCCGTGCGGTCGATGACCTTCACGCCCAGGGCCTTCTCCAGGTTGCGCTGCTGGGAGGGCGAAAGCTCATCATCGAAGATGACGACGTTGGCGCCGCCCTCCTGTGCGGCCTCGCGCACCTCGTCGACCTTTCCCTTGCCGACGTAGGTCGCGACGTGGGGGTGGTCCAGGCGCTGGGAGGTGCGCCCCACGACCTCAGCCCCGGCGGTGCGGGCAAGCTCGGCGAGCTCGGCCAGCGATTCCGCCGCGGGCAGCAGGGCGCCGCCGGTGTCGGCAGCGACAAGGTAGGCGCGGTCTACCCGGGGTGCGGTGGTGTGGGGGGAACGGGGCATGTGTATCTTTCAGGGTACAGTAACTGGCGCGAGGAAGGACGCTGCCCCCGACCCGGTGCCGGCCCTGCCGCGACGGGGCTCAGGTGATGTCGCGCGAGGCTTCGAGGGCGCGGCGGACGTTCCCCGGGAGTGGCACCGCCTTGCCCCCGGCATCTATCCAGACCTGTACCGAGGAGCCTTCGGCCACGACCGAGTCGTCGAGCCGCCGTACGTCGTAGGCAAGTACGAAGCTCCTCTCACGGACTTCCTGCGTCCACGCACGGACGATGATCTCGTCCCGGTGACGGAGCGGACTCCTGTAGGTGCACGTTGTGGTCACAAGAACGAAGGAGTTGTCCGGGCCGAGTTGCCAGCGGCTGGAAGGGTCCTGGATTTCCTGCAGGTGGTCGAGGCGTGCGTCCTGGAAGAGCTCGAAGTACTTCGCGTTATTCACGATGCCCTGGGAGTCGGTGTCGAGCGAACGCACACGTTCTCTCACTTCAGTCACCCTTGGCGCCATGCACTCCCCCTGTACCGAACGGCACTTGCGCCGTCCGTGGCGGTTGCCGTGAAGGCATTCCCGGCCAGTCGCGGCCCCTGGAATGCCAGGTGCGTGCGATCTTACGGTTCGGCCGGGGAAAGTGCGATTGCCCGCCGCCCGCGATTGCCGGGGCTGCGGAATGCACGCGAAATGGCATTCGCCGGTTCCGCGGCCCCCTCCGGCAGGCTGCGACTACAGGCCCTTCCAGTTCTCCAGGCGCCTGAGGCCCTCCTCCATGCGGTCGTCGGGAGTGGTGACGGAGAGACGGATGTAGCCCTCGCCGTTGAGACCATAGCCGCGGCCAGGCGTGACCACCACCGAGCACTCCTCAATGAGCCGTGCGGCATACCCGGCGCTGGTGACACCGGTGGGGAGCTTCGCCCAGACGTACAGGGACGCCTTCGGGGTATCGACTTCGAGTCCGATCGTGCGGAGCGTATCGACCATGCGGTCGCGGCGGCGCTGATAGATGGCGTTGTGATCGTCGATGCAATCCTGCGGTCCGTAGACGGCGTCGATCGCCATGCGCTGGATGGCCTGGGGGATGCCGCTGTCGATGTTCGACTTCACGCGCATGAGGGCATCGACCAGGGTGGGGTTCCCCACCACCATGCCGATACGCCACCCGGTCATGTTGTAGATCTTCGACCACGAGTTGAACTCGATGGCCACGTCGCGGGCACCCGGGGCCTGGAAGATGCTCACCGGCCTGTAGCCGTCGTAGGCGACGTCGCAGTAGGGGTTGTCGTGGCAGATGACGACGTCGTGCTTCTTCGCCCAGGCCACGGCGCGTTCGAAGAAGCCGATATCGGCCACCGCGCCGGTGGGGTTGTTGGGGTAGTTCAGCCAGATGAGGCGCGCGCGGCCGGCAACGTCCGCGGGGATGCTGTCGAAGTCGGGGAGCCATCCGCCTTCACGGGTAAGGCCGATGCGATACGACTCGCCCCCGGCGAACATGGTGCCGATCTCGTAGACCGGATAGCCGGGGTCCGGCAGGAGCGCGAGGTCGCCCGGGTCGATGAGGCAGAGCGCCATGTGGGCGATGCCCTCCTTCGAGCCAATGAGCGGAAGCGTCTCCTTCTGCGGGTCGAAGCGCACTTCGAAGCGCCGCTCGTACCAATCGGAAATCGCCTGGCGGAGCTCCGGCAAACCCTCGGACTCCGGATAGCGATGGTTGGCCGGGTCGTCGGCGGCCCGGTGGAGCGAATCGAGGATGTGCGCGGGCGTGGGCAGGTCCGGGTCGCCGATTCCGAAGGTCACAATATCGTGCCCGGCGGCGCGGCGGGCGGCGATCTTCTTCGAGATCTCGGCAAAGAGGTAAGGCGGCAGCGATTCGACGCGCCTCGCGAGTTTCATGCGGCTAACCCCGGTAGAGCATCGATGGGAGCGCCCGCGTGTCTTGCCGGCGCAAGGCGATCGTACCACCGGTCGCGCGAACGGCCACGTTGGGGGATTGCTCAGCCCGCGGCAGACGCCAGCCGCGATGGCCCTTCGCCCTCCGCGTCCAGGCAGGCGAGCATCTCCGCCACCGACGCGAGCTTGGCGCGCGGGCGACCCTCGCTGGCGCCCAGCGCCTGCTCTGCGGCATCGATCAGGCGCCACTCATCGAAGGAGACGCACCGGCAGCCCTGGGCCCGGAGCAGCGCTGGGAAGTCTCGCTGCGGGCACGAAACGGGGGCCAGCGTGTGCCCGGCGGCGGCGTCTTCCAGCATCGCCGCTACGGTCTCCACCGCATCCGGCTTGTTCGTGCCGATGACGCCGGAAGGGCCTCTCTTTATCCATCCCGCGGTGTACATCCCGGTCGCTGGCTCATTGGTTTCCGGGTCGAGCACGCGCCCCAGCCTGTTGAGGATCACGCCCCAGCGTTCGTGGAAAGGCACGCCCGGCAGGGGTACCCCCCGGTAACCCACCGAGCGGAAAACGAGCCCGGCCTCGATCGTCTCGAACTCCCCCGTCGCCTCGGCAGTCAGCGCCCCGGATTCGTTCGCGACCAGGCGGTTCCGCGCCAGCCGCAGCGCTCCCACAGCGCCGCCGCCGTTGTCGACGAGCTCAACGGGCGAAACGAGGAAGCGCAGGAAGAGCTTTCGGCGCTTGCCTTCCGCGGGCCGGGCCGCGAACTCCGCGATCATTTCGACCTTGCGGCAAGCGAGGTGGTCGCCACGTGCTTCGAGCTCGGCGCGGCTCAGTTCATCGAGCTCCGCTTCGTCGCGGCGGATGATGAGGTCAGCGTCAGCCAGGTGGGCGAGCTCCTTCAATTCGGGATTCGTAAAGGCCGCCTGCGCCGGGCCGCGCCGGCCCAGCAGGTGCACCTCGCGGACGCGGCTGGCGCTGAGCGCGTCGATGGCGCGCCGGGGCATGTCGGTCTGCTCCATCTCCTCGCGCGAAAGGCAGAGGATTCGCGCGACATCGATGGCGACGTTGCCGACACCAACCACGGCGACACGCTCCTGCGAGAGATCGAACTCGCACGACTGGAAGTCCGGGTGGCCGTTGTACCAGGCGACGAACGCGGTTGCCGGGTGGCTGCCGCGCAGGTCTTCGCCCGGGATGTTCATGCGGCGGTCCGTCTGGGCGCCGGTGGCGAACAGGACCTGGTGGTAGTGGCGGCGGATGTCGTCGAGCGTGAGGTCGCGGCCGAACTCGACATTCCCGAAGAACCGGAACCCCGGGCTCTCGGCGACGCGCGCGAAGCTCTTGGTGACGGTCTTGATCTTCTGGTGGTCAGGAGCGACGCCGTGGCGGACAAGGCCAAAGGGAGTGGGCAGCCGGTCGTACATGTCGACCCGCGTCCCGGGAGGCCCGTCGCGCAGGAGCGCCTCGGCGGCATAGAAGGCCGCGGGGCCGGCGCCGATGATCGCTACATCCAGGCCCTGGGAGCCATCCGCCCGCCCGCTCATGCGTCCATCAACTGCGTTTCGAGAGTCTCGACAGCACCGCGGTATTCGTTGAGCTGTGCCTTCACCAGGTCACCGATTGTTACCATCCCCACCAGGCGACCCGATTCGACGACTGGCATGTGCCGGAATCGGCGGGAAGTCATCGTGCGGAGCACCGCCTCCGCGTCGTCGGCCGGGGAGGCCACCATAACGGGGCTGGCCATCCAGTCGCCCACTGTTGCCTTCTCCGGGTCGTCCGCTGCCGCAAAATGGCGGATGATGTCGCGCTCCGAGAGGATACCGAAGGGGATGCCAGCCTCGTCGACGACGATGAGCGCACCGATGTTGTTGCGGGCCAGTGCCGCAATCGCTGTGCCGATGGATGCGCTGGCCGGGGTGGTGAAGACCTGCGGCCCTTTGGCGGCAAGGACGGATTCCAGTTTCACGGGACGGCCTCCGGGGCCGGTGCTCGGCCAGTCCCCAGCATCTCACACCGCGGCCGGCATTGAACCATCCCTCGACCAAAAATAAGGGGACAAACGGACCGGAATCCGGGGTGTGCGGTGGGAGGCTAGCCTCCTATCCACTCGGCGTCGAAGACGCGGACGGCCGGGCCCGTCATGTACACGGACCCCTTCCCATCCCATTCGAGCACCAGGTCGCCCCCGGGTAGCGAGTCCACGACCCGGTCGCCGGTGACGCCCCGCAATCGCGAAGCGGCGCAGACTGCCGAGGCGCTCGTGCCCGATGCGAGAGTGATGCCCGAGCCCCTCTCCCAGACGCGGTGCTTCACATGGCCCCGGTCGAGCACCTGCACAACCTGGAAGTTGGTGCGGCGTGGAAAGAGGGGGTGGTTCTCCACCTGGGGCCCGATGCGTTCCAGCGGGAACTCATCCGGGTCGTGCTCGACGTAGTGAATGGCGTGCGGGTTGCCCACGCTCACAAGGGTGAGGCGCAGCTCTATCCCGTCGACGGTGAGCGGCAGGCCGACCACCGGACCCGGGCCTTCAACGTTGGCGGGCAGGCTTGCGGGGTCGAAGCTGGGCGGGCCCATATCCACGCGCGCTGCCGTAACGACGCCGCCCTCCCGGAAGAGCGTTAGCGTCTTAATACCGGCAAGCGTTTCGACGGTCACCGTCTCGCCGCCGGCTGGAATGAGGCCTTCTTCGATCGCGAACTTGACCACGCAGCGGATGCCGTTGCCGCACATCTCGGCTTCGGAGCCGTCGGCGTTGAACATGCGCATGCGCATGTCGGCCACCTTCGAGGGGAGGGCGAGGATAAGCCCGTCGGAGCCGACGCCGAAGTGGCGGTCGCTCACGCGCCGGGCCACCTGGGGCCAGTCGCGTTCCTCAGTGGGAAGCACGTACACGTAGTCATTGCCAAGGCCGTGCATCTTGGTGACGCGCATGGTTGGAGTTTAGCAGGCATCCGACTGCCGGGGCCCGCAAGAAGGGGATAAGAATGCCGCCCACCAAGAGCGCGCTGGAGGCCGGTGCCATGCCCTGGGTCGAAGTCAACGGGAATGACATCTACTACGTCGAGGAGGGATCGGGACAGCCGTTGGTCTTCCTTCACGGCATGAGCTCGTGTGGCGAGGCGTGGTTCCAGCAGTTCGAGCGCTTCCGGGACCGTTTCCGCTGCATCGCCTACGACAGCGTGAACCATGGGCACTCCTCGAATTCGCCTTATGACGCCGATGAGCCGGACCGCGCCGACGAGCTGGAGGGCTTCCTTGCGACGCTGGGCATCAGGCGGCCGATCCTTGCCGGGAACTCCATGGGTGGCAATTCCCTGCTGCGCTGGGCGGCCAGGCATCCAGCAGAGGCGCTGGCGCTAATCCCATCCGGTATGGGCGTGCCACTCGACGGAGCGGGTGCGGCGCGAGTAAACCTGCAACCGCTCGATCACGAAACGCTCTTCCTCCCCATTGGCGATTCGCTCACGGACGGATTCAGGAGCTCTCACCCGCGGATGTACGAGCGCTACCTGCGCATCCGGTCGACAGCCACGCGAATCGAGGCGCTGCGGAATCCGAGGTTGCCATCAGCTGCCACGCTGGCAGAGCACGCCAGCCTCTCCAGGGGCGTGAGGGCGATCACCTCGCCGATGCTCGTGGTTGTCGGTGCACTCGACCGGCTGGTGCCAATGTGCGAGCGGCTGCACGAACTGGTCGCACACTCACAGTACGTGAAGATCGACGGCGCACCCCACAACGTCTACTACGAGGCTGCAGCCCAATACAACGACGCCGTGGACGCCTTCCTGGCTAATGTCCCCGCGGCCGCCAGCTGACAGGGTCGCCCGGGGTCAACGGGCACGGCGCACTGTTGTGGTGCATGCGCCCGTGAAGATGTTCGCCTGGAGCTCTATCGCGTCAGCATCGCGCACCCATGCGATACGAGGGTCATCGCGGCGGAACCATTGCCGCTGGCGGCGGACAAGGCGGCGCGTGGCGCGCTTCGTCTGCTCCACGGCCTCATCGAGGCTGATCTCCCCTGCAAGGTGCCGTATGACCTCCCCGTAGCCGATGGAGGACATGGCCGGCGCATCGGCAGGAACGCCTGCTTTGAGCAGGCCCCTGACCTCGTCGATGAACCCCGCCGCGAACATCTCCTCGGCGCGGCGATTGATGCGCTCTTCGAGCACCGCCGGGTCGAGGTCGATGCCGAAGAGCAGGTATTCGAAAGGCGGCTGGCCTTTGCGCTGCCAATCGGAGATGGGCACACCCGTGTGTTCGAAAACCTCGAGGGCGCGGACCACGCGGCGCACATTGCGCGCATCGATGCGCTCCGCCGCGACCGGGTCCACAGCCCGCAACCGATCGTGGAGGGCGCCGGCGCCGCACTCGGCCGCAAAGCCGGCCAGTGCCGCACGGAGAGCGGCGTCGGGTGCAACCTCCGGCACCTGCCAGTTCTCGAGCAGCGCCCAGACGTACTGCCCGGTTCCCCCCACGAGCCACGGAAAGGAACCGCGGGCCCAGATGTCGTCGAAGGCGGCATGGGCCTGCTGGCGGTAGAGAGCGAGCGAGAAGTCGCCGGCAGGATCGGCAACGTCAAAGAGGTGGTGCGGCACAAGGCGACGCTCGGCGGCCGGGGGCCTGGCGGTGCCGATGTCCATGCCCCGGTAGATCTGGCGGCTGTCGGCGTTGACTATCTCCCCGCCCAGGCGCAGGGCAAGCTCCAGCGCAATCGCCGACTTCCCGGAGGCTGTCGGCCCCACAACGGCCACCAGCCGCGGGAGCATCAGCGGCCGGCGGCGGCCACGATTGCTGCGAACTGGGGCGCCTTCAGCGAAGCGCCGCCAACAAGGGCGCCGTCGATATCCGGCTGTGCGAGCAGAGCGGCCGCGTTCTCGGGGTTCACACTTCCACCGTACTGGATGCGAATGGCGTCCGCGACGCTCCCGCAGAGGGCGCGTAGCTCACCGCGGATGAAGGCGCAAGCATCCTGCGCGACTTCGGGAGTGGCCGTCTCACCGGTGCCTATCGCCCAGACGGGTTCGTAGGCCACGGTCAGACGCGCACTGAGGTCGAGTCCCCGCAACCCTTCCCGAATCTGCCGGGACAGTACGGCCTCTGTCTCGCCGGCACGGCGCTCGGCCAGCAGTTCGCCCACGCAGACAATGGGGTCGAGCGCGGAGCGGAGAACCGCTTCCGTCTTGCGCCGCACGCTCTCATCGGTTTCGCCGAAGAACTGCCGCCGCTCGCTGTGCCCAATCACCACGTAGCGGCAGTAGCCCTCGAGCATGACAACGCTAACCTCGCCCGTGAAGGCGCCCGCCCCCTCCCAGTGGACATCCTGGGCGCCAACGGCTACGTGGCTCCCGGCGGTCACCTCGCGCACCGTGGCCAGGTGCGGGAAGGGCGGACACACGGCAACATCACATTGGGCGCCCCGGGTCTCTCCCACAACCGCGCGCGCGAGGGCCGCGGCCTCGGCTTCGGTGGTGTTCATCTTCCAGTTGCCCGCGATGAACGGGCGGCGCTCAGGCACCGTACTTCTCGAACCGGCCCGCATGGCCCATCGCCAGCGGCATGACATCGACCGCCGGGAAAGTGCCGAGGCTGCCACGAACGCACTCGCGCTCGTTGAAATGCTCGGCGAAGCCCTGGCGGCAGTACTGGGAGTGCAGCATGAAGGGCACCGGGTGCCATGAATGCGCCGCCATGAGCGCGGGCGTGGAATGGTCGCCCGCGATCATGAAGACGTCCGCGCCGAGGTCAAGGAACTCAGGGAGGCGGCGGTCGAACTGTTCGACCATGTGGCACTTACGCTCGAAGTCGCCGTCCTCACCGGCCGCGTCCGTGTACTTGTAGTGCACGAAAAAGTAGTCGTAGTCGTTCCAGCGTTCGCGGATCGTGCGGAGTTGGTCGTCGATGCCGCCGGGGCAGGGCAGGGCATCCATCCCCGCGAGCCTGGCGAGTCCACGGTACATTGGGTAAACGGCGAGGGCCGCAGCGCGCAGCTTCCACACGCGCGGGAACTGCGGCAAATCGGGGTATTTCGCAAAGCCACGCAGAACGAGGCCGTTGGCCTTCTCCTCGTTGCTCAACACCTCGCGAGCGCGCGTGACGAACTCATTGACCAGCGCCGCGGTGCGCGCCGAGCCGTCGTTGCCGGCTACTGCCAGTAGCGGCTGCACGCCTGTCTTCTGGGGGTCCGTGGTCGAGACGGCATCGCCGAGGCCCTTGCCGCGCAACACCAGGACGAAGCGGTGCTCCCGGACTGGCTCCACCAGCACCTCCGCCCCGTTGAGCCTGATGCCTCGCAGCCGCTCGACCAGCGCTGCCGAGCGTTCCGTCGCCACCCGGCCAGCGCGGCGGTCAGTGATGTTGCCCCCGGCATCGAGCGTGCAGAAGTTCCCCCGGGCGGCGACGTCGTCCGGGCCCAGGTCGAAGTCGATGCCCACCGCTTCGAGCACCCCGCGGCCGATATCGTACCGGTAGGGGTCGTAGCCGAAGAGCGCCAGGTGACCGGGGCCGCTGCCGGGCGTGATGCCCGGGCCTACAGGCACCGTCAGCCCCACCTCGGAGCGCTTGGCGAGCCGGTCCAGGTTGGGCGTATCCGCCTGTTCGAGCTCACTGCGCTGGGTCTCGGTTCGCGGGAGGCCACCCAGGCCGTCGAGGACGCAGAGGATGATCTTCGTGTTGCTGGCTGTCGCCAGCCGGTTAGCGAGTTCGAGGTCCACGGCGCTTCATCTTACGGTTCGTTGCCGCGGGGCGCGATTCCACGCTGGTCGGCGGCCCCAGCCGCTCCACGAGCTTCGCCGGGTTTCGCAGGCTCAGCGTCAGCCGTGTCGCGCGGGCGGGCAGCAGGCGCGGGATGACCCAGATCCGGACCGGCTGCCTGAAGGTAACCTGAACGGCCTCACCCCAGGCGCTGACAAGCGCCACCTCGCCGCGAAAAGCGGTGCGCACGCCCAGGCCCCCAACCAGGCTCCAGCGTGTCAGGCGCGCTCCTGCCACATTCGTCAGCGGCACCACCACGTCCACAAACCCGGCAAAGCGGATGCGCATGCCTGTGTCGGAAACTGCCACGAAAGAGGTTGGGGCCCTGAGCGCCGCCGAGAAGGTCCAGATGAAGACGAGCCCAAGAAGGAGCGGCACGGCCAGGAAGGGCAAAGGCGTGCCATCGACGTAAGCTTTGAGTGAGAGCACGGCGCCCACACCCGTCGCCAGCGCGATGATGGCAAGGAGAACCTGGAACGCCCGGATGCCGCGAAAGACGAAGAGCAAGGTCAGGCGTCCAGGAGCGCGGCCACGCCCGGCAGGACCCGCCCTTCAAGCATTTCCAGCGATGCGCCGCCGCCGGTGGAGACGTGGGTGAACCTCTCGTTCAGCCCGGCCGCGGCCACAACAGCCGCCGTTTCGCCTCCTCCGACGACCGTTGTCGCGTTGAGCGCGGCGATGGCGCGTGCCAGACCGAACGACCCGCCGGCGAAAGCCTCCCACTCAAACACGCCCATCGGTCCGTTCCAGACCACGGCCCGCGCGCGCCCGAGGGCCGCCGCGAAGACGCGCACGCTCTCGGGGCCAATGTCGAGGATCATCCAGCCCGGGGGGACTTCGTCGACGGGGCATGTGCGGGCCTCCGCCTGTTCAGCAAAGGCGCTGGCCGCAACCACATCCCCGGGCAGGTGTACCTCGATATCGCGGCGAGCGGACTCGGCAATGACGCGGCGGGCCACCTCCACCTGCTCATCCTCGACGAGCGATCCCTGCACGTTCACACCCCGCGCCTGGAGAAACGTGTTGGCCATGCCGCCGCCAAGGATGAGGATGTCGAGCTTCGGAAGCAGGTGCTCGATGGCGGCGATCTTGGTACTGACCTTGGCGCCGCCGATGACCGCCGCAAATGGACGCGGGGGGCTGGCAACGAGCGCGCTCAGGTAGAGCACCTCCTTCTCCATCAGGAATCCTGCCACGGCAGGCAGGTGGTGAGTGACTCCCTCGGTGGATGCGTGAGCGCGGTGCGCGGCACCGAAGGCATCGTTCACGAACACATCCGCAAGCGAGGCAAGGGCGCCCGCGAAGTCCGCGCCGTTCTTCTCTTCTTCAGGATGGAAGCGGAGGTTCTCCAGCAGCAGCACGTTCCCGGGCTGGAGCCTGGCCACCGCCTCGCCGGCAGTGGCGCCCACGCACTCGGCAGCGAACGCCACGGGAACGCCGAGCAGGTCACCCAGCCGCACGGCCACCGGGGCGAGCGAAAGAGATGGGTCCGGCCCCTTCGGGCGGCCAAGGTGGGAACAGACAATCACGCGGGCGCCGCGTTCGAGCAGGTAGCGGATGGTCGGCAGCGATTCGCGGATGCGGGTGTCGTCGCCAACGGCCCCGTCTTCAAGCGGCACGTTGAGATCAGCCCGCACGAGGACGCGCATTCCGCGCACCTCGATGTCGCGCACCGTCTTCTTGCCAATGGACCCCACCGCCGTCATGCTCCCGCCTTCCCGGCAGCGATCCCGTCGCGCTCTACCGCCATCAGCTTCGCCACCCGCCGCGCGTGCCGTCCGCCCTCGAATGAGTGCGAGAGGAACGCGGCAAGGATGTCAGCGGCGATTGCCCTGCCGACCTCAAGCCCCCCCAGCGCGAGCATGTTGGCGTCGGTGTGCTGGCGGGCGCGGGCGGCGCCCCAGCTTGTGTGGCAGAGGGCGCAGCGGATTCCCGGTACCTTGTTTGCCGTGATGCTGATGCCGACGCCGTTGCTGCAGATGACGACGCCCAGGTCTGCGCTCCCGTCCAGCACCGCTCGTGCGACGGCAACGGCGAAATCGGGGTAGTCGACGCTCTCCGGACCGTTCGTGCCGAGGTCCAGTGCATCGTGCCCGAGCGCGTTTGCTGTTTCGATCAGGTGTTGTTTGAGTTCAAAGCCGGCGTGGTCAGCGCCGAAGGCGACCTTCATGGCCGGACGCTCCTCAACACGGAGATCTCTTTGAGACCAAGTATACGGGCGACCGTACCGCGGTCTATGGCGCCTTCCCGGGCGATGATGGGAGCGCCGGTACCGGTGAGATCGATGATCGTCGAGTCGAGCCCCGCCGGTGATGGCCCTGCATCGAGGGCAATCGCACAGGCGCCACCAAGGGAGGCGACCGCCCGGGCGCAGTTGAGCGGGCTGGGCTCGCCATGGCGGTTGGCGCTGGATGCGGCCAGCGGCGCCCCCAGGGCCTCGACAAGCGCCTGCACCACAGGGGAGGCCGGCACGCGTATTCCCACAGTCCGGCCCCCGGCGAGCGCGGGGCTGTCCCATCCTTCCACCGCGGGCACAATGAGCGTCCATCCGCCCGGCCCGAGGGCTTCCACGAGCGCCCGGCCCACAGGGGTCATGGCCGCGTAGACCTCAACCTGGCGCCCGGGCGCACCGAACATGAGCTGCAGGGGCGCCCCGGGCTCCCGGCCTTTTGCCGCCGGAATGGCTCGCACGGCCCAGTCACTGCGGATGTCGGCGGCAATCCCGTAGACAGTATCGGTGGGGATGATGGCCAGCTCTCCCGCCCGAAGCAGTTCGGCGGCGCGAGCTATGGCGGCGGCGGTTGCCGGTGTGCACTCCATGGAAATCGTTGACCAAAGTGAGCAGTTTTGTTAGTTTGCGGCATGGGAACCGCGCGGGGAATGGTTGATAGCCTAACGGAAGCACAGAAGGCCGCCGCGGTCGACCCTGCCAGCGGCCACGAAACCATCGTCGTGCTCGACTTCGGCTCGCAATTCAGCATGCTCATCGCCCGGCGGGTGCGTGAGCTGAACACCTACTGCGAGTTCCTCCCCTGGGACACACCGGCCGAACACATCGCCGGCCGCGATATCAGGGGAATCATCCTTTCCGGCGGGCCGAACTCCGTCTACGAGCCGGACGCCCCGCACGCTCCCGCGTGGGTGTGGGAGAGCGGCCTGCCCGTTCTCGGCATCTGCTACGGAATGCAGCTGATGGGCCACCAGCTCGGCGGAAGGGTGGCCCCCGGCGGCGAGCGCGAATACGGGCCCGCGACCATCGCGCAGTCCGCCGAATGCGCGCTCCTCGACGGGCTGCCCAAAGAGCTCGACGTCTGGATGAGCCACGGCGACCGGCTCGAAGAGGTCCCCCCCGGTTTCCGTTCCTTCGCCCGCTCCGAGAACTCGCCCCTCGCTGTCATGGCCGACCCGGGGCGCAGGTACTACGGCATCCAGTTTCACCCGGAGGTTGCCCACACGCCCCGGGGCAAGGAGATCCTGGCCAACTTCGTCTTCAACATCTGCGGCTGCGAAGGTTCGTGGACCCCGGTCGACTTCATCGAGGAGACGGTTGCGAACATCCGCGACCAGGTGGGGAGCGGCCGAGTCATTTGCGGCCTCTCCGGGGGAGTCGATAGCGCGGTGGCGGCGGCACTCGTGCATCGCGCCATCGGCGACCAGCTGACCTGCATCTTCGTCGATAATGGCCTCCTCCGTGCGGGCGAGGCCGTGGAAGTGGTCGAGACCTTCCGTCGCAACATGCACATGAACCTTGTGCACGTGGAGGCGGAAGACGAGTTCCTCGCACAACTGGCCGAAGTTACCAACCCTGAGACAAAGCGCATTCGTATCGGCAATACCTTCGTCCGCATCTTCGAGCGCGAGTCGCGGAAGATCGCCGACGCGCGCTTCCTCTGCCAGGGGACCCTCTACCCGGACGTCATCGAAAGCGCATCCCACGGCAAGGGCGCCGCGAAGATCAAGACGCACCACAACGTGGGCGGGCTCCCCCCCGACATGAAGCTGGGGCTGGTAGAGCCGCTGCGTTTCCTCTTCAAGGACGAGGTGCGCCGCATCGGCGAGGCGCTCGGCCTGCCCGAGGAGATGGTATGGCGCCATCCCTTCCCCGGGCCCGGGTTGGCCATCCGCGTCATCGGCGATGTAACGAAGGAGAAGCTCGATATGCTCCGCCTCGCCGACCGCATCGTGATGGACGAGGTGCGGCGCGCCGGCCTCTACCGCTCGCTCTGGCAGAGCTTCGCCGTGCTCACCGACACGAAGACTGTGGGCGTGATGGGCGACTTCCGCACCTACGGCTACGCCGTCGCCATCCGTGCCGTGGTTGCCGATGACGCCATGACGGCCGACTGGGCACGCCTTCCCCATGAGCTCCTGGGGCGCATCTCCGCCCGCATCGTCAACGAGGTGCACGGCGTCAACCGCGTCGTCTATGACATCACCAGCAAGCCGCCAGGGACGATCGAGTGGGAATGAGCGGCGGCAGGGAGCGCTGGTAGTGGGTGAGCGCGTTCTTCTCGTTGGGAGCGGCGCCCGCGAACACGCAATCGCGTGGAAGCTCCGTCAGAGCGCGAAGGTCGATGAAGTCTTCGTCGCCCCCGGCAACGCGGGCACGGCCAGGCTGGGCACCAACGTCGCTGTGCAGCCAAAGGACATTGATGGCCTGGCGAAAGCCGCGCGTGAGCTCCGCATCACCTTCTACCTGGCTTCGATGGACGACCCCCAGCCCCTCGGGCTGGTCGACCGCCTTTCCGCCGAGGGAATCCTCTGCTACGGGCCCACTGCGGCGGCCGCGCAGCTGGAGGCGAGCAAGGCGTTCTCAAAGGAGTTCATGGTCCGCCACGGCATCCGGACAGCGGCCGCGCGCACCTTCAGCGAGTACGGGGCCGCCCGGGCGTACGTGGAATCCCTTCAGGGCCGCCCCCTCGTTGTGAAGGCGAGCGGCCTCGCCGCCGGGAAGGGCGCCATCGTTTGCGCCAATGAGAGCCAGGCGCTGGAGGCGCTCGATATCATCATGCTCCGCCGCGACTTCGGTTCGGCGGGGAACACCGTGCTGGTTGAGGAACGCCTTGTGGGCTGGGAAACAAGCTGCCATGCGTTCTGCGATGGCCGCACCGCACTCATGATGCCCTTCGCCAGCGACCACAAGCGGGCGCAGGACGGCGACATCGGCCTGAACACGGGTGGCATGGGCGCGTACAGCCCCAGCGAGCGCGTGAGCCAGGCGCTCGCTGATGAGGTCAGGCGCGACGTGGTTGAGCGGACCGTGGCAGGCATGGCCGCCGAGGGCACCCCCTTTGCAGGCACGCTCTTCCCCGGCCTGATGGTGACCGAAGCCGGGGCTCACGTCCTTGAATTCAATGCGCGCTTCGGCGACCCGGAGACCCAGGTGCTCATGCCGCGGCTCGAAAGCGACCTGTTCGAGGTCTGCCAGGCAGCAGCGCAGGGAAGGCTCAACGAGGCGCGGGTGAGCTGGTCGGAGAGGCCCACCGTGGGCGTGGTCATGGCCAGCGGTGGCTACCCGGCGACCTACAAGCTCGGACACCTCATCGAAGGGACGGACGACATCGACCCCGACGTGCACGTGTTCCACGCAGGCACGAAGGATGACACGCGCGGACTGGTGACAAACGGCGGCCGCGTGCTCACCGTCGTGGCTTCGGGGTCGACGCTCGCCGAGGCGCGCGCACGGGCCTACGACAACGTGAAGCGCATCCACTTCACGGACGCGCATTACCGCACCGACATCGCCTTGAGGGCCGTGAAATGACCGAACCGCTGGTTGCGATCCTGATGGGCTCGAAAAACGATGAGCCCCTGCTGGAGCCGACGAAGAACGCGCTGGACGAGCTGGGGATACCGTACGCTGTCCGTGCGATGTCGGCCCATCGTACCCCGGACAGGGTCCGGGAGTTCGCGCGCCGTGCCGAGAGCGATGGCCTGGAGGTGCTGATCTGCGCCGCCGGCGGAGCCGCACACCTGCCCGGGGCGGTCGCCGCAAACTGCACCCTGCCGGTCATAGGCATCCCACTGGCATCGAGCGAGATCCCCGGCGGAATCGATGCCCTCTTCGGGGTGCTGCAGATGCCGCCCGGCGTGCCCGTCGCTGGCGTAGCCGTCGGCGCCTGGGGAGCTCGCAATGCCGCCTACCTGGCCGCATCGATCCTTGCCCTCAAGCACCCGTCCATACGCGAGGCGTATAAGGCCTTCCGTGACCGCCAGTCCCAGGGCTGAGCCGGTCATGACGCCGCGACACGCCGCCCTGCGCGCCCCAGGGGCAGCCAGTCCGTGAGCGCCCTCTCGGCTATCATGATGCTTCGCCGGTCCGCCCCGGCCCCGGCTACCCAATCCGCGGAGACGCTTCATTGATACCCCGCTACTCCCGGCCCGAGATGGCCGCCATCTGGAGCGACCAGGCGAAATATCAGCGCTGGCTCGATGTTGAGGTGGCAGCCTGCGAGGGCTGGGCTGCCCTCGGCCAGGTACCAATGGAGGCAGCAGCCGCGATCTCCGCCAACGCGTCCTTCGAGCTGGCGAAGGTCAACGAGTACATCGCCATCACCCACCACGATGTGACCGCCTTCCTGCGCTCGGTGGCGGAGTCGCTTGGCGATGAAGGCCGTTATGTCCACTTCGGCCTGACAAGTTCCGATGTCTGGGACACGGCCACGGGCCTGCAGTTGCGCGACGCCTGCGACCTGCTCCTGCGCGACATCGACGAGTTGCTGGCAGTGCTCGAACGGCAGGCGCGGGAGCACCGCGACACGCTCTGCACTGGCCGGACGCACGGGGTACACGCCGAGCCCACCACCTTCGGCCTCAAGATCGCTGTCTGGGTGGATGAGATGCGCCGCAACCGCAAGCGGCTCGAAGACGCGCGGACCGCGGTTTCCGTGGGCGCCATCAGCGGCGCCGTGGGCACTCACTCGACCGCCCCGCCCGAACTTGAGGAGTTTGTCTGCGAGAAGCTCGGCCTCGGGCTGGAGGCGGTTTCGACCCAGGTGATCCAGCGCGACCGCCACGCGCAGTTCGTTACCACCCTCGCGCTGATCGGCGCATCACTTGAAAAGTTCGCTACCGAGATTCGAGGGCTTCAGAAGACTGAGGTTCGCGAGGTGGAGGAGCCGTTCGCCGAAGGTCAGACCGGTTCCAGCGCGATGCCCCACAAGCGGAACCCCGAGAAGTGCGAGCGAATCACGGGCCTGGCGCGTGTTCTGCGCGGGTACTCCGTCACCGCGATGGAAAACGTCGCCCTCTGGCACGAACGGGACATCAGCCACTCCTCAACGGAGCGGATCATCTTCCCGGACGCGTGCCTCGTGCTGGATTACGCCCTGGCGCTCTTCACCGACATCATGGATCGCCTCATCATTTATCCCGGGCACATGCGCGAGAACCTGGACCGGTCCTTTGGCCTGGTGTTCTCGCAAAGGGTGCTGCTGGCGCTCATCGAGACGGGCCTGAGCCGCCAGGACGCCTACACCATGGTGCAGCGCAACGCGATGGCCGCCTGGAAGCAGCGCACACCCTTCCTGGACCTCCTTCTCGCCGATACGGAAGTGAGCGCCCGCATGAGCGAGCCCGAGGTGCGCGCCCTGTTCGACTACTCGTACTACCTGAAGAACATCGGCGCGACCTTCCGGCGACTCGGGCTTTGAACGGAACGGCGAACGCTGCGGATGTTCCCCCGGCGCCCCCACCCCTGCCGGGCGTTCGCCGGACTGTCGCCGATGCCCTGCGCCTCGTATGGCGGCGACCCCGCGAGACCATGCTGCCGATTCTCGCCATTCAACTCCCCATCTCGCTGGCCATTTCCGCCCTCACAGTGGCGCTCTACCTCAGCGTATTCAAGAGCGAGCCAGTGGAAGGGATGCAGGACGCCTTCGCCGGAGGCCGTGGTGCACCGCTCTTCCTCTTCCTCGCGACCACAGCGGCACAGGCGCTCTTCGCGCAGGTCGCGCGTGGCGCTGCCATCGTCTCCATCGCGGCCACGGTGCAGGGGGGTGCGGCGCCACTCACCGCATCGCTGGACCCGGCATTCACGAGAATGGGGGCATTGCTCGCACTTGTGCTCATTATTGGCGCTGCAGTCGTCCTGGCGTTTCTTTCCCTGGTTGGGATCGTCTTGCTCCCCTACCTGGCGATCCGCACGGCCCTCTGCTTCGAAGTGCTCATGCTTGAGGGCCTCAGCCCCGTGGCGGCCATCCGCCGCAGCTGGGCGCTCACACATCGCAACGTTCTGCGGTTGCTCGGCGTGGTCCTTCTTTCGGCTGTTGTGGTCGCATTGCCGCTGCTTGCAATCTCCGCTCTTGGTGCGGCAGTTGGCGGGAGCCGCTCTGCCCGCGTGATCGAGACGGGCCTCCATCTCGTTGCCCAGGGGATCCTGGTCATCCCCCTGGTCGCATTCCTGACCGCGACCACAACGCTCTACTACCTCACAATCAGGGTTGCGAAGGATGCGCGAAGTACTGCTTGAGTCCGATCTCCCGGGCCGCACCCACCGGGGCAAGGTGCGCGATACCTACGATCTTGGCGACCGCCTGCTGATCGTCGCGACCGACCGGATCTCCGCGCTCGATGTAGTCCTGCCGGCGGGCATCCCGCGCAAGGGCGAGATACTCACCCGGCTCTCGGCCTGGTGGTTCGACCGCATCAAGGAGGTGGTGCCGAACCACTTCATTGCTCTAATCACCGCAGAAACCGCCGGGATGCTCCCGTTCCCCGTGGACGAGCGCTACTATGGCCGCTCGATGCTGGTGCACAAGGCAAAGAGGCTCGATGCCGAGTGCATCGCGCGAGGTTACCTCTCCGGCTCGGGATGGAAGGACTACCAGCGCACCGGGGCAATCTGCGGCATCCCTCTTCCCGCTGGTCTTCGCGAATCGGAGCGCCTGCCCGAACCGATTTTCACGCCATCGACCAAGGCCGACGTTGGCCATGATGAGAACATCTCCTACGAGCAGCTCGCAGCGCTTGCCGGCGACGAGGCGGCCAACGCCATGCGCCTGCGCACGCTTGCCGTCTACAACTACGCCCACGCCGTGGCGCTTGAACGGGGCATCATCATCGCCGACACGAAGTTCGAGTTCGGCTACTGGAACGACGAGGTCATCCTCATAGACGAGGTGCTCACTCCCGACAGCAGCCGGTTCTGGCCGGTCGACGGGTATACCCCGGGAGCGGCCCAACCCAGCTTCGACAAGCAGCCCGTGCGCGACTGGCTGGCGGCGCACTGGAAGGACGGCGACCCGGCGCCACCCCTGCCCCGGGAGGTGGTTGAGGCAACCACCCGGCGTTACATGGCCGTTTACAGGATGCTCACCGGTGAGGAGTTGCCCGAATGACAGGCGGCAGGCGTTTCCTGGCGAAAGTGTACGTTTCCCTGAAGCCCACGGTGAACGACCCCGAGGGCAACACCATCGCGGGAGCGCTGGGAGCGCTCGGTTTCGACGTCGAAGGCGTGCGTTCGGGCCGATTCTTCCAGGTCACTCTCGATGCCGCAGATGGGCCTGCCGCGGAGAAGCAGGTGGCCGAGATGTGCGCACGCCTGCTCGCCAACCCGGTCATCGAGACGTACACGTTCGAGGTAGCCGAGGTCCAGACCAACCGCCTCAGCTAGGTCCGGCTGCCGGGATTCCCGGGTCGACGGCGAAGTAGACCTCGCAGGCCCGCCGTGCGGCGCCAGCGTCGAGCACGGCGGGCCGCTTCACGAAGCGCGCCTCTTCGAGCACGAGCTGCAGGATGTCGCGCGGGTGGCAGCTGCGGAAGTTGTTCGCACTCGCCTGGCGCACCATCTCCACCGCCACTTCGATCTGCGCCGGGCTCGCCTCAACGCGCATGGCATCGGCAAAGCGCCGAAAGATCTCTGCCATTTGCTGCGGCGTGGGCTCGGGAATGCGGATCTTGTAGGGGATGCGCCTGAGATGCGCTTCTTCGAGCATCGTCCGTGGCTCGATGTTGGTGCTGAACACGATCGTCGAGCGGAACGGGAACGTGATCCGTTCGCCCGTGACAAGCGCCATCGTATCGTCGCCGCGTTCCAGCGAGGCAATCCAGCGGTTGAGCAGGGCATGGGGAGAGACCTGCTGGCGGCCGAAGTCGTCGATGGCCAGCAGCCCGCCGTGCGCCTTAACGTGGGCGGGAGCCTGGTGATAGCCGAGCGCGGGGTCGTAGGCGAGGTCAAGATCTTCGTGACGCAGTTCGCCGCCAACGAATACGAAGGGGCGGCGAATGCGGAGCCAGCGCCGGTCCACGGTGGTGGCGGCGTCGAGCCCCGAATCGCTCTCCAGCACAACATGCACGAGGTCGTCGTAGAGCCTGATGATGTGCCCGCTAACGTAGACGGCGATGGGCAGCAGGGTAACGCCCTGGATGGCCTCGCTGGTGAGCTCGAGGATGGTGGTCTTGCCATTGCCCGGGGCGCCGTGGAGCATTGCTGGCCGGCCCGAAGTTAGGGCGAGGCAGACCTTGGCCACGATCTCCCGGGCGAGCACGAGCTGCTGGAGCGCGCGCGCCAGCCGGACCGGGTCGGGCGCTCCGATATCGTTATCCGCCTCCAGCACTCGGAAGTAATCCTGGATGGGTACCGGGACGGGCCCGACATAGCGGCTCCTGTCGAGCGCCTTCTCCGACTCCTGCAGGCCAAGGTCGGTGAGGCGATACTGCCATTCCTGTTCGAGCCGGCCGGAGGCGGAGGTGGTCTCGATCAGCTTCTGGCGCTTCAGCTCGTCCAGGACATCACGAGCGATGGAGGGAGGGATGCGCATCGCGTTGGCCACGCCGCCCGGGGTGGGCATGGGAAGGCGATGGAGGGTCTTGAGCGCCAGGTCCTCGATGAACCGATCGGGAAGGCCGAGGTCCCCAACGATCTCGGGCGCCGGCGGAAGCGAGGGGATCGCCCGGATTGCCGCGTGAGGAGGCCGGGCCGGCTGCGCTGGCTCCTCGCGGAAGTCCTGGGCCACGGCCAGGTCGCCCGCCGTCCGGGGGTATCCGTGTTCCATTCGTACCTTCCTGGGCGCAGACCGGGCCGCAGAACCCGGAGAACCCAATAGTTCCTAGGATGAATGTCGGCAGAACGGCCCTTCGCCCCAGATCAGGAGCGGAAATGAGCGCCAATTATGCGGTGAAAACCCGGTTGCCATCGGAGCCTCAGGCCGGTTCCCAAAGGGTGGACGGGTGATCGGACCGGGGAATGGCAGGTGAATACCCGGGATTGCGCCCAACCTCCGGCCGCATCAGCCGGGCGTTGCACCGGGGAGGGCAACGGCTGCACCAGCCCCGCAGTAGGGGGCAAACCGGCCTTCCTGCTCCCAGAGGAGCCACCACTCCCGCCGCACCTCCATACGCAGGAACCACTGTTTCCCCCGGAGCACGCGCGCTGTCGTGCTGAAGCCCGCTTTCTCAAAGCAGCGGATGGCGGCCTCGTTCCATTCGAGGGTGTGCAGGTAGATGACCCGGAATGGGAACTCGTTCCACAGGTACCCCAGGAAGGCAACCACGGCTTCCGTGCCGAGTCCTGCTCCCCGGTACTCGGGCAGCGCTATGCAGATCCCAAGTTCGGCCGACTGCCGGGCACTATCGGCGTTGTAGAACATTATGTTCCCAATATGCCGGCCGTCTGCGCTCTCCAGTGAGAGCATCCGCCGTTCGGGGTCCGCAAAGCACTGCAGACGGCGGAAGTAGTCGAGGTACTCGCTGAACGTCTTCGCCAGCGGCATGACGCCGTCGAAACGGGCGATCTCAGGGTCGCGGCGCCAGAGGAAGTCGTTGAGCGCATCCCCTTCGTGCTTATGGCGCAGCCGCAACCGGGCGGTGCCCGCGATCACCAGGTGGTCCAGGCGCTCGCCCGTCACACCGTCACCCCCACGGCAGCAGCCGCCCTTCGCACCATTCGCCGTTCATTCTCGAATTTCAGGCGGCGCGCGGCCTCGCCGATAGGCATCCAGACCACGTCCTCGAACTCGGCATCGTGGTCCGCGAGGTCACCACCCACAGGTTCCATGAGCCAGTGGTGTACGCGCTTGTGGTAGCGCGCCCCCTGGGCGACGAACCAGTAGTGGATGGAGCCAAGCTTCTCGCCCACGCGGACGCGAAGGCCGGTCTCTTCCTCAACTTCGCGCTGCGCTGTCTGCTCCAGGCTCTCGCCCGCGTCGGGCGTTCCCTTGGGCAGCCCCCAGGAATCTTCTGACTGGCGCCCGCAGACCACGACCTGCACCTGGCCATCGGGGCTCCGCCGCCAGACGACGCCCCCGGCCGAGACGGCGGGTTTGGCGGGGGATGGCTTCGTCATGCTTCTCCAGACCCCGCAGCAAGCAGGCTGGCAAGTGACCTTGCCGACTCGATTGCTTCATCGAGCGCTCCCTGCAGCGACGCCGGCGCGCGCCGCTGGAACTCACGGAGGTGCTCCAGCGCGTCCTCGCCGCCGATCTCGCCCAGTCCGCTCACGGCCGCCTGGGCAACCTCGATGTCGTCATCGTCAAGCAGATGCGAGAGCGGATCGACCAGGTCCTCGCTCGCAATGCCGTAACAGGCGCGGGCGGCATGGAAGCGGAACTCCGGGTCGTCCGAGGCAAGCTGCTCGATGACGAATTCGCTCCATTCCTCGTCGGCCGAAAGCCCCATGGCATCCATCGCTGCGAGCCGGAGTTCCCGGTCATCGCTGTAGTAGGCATCCTCGATGAGGTCCCGGACCCATGGCAACGAGCGCGGGCCGAGGGCCTCGATTGCCATCGCCCGGACGTGGCCGGGCTGCGTGCTGCTCGAAGCAACCGACCGCAGGGCGTCGACGATTTCGTCTCCCTGGCGCCGGTCGAAGTGCTCGAATTCACGCGCCAGGACGAACCCCTTGAGCCCGCTCGCCGCGGCCGCGCGCACGTCATCCGAGGGGTCATCGCGAAGCAGCCGCGTGAGGTCCGACGCGACTACCCGGTCCTCAGACTCCCAGAGCGCGGCCACCGCGAGCGCCCGGGTCTCTGCGTCCTCATCGCCGAGCGCGATACGCGCCAGGGCCGAGAAGTCGAGCCCGGTGTTGTCGTCCGCCAATTCGGCCGCCCCGGCAAGGAGCTGCCGCCGGGAGGGGACCGGGATGCGCCCCCATACATCGCGAACAAGGCCGCATTCCTCGGTGTCCATGCCCGAGAGCACGGTCATCGATGAGGCGTTCGGGCGATCGCCGGCCAGCAGCGTTTCGAGCAGTGCCTGGAGTTCGCGTGAGCCGCGCGATACCACGAGCTCAGTCTAGCATCCGTTCGGGGCCGCTTGCCTCGGGCTTGAGCGAACGGCCCAGCAGCTGTGCGAGCGCCCCCGGGACGGTCACCCGGCCCGCAAGGGCCTCCACTACCTGTTCGGCAATCGGCAGCTCCACGCCGTGCCTGCGACCGAGGGCAAGCGCCACTGGCGCTGTGGTTACTCCCTCCACCACCTCACCGATCTCGGCCTGGGCTTCCGCCGGGGTGAGCCCCCTGGCGACCAGATCCCCCAGCCTGCGGTTGCGGCTGAGTGGCGAGAAGCAGGTTGCCGCCAGGTCGCCCACGCCAGCCAACCCCTGGAAGGTCACCGGGTCGGCGCCGAGCGCCACGCCCAGCCGCGTCATCTCTGCAAGGCCCCGGGTGAGGATGGCCGCCACCGTGTTCGTACCGAACCCGAGCCCGGCGGCCGCACCGGCAGCGATCGCGATCACGTTCTTGAGGGCGCCCGCAATCTCCACCCCGGCAACGTCGGCAGAGCGGTAAACGCGGAACCGGCTCCCCGACAGCGCCTCCTGCCAGAGCCGGGCCAGGATCTCATCGGGACAGGCCACGACTGCAGCCGCGGGCAGGCCACGCGCGACTTCGTGCGCAAGGTTCGGCCCCGAAAGCGCCGCCACCCGGGACTGGCGCCAGCCACAGGCGACCAGCACTTCGCTCATGCGCGCCCCGGAGCCGTGCTCCAGGCCTTTGGCGGCCGAGAGTACAGGGGTTTCCCGGCCGATGGAGGCAGGCACAGCTCCCCTCAACGACTGAGCAGGGACAGCGACGATCACGCCCTCGACCCCTGCCGGGAGCTCACGTGGGAGGCATGGCCGGACAGTGTCCGGCAGCACCACCTCCGGGAGACGCGCGACGCCGCGCCGCGCGGCAACGTGGCGCTCCTCTTCGGTGTCGCGGACCACCAGGGAGACATGGTGCCCGTTCGCGGAAAGCAACCAGGCAAGGGTGGTGCCCCATGAGGTTGCGCCGAGCACTGCGAAGTGCGCCATGGCGATGGCTATCCCGTGGCCGGGCGGTCGCCGCCCTTGCCCATCTTCGGTTCGGTCCCGGCGAGGAGCCGCCTGATATTGGGGATGTGCTGATACTCCACGAAGAGCGCAACGAAGATGGCGTAGAACGCGAAGGGCCAGGGCACGCTGCCCATCGCGGCCACTATCACCACCGCGCCCGCTGCGACTGGCGTCCCCAGGATCGAGCCGAGCGACATGTAGCGCGTAACCCCGACTGGAATCACCAGGAGGAGCGGGAAGAACGCAGCGATCAAGGGAGTAAGTCCCAGGATGCCGCCGTACGAGGTGGCGACACCACGCCCGCCCCGGAACCCCGCGAAGACCGGCCACACGTGGCCGAGAATGGCCGCCGCCGCGCCCGCAGCGGCCGCACCGTCGTTCTCAAACACAAGCCGCCCCAGGAGTGCCGGCACCATCCCCTTGGCGATATCCGAAGTGACCACTACGGCTGCCGCTGTCTTGCCAGCGGTCCGCAGCACATTGGTTGTCCCGGTCTTGCCGCTCCCGGATTCGCGAATGTCCCGGCCCAGCCAGAGGTAGCCCACGATAAGCCCGAAAGGCACCGACCCGAGCAGGTAACCGGCGACTACGGTTGCGGCGTATTCAAGGATCACGGCTGCGCATCATCACCGGATCGTGCCTTGAGCACCAGCTTCACGGGTGTACCCTCAAAGTCGTACGCCTCGCGGATTGCCCTTTCCAGGTAGCGGCGGTAGCTGAAGTGCACGATCTTCGGGTCGTTCACGAAGAGCACAAAGACCGGCGGCTCAATCGAAGCCTGGGTGGCGTAGAGGAGCTTCAGGCGCTTGCTGTGAACGACCGGGGGAGTGTGCGCCTGGAGCGCCTTCTTGAGCACGCTGTTCAGCTCGCCCGTGGGCACGCGACGCCGGCGCGCTTCGCGAACCTCGACTGCCAGCTTCAGGAGGTCCTCCAGCCCATCGCCCTTCAGGGCGGAGATGAACTGTACGAGCGCCCACGGGGCAAAGCGAATTCGGCCGCGCATCTGGCGGTCTGCCCATTCGCGCCGCTCTACCGGGTCGGCCCAGAGGTCGATCTTGTTCACTGCCACGATCAGACCCCGGTAGGCGTCGAGTGCAATCCCGGCAATGTGCGTGTCCTGGGCGGTTACCCCCTCGGCGCCGTCCACGACCAGGACCGCTACGTCGCAGCGCTCAACTGCTGACCGCATGCGCATGACCGAGTGGCGCTCGACACCAACGCCCAGCTTGCCCGGGCGGCGCACGCCTGCCGTGTCGATGAGCGTGAAGGCGCCCTGGGGCGTATCGATCTCGGTGTCGATCGCGTCCCTGGTGGTCCCGGCCACATCGCTCACGATGACGCGGTTCTCCCCCGCGAGGGCGTTGAACAGCATCGACTTGCCGACGTTGGGGCGCCCGATGATCGCAATCCTCACGCGGTCCTCTTCGACCAGCGCCGGGACCTCGGGGATACGGGCCACCACTTCGTCCAGCATCAGGCCAACATTGAGGTCGTGGAGAGCGCTCACGGGGAGCGCCTCGCCGAGGCCGAGCGTTGCCGCCTCGGCAATCCCGGCTCCTTCGCGCCGCTCGTTATCGGCCTTTGTGGCTACAAGCAGCGTGGGGCGACCGGCCCGGCGCACCACATCGGCAATGTCGAAGTCGCTCGCCGTCAGCCCATCGCGTGCATCGACGCAGAAGATGACTAGTGCCGCCCCGCGGATGGCTGTCTCGATCTGGCCGACAATGAGCGGCGCGTAAACGTTCTCCAGGCTGGTTTCGTAGCCGCCGGTGTCGATGAGCCGGAAGCGCCGGCCGAGCCACTCGACATCGGCCTCAACCCGGTCTCGCGTGGTACCCGGTTCGTCTTCCACGATCGCGCGGCGCTCGCCAACCACGCGATTGAAGAGCGAGGACTTACCCACGTTCGGGCGCCCCACGATCACCACCCGGGGCAGTACCGCGGTGGGGGCCGTCACGGTGTCACCGGTGCGAGCGTCACCGGGATGGTTGTGTCGCCGCCTTCCACCCGGAGCCCCTGCGGCACGGTGACGGTCACGGGGAAGGTCCCCGTCCCTGCCACGGCGCCCGCAAGCGAGACGCTGGCCCTGATGTCGTTCGCCTTCAGGGTCGCCAGTTGCGTAAACGGACCCGCCACCCGCACCTGCACGGAGAGCGTTGACCCGGGAGCCACCGTGAGCCCGGCCGGTAAACCCTCCACGGTGGGCGCCACCACGAAGAGCATCGCAGGGCACGGCCCACCTGCCTGTCCTCCGCACTCGAACGCTTCCACCTTCACCTTGATCGTCACGGACTGGCGGTCGAGCGATACGTTGGGCGGGTGTTCCAGGTTCCTCGCTGCGGTGACCTCGGTTCGCGCCCCGGCGATTGTCAGGGCCTCGGTTGTCATGTATCCGGGGAGGCTATCGATCACGGCCTTTAGCCCCGTGACGGTCACTGTCTGAGGGTCCCACGTGACCGCCGAGACGCGGAATCCGGTGGCGGGGACGCCCGTCACCACGGGCAGCACGGGGAGCGTTCGCTGGGTGAACACCTGGGCGATCTTGAACGTCGCCTTCGCCCGGGTGGCCGACAGCTCGACGGTCTGCTCGTTCCCGGTGGCGGCGCGCGCCACGAGCCCGCCCTCGTGTTCGAATGTCTCGCTTCGGACGCCGGAGAGATTCACGTCAAGCTGCACCGACTGGACGCTATCCACCAGCTCGGGCCGGCCACTGATGGTTACGAAAGCGGGTTCGACCACCGGTGCCTCAGCGAGCCGGTAACCGGCGGGCAGCTCACCTGTCTGGTGGATTTCGACGGGCACCTCCTTGGTCGCGGCCGTGATCATGCGCACCTCAACGGTTGCAGGCTCCACCCAGAGCACCTTCACTCCTTCGCGCCGTGACTCAACACGTACCGCCCGGGATTCCGGCTGGGCTGAGGTGAGCCCCTTCGCATCGACGGTGGCCCGGAAGTCGCCGGGCCTGAGGTTGGGGAGGTCAGCCTCGCGCGCTTCGACGCGCACCCTGACCTCGGGGAGGTCGTCCACAATCAGTCCCTCCGCGCGGTTAACGACCTCGATCACAATCCCGGCCCCGCTAACGGGTGCTGTGCCTTCCTTGCGCGGGTTCTCGATATCCTCGACCACGAACCAGATGGCAAAGGCAGCGAGGAGGCTCACGCCCGCGAGAATGCGGTTGCGGGCGAAGGTACCCCCGGTCGCCCGCAACACCTGCCAGGCGAGTCCCGGGAGGGCAAGAGCAGAGCGCGCCAGGCGCCTCATGCGGGAACCTCCTCCTGGCCGTTGCGGGCGGCCCTGGCGGCGGCCGAGGTCTCGAGCAACCATTCGAGGACGGCGCGGAGGCGGCGTTCGTTGGCCACGTGTGTCAGGCGGCCGGCGAGTCCGACGCTGATCACGCCGGTCTCTTCGGAGACCACGATTGAGAGCGCATCGGTCTGCTCAGTGATTCCGATCGCGGCGCGGTGCCTCGTGCCAAGCCCGCGCTCATCCCGGGGCAACTCACTCGCCAGGGGGAGCACGCAACCCGCGGCCACCACGCGGTCACCGCGGAGCACCGTCGCCATGTCATGGAGGGGCGAGTTCGGGAAGAAGATCCCGGCCAGCAATTCGGGCGAGACGCGAGCGTCCACGGGAACCCCCGTCTCAATCACATCCTGCAGGCCGGTCTCGCGCTCAATCACGAAAAGGCCACCGTGGCGGTCGCGTGCCATCTGGGAAGTTGCGCGCACAAGTGAGTCGATCACTTCCGTGTGGCGTGGCCCCTTGAGCCATCCCTGGAGGCCGGTACGGCCAATGCGGTCGAGACCCCGCCGCAGCTCGGGCTGGAAGATGATGGCCGCGCCAATGACCAGCGCCGGGAACGAATTCCGCACCAGGAAGTTCACCACGGTCAGGTCGAACATCCGCCCGAGGAGAACGGCAACGAGCAGGAGGAGTAGCGCCCCGCGTAGCTGCGTCATCGCCCGCGTCCCGCTCAGCAGACGGACTGTCCAGAAGATGACGAAGGCGATGAGAAGAACGTCGATGGCGCTGGAGCCATCGAACTGTTCGACTATTTCGCGGGCGTGGCTGAAATCGGGCATTTCGTCTGCGCAGCGCCAGGTGAAGGGCGCGCCGCTCAATGATACCGCGATTCGCCCGTCAACCGGCCTTCTGCCGGTGCGTTAGCCCCGGACCTCGTGAGCGGCGCCGAGCAGGTAGGCCACCACCGCTGCCTGTGCCCAGGTACGGTTTTCCGCCTGGTCGAAAATGATCGAGTGCTCGCTCTCCATTGCCTCGTCCGTGATCTCCTCGCCGCGATGCGCCGGCAGGTCGTGCATGACCAGCGCTCCCGGGGCGGCCAGGGCAACCAGGCGTGCATTGAGCTGGTAGCCGGCAAAGGCGATCCGGCGCCGCTCCGCTTCCCGTTCCTGGCCCATAGAGGTCCAGACATCGGTGTAGAGCGCATCTGCTCCACGCACCGCTTCCGAAGGATCGTGAACCATCGTGAGGCTGCCACCGGAGGCCGCGGCCCGCGCGCTTGCCTCGGCAAGAATGGGCTCGGGGGGCATGTAACCGCGCGGTGCGGCCATGCGAACGTCCATACCCAGGGAAGCGGCAGTTACGAGAAGGCTCGATGCTACGTTGTTGCCATCGCCGATGAAGGCCAGTGACACACCCTTCAGGTGACCCTTCTTCTCGCGGACGGTGAGCAGGTCGGCCAGCGCCTGGCAGGGGTGCTCTTCGTTGGTGAGGGCGTTGATCACCGGGATAGCCGAGTACTGGGCGTATTCCTCGACGATCTCCTGTCCCCAGGTGCGTACCGCCACGATGTCGACGTAGCGGCTGAGCACGCGGGAAACGTCCTTGATTGCCTCGCGCTCACCGAGGCCGACCTCCTGCGGGGCGAGGTAGATGGTTTCTCCGCCGAGGTGGCGCATGGCCACCTGGAAGCTCACGCGCGTCCGCAGGGATGGCTTTTCGAAGAGCAGCGCCAGCTGGCGCCCTTCAAGCACGCGCTGGGGCCGTCGCTTAAGGGCAGCGGCGAGGTCGAGAAGAAACGAAATCTCCTCTCCGGACAGGTCACCCGCGGAGAGGAGATGGCGAACCGTGGCACCCATGAACGGAAGTATATGGAGATGCGCCGCAACAGTCGCCCGGGGGATTAATCCTCGGCCACAACCTGCCGTTATATCCAGTAGCAGAGCTTTTCGAAGGACGGTGAGTGCATGACCCCGGCCTGGAAAGTCAAGTTCATCCAGGGAAAGATGTTCCAGCGGATGGAGTGTGACCGCTGCCGCGCGCGCTTCAACTTTGCCGAAACGCCCCGGGTAACGCGAATCGCGCGCTGCCCGGCATGTGGAAGCCTGGGCGCCCATCCCCTGGCAGCGGCCTGAACGAAGGCGCGATTCCCTCTTGCCGGGGATTTGGTACGATCAGGGCTACACAGGGGTGTAGCTCAGTTGGCAGAGCATCGGCCTCCAAATCCGAGTGTCGCGGGTTCGAATCCTGCCACCCCTGCCAGCAACCCTGCATGAGCAGGGTGTAGCCACGGGCCGAACTCTCAGGCGGCTTGCCGTCCGGGCCGATGGCTGCATAGCATTGGTAACCGTGCCCAGGTGGTGGAATGGCAGACACGCTGTCTTGAGGGGGCAGTGCCTTTTTGGGCGTGTGAGTTCAAATCTCACCCTGGGCACCACTTAGCAGATTCGGCGCCGTGGCCAAGTGGCAAGGCAGAGCTCTGCAAAAGCTTCACCGCCGGTTCGAATCCGGCCGGCGCCTCCAAACCGCCTCTTCCCGGTCGGCCACGTTCTGCCACCGGCCTATGGGAAGGCCCGCCGTGCCGCCAGCCCGGAAGGCGAGCAGGCCATCCGCCTCAGCGTGTGTTCACAGGCCGTCCAGGCCGGCCGGCTCGATGTCCAGCGCGATGGCGAGCGCCCGGTTCACGTCCTTCATCTTCTCCCTCGAGAGCGACCCCACGTAGCCGGTGAGCTTCGAGCGCAATGCACCCGTGACGTCGTCGCATCGCAGCCAACTCGGGTGCTCGAGTCCCTCGTGCTCTCCTAATGGGACTTCGGTGGCGACCCTTGCCGGCGCCGTGTAGGCGGGTATGCAAGCCACGGTCGGGTAGCGGGACTCCAGGAGATCGCGCCGGGCTACCACCAGGAATATCCGGTTCCGGCTAGGATCTTCGGGCCTGGCATTGGACACGCGGTAAAGCTCGCCGTGCCTCACGGTTCGAACTCGTCGCCGACCTGGGCAGAGTAGTCGTCAACGTCGGGGGCTCGCCGAGACGCCCGTCGGCAATCGCGTTCAGCCGCGCGACTTCTTGAACTCGCCGGGCTTCGCGATCCGCCCGCCTGAGAAAGTCACGGACCACTTGCCCGATGAACTGGGAACGGCTGCACTCGTTGCCTGCCGCCCGGTCCATGGAGGCTAGCAGCTCAGGAGACAGCGTGACCGATGTCCTGACTGTCATACCACCACCAGACCGCTGACCATACCGCTACAGCCCGTAGGTTCCCGCACGGGCCCGCAGCCATTCGCCCACCATCTCGCCGATCATGATTGAGGTGAGATTGGTGTTCGCCCTGGGCACCGACGGCATGATGGAGGCATCCGCAACAACGAGTCCCTCCACCGCGTGGCAGCGACCAAACTGGTCTACCACCGCGCCGGGGTCGCTCGCCGGGCCCATCTTCAATGTCCCGCAGGGATGGTAGCCGCTGGCCGCGAAGCGGTGGAGCAGGTCCGCAATGCTCTCGTCGTCCAGGGAGCGGCGGGGGTCGGGGAAGATGACCTGGGCGACCATGCCGGCCATCGCTCGCGCCTGCGTGAAGGCCATGGTGTCCCGGAAACAGGCAGCGAGACGCGAAACATCCCGGGCATCTTCGCAGAAGCGCTGCTCCACCACCGGGGGCACGTTCGGGTCGGCCGACGAAAGGTAGAGGCGGCCGGTGCCATACGACTGCTCAAGCACGGCGGCGATGGCGAAGGAGTTCAGCGCCGCTTCTCCCCGCGGCGAGAACGAGAACGCCTCGATCTGCAGGTCATTGCGCTGATCGCTGCCGGGCGCTGTGTAGCGGAGGATGGTCTGGACTATCGGCTGGTCGGCGTGGAGCAGCGAAGGATCCCTGGCGCGACAGACGACGGCGAGGGCGGGGTGGTCGGAGAGGTTGGCGCCCACAGCCGGAACATCGCGGGCCACCTCGATGCCCAGCGCCTCCAGGTCGCGGCGCGCTCCCACGCCCGAACGCATGAGGATGGCCGGCGACTGGAGCGACCCTGAGCAAAGCACAAACAGGCGCCCGCGAATGATCGACACTTCGCCGCCCGATTCGACCTCGGCGGCCACGGCACGCCCATTCTCGACCAGGAGCTTCCGCACTGCCGTGTTTGCGCGTACCTCAAGGTTCGGCCGGATGCGCGCCGGCGCCAGGTAGCCCACGGCCGTCGAGACACGAAGCCGCCCCAACTTGTTCATCGGGTGCGGTCCGGCGCCCGAGCTGGTGGGGTCGTTTGCATCGGGGCAATCGGGGTAGCCCAGTTCCCGGCTCGCTTCCAGGAACGCCTGGTGAACGGCGGTCAACTCGTCCCAGGCGTACCGGCGGATGCTGATAGGCCCGGCATCGCCGTGCCAGGGGCGGTCCCCGAAATCGAGGTCGCGTTCGAGCCGCCGGAATGCCGGGAGCACCTTCTCCCAGGCCCACTCCGTGTTCCCGGCAGCGGCCCAGCCGTCGTAGTCCTCGGGCATGCCGCGCAGGGCGATGCTGGTGTTCACCGCGCTGGAGCCGCCGGTGACCCGCCCTCGCGGGAAAGGCTGCGGCCTGCCGATCGCTGTTGGCTGATAGGTGAAGCCCCAATCGTGGTCTGTGTAGGAGTTGTTGTGGCTGTTGACGAGGTCGAACGGTGTCTCCCTGGTCCGCTCGTAGTCGGGCCCCGCCTCCACGAGGAGCACGCTGCGATGCGGGTCCTCGCTCGCGCGTGCCGCCACCACACATCCTGCAGACCCCGCGCCGAGGACAACCACGTCATGGACCATCGGCTCAGCCACGGTGTTCCTCGCCGGAAACGGTGCTAACTGACATCAGGGCATCCCCTCGCTTATAGTTGGCCGTGCATCACCCACCATCGGCCCGCACGGCGCGTCTCTTCGCGCCACGCGTCACGGCGGTGGTCCCAAACCAGACGAGGCATTGTATGACTTTCGAATCTGTGCTGGCGCAGGCGCGCGGAGAGAAGCGCACCCTGCTAAGCGAAGTTGAGGCCAAGGAAGTCCTGCGTGAGGCAGGCGTTCCCGCGACGGCAACCACCCTTGCTACGACGCGAGAACAGGCCCGGGACCAGGCCGAGGCCATGGGCTATCCGGTCGTGCTAAAGGTCGTTTCGCCCGGCATCGCCCACAAGAGCGATGTGGGCGGGGTGAAGTTGAACCTCCTCAACCGAGACGCGGTGGGGGCGGCATTCGATGAGATCATGGCGAACGCCCGGCGCGCAGAGCCCAACGCCAGCATCCTCGGCGTCTCCGTGCAGCAGATGGCGAAACAGGGCACCGAGGTCATCATCGGCATGACCACCGACCCCCAGTTCGGGCCTGTGATGATGTTCGGCCTCGGCGGGATCATGGTGGAAGTGCTCAAAGACGTCTCCTTCCGCCTCGTTCCGCTCAGCGACAGGGATGCCGGTCAGATGATCGACGAGATCAAGGGGCGGCCGGTGCTGTCGGGGGTGCGCGGACAGCCCCCGGCCGACATCGATGCGCTGAAGAAGGCGATCCTCCAGGTGTCGCAGTTCGTTGAGAACCACCCCGAAGTGCGTGAGCTCGACCTCAACCCGGTGTTCGCCTACCCGGATGGCGCCATCGCCGTCGACGCCCGCATAGTCGTCTCCGAGGCATAGCGCCATGGCTGTGCCCGGCCATCGGCTCGACCGGATGTTCAACCCGAAGACCGTTGTCGTCATTGGCGACAAGGGCCCGATGTACATGTGGTGCCAGGGCAACCTCCCCTTCAAAGCGAACGGGGGCAACCTCTACTCCGTGCAGATCGACGAGAAGGAGATCCCCGGCATTGAAGCCCTCGGGATCACCAACTACCGGTCGCTCGCTGATATTCCCGAGCCCATCGACTACGCGGTCGTGGCGGTGCCACGGCACGTTTCGCCATACGTCCTAAAGGACCTGGTTGCTGTGAACGCGGCCGGGGCAGGGTTCTTCACCTCCGGGTTCGCCGAGACGGGCGAAGAGCTGGGCATCAAGTTGCAGGAGCAGCTGACGGCCATGGCCCGGGAGGCCAGCTTCAATCTCGTGGGCCCTAACTGCATGGGGCTCTACCTGCCGAAAGCCGGTGTCCGTTTCAGCGGCGACGTCCCCGTGGCAACCGATGGCAAGATCGGCTTCCTCTCGCAATCGGGCACGCACGGCATCATGTTCAGCCTCGTCGCCGGCGCCCATGGGCTGCACCTGAGCCGCTGCGCGAGCTTCGGCAACGCGATCGTGCTCGACGTCAGCGACTACCTGGAATACCTGGCGCTCGACGATGAGACGGAAGTCATCGGCATGTACGTCGAAGGGGTGAAGAACGGCCGCAAGTTCTTCGACACGCTGCGCATGGCTTCGCAGCGCAAGCCCGTGGTGGTCTGGAAGGGCGGCCAGACGGAGGCCGGCGCCCGGGCAACCATGTCTCATACCGGCTCGCTCGCTGCGCCCCAGGCCGTCTGGGACGGGATGATGCGCCAGTGCGGTGCGATCACAACCAACTCCCTGGACGAGACGATCGATGTCGTCCAGCTCCTCCTGCGATCGAAGTTGCCAAAGGGGCCCAACATGGCCCTGCTCGCCATGACGGGCGGCCAGTCCGTCTCCATCACCGACGCCTTTGCGAAGGCGGGCCTGCGCGTCCCAAGGCTCAGCGAACAGAGCTACCGGGAGCTGGGCGAGTTCTTCAACATCGTGGGCGGGAGCTATCAGAACCCGCTCGATATGGCCGGGACCATCCAGGGCAGCCCGGAGATGCTCGACCGCATCCTCCGCATCCTTGATGCCGACCCGAATATTGACGGGATGGCGATGGAGCTTTCGGCGATGTTCGGCACGCGCCAGTGGAAGGCCCGCCCGGACTCGCTCGATAAGATGCTCGATACACTGCGTGATCACATGGAGCGCTCGCCAAGGCCGTTCCAGGTCGTGATGCACCCGGCTCACGAAGAGACCTATGTGGCGAGCATCAAGCAGAAGTTCTGGGAGCGCGGAATCCCCCTGCTGCCGAGCTTCGACCGCGCGGCGGCGGCCTCGGCCCGGGCGGTTTCCTGGGCTACCCGCTAACGCTGGGAGACATCCCGGCAAATCATCCGCCGCGTCGAACGGCTTTGACGATATACTCGACGTTATGACGCGCTGGATGGTCGCGGTGACAATGGTCATTGCCCTGGTGGCCCTCGCCGGGAGGGACGAAACCCGCCCCATCGCGGCGGCGATTCTCGCGCTTGCCGGGGCCGCGAGTATGGCCTGGTTTGCCGCTGCTTTGCGCCGCCGTGCCCGGCGAAGGACTCTCGACAGGCTGCGGGCGATGACACCCGCTGCCTTCGAGCGGACAGTGGCCGCATGGTTCGCGCGCGACGGGTGGCTCGTCGAGCACCGGGGCCGCAGCGGGGACCACGGCATCGATGTGCTCGCGTTTCGGGGCCGGGAAACGGTGGCCGTGCAGTGCAAGCGCTACGCGGGGGCGGCGTCAGTGACGCCGGCGCAACTGCGGGAGCTCTACGGTGCGGCCGTGGCCGCGGGGGCGACGGGCGCCCTGATGGTGACTACCGGGCGTGTTTCGCGTGCCGCTGCCGCGTGGGCAGAGAACCTGCCCGGCACGCCCGCGCAGCTGGATGTGATCGCGGGCGACCAGCTTGAAGCGATCGCCGCGGGGCGCAGGCGGATCGCTGCCGGCGATGACCGAGCGTGTTAGCTTCCTCACGTCTCGCCAGATGCGCCCGGCCAGGTTGCCCGTAGTGCCTCAAAATGATCGGTTACCGAAAGGGTTGGGGATGCCTCATAAAGGGTGTTACCCAACATGATCGCCAAGC
>JAANMY010000955.1_pt1 | contig 36285 bp, 26 predicted proteins | sample 7279691 | NCBI WGS metagenome assembly JAANMY01 (sample SAMN14094543, study PRJNA606508) | bioreactor metagenome | isolation source: A lab-scale SPAN reactor treating ammonium-rich wastewater day 388 | place: Ireland: Galway | collected 2018-02-07
GTCCCGCGCCTGCGGCAGGAGATGATCGAGCTGATCCGCAAGTACGTGCACGTGCCGGATGACGCGATCAAGATCTCCAAGGAAAAGCACGGCGATTACGACGTGCTCGACATCACCGTGGAATTGCCTGACGGCAAGCCGCAGGACTGAATCGCGCGCCGGCACGCCCGTGCCGGCATGACGGGATGGACGACGCACCGACCGCGCCCGACGTGATGCGGATGGCCGATGCCGGCTTCGATGCCGCCTCGGCGCTGCTCGCGCGTTACGGCCTCGCCCTGCACCGCGTCGGCGACGGCGAAGCGATCCCCGGCAGTTTCTGGGGCGACACCGAAGCCGGCATCATCGGCCACGATGTCTACGCGCGCGGCGACACGCCGGTGCATTCGCTGCTGCACGAAGCCGGCCACCTGATCGTGCTGCCGGTCGAACGCCGTGCCGCCGTGCATACCGACGCCACCGATTCGATCGACGAGGAAAACGCGGTCTGCGTGCTGCAGTCGCTGCTGGCCGACGCGCTTCCCGGGTACGGCCGCGAGCGCCTCTTCGCCGACATGGATGCCTGGGGCTACACCTTCCGCCTGGGCAGCGCGCGGGCCTACGTGGAACAGGACGCCGGCGATGCGTGGGACTGGCTGGCCGCGCGCGGCTTCATCGACGCGCAGCGGCGCCTGCGCCTGTCCTGACCCGCGCCATCACGGCAGCAGCATCTTCATCCGGTGCCACCAGCCGGTGACGCGTTCCTCGCGGATCAAGGTGAACAGGCCGGCGGCGAGGATGATGCCGATGCCGACCCAGGTCAGCGCGTCGATGCGGTCGTGGAACAGCAGCCAGCCCAGCAGCAAGGCCCACAGCATCTGGCTGTATTGCGTGGGCGCGACGTGGTTGACCGGCGTGGCCAGCGTGGCGTGCATCAGCAGCACCGTGCCCAGCGCCGACAGCAGCCCGAAGCCGGCGACGTAGGCCCACTGCAACGCCGTCGGCGCGCGCAGGTCGGGCCACATCAGCACGCCCGCCACCAGCAGGTTGCCGAGCAGCGTGGTGCCGAGCAGGGTCAGGCGGTGCTCGCGGTCGCCGACGCGACGCATCAGCACCACGCCACAGGCACCGGCCAGTCCGCAGATGATCCCGCCGACGTGGCCGATGTGCAGTTCGCGGAAGCCCGGGCGCAGCACCACCAGCACGCCGGCGAACCCCGCCACGACCGCGAGCCAGCGCCGCCAGCCCACGTGTTCCCCGAGCACCAGCACCGACAGCAGGGTGACGAAGATCGGCATGAGGAAGATCAGCGCGAAGGCTTCAGCCATCGGCAGGTGGGTGAAGGCGAGCAGCGCGCCCAGATTGTTGACCGCGCCAACCAGCATCCGCAGCCACCAGATACCGGGCGCGCGCGGCTTGACCAAGTACGACCAGCGTTCGTGCGGCTGCTTCACCAGCGGCAGCGCCAGCAGGCCCAGCGCCGCGCCCATGAACATCAGCTGGAACGTGGGGATGCCGCCCTCGAGCAACTTGATGAAGGCATCGCTGAACGAGAACGCCGCATAGGCCGACAATCCCAGCAACACGCCACGCCGCACGTTCGACATCGAGCCTCCATCCTTCATCGCGATACCGCCGGTCGCGCGAGTGTAGTGCGCCGCCGCATGCCCCCGAAACGCCGGACGCCTACACTTGCAGACTTGTCCGCACATTGCCCGAGGTCCACGTGAAGCTTCGTCACGCCCTGCTGTCGCTCGCCATCGCCGCCTGCGTCTCCACGCCCGCCTTCGCCCAGAAGGCCCCGCCGAAGGAGAACGCCGACCAGTTCGTCGCCCGCATCAATGCCGAGCTGAAGGCGATGTACCCGGAAATCACCGTGCCGCAGTGGCTGGCCGCGACCTACATCAGCGACGACTCGCAGATGCTCGCCGCCAAGAGCGACGAGCGCTGGTTGACCCTGCTCAATACGTGGATCGCGCAGGCCGAAGGCTACGAAGGCCAGAAGATGTCGCCGGAGACCGCGCGCACGCTGAAGCTGCTGAAGCTGTCCGCGTCGATGCCGCCGCCGAAGGATCCCGCGCACCTGGCCGAGCTGACCCGCATCGCCAGCAAGATGGGCGGCATGTACGGCGCCGGCACCTACTGCAAGGGCGAAGGCGATGCCAAGACCTGCCGCCAGCTGGGCGAGCTGGAAGACGTGCTGCGCAGCAACCGCGACTACGACGCGCAGCTCAACGCGTGGCAGGGCTGGCACACCATCGCCGTGCCGATGCGCAAGGACTACGAGCGCTTCGTCGAGCTGTCCAACGAGGGCGCGCGCGACTTCGGCTTCGCCAACACCGGCGAGCTGTGGCGCGCCGGCTACGACATGACCCCGGCCGAGATCGCCAGCGAGACCGACCGCCTGTGGGAACAGGTCAAGCCGCTGTACGAGGAACTGCACTGCTACGCCGGCGACAAGCTCAAGGCCAAGTACGGCGCCGACAAGGGCCAGGTCGCGGGCGGCCTGCTGCCGGCGCACCTGATGGGCAACATGTGGCAGCAGGACTGGGGCAACCTCTGGGACATGCTGGCGCCCTACCCGAAGGCCGGCAGCCTGGACATCACCGGCGCGCTGGAGAAGCAGTACCAGGCCGCGCTCAAGGCCGAACAGGCCAAGCCCGCGGGCCGCAGCGCGGATGACATCCAGCGCGCGGCGCAGCTCGACATCGCCAAGAAGATGACCGTCCGCGCCGAGGACTTCTACACCTCGCTCGGCATGCCCAAGCTGCCCGCCAGCTACTGGGAGAAGACGCAGTTCATCAAGCCGCGCGACCGCGACGTGGTCTGCCACGCCAGCGCCTGGGACATGGACATGAAGGGCGACGTGCGCACCAAGATGTGCATCAAGCCCAACGAGGAAGACTTCACCACCATCTACCACGAGCTGGGCCACATCTATTACGACCTGGCCTACAACGTGCAGCCGGCGATGTTCCAGGGCGGCGCGCACGACGGCTTCCACGAGGCGATCGGCGACGTGATCGTGCTGGCGATGACGCCGGACTACCTGGCCTCGATCGGCCTGGTGGACAAGCAGAAGCAGTCCAACGAATCGCTGATCAACTCGCAGATGCGCATGGCGCTGGCGAAGGTCGCCTTCCTGCCGTTCGGCCTGATGATCGACCGCTGGCGCTGGGGCGTGTTCGACGGCTCGATCAAACCGACCGAATACAACAAGGCCTGGTGGGACCTGAAGGCCAAGTACCAGGGCGTGGCACCGGCCAGCGCCCGCGGCGAGGACTTCTTCGACCCGGGCGCCAAGTACCACGTGCCGGGCAACACGCCTTACACGCGCTACTTCCTCTCGCACGTGCTGCAGTTCCAGTTCTACAAGTCGCTGTGCGATGCCGCCGGCCACAAGGGCCCGCTGTACCAGTGCAGCTTCTACGGCAACAAGGAAGCCGGCAAGCGCTACTGGGCCATGCTGTCGAAGGGCGCCAGCCAGCCGTGGCAGCAGACCATGAAGGAACTCACCGGCGGCGAGAAGATGGACGCCAGCGCGGTGCTGGAATACTTCGCGCCGCTGCAGACCTGGCTCAAGCAGCAGAACGCCGGCAAGCAGTGCGGCTGGACCGCGCCGCGCGGCTGATCGCCCGCAGCGGGATGTTGGACGACGCCGGCCACGTGCCGGCGTCGTGCTTTCCGGCGGATGGCGGCATCGCGTCGCATAATCCGCGCATGGATGATGCCCTCGCTCCGCAGCCACTGGCCCGCGCCACCGCCCTGCCCGCGCGTTTCTACACGGGCGATACGGCGGCGGAACGCGACCGCCTCGCCGTGTTCGCGCGCGGCTGGCACCTGCTGGCGCACGTCAGCCAGCTCGCCGAACCCGGCGACCATGTCGTCGCGCGGATCGGCGACCTGCCGGTCATCGCGGTGCGCGGCGATGACGGCGCCATCCGCGTGCTGCACAACGTCTGCCGGCATCGCGCGGGGCCGCTGGCGCGATGCGACGGACGCGGCGCGAAAGCCCTGCGTTGCCGCTACCACGGCTGGAGCTACGCGCTCGACGGCCAACTGAAAAACGCCACCGGGATGGAGGATGTCGAAGGCTTCGACATCGCCGGCATCCGTCTGCCCGAACTGGCCAGCGTGACCTGGCGCGGACTGGTCTTCGCCACGCCCGATGCCACGGACGCGCCGCCATTCGACGCCTACGTGGAAGGCATCGACGCCCGCATCGGCGAGGCACACCGCATCGAACACTACGGCGGCCACCACCACATCGCCTACGACATCGACTGCAACTGGAAGGTCTACGTCGACAATTACCTGGAGGGCTACCACGTCCCGCACGTGCATCCCGGCCTGAACCGCCTGCTCGACTACCGCAGCTACCGCACCGAGACCGCGCGCTGGCATTCGCTGCAGTGGAGTCCGCTGGAAAGCGACCCCGGCCTGTATGGCGATGGCGACGCGCTCTATTACTGGCTGTGGCCGAACACCATGCTCAACCTCCTGCCCGGCCGCCTGCAGACCAACCGCGTGCTGCCCTTGGGCACGGATCGCTGCCGGGTCACGTTCGACACGTACTACCGCGACGCGGGCGATGACGCGCTGGCCGCGCGCCGCGGGGCCGACATCGCCTTCAGCGACGCGGTGCAGGCCGAGGACATCCGCATCTGCGAGGACGTGCAGCGCGGGCTGGCCTCCGGTTCGTACGAGGCCGGCCGCCTCAATCCGCACCGGGAATCCGGCGTCCACCACTTCCACGAACTGCTGCGCGAAGCCTATCGCGCGCGGGCCTGAGCCGATGGAATCCAACGCACGGGCGATCGGACTGGCCGGCGCGACGGCGCTGGTGGTCGGCAACATGATCGGCAGCGGAGTCTTCCTGCTGCCCGCCTCGCTGGCACCGTTCGGCGGCACCACGCTGATCGCCTGGGCGGTGACCCTGCTCGGCGCACTGGCCGTGGCCGCGACGTTCGCACGGCTGGCGGTGCGCTGGCCGGCCAGCGGCGGCCCCTACGTGTTCGCGCGCCGCGCGTTCGGCGACCTGGCCGGCTTCGTGGTGGCGTGGAGCTACTGGGTGTCGATCTGGTGCGCGCTGGCGGCCATCGCCGTGGCCTTCGGTGGCAGCGTGGTCGCGCTGTTCCCCGCGCTGGCGGGCGGCGTGTGGCCGGCCTTGCTGGCGGTCGGCGCGATCGCGCTGTGCGTCGGCATCAATATCGCCGGCGTACGCGAGGCCAGCGCCGCGCAACTGGTGCTGACCGTGCTCAAGGTGCTGCCGCTGCTGCTGTTCGGCGGCGTGGCGCTGTGGTTCATCGAGCCGGCGCGCATCGTGCCGCTCAACCCCACGCCGCAGCCGCTGCCGCTCGCCGTGCATGCCGCCGTCGCGCTCACGCTGTGGTCGCTGCTGGGGCTGGAATCGGCGACGGTGCCGGCCGACGACATCGCCGACCCGCAGCGCACGGTGCCGCGCGCCACGGTCTGGGGCACGCTGATCGCGGGCATCGCCACGGTGCTGGCCTGCGTCGCGGTGCAGGGCGTGGTGCCCGCCGACGTGCTGGCGCAGAGCCCGGCACCGATGTCGGAAGCCGCGCACCGGCTCTGGGGCCCGCTGGCCGGCACGTTGATGGCGCTGGTCGCCGCGGTGTCCTGCCTGGGCGCGCTCAACGGCTGGGCGCTGCTGTCCGCGCAACTGCCGATGGCGGCGGCGAAGGACGGCCTGATGCCGCCGCTGTTCCAGCGCACCGATGCGCGCGGCACGCCGGTTACCGGCCTGCTGGTCGGCGGCGCGCTGGCGGTGCTGCTGGTCATCGCCAACTACAGCGGCTCGCTGGTGTCGCTGTTCACCTTCGCCATCCTGCTGTCGACCGCGGCCACGCTGCTGCCCTATGTCGCCGGTTGCCTGGCGTGGCTGGTCAAGGGTGGCGAGGGGCGGTTCGTCGCGGCGATCGGCCTGGCCTACAGCACGTATGCGCTGGTCGGCACCGGCGTGGAATCGCTGCTGTGGGGCGGCGTGCTGGTGCTGGCGGGACTGCCGGTCTACGCGTGGCTGCGCCGGCGCGGTACGGCTCAGAGTTCGTCGAGCGGCTCGTAGTTCTCGCCGTCCTGCGGCGGCGGCGGCACGCGGTCGGCACGACGCAGCGCCAGGCGCCACGCCAGCCAGCCCAGCATCGCCAACAGCAACGATCCGCTGGCCAGCAGCGGCGCGCTGTCGGAGAGCATCGGCGACACCACGCCGGCGATGAAGGCATTCATGGCCAAGGCCACGAACGCCTGCACCGAAGCCGCCGCACCGCGCATGGCGGGGAACAGGTCGAGCCCCATCAACGTGGTGATCGGCGACACCAGGGCGATGCCGAATGCCATCACCATCACCGGCACGACCCCATAAGGAAGTTCGAGGTGGTCAACCGACAGCGCGTACGCCAGCAGCGCCAACGCGCCCGCCACGCCCAGCCCGAAGCCCATGCGCACCTGCCGGCGTCCGTCCATGCGCCCGGCGAAGCGCCCGGAGGCGAACGCGCCGGCCATCATGCCGCTGATCATCGGGATGAAGAACCAGCCGAAGCCCTGTTCGCCCAGCCGGAAATGATCCAGCACCAGCGCCGGCGCGGAAGCGATCAACAGGAACAACGCGCAGAAATTGAAGGCCGAGGCCAGCGCCAGCCGGCGGAACTGCGCGTCGCCGATGATGGTCGAATAGGTCTGCCAGAGCCGCCTCGCGCGCAGGGGATGTCGCTTCCCGGCCGGATGCGTCTCCGGCAGCCAGCGCGCCACCGCCAGCAGCAACGCGCAGCCGAACAGCATCAGGAACCAGAAGATCGCCGGCCAGCGGTGCCAGCCGATCAGCCAGCCGCCGATCACCGGCGCCACCGCCGGCGCGATGCCGAAGATCATCGAGACCTGGCTCATCAACCGCTGCGCTTCGGCGCCGTCGAAGAGATCGCGGATCACCGCCCGCCCGACGATCAGCCCGACGCCGGCCGACAGCCCCTGCAGCACCCGGAAGCCCACCAGCATCGGCAGCGATGTCGACAGCGCGCAGCCCGCGCTCGCCAGCGCGAACACCGTGATGCCGACCAGGATCACCCGGCGCCGCCCGAACGCATCCGACAGCGCGCCGTGCCACAGGCTCATCGCCGCGTACGCCACCAGGTAGGCGCTGATGGTCTGCTGCATCGCCACCCGGCCCGCGCCGAACTGCGCGCCGATCTGCGGAAAGGCCGGGAACACCGTGTCGATGCTGAAGGCACCGAACATCGCCAGCGCGCCCAGCAGCGGCGCGAGGCGGCGCATCGAGGCCGGGGCGGCGCTCAACGGACCGGCCGCCGCCGCGGGGACGGTGGAATCGCGTCCACGAAGGGAGGAACGATGCGGCGCATGCGCGGATCACGTGAATCGGGGGAGGCGGCATCATAGCCGCCCGGCTATAATCGCCGCGCGGTGGGAGAAGCCTCCCCCGGCTGCCGAAGGCGCAACCGCCCGGAATCGCTCAGGCCCCGAACCACCGCAGGCAACGACACTCTGGAGAGACCGGCCGCAGGACGCGGGTCGGCGCCGAAGGGGCAAGACGGTTCCCGTGCCGTCCAAACTCTCAGGCAAAAGGACAGAGCGGGCATCCCACTTACCTCGCGGCCCCGCGCCGCGCAGACGGATGCCACCATGCCGAACGCCCAGACGCTTACCGCCCTCGAACACCACGACGCCTTCGTCGCCCGCCACATCGGCCCCAACGACGCCGAGATCGCGGCGATGCTCAAGGTCATCGGCCACGACTCGCTGGACGCGATGACCGAGGCCATCGTGCCCGGCAAGATCCGCCTGTCCGAACCGCTCGCCCTGCCCGGCTCGCTCACCGAAGTCGACGTGCTGAAGAAGATCGGCGCCATCGCGGCCAGGAACAAGGTGTTCCGCAGCTTCATCGGCCAGGGCTATTACGGCACCCACACACCGAACGTCATCCTCCGCAACATCCTCGAGAACCCGGCCTGGTACACGGCCTACACGCCCTACCAGGCGGAGATCTCGCAGGGCCGCATGGAAGCGCTGATCAATTTCCAGACGATGTGCGCCGACCTGACCGGCATGGAGATCGCCAGCGCCTCGCTGCTGGACGAGGCCACCGCCGCCGCCGAGGCGATGACGCTGGCCAAGCGTTCGGCCAAGTCGAAGTCCGACACCTTCCTGGTGTTCGGCGACACGCATCCGCAGACCATCGAAGTGCTGCGCACCCGCGCCGAGCCGCTGGGCATCGCCATCGAACTGGCCAATTCCGCCGAGGAATGGCAGGCCGCGATGGACAAGGGCGATTTCTTCGGCGTGCTGATCCAGTACCCGGCCTCGAGCGGCTGGATCGTCGACTGGTCGAAGGACGCCGACGCCATCCACGCCAAGGGCGCGCTGGTGGTCTTCGCCACCGATCTGCTGGCGCTGACGCTGCTGAAATCCCCGGGCGAGATGGGCGCAGACATCGTCATCGGCAACACCCAGCGCTTCGGCGTGCCGTTCGGTTTCGGTGGCCCGCACGCCGCCTTCATGGCCTGCAAGGACGCATTCAAGCGCAACATGCCGGGCCGCCTGATCGGCGTGTCGGTGGATGCGGAAGGCAACAAGGCCTACCGCCTCACCCTTCAGACGCGCGAGCAGCACATCCGCCGGGAGAAGGCGACGTCCAACATCTGCACCGCGCAGGTGCTGCTGGCGGTGATGGCCTCGATGTACGCCGTCTACCACGGTCCCGAAGGCCTGACGCGCATCGCTTCGCGCGTGAACCGGCTGGTGTCGATCCTGTCCGCGGGCCTGGCCGAACTGGGCTTCGAGCGCCACCACCACAACTCCGCCTTCGACACGATCTGCCTGAAGGTGGATGACAAGGCCGACGCGATCATCGCGCGCGCCGCATCGATGGGCGCCAACCTGCGCAAGGCCTGGGGCGATTACGTCTGCATCTCGCTCGACGAAACCACCACGCGCGAAGACATCGAACTGTTGTGGAAGATCTTCGGTGGCGAGGGCGCGAAGCTGCCTTCGATCGAAACGCTGGATGCCGACGCGCCTTCCCTGATCCCGGACGCACTGCGCCGCAGCTCGGACTTCCTCACGCACCCGGTGTTCAACACGCACCACAGCGAGCACGAACTGCTGCGCTACATGCGCTCGCTGGCCGACAAGGACCTGGCGATGGATCGCACGATGATCCCGCTCGGCTCCTGCACCATGAAGCTCAACGCGACCGCCGAGATGATCCCGGTGACGTGGCCGGAGTTCGGCAACCTGCATCCGCTCGCACCGGCCGACCAGGCCGAGGGCTACAAGGAACTCATCGGCGGCCTGGAAGCGATGCTGGTCGAGTGCACCGGCTACGACACGGTCAGCCTGCAGCCCAACTCCGGCGCGCAGGGCGAATACGCCGGCCTGCTGGCGATCCGCGCCTACCATGCCAGCCGCGGCGACGAGAAGCGCGATGTCTGCCTGATCCCCGAATCGGCGCACGGCACCAACCCGGCGTCGGCCCAGCTGTGCGGCATGCGCGTGGTCGTGGTCGCCTGCGACAGGAACGGCAACGTCGATGTGGAAGACCTGCGCGCCAAGGCCGAGAAGCACAAGGACGACCTGGCCGCGATCATGATCACCTACCCGTCCACGCATGGCGTGTTCGAGGAAGCGGTGGTGGAGATCTGCGAGATCGTCCACGCCAACGGCGGCCAGGTCTATACCGACGGCGCCAACATGAACGCGCTGGTCGGCGTGGCCAAGCCGGGCAAGTGGGGCAGCGATGTCTCGCACCTCAACCTGCACAAGACGTTCTGCATCCCGCACGGTGGCGGCGGCCCGGGCGTCGGCCCGTGCGCGGTCAAGTCGCATCTCGCGCCGTTCCTGCCGAAGGCCGCGGCCGATGACGCGTTCAGGACCGAAGGCGTCGGCCACGGCGCGATGGTCAGCGCCGCGACCTACGGCAGCGCCAGCATCCTGCCGATCAGCTGGATGTACATCGCGATGATGGGCGCCGACGGCCTGCGCCGCGCGACGCAGGTGGCGCTGCTCAACGCCAACTACATCGCCCGGCGCCTCGCCCCGCATTACCCGACGCTCTACACCGGCCGCAACGGCATGGTCGCGCACGAGTGCATCCTCGACCTGCGCCCGATCAAGGACGCGACCGGCATCAGCGCGGAAGACGTGGCCAAGCGCCTGATCGACTTCGGCTTCCACGCACCGACGCTGTCGTTCCCCGTCGCCGGCACGTTGATGGTGGAACCGACCGAAAGCGAATCGCTGCACGAGCTCGACCGCTTCATCGACGCCATGATCCAGATCCGCGACGAGATCCGCATGGTCGAGAACGGCGAGCTGGACCGCGAGGACAACCCGCTCAAGCACGCGCCGCACACCGCGACACAGGCGATGGCCAAGGAATGGACGCACGGTTACAGCCGCGAGTTGGCGGTGTTCCCGCTGGACACGTTGAAGCGCCAGAAGTACTGGCCGCCGGTGGCGCGCGTGGACAACGTGTACGGCGACAAGAACGTGTTCTGCGCCTGCATCCCGATGAGCGAATTCGCGAAGGAAGGCGAGCCCGAGGCGTTCAGCGAACCGATGGCGGTCTGAGCCCCGCCGATCACCGACGATGCGGAAAGGCCACGGGATTCCGTGGCCTTTCCGTTTGCATCGATATCGCGATGCTTATTCGCGATGCACCGCCCCGCTCTGGCTGGGGCGGATGATGTCGCTGATGTCGAAGCCGTCTTCCGCGGCGTAATGCAGCCACTCGCGCACGGTGGCTTCGTCGAGGTGTGCGTCGCGCGCGAGCAGCCACAGGTACTTGCGGTTGGGCGTGCCGACCAGCGCGATGTTGTAGCCCGGCTCCAGCCGCATGATCCAATAGTCGCCCTGGGTGAACGGCACCCAGCGCAGCGCCTTCGGCATGAAGCTCACGCTGAGCTTGGCGTGGGTGTTGTCGAGCGCGGTGGCCTCGCCTTCGGACTGCTCGACTTCGCCTTCGTCGTTGAGGCAGCTGTTGATGACGCGGATGCGGCCGTTGTCCTGCTGTTCGTAGGTGGCGGTGACGTCGCGGGCTTCGTGGTCCTCGGCCCACATCGGCTTGCGGGCGATCTCGTACCAGGTGCCGAGATAACGCGGCAGTTCGACGTGTTCGACGGTGATGACTTCATCCGACATGGACATGTGCTCCGTGGGGGAGCGCCCAGTGTCCCCACCGCACGGTCGGCGCGCGGTGAAACAGCCCTCAGCCGCGGCGCCAGACCAGGGTGCGGTTGTTGGCCGGCATCGCCACGTCATCGACCAACGTCATGCCGATGCCGCGTGCCAGCGCATCCACGGCCTCGACATCGCGGATGCCGCTCGCCGGGTCGCGCGCCTTCAGCCAACCATCGAAGTCGCGGTTGCTCTCGCTCGTGTATTCGCCGCCGTAGTTGAACGGGCCATAGGCGACCAGCGTGGCCGGTCCCTCGCGCAACACCCGCGGCAGGCCTTCGAACAGCGCCTCCACTTCCGGCCAGCCCATGATGTGCAACGTATTGGCGGTGAACACGGCATCGAAGCCGGGTGCATCGGCATCCTCAACCCGCAACGCGCGGAAGGCATCGGGACCGGTGCCGGCCAGGCCGCGCATCCCGCCATCGGCCTGCGCCCAGAGCGGCGCGGGCATGCGGAGGTTCGGCAACGCGGCGGCCTGCACCCATGCCGCGATGCCTTCGAGGTGGGGTGGCTGGTCACTCGGCTGCCAGACCAGATGCGGCAGGCCTTGCGCGAAGTGCACCGCGTGCTGCCCGGTGCCACTGCCGATCTCCAGTACATGCCTGGCGTCCTGCAGGTGCGTGCGCAGGACGTCGAGGATCGGGGCGCGGTTGCGCTCGCAGGCCGGCGAATGCGGCAGCATCACCGCCCGCGCTTGAGCCGGCGTGCATTGGCGACGACGCGGCGACGCGTCGGGGCCAGTGCCGAGGCGAGCAGGTGTTCGCCATCGCGGGAAGCGCCTTGCCACCAGCCTTGTCCCATCATCGGCCAGCGCCAGGGCTGGAGCGCCGCATGCGTCCATTCCGACCACATCCGCTGCTGGATGCGCGCGGCGGCCTCGCCCAGCGCCCAGCCGCCTTCCTGCCAGGCCTCGAACTTCTCCTGGTGCATGCGCTGCCACTCGCGGCGATCGGCGGCACCGGGCGCCGGGCCGGCCATCCACAGGCGCATCATGCGCATCGCCATGACCTGCGGGGCGGCCTGGCCGATGTCGATGAGTTCGCGATGGAGGTGATGCGGCTTTTTCATGCGCCCATGGTCGTTGATCGCCGTCGCGGCTGCATGAACCCGCTCAGTCTTCGCCGCGGATGCGGTCGCGCAGGCCACTGGTACGGCGCGCCGGATGCGCGATGGCCGCGGCGATGGCGGCATCGCCGCCCCAGATCTGCAGCGCCCGGCGTGCACGCGAGATCGCGGTGTAGAACCACTGCCGCGACAGCAGTGGATGCGCGACCTGCGGTGGCAGCAGCACGGCGACTTCATCGTATTCGGAGCCCTGCGCCTTGTGCACGGTGAGCGCGAACGCGGATTCGTGCGGCGGCAGCGCGCCGGTCTCGAACACGCGCGGACCGCCTTCCCCACCCTCGAACCACACGCGCAACCGATCGCCATCGTCCAGGCACAGGCCGATGTCGCCATTGTGCAGGCCGGTCGCAGCGTCATTGCGGGTGACGAGGATGCGGCAGCCCGGGTACCAGCGCTCGCCTTCGCCGCTGAAGCCTTCGCTGCCCTGCAATGCGGAGGCGAGATGGCGCTCCACGACGGCGTTCACGCCGACGGCGCCGAACGGCCCTTCGCGCAGCGCGCAGAGCAGCTGGCGTGCGCGCAGAGTCGCGAGGCATCCGGCGATGCGGGCGCTGTCCGTCGCGTCGATGGGCTGGTCGATGCCAAGCGTGCGGATATCCGACAGCAGCGCATCGCCCCACGCCGACAACCGCTGCGCCAGTGCGCCTGCGCCGGCGATCGGGTACTGCACGGCGCGCGGCGCGGCCGCCTGCATCGCCTGGCGGAACGCATCGGCATCGCCTTGGCGCACGGCTTCGTTGAGCGGCAGCAGCGCGCGATCGGCACGGAACGAATGGGTGAGGCGCTGCAATTGCGGTGCCTCGTCGCCCAGCGCGGCGACGATGTCCTGCAGCACCGAACCGGTGCCGACCGAGTCGAGCTGGTCGGGGTCGCCCACCAACAACAGGCATGCATCGGGCCCCAAGGCATCCAGCAGGCGGCGCAGCAGCGCGAGGTCGAGCATCGAGGCTTCGTCCACCACCACGATATCGGCGGGCAGCGGGTTGCCGGCGTTGAAACGTGCATCGACGCCTTCGGGGCGCATGCCCAGCAGCGTGTGCAGGGTGCCGGCCGCCATCGCCTGCTTCTGCACCTTTTCCAGCGCATCGTGCCATTCGGGCGCGAAATCCACGGCGCTGCCGGACAGCAGCGATTCGCGCAGGCGTTGCGCCGCCTTGCCGGTGGGCGCGGCGAGCGCGATACGCGGCCACGCTGCGCCTGCATCGGATCGTTCGCGGGCCAGCCGCATCAGCATCCGCAGCACCGTGGTGGTCTTGCCGCTGCCGGGCGCACCGGCCAACACGAACACGCGCTGCCCACGCACCTTGTCGACGGCGGCACGTTGCCCGGCGATCGCGGGGTCATGCGGGTCGGCGAACAGGGTGTCGATGTCGATGGTGGATGCGTCCGCGCGTGCATCGGTGGCAATGAGCCGTTCGCGCAGCATCCGGGCTACCGCACGTTCGCGGACGAAGTTGCGGCGCAGGTAGAACAGCGTGCCATCGAGGACGAACGGCGCGCGATCCGAAGCCGCATCGCCCACCATCGGCATCGCGGCCAGCGCGGCGCGCGTGTCTGCGTGGTCGATGTGCAGGGCGCTGTCGCCGCCGGCATCGGCCAAGCTGGCCTGCGCCGCCGTGCGCGCGAGCAATGCGTCGCCGCCATGCGCCAGCACCCAGCGCGCGATGGCCGATTGCAGCGGCCCCCAGTCGTCGCCGGCGCGGATCGGCAACGGGGAGAAACCGAAGTGGAGCGCGGCGGGCTTCACGATGCGGGCTCCAGGTCGACGGCCGGCAAGGCTTCGCTGACGGCTTGAACCAGCGCGTCGTCGAAGCGATGCCGCCACAGGCCCACGCCCGGCGCGACGCCGAACGCACGCAGGAACAGGTAGCCGGCATCGCCCAGGTGCCTTGTGCGGTCGTAGCCCGCCAGGCGCAGGCGCAGGTGGCGGTCGAGCGCGACCACGTAGAGCAGCGCCTGGAAGCGGTACTGGTTGGCTTCCATCACCTGCGCGATGGCGGCGGGCGCATAGTCGGACAGCCGCGTGCCGGCGAAATTGCCCTTGTAGTCGAGCACGTGGAAGCGGCCCTCGTGCCGGAACAGCAGGTCGATCTTGCCGGTCATCAGGCCGGCGATGCGGCGTTCGCTGTCCGGCACCAGCGCGGGCTCGCCATGCGCGGCGCAGGCTTCTCGCAGGCGGCGCAGCGATGTCGCCCCGAGCGCGAAATGGAACTCCATCTCCGCGCGCTGGTCATCGGCGGCGACGGCATCCAGCCGCGGCAGGCCTTCGCCCAACGGCATGGCGAAGGCGTCATCCAGCCGCGCGGCCCAGGCTTCGCACAGGCGGGTGCCGGCCTCGCCCTCGGGCAGCAGGTTGCGTCGGCGCAGCATCGACGCCAGCAACGGCAACTGACGCGCCATCGGTTCGCCAATGCGCCGTTGCTCCAGCGCGTCGTGCAGCGCGTTGCCGATGCCGGTGCCGCGCGGCTTCGCCAGTGCGAGCAGCACCGGATGCTCGGCTTCAGGCGTGGCGGTGGTGATGTCGTCGCTCTCGCCCGCTGCCGCGTCAATGGGCGATGCGGCTTCGTCATCGGCGGTCGCTTCCGCCGCGGCATCGCCGGCGTGGTGGCCACGGTTGAGCGAGCTGAAGCTGTGGCGCGACGGCAGCGGCGTGGCCGGTGGTTGCGGCATCTCGCGCGCCTCGCGGACGATGGCTTCGACGCCCGCGACCTGGTAACGGGCATCGGATTCGGATGCCCAGCCGTCGCGCCATTCGATGCGGGCCCGGGTGTCGGCGCGCTTCCCGCCGATGCGCGCGAGGAGGACGTCGAGCGGGCTGCGGTCGGCACCGGCTTTCTGCTGGCGACCGCCACGCGTGTCCTCGGCCGGCGCCGGCACCGCGAACACATGGCAAGCGTTTATGGCGCGGGTCAGCGCGACGTAGAGCACGCGGAAGCGTTCGTCCTGCGCCTCGCGCGCATCGCGGCCACGCGCGGCATCATCGACATGCAACCGGTGGCCACCGCCGGATGCGTCGTGCAGCGCCACCGGCCCTTTGACGACGCGCCCCTCGTGCATCGACATCAACGGCAGGAACACCACCGGGAACTCCAGCCCCTTGCTGGCGTGCAGGGTCATCAGGCGCACGCGCGGCGACTGCGATTCGATGCGCAGTTGCCGTGCCTCGCGGTCCTCCTCGCTGTCGCCGCCACTGCCGTCGCGCTGCGCGGCGAACCACGCCAGCAGTTCGCCCTCGCCCATGCCGGCTTCGGCCTGCGCCTGCAGCAGTTCGCCGAGATGGCGCAGGTCGGTCAGCACGCGTTCGCCATCGTCCTCGGCCAGCAGCGCCGGGCCGCGCTCGGCGATCAACGCATCGACCAGCGCGGGCACGCCGCCTCGCCGCCAACGCCGGCGCCAGTCGTGGAAACGCAAGCTGGCGTCCTGCGCGGCGGCGGGATCCGCATCGAGCGCCCCCACCTGCGCCAGCGTCATGCCGCCGAGCCTCGTGAGCAGGGCCGCGCGCGTCTTGGCCATGGATTCGGCATGCAGCACGGCGTGCATCAGCACTTGCAGGTCGCACGCGATGTCACCGGCGAACACGCTGTCGCGGCCGCGGGTGACGCAGGGCACGCCCTTGCGTTCCAGCAGCGTGCGCAGCCGCGCGACCTGTTGGTTGTCCGGCAACAGCACCGCGATGTGTTCGGGCCGCAGCACTTCACCGCCGATGTGGTGCGTGCCCGACGCCAACATCGCGGCGATCTGGCCGGCGCAGGCTTTGAGCGCCTCGTCGACCTGCACGTCCTTGGTGCCCGCGGCATCGTCACGGACGTGGATGACCAGCGGCCGTTCGATGTGGTTTCCATCGACGGCATAGGCCCGCTTGTCCGCGCGCCCCGCCGCCGTGACCGGCAGGTAGGCGATGCCGGAAGATCCATCGTCGCGTGCGTCGAGCGCCGCACCCGCCGCATCGAAGAAGGCATTGACCGCTTCGACATAGGGCGTGCTCGAGCGCTGGTTGACCGAGAGCGTGAGATGGTCGCCGGCATCGCCAGCGGCATGCGTGTAGGTGTGGATGTCGCCGCCGCGGAAACGGTAGATGGCCTGCTTCGGGTCGCCGATCATCAGCAGCCGGCCGCGTGGCTGGCCTGTGCTGTCGCGATAGATCGCATCCAGCGTGCCGTACTGCAGGTCGTCGGTGTCCTGGAACTCGTCGATCAGCGCCACCGGCCACGCGGCGTACAACGCGTCGGCGAGCGGACGCCCGCCACCGGCATCGGCTTCCGCCACCAAGGCATCGTGGACGATGGCGAGCAGGTCGTCGAAACCGATGCTGTCATGGCGCTGCATCCAGGCCTGCTTGCGTTCCAGGCCCCAGCTGCGCAGGCGGGCGAGCAGGCCGAGGTGGAGGTGCTGCTGCCGGGCAGCGAGTGCAGCGGCGAGCCGGGCCGAGGCGTCCAGCGCGCGTTGCAGGGCTTCGTCGCCTTCCCTGCCTTTCAGGATGCCCTTCGGGCCCTCCGGCATGCGCAGCGTTTCACGCTGCTTGGGAGTGATGCCGTGGGCGCGGTCGGCCTCCAGCGCATCGGCCACGTCGAGCCAGGTGCGCGGCAGCAGGCTGCCCTTGCGGAACAGGTCGGCGCGCGTGCCTTCGCGCAGGATCGCGGCGACGTCTTCAGGCAACGCCGGCGCCTCGCCTGGCTCGATGCGCAGGCCCGGCTTCAACCACGCCGACAACGCGCGCGCGTCCGGCCACTTGCCGTCAAGCAGGTCGAGTTCGTCCGACGGCCAGTCGATGTCGCGCGTGGCGGCATCGCCCTGTTGCAGCGTGCGCTGCAGGTCGGTGGCGAGTTCGCGCGCCAGCGTGTCGCCATCCACCAGTTGGGCAGGTTCGAATCGGCCGCCGGCGGCGAACGGGTGTTCGCGCAGGATGCGCGCGCACAGGCCATGCAGGGTACCGATCGGCGCGAGGTCGAGTTCGGCCAGCGCGATGCGCAGGCGGCGCAGGTCTTCCGGGCGGTTCCCGTCTTCGATCCAGCGCTTGTCGAGCCATGCGTCGACCGCATCCGGATCGGCCGGCGCCTCGCCCTGCGCGGCGCGTTCGGCACGCTGGATGCGCCGACGCAGGCGCTCGCGGAGTTCCGCCGCCGCCGCATTGGTGAAGGTGGCGACGACGATCCTGCGCGGCGACACGCCCTCGCCTTCCAGCAGCAGGCGCAGGTAGAGCGCGGCGATGGTCCAGGTCTTGCCGGTACCGGCACTCGCTTCGATCAGGCTGCGGCCCGGCGGCGCCAGCGGCAACGCCTCCCACGTGTCGAACGCGCGGCTCATGCGCCACCGCCTTCGACGGGTGCGGTCGACGCGAAATTCATGCACGCATCCACCTGCCGTGCAAAATCGGCCAGGGCCTGCAAAGCCGGCGATCCCGCATCGAAACGCTCGCCCTGCGCCAGCAAGGCGACCGCACCCGGCGCACGGTCGCGTTCGCCGGGAATCCGGTTGTTGCCGAGCCACTTGCCCTGCACTTCGTTGGCCAACGGGTCGTCGTGGGCGGTGGCCGGCACGGCGGCCGCGGCCTGCGCGCTCGACGGGAACCAGCGCAGCGGATGGCGTGGCGCCTCCAGCAGCCAGCCGGCGAGTCGTGCGAGCTGCGTGCGCGCGTCATCCACCGTCACTTCGCCCATCTGCAACGCGCCGTCCCAATGGTTGATCGCGGCGGCCCAGTCGTCGGAAGCGTCGCGGCAGAGCATGGCGATGCGCACCGGCACCGTTTCCGGCGTCGACAGGCGCAAGGCAAGCCATTGGATGAAGATCGGCAGGCGCTGCCCGAAACCGATCTCGCCCGCGGTCTTCAGACCCTTGTTGCCCACCGGGATGCCGACCAGCTGCACGCCACCGTCGGCACGCGGGAACACATCGCGCACCGTGCCCTGAAGCGGCACGGGGTGACCCTGGATATCGAGGATGATGTCGATGGGGGCGTCGCGCGGCGTGTCCGGCACGATGCCTTCCCGCACGGCCGCCGCCCGGATGTCGCGCAGGACGCCGGCCTCGTGCTGCCAGGCGGCTTCGCCGGCGCTCCCGCTCGGCAACCAGCCGGACAGACGCAGCCAGTCGGGTGGCGCGTCGTCGCGCGCGTTCTCGCGGAACAGGCGCCGCGCCACGCTTTCATGCGCCGGCAATCGAGGCTCCAGCGGCTCATCGCCCGAAAGCCGCGCATCGGCCAAGGCGTCCAGATCGGCACGTGCCTGCCGTTCCAGCAGGTAACGCGCCGGATCGCGGAAGTAGATGACGAGGTCGCGCAACAGGATGCGTTCGGGCAGCGTTGCGGCTTCGTCCACGGGGATGGGCGATGCGGCTTCGGCTTCGTTCCCCACGCGCGTCCTGCGCAACGGCACCTGGCGGGCGTCGTAGGTGTAGAGCCGCGCATCGCTGCCATCGAAGTAACGCGCATCGAACGGCTGCAGCGGATGCGCGATGCGCCACGGGCGGCCCTCCGCGTGCGTCGAGGCTTCGCCTTCCCCGGCGTCCGGGCTTTGGCTGCGCGTGTCCGCGATCTCGTCGGCACGCTCAAGCATCGCCATCAGCTCCGCCAGGGGCGCGGCGGGGTTGCGGGGTTGGCCATCGCCCACGCCTTCGCCGATCCAGCTGAGATGCAGGCGGTCACGCGCCGACATCAGGGTCTCTAAGAACAGGTAGCGGTCGTCGCTGCGCTGCTCGCGGTCGCCGATGCGGCGCAGGCGCGCCATCAGGTCCAGGCCGCCGTCGTTGGGCGTGCGCGGGAATTCGCCATCGTCCAGGCCCAGCACGGCGATGAACCGGAACGGGATGGCGCGCTGCGGGACCATGCCGCAGAACGTGGCACCGCCGAGCAGGAAAGGCTGGCGTTCCGGCACGCCCTCGAGCGCGGCCAGCATGCGTTCCTGCACGACGGACCAATGCAGCAGCGGATCGACACCGGCCGCGGCGGTTTCCTCCTGCAGGCCGCGCAACAGTTGCAGCAGCGTGTCCCAGGCCTCGCGCGCGGCGCGGTCCTGGGTGTCCGGGCGCAGCGCCTGTTCGCACAGCGCCACCAGCGTGCCGGCCCAGCGACTGGCCGGCATCGCCTGCGTGGACAGCGATTGCACGCGCTGCACCACCGCGAGCAGGCCATCGAGCGCGGCCATCGCATCCGCGCCTTCGCCTTCCACGCCGGGCAACGGCAGCAGTTCGCTGCCGTCCGGCAGATGCAGCGCTTGCGCCGCGTCATCCGTTTCATCGACAAACAGGTGGCCGGCGATCATCCGGTCCATCGCCCAGGCGAAACCGTGCTCGGGCAGCCCCGGCACGCCGAACCCGGCGCGATGCGCGGGATCCAGCGACCACGCGACACGGCTCTCGGCCAGCAGGTTTTCCACCGCCGCCAATCCGCCCGCCTGCAACCCGAAGCGACGCACCACGTCGGGCAGCGACAGCAGGTCCAGCATTTCCGGCGCGGTGATGCGCGAGGCCGGCAACCGCAGCAGGCGCGCCATCGCCGCGAACTGCGGGTGGCTGCTGGACGCGGGCACGTCGGCCATGTGGAAGGGAATCGACTCGCGGATGCTGCCGGGTTCGCCGAACACGGCGGGGATCAGCGGCAGGTAGCGGCGGATGTCGGGCGCCATGACCAGCATCTCGCCGGGCGCGATGCCGGCGGCGCGGGCGTCGAGCATGGCGTCGCGCAGCACCTCCAGTTCGCGCTTGGGCGTGTGGCAGGCATGCATGCGCAGCGAGGCGTCGCGCAGTTCGGTGTCGATGCCGCCACCCGGGACCAGCAGGTCTTCGTCGAGCCTGCGGATGCTTTCCTGCACGCGCTGAAGGCGGTTGGCAGGCGCGTCGTCCCGCGCGTCTTGCCAGTGGCGGCTGTCCTCGCGCACGTCCGCCTCGGCGACAGAAGAGAAGAAATGCTGCCCCATGCGGCCCCAGCGCGAGAGCAGTTCGTGACGCTGCGGCCGCCACCATTCGCCCTCGCCCGCGGCTTCCATCAACCGGTCTTCTTCGCTGCGCCACGCCGCGGCGTCCGCGCCATCCAGCACGCCCCAGTAGTCGCGGCAGGGATCCGGCAGGTAGAGCGCGACCAGTGCCTGTTCGGCATAGGCGCGCAGGGCTTCGAGTTCCATCGGCGCCAGGTGGCTCACGCCGAACACATGCAACGGCGCGCGCTCGCGGCCATCGGCGCGCAGGTCGCCGACCAGCGCCTTCATCACCTCCGCGCGGTGCGGTCCGAGCGCGTCCACCGCATGTCGCCACAGCGGCGCGAGCAGGCGGGCTTCGGTGTCGATCAGCGTGGCATCGCTGGCGTTCGCCGTGGCGAAGCGGCGCTTGCCGTGCGCCCAGGCCTCCAGCCAGTCGGCGCGGTAAATGAGGTATTGCGAATACAGCTTCGCCAGCCGGTCGGCCAACTGGTAACGGCGGCGTGCGCGTTCGGCGTCATCGCCACCGGGCGGATGCAGGAAGCGCCCGATGCGCGGGTCGCCCAGCCCCGGCACCGAAGCCGCATCGCCCAGCCATTCGTGCAGGTTCCAGCGCAGTTGCGCGCGCTGGTAGCGCGGCAGTGCCACGGCCTGTTCGCCCAGCCGGGCCTGCGCGAGGCGGTCGACCCAGGTGCTCGGCAGCACCACCTCCAGGTTGGCGACGATGCCGCCCTCGCCCATGCGCCGGGCCAGTGCGCCGGTCAGCCATTGCTTGATGCCCGGATGCGCGGCGATCACCGTCTGCGGCTGCAGCGGGTTCTCCGGCCAGGTGGCGGCCAGCAGGTCGCGGAACGGCGCCAGCAGCGCCTCCAGCCGCGAGGCGCGGTAGATGACCAGCCCGGTCGTCCCGCGTGCGGCTTCGATCTGCGGCAGCGGGTGGCGAGGCGAGGCGGCTCCGATCATGCGTGCATGATGCCGCAGCCGCATCGCAAAACCCGAGACTCAGCGGCCTTCGCGCAGGGCCTTCAGGAGTTTCGTGCCGGCGCGGCCATCGGCGGTCATGCCGAGGCGCGCCTGTTCGCGCTTGATCGCCTCGCGGCTCGCGGTGCCGAGCACGCCGTCCGGGTTGCCGATGGCGTGACCGCGCGCGAGCAGCAGCTTCTGCAGTTCCACGCGCTCGTCGCGGCCCAGGCCGGGGTCGTCGGTCGGCCACGGCGTGCGCAGGCCGCTGCCGCCACGCAGCCGGTCGGCCAGCAGCGAGATCGCCAGCGCATAGCTCTCGGCGGCGTTGTAGCTGTAGATCGCGTCGTAGTTCTTGAAGACCAGGAAGGCCGGGCCGTTCACGCCGGTCGGCACCAGCACGGCGGCGCGGGTATCCGCGGGCAGGTCGATGCCGCCGCCGTCCACGCGGGCCACGCCCATCGCCTGCCAGTCCGACAGGGCGCGGCGGTTGGTGCGCCCGGCCAATGCGGTGTTGAAGCCGGAAGGCAGCGTGACTTCGTAGCCCCAGGGTTGGCCGCTGCGCCAGCCCGACTTCACCAGGTAGTTGGCGGTGGAACCGAGCGCGTCGGGAATGCTGCCGACCAGGTCGCGGCGGCCGTCGCCATCGAAATCCACCGCGATGCGGTTGTAGGTGGACGGCATGAACTGGGTGTGCCCGAACGCGCCGGCCCACGAACCCTTCATGTCCTCCACCCGCACGTCGCCGCGCTGGACGATCTTGAGCGCCTCGAAGAACTCGCTGCGGAAGAACGCCTGCCGCCGCCCGAAGCACGACAGCGTGCCCAGCGACTGCAGCAGCGGGCGCTTGCCGAAGTTCTGCCCGTAGTCGCTTTCCACGCCCCAGACCGCGACCACCGTGGCCGGGTCCACGCCGGTGCGCGCCTGCACCTGCGACAGCAGCGCGGCATGGGTGGCCAGGCGCTCGCGGCCGTGGGCCACGCGGCGGCTGTCGACCAGCATGGCCAGGTAGTCCCAGAGCGCGGTGGAGAACTCCGGCTGGCGGTCGAGCAGCGGCAGCACGCCCATGTCGGGCACCACGCCCGCGGCGTACTGCCTGAAGGCGGCGTCGCTGACCCCGGCGGCGATGGCCGGCGCACGCAGGCCGGCCATGCAGCCCTGGAACTGCGCGAGCTCGCTGGCGGTCGGCGCCACGGCGGCGGGCCCGCTGGGCGCGGGTGCGGGCGGAGGTGGCGGCTCCGGGGCCTGCGGCGCGGGCGGCGGCGGGGCTTTCGGCGGCGTGCCGGCACAGGCGGCCAGCAGGGACGCGGCAAGCGCGGTGACGACGAATCGGGAGCTGCGGATCACGGGCGGCCTCGCGTCAGGGGATGCCCGCATGATGCCATCGGCGACTGAACGGACTTTTGCAGGACGGGTGTGGCGCGATGTCGCTTCGTCACTCGCCGTGGAATCGCGCGATGTGGCCCCTGCATTCCCGATGGGATGGGTGGACGATGCGGCTTCGTCATCCCACACGCTCATGACGAACTGCGCCTTTTCCGCTGCACGCGGAACCGGCTTGATGCGCTTCCCGCTTCCCGACGGGATGCGCGGCGTGGTGCTGCTTTGGACCTTGCCGCGAAACGAGGGGCGTACGCCTCTTCAATTCCCGCTGGCGTCCATCGCTTCCAGCCCCTCTCCCTGCGGTAAAGGGTGCGATGCGGCTTCTCGTTTCGCCGTGCAATCCGAAGCCCCTTCCCCCTTCCCACGAAAAAGGCCGCCCAAGGGCGGCCTTCTCCCGTCACGTGGCGATGCGGCGGATCAGCGACGCCCGCCCAACATGCCCATGCCGGCCTTGAGCACGTCACCCATGTCCAGGTCGCCGTCGCCGTCCTGGTCCAGCACCGCGCCCAGCAGGCCGCCACCGAGGCCGCCCTGCTGCTGCACGGCCTGGCGCTCCTGGCCGAGGATGCTGCCCAGCATGCCGGCCGAGGGCGTGGCCGCCTGCGCCTGCCCGCCACCGAACATGCGCTTGGCGAGATACGCCATGACGATCGGGGCCAGGATCTTGAGCAGCATCTGCGCCTTGTCGCTGCCGAGGCCGGTGGCCTGGCCCAGGCCGCTCACCGCCTGCTGCTGGCGTCCGCCGAAGATGTGGCCGATCTGGCCCAGGCCGTCGGTCTGGCGCGACTGCGTGCCGCCCAGCACCGCACCGAGGATGTCACCGAGGCCCATGCCCGCGGCACCGGAATGGTCGCGCCCCAGCGCACCGAACAGGGCTTCCGCGCCCTGCGGCTGGCTGGCGTTGCGGCCCAGCGCGCCGAGCAGCAGCGGCAGCGCCGCCGCGACCGCACCCGCCGTCTGGGTCTGGCCGGTGCCGAGCTGCTGGCTGATCTGCTGCAGGGCGGGGCCGGAAAGCTGGGAGAAGATGTCGTCGGTCAGGCTGCTCATGGTGGTTCCTTGGGGTTGAGGCCGCCACGGTAGGGCGGCCATTGTTAGCTTCGCGCCAAGACTAGCGCGCCCGCGGCCGGCCCGTGCAAGGCGGCTGCGGAACACCGCGTTCTCCCGCACACTGGCCGCCCGTCCTGCCCGGAGCCCGCCATGTCCGACGCCGCCCTCACCTTCTATACCCACCCGATGTCGCGCGGACGCGTGGCGCGCTGGATGCTGGAGGAAACCGGCCTGCCCTACGAGACCGTGCTGCTGGAATACGGCACCACCATGAAGGCGCCGGACCACCTGGCCATCAACCCGATGGGCAAGGTACCGGCCATCCGGCACGGCGACACCGTGGTGACCGAGAACACGGCCATCGCGCTGTACCTGGCCGACCTGCTGCCGGAGAAGCAACTGGCACCGCCGGTCGGCAGCCCGGCCCGCGGCAGCTACTACCGCTGGATCAGCCTGCTCAATCCGCTGGAGCAGCTGATGATGGCGAAGCACGCCGGCCAGCTCGGCAACCCGATGTCCGCCGGCTACGGCACCGAGGCTGACCTGCTCGGCACGCTCGAAGGCGCCATCGGCGATCGCGACCACCTGGTGGGCGACGACTTCACCGCCGCCGACCTGCTGGTCGCCGCGTACCTGGGCTGGTACCTGCAGTTCAAGATGCTGGAACCGCGCGACGCCTTCGTGCGCTTCGCCGGGCTGCATCGCGGGCGGACGGCCGCCAAGCGCGCCAACGAGATCGACGATGCGCTCATCGCGCAGCAGAAGGCCGCCACGGGCGAAAGCTGAGGCCGCAACGGCCGCCGCATCCGCCATCGAACACCATGGGCAACCTGGGTTGCCCGCTACGTCCACGCGCCGCCAACGCCGGCGCCCGCTGACCCGTTCATCACTTCGGCACGCGCCTGTCACGCCCTGACGCCCATGCTGGACGCCCCCCCTGTACGGAAGTCAGCGATGGCCACCAAGAAAGCCGCACGTCCGGGCGCCTCTGCCCCCTCCCGCAAACGCCCGGCACAGGCGACCGGCGGTGAAACGCACCAGACCGCCACCGGCAAGCGCGACGTCATGACGACGGCGCAGGGCATCCCGGTCAGCGACAACCAGAATTCCCTGCGCGCCTGCCCGCGCGGCCCGACGCTTCTGGAAGACTTCGTCCTCCGCGAGAAGATCACCCACTTCGACCACGAGCGCATTCCCGATCGCATCGTGCACGCACGCGGCTCGGCGGCACACGGCTATTTCGAGCTCACCCACCCGCTCACCGGCATCACCACGGCGCGGCTGTTCACCGAAAAGGGCCTGCGCGTGCCGGTCTTCACGCGCTTCTCCACCGTCGCCGGCGGCGCCGGCAGCGTGGACACCCCGCGCGACGTGCGCGGCTTCGCGGTCAAGTTCTACACGCCGGAAGGCAACTATGACCTGGTCGGCAACAACCTGCCGGTGTTCGCCATCCAGGACGCGATGAAGTTCCCGGATTTCATCCACGCGGTGAAGATGGAACCGGATCGCGGCTTCCCGCAGGCCGCCAGCGCGCATGACACCTTCTGGGACTTCGTTTCCCTGTCGCCGGAAACGCTGCACATGGTGATGTGGGCGATGAGCGACCGTGGCATCCCGCGCTCCTTGCGGATGATCGAAGGCTTCGGCATCCACAGTTTCCGCTTCATCAACGAGGCGGGCGATTCCACCTTCGTGCGCTTCCACTGGCGCCCGCGCCTGGGCCTGCAATCGCTGGTGTGGGATGAATCGGCCAAGCTGCAGGGTGCCGACAACGACTTCCACCGCCGCGACCTCTTCGACGCGATCAATGCCGGCCAATACCCGGAATGGGATCTCGCCGTGCAGTTGTTCACCGAAGACGAAGCCGACGCGTTCCCCTTCGACCATCTCGACGCCACCAAGCTGATTCCCGAGGAACTGGTGCCGCTGCGCGTGGTCGGCCGCATGGTGCTGGACCGCAACCCGGACAACCACTTCGCCGAGAACGACCAGGTCGCCTTCTGCCCCGCCAACCTCGTGCCGGGCATCGACTTCTCCAACGATCCGCTGCTGCAGGGCCGCCTGTTCTCCTATCTGGACACGCAGCTGTCGCGGCTGGGCGGACCCAACTTCACCCAGATCCCGGTGAACGCGCCCAAGTGCCCGTTCGCGAACCACCAGCGCGACGCGCACATGCAGATGCAGGTGCCGAAGGGCCGCGTGGCGTACGAACCGGCATCGCTCGACAAGGACGGCTCCACGCCCAACGGCCGCGAGACGCCGGCGGGTTTCCGCAGTTTCGCCGAACGCGCGCCGGACGATGGCCGCAAGGGCCGGCTGCGTGCCGAGTCCTTCGCCGACCACTACAGCCAGCCGCGCCTGTTCTGGAACAGCCAGAGCGACATTGAGCGTGCCCACATCGCCTCCGCGCTGGTGTTCGAACTGGCGAAGGTGGAAGACGATCCGGTGCGCGAACGCACCGTGGGCCAGCTGCGCAACATCGACCAAGGGTTGGCGCAGCGCGTCGCCGACGGGCTTGGGATGAAGGCGCTGCCGGCGGCCGAACCCGCCGCCGTGCCGGCCATCGACATGCCGCCGTCGCCGGCGCTGGCGCTGATCGGCAAGATGAAGGACACGCTGGAAGGCCGCTGCATCGGCATCCTGGTGGCCGAAGGCAGCGACGGCAAGCAGGTGGACGCGATCCGCAGCGCCGCCGAGAAGGCCGGCGCGACCGTCAAGATCGTCGCGCCGAAGCTGCACGTGGCGATGAAGGGCGGCAAGCCGCGGAAGGTGGACGGACAGCTGGCCGGCACGCCCTCGCTGGTATTCGATGCGGTGGCGAGCGTGCTGGATCCGGCCGAAGCGGAGAAGCTGGCGAAAGACGGCGCGGCGATCGACTGGTTCCGCGATGCCTTCGGCCACCTCAAGGCCATCGCGGCCTGCGGCGGCACCCGCCAGCACATCCTGAAGGCCGCGGGCATCAAGCCGGACGCGGGCGTGGTGGAGCCCGGGGACGTGAAGGGCTTCATCAAGCTGGCCAAGACCCGGCAGTGGGCGCGCGAGCCCAGGCTCCGCACGCTGGCCTGACCACCCCATCGGTTTTCACCGCCACAGACGCCCCGCTCCGGCGGGGCGTTTGCATATGGCTCAGCCCAGCGACTTCAACCGGTACAGCGCTTCCAGCGCCTGCCGGGGCGTCAGCTCGTCCGGCTCGATGCCGGCCAGCGCCTCCATCGCCGCGGACGGCGGCGCGAACAACCCGATCTGCTGCGGCATGTCGAGCGCCTGCGCGGTCAGCGGCGCGGGTTTGCCGCCGTCCTGCCGCTCCAGTTCGGCCAGCCGCGCGCGCGCGGCGCGCACCACGGTCTTCGGCAGACCGGCCAGCGAGGCCACCTGCAAACCGAAGCTGCGATTCGCCGGGCCGTCCTTCACCGCGTGCATGAAGACCAGCGCGTCCTCGTGCTCCACCGCATCCAGATGCACGTTGCGGATGCCGCTGCCCGGCGCGGCCAGCGCGGTCAGCTCGAAATAGTGCGTGGCGAACAGCGTGTAGCTGCGGTTGGTTTCGGCCAGGTGGCGCGCGCAGGCCTCGGCCAGCGCCAGGCCGTCGTAGGTCGAGGTGCCGCGCCCGATCTCGTCCATCAGCACCAGTGATTGCGATGTCGCGTGGTGGAGGATGTAGCTGGTTTCCGACATCTCCACCATGAAGGTGGACTGGCCCTTGGCGAGGTCGTCCCCGGCGCCGATCCGGGTCAGGATGCGGTCGATCGGTCCGATCTCCGCGCGCGCCGCCGGCACGAAGCTGCCGATGTGCGCCAGCAGCACGATCAGCGCGTTCTGCCGCATGTAGGTGGACTTGCCGCCCATGTTGGGGCCGGTGATCACCAGCATCCGGGTGGCGTCGTCGAGCTGCAGGTCGTTGGGGGTGAACGGCGCGTCGCGCACGGCCTCGACCACCGGGTGGCGGCCGCCTTCGATGTGCAGCACCGCCTCGTCCACCAGCCGCGGGCGCGACCAGTCCAGCGCCTCGGCGCGTTCGGCGAAACCGCAGAGCACGTCGAGCTCGGCCAGCGCGCCGGCACAGCGGCGCAGCGGCTCCAGATCGGCGTTGAGCGCGTCCAGCACGCCTTCATACAGCCCCTTCTCGCGCGACAGGGCGCGCTCGCGGGCGGACAGCACCTTGTCCTCGAAACCCTTCAGCTCCTCGGTGATGTAGCGCTCGGCGTTGGCCAGTGTCTGCCGCCGCGTGTAATGCACCGGCACCTTGTCCGCATGCACCTTGCCCATCTCGATGTAATAGCCGTGCACGCGGTTGTAGCCGACCTTGAGGGTGGCGATGCCGGTCGCGGCGCGTTCGCGGGCCTCCATGTCGATCAGGAACTGGTCGGCGTTCGTCGAGAGCTGGCGCAGTTCGTCGAGCTCCGCGTCGAAGCCTTCGGCGATGACCCCGCCGTCGCGGGCCAGCAGCGGCGGCTGCGCGACGATCGCGCGTTGCAGGTAGGCGGCGATGTCGGCGTGTTCGCCCAGCGCATCGCCCAGCCATTGCAGGCGCGGCGAATCCAGCGGCGCCAGCAGCGTGCGCAGCGACGGCAGTTTGGCCAGCGCATCACGCAGGGTCGAAAGATCGCGAGGGCGGGCGCTGCGCAACGCGACGCGGGTCAGGATGCGCTCCACGTCGCCGAAGCCGCGGAAGGCCTCGCGCAGGTCCTCGTCGGCGCGCGCATCCACCATCGACTGCACCGCATGCAGGCGCGGTTCCACCACCTCACGCGCGCGCAGCGGCCGGTGCAGCCAGCGTCGCAGCAGCCGCCCGCCCATCGGCGTGATGGTGGAATCGAGCACGCCCAGCAGGGTGTGGCGGGTGTCGCCATCGACGCGGCTGTCGAGTTCCAGGTGCCGGCGCGTGGCCGCGTTCATGGCGATGGCGGCGTCGTTGCTTTCCAGCGTGATCGCGGTGAGGTGCGGCAGGCGCTGCTTCTGGGTTTCCTCGACATAACCGAGCAAGGCGCCGGCCGCGGCGATCGCCAGCGGCATCTGCTCGATGCCGAAGCCCGACAGGTCGTGCACGTTGAAGAACGCCAGCAGCTTGCGGCGCGACGCGTCGGCATCGAACAGCCACGGCGCGCGCATCCGCATGCCATGGCGGCCGGTGAGCAGCGGCCAGTCACCGTCGTCGGGCGCCAGCAGTTCGGCCGGTTCCAGCCGCGCGAGTTCGGCTTCCAGCTGGTCGTCGTTCTCCAGCTGCGCCACCTGGAAGCGCCCGCCGGCCAGATCCGCCCAGGCCAGGCCATAACCCGACTTTCCACGCGCCACCGCCATCAACAAGGTGTCGCGGCGGTCGGGCAGCAACGCCTCGTCGGTGACCGTGCCGGGCGTGACGATGCGCACCACCTTGCGTTCAACCAGGCCTTTCGATGCGGCCGGGTCGCCGATCTGCTCGCAGATCGCCACCGACTCGCCCAGCGCCACCAGCCGCGCCAGGTAGCCTTCGTGCGCGTGGTGCGGCACGCCGGCCATCGGGATCGGCTGGCCTGCGGAACTGCCGCGCTGGGTCAGGGTGAGGTCGAGCAGGCGCGCGGCCTTGCGCGCATCGTCATAGAACAGCTCGTAGAAATCGCCCATGCGGAAGAACAGCAGCACGTCCGGATGCTCGGCCTTGGCGGCGAAGAACTGGCGCATCAGGGGCGTGTGCTGGTCGAGGTCGGACATCCGGGCGAGAATGCGGGGAACGAACGACGTAGTGTGCCCGATGCCCATTCCCGCCGACACCGAACTGGATGCACTGGCCCGCGACACCGGCGAACGCCTGCGCGCCGGGCGCGACATGCTGGTCACCGCCGAAAGCTGCACCGGCGGCTGGATCGCCAAGACGGTGACCGGCGTGGCCGGTGCGTCCGACTGGTTCGACTGCGGCATGGTCGCCTACAGCTACGAGGCCAAGCAGGCGCTGCTCGGCGTGCGCCCGCAGACGCTCGAACAGCACGGCGCGGTCAGCCGCGAATGCGTGATCGAGATGGTCTCCGGCGCGTTGTCGCATTCCGGCGGCACGGTCGCGGTGGCGGTCACCGGCATCGCCGGGCCCGGCGGCGGCAGCCCGGACAAGCCGGTCGGGACGGTGTGGATCGGCTGGAAGCGGCGCGGCGGCTATGCCCGCGCCGAGGTGTTCCATTTCGAAGGCGACCGCGATGCGGTGCGCCGGCAGACCGTGGCGATGGCCTTGCGCGGGATCAGTGATTGATGTCGATGCGGGCGTGATCCGGATGAAGCCGCCTCAGCCGACATCGCCCTCCAGATAGAACCAGCGGCCGCCTTCCCGCACGAAGCGGCTGCGCTCCCGCAGTTCGCCGTAGCGCCCGCGCTCGATGAACTTGGCCACGAAGTCCACTTCCGCGTGGTCGTCGTCGATGCGGCGATGGGCCAGCACCTTCAGCCGCAGCCATTTGACCGGGCCCTCGAAGGCCAGTGAATCCGGGCGCGTCGATGGATGCCAGCTGGCAAGGAGGTAGTCCGCGTCCTCGCGCACATGGGCGCTGTAGCGCGAACGCATGAGGGCTTCGGCATCCGCGGCGGGCGCACCGGCGTGGAGCGGACCGCAACAGGTGTCGTAGGCGCGGTCGGTGCCGCAGGGGCAGGTGTCTGGGGTCATGCCGCCAAGGTTAGGGGCTTGCGGCGATCATTTGTTAGTAGTATTACTACCCGCATGGACAAATACGCCGCCCTCTCCGACACCCAGCAGGCCATCCTCGCGTTCATCGCCGAGCGCATCGAGCTCGACGGCATGGCCCCCGCGCAGACGGAAATCGCCCGCGCTTTCGGCTTCAAGGGCGTGCGGGCGGCGCAGCATCATCTGGAAGCGCTCGAAGCGGCCGGCGCCATCGCCCGCATGCCGGGCAAGGCGCGCAGCCTGCGTGTCCTGCTGTCGCCGGAGCGCCCGCAGGCCAGCCTGGCGCTTGAGGCCGTGAACGACGACGCCATCCGCCTGCCGATCCTCGGCCAGGTCGCGGCCGGCCTGCCGATCGGCGCCGACGTCGACCAGTTCAGCGAGTCGTATGTTGTGCTGGACCGGGTGTTCTTCTCGCCCAAGCCAGACTACCTGTTGAAGGTGAAGGGCGATTCGATGATCGACGAAGGCATCTTCGACGGCGACCTGATCGGCGTGCACCGCACCAGCGATGCCCGCAACGGCCAGATCGTGGTCGCTCGCATCGACGAGGAAGTCACGGTCAAGCTGCTGAAGAAGGGCGCCGACCGCATCCGCCTGCTGCCGCGCAACCCCGACTACGCCCCCATCGACGTGCTGCCCGGCCAGGACTTCGCCATCGAAGGCCTGTACTGCGGGCTGGTGAGGCCCAAGCGGTGAACGCGGCCATGCAGCCCTATCGCAACCTGGACGGACATTCGGGCGTGGAGGCCTTTGCCGTGGCCGACGACGAGATCGTCGTGCGCTTCCGCACCGGCGAACAGCGCACCTATGGCTACAACCGTGCCAGCGTAGGCGAAGCACGCCTGCAGCGCATGAAGGAGCTCGCGATGCGGGGCGTCGGCCTGAACCGCTACATCCATTCCGACATCGGCGAGCGCTACGCATGGAAACGCTGAGCGTCCGATTCCTACCGCCGGCCCGGGCCTTGCCGCCTTGGGCGCTGGCACCCGGCGAAATATTTTCGAAGACAGCCGGATGCGTCGCAGTCCGTGCGATCACCCCGCCCTAGCCTGTGCGCATGTCGAAACCCGAACGCAATCCCCGATCCAAATCCAGCCCAGAGGAAAACAAAATGGACGAGAACCGCAAACGCGCGCTGACCGCAGCGCTCAGCCAGATCGAGAAGCAATTCGGCAAGGGATCGGTGATGCGCATGGGTGACCGTGCGGTCGAGATCACCGAGACCATCGGCACCGGCTCGCTGATGCTCGATCTCGCGCTCGGCATCGGCGGCCTGCCCAAGGGCCGCGTGGTCGAGATCTACGGCCCGGAATCCTCCGGCAAGACCACCCTGACCCTGCAGGCCATTGCCGAATGCCAGAAGGCCGGCGGCACCGCCGCCTTCATCGACGCCGAGCACGCGCTGGATCCGGTCTATGCCGCCAAGCTCGGCGTGAACGTCGACGACCTGCTGCTCTCCCAGCCCGATACCGGGGAGCAGGCGCTTGAGATCGCCGACATGCTGGTGCGCTCCGGCGCCGTCGACATGGTCGTGGTCGACTCGGTGGCCGCCCTGACCCCCAAGGCCGAAATCGAGGGCGAGATGGGCGACCAGCTCCCCGGCCTGCAGGCCCGCCTGATGAGCCAGGCACTGCGCAAGCTGACCGGCAACATCAAGCGCAGCAACTGCATGGTGATCTTCATCAACCAGCTGCGCCAGAAGATCGGGATCATGATGCCCGGCCAGAGCAACGAGGTGACCACCGGCGGCAACGCGCTCAAGTTCTACGCCTCCGTGCGCCTGGACATCCGCCGCATCGGCTCGATCAAGAAGGGCGACGAGATCATCGGCAACCAGACCCGCATCAAGGTGGTCAAGAACAAGCTGGCCCCGCCGTTCAAGCAGGTCATCACCGAGATCCTCTATGGCGAAGGCATCTCGCGCGAGGGCGAACTGATCGAGATGGGCGTCAACGCCAAGCTGGTCGAGAAGGCCGGTGCCTGGTACGGCTACGACGGCGAGCGCATCGGCCAGGGCAAGGAAAACGCCCGCCAGTACCTGAAGGACAACCCCACCGCGGCCGCCAAGCTGGAAGCCCAGCTGCGCGAGAAGTTCATCCCCGAAGAAGCCCCGCGCGACGAGGCCGACGGCGAAGACGACGAGGCATGAGTCAACCGCCCGGCGACGATGCAGGCACTGGGCGTCCGCGTCGTCGTCGGGCAACCCCCGAACTCACCCCGGGCCAGCGTGCGCTGGCCCTGCTCGTACGCCGGGAACACTCGCGCAAGGAACTGACCCGCAAACTCCAGACCCGCGGCGTCACCCGGGAGGACGCACAAGCCGCCGTCGAGCGCATGGCGGACGCCGGCTGGCAGAGCAACGAGCGTTTCGCCGAGAACCTTGTCCGCAGCCGCATCGCACAGGGACACGGGCCGCTGCGTATCCGGGCCGAACTGGCCACCCATGGGCTGGACGGCGAAGCGATCCGCAGCGCGATGGAAGGCGAAGGCCATGACTGGGCGCGACTGGCGCACGAACTGGCACAACGCCGATTCGGGCCCGCATTGGGCGAAGACCGGGCCCTGCAACGCAAGGCCGGCGAACTCCTGATCCGGCGCGGCTTCACCGTCGAGCAGATGCGTCGCGCCATCAATGGCGATCCCTTCGAAGACGATTTCGGCTGACTGCCCCCTCGGCCCCCCTTTCACATCGACCGCGCAGCCGCCCATAGATCGGCCCGATCCATCGAAACCATCGGCAAAACCAAGGGCACGGCCCTCCCCGCCCTGTTAATCTTGGCGTTCCGCAAGCCGGTCGACCTCCGCGCCCATCCCATGGCGTGGGCCGATCCGTGCCCGCCCCGTCATCGCCCATACCAGACACGCATGAAGACCACCGCCGACATCCGCCGCGACTTCCTCGACTTCTTCGCCGAACGCGGCCACACCATCGTTCCCTCCGCCTCGCTGGTGCCGGGCAACGACCCGACGCTGCTGTTCACCAACTCGGGCATGGTGCAGTTCAAGGATGTCTTCCTCGGTGCCGAGAAGCGCAGCTACGTGCGCGCGGCCGACGTGCAGCGCTGCCTGCGCGCAGGCGGCAAGCACAACGACCTGGACCAGGTCGGCTACACCGCACGCCACCACACCTTCTTCGAGATGCTCGGCAACTGGTCGTTTGGCGACTACTTCAAGAAAGACGCCATCACCTGGGCCTGGGAACTGCTGACCGAAGTCTGGAAGCTGCCGGCCGACCGCCTGCTCGCCACCGTCTACCACACCGACGACGAGTCCTACGCCATCTGGCGCGACGTGATCGGCCTGCCGGAAGACCGCATCATCCGCATCGGCGACAACAAGGGCGCGCCGTTCGCCTCCGACAATTTCTGGCAGATGGCCGACACCGGCCCCTGCGGCCCGTGCACGGAAATCTTCTACGACCACGGCGAGCAGTACGCCGGCGGCCCTCCCGGTTCGCCGGACGAGGACGGCGACCGCTTCATCGAGATCTGGAACAACGTCTTCATGCAGTTCGACCGGGCCGCCGATGGCACGCTCACCCCGCTGCCCGCGCCCTGCGTCGACACCGGCATGGGCCTGGAGCGCATCGCCGCCGTGCTGCAGCACGCGCATTCCAACTACGAGATCGACCTGTTCCAGACGCTGATCAGGCACGCCGCCGAACTGACCGGCACCACCGACCTCGGCAACAAGTCGCTGCGCGTCATCGCCGACCACATCCGCGCCGCCAGCTTCCTCATCGCCGACGGCGTGCTGCCGTCCAACGAGGGCCGCGGCTACGTGCTGCGCCGGATCATCCGCCGCGCGCTGCGCCACGGCTGGATGCTGGGCGTGCGCCAGCCGTTCTTCCACCGGTTGATCGGCACGCTGGATGGCTTGATGGGCGATGCCTATCCGGTCCTGCGCGAACATCGCGCCACCGTCGAGCGCGCGCTGAAGGCGGAAGAGGAACGCTTCGCCGAAACCCTCGATGCCGGCATGCGCATCTTCGAAGACGTGGCCGCGCGCAGTGGCGACACCATCCCCGGTGCAGACGCCTTCCGCCTCTACGATACCTACGGTTTTCCCCTCGACTTGACGCAGGACATGGCCCGCGAACGGGGCATGTCGGTGGATGTCGCCGGCTTCGATGCCTCGATGCAGCAGCAGAAGGACACTGCGCGCGCCGCTGGCCGCTTCGGAGGTGGTTTGGTGCTGCCGGCGGAACTCGTCGCGCAGCTGGCCCCGACGCAATTCCTCGGCTACGAACAATCGGCGTCCGACGGCCTCAAGGTCATCGCGCTGATGCAGGCCGGCAAGCCGGTCGATGCCGTGCAGGCGGGAGATGACATCGTCGTCATCCTCGACCGCAGCCCGTTCTACGCCGAATCCGGCGGCCAGGTCGGTGACATCGGCCAGCTGTCGAAGGGTGACGCCCGTTTCGATGTCAGCGAGACCCGCAAGCTCGCCGGCCAGTTCCACGCCCACATCGGCACGCTCTCATCGGGTGTCTTGAAGGTGGGCGACGTGCTGGAAGGCCGCATCGACGGCGAACGCCGCGAGGCCGTCGTGCTCAACCACACCGCCACCCACCTGCTGCATGCCGCGCTGCGCCAGCTGCTCGGCACGCACGTCCAGCAGAAGGGTTCGCTGGTCGCGCCGGACCGCCTGCGCTTCGACTTCTCCCATTTCCAGCCGGTCACTGCCGCTGAACTGGCCGAACTGGAACGCCGCGTCAACGCCGAGATCCGCGCCAACCACGAAGGCGAAGTCCGCAACATGGCGATGCAGGAAGCGCTCGACTTCGGCGCGATGGCGCTGTTCGGCGAGAAGTACGGCGAGAACGTGCGCGTGCTGAAGTTCGGCGACGGCTCCATCGAACTCTGCGGCGGCACCCATGTGCGCCGCACCGGCGACATCGGCCTGTTCAAGATCGTGTCCGAAGGCGGCGTGTCCGCTGGCGTGCGCCGCATCGAGGCGCTGACCGGCCAAGCCGCGCTCGACCATGTGGCCGCGGAAGAACATCGCCTCGACGAAGCCGCGCGCCTGCTCGGCGGCACGCCGGCCGAACTCGGCGACAAGCTGCGTGCGCTGCTCGATCGCCAGAAGAAGCTCGACCGCGAACTCGAAGCCGCCAAGGCCAAGGCCGCCAGCGGCGCCACCAGCGACCTCGCCTCGCAGGCACGGGATGTCGCCGGCATCAAGGTGCTCGCGGCACGCATCGAGGGCTTCGACGCCAAGGCACTGCGCGACGCGGTGGACCGGCTCAAGCAGCAGCTGGGCGATGCCGTCATCGTGCTCGCCGGCACCGATGGCAGCGGCAAGGCGGCGCTGGTCTCCGGCGTGAGCGGCGCCGCGCTGGGCAAGGTCAAGGCCGGCGAATTGCTCTCGGACGTCGCGCGGAAGATCAACGGCAAAGGCGGTGGTCGTCCCGACATGGCCCAGGGCGGCGGCGAGGATGGTGCCGCGCTGGTCGCCGCACTCGACGCGGTTCAGGCCTGGGTATCAGCGCGCGTGTAATGATTTTTTTACGCGGGCATGGAATGGAACGTTCCATTGCCGTGTCACATGGCGCACCCCGCATCCATTTATCCTGAACTTCATGGATCGTCCGCGCACGCGGAGCAAAGGAGTGAAGCGATGTTGATTCTGACCCGCCGCGTAGGCGAAACCCTGATGATCGGCGACTCGGTCACGGTCACGGTGCTGGGCGTCAAGGGCAACCAGGTGCGGGTGGGCATCACCGCCCCGAAGGACGTCGCGGTCCATCGCGAGGAGATCTACAAGCGCATCCAGGATGTCGATTCGGCGACCGCCGAAGAATCCGAATTGCCCGCGCAGGCCTGAGCCGCTATCCTACTCACCGGCGGCGAAAGCCGCCTTCGACGTTCCGGAGAGTTGCCCGAGAGGCCGAAGGGGCTCCCCTGCTAAGGGAGTATGGGGTCAAAAGCTCCATCGAGGGTTCGAATCCCTCACTCTCCGCCAGACGTCGTATTCATGGTGTTGACGCGATCCGCGGCTTTCACCATAATCCCGCTTCTGCCACGCGCCCGT
>JAANMY010000959.1_pt1 | contig 36119 bp, 25 predicted proteins | sample 7279691 | NCBI WGS metagenome assembly JAANMY01 (sample SAMN14094543, study PRJNA606508) | bioreactor metagenome | isolation source: A lab-scale SPAN reactor treating ammonium-rich wastewater day 388 | place: Ireland: Galway | collected 2018-02-07
TCGTCCACGCTTTCCAGCTTGTCGTCGCACAGGGCGAGGTCGATGTCGGCCGTGGCGTCGAGCACGTTGAGGTAAACGGCGCTGGTACCGTCGGGGACCTCGATTTTGAAACCCTGCAGGTCGGTGGTGCCGGAGAGCAGCTCGACGTGCAGGCGCTCATCGGCCTTCAGCTCAAGCAATTTGGGCGCGATCTGGATTTCGTAATCGTCATCCTGGGCAACGACAACGCCCAGCAGCAAAGGCAGCAGCAGGCAGGCAGCGAGTACGCGCATGGGAAGCTCCTGTGGAAACAAGCCGCGAAGCATAGCCACGGTCAGGCACGGCACAAAGCGACTAAACAGAAGCCCGCCATGCCAATGGTGGGCTTTGGTTCGAAGTGTGTTCGGCGCTCGTATCCGGATTTGGACATTCTTCGCGCGCCGACGCAAAACCCGCCGTTAGCACGGCGGGCTTGGGTTTGGTGTGGCCCGACCCTGCCAATACCGCAGGGTTGTTCACAAACCTGCCCCGGTGGCGGGGTTTTGAGCTGCAAACGGCCTTCTGGCTTGGGCATGGGGTTTGCACCCACTAATCGGTTGGTGAAACCGGAATCACTCCCGCCCCTGCAGCGTTCTTTCCACAACGCATGGCGGGCAAATCCGGGCTCACCGCGCGAAAACGTTGCAGCGCCCGTCGTTGACGCCCTTTCGGCCTACGGCTACCGTTGTGATAGAAGATAACTACAGCCTCCGGATGCCCTTGAAGCCGGAGATCAGAGGCGGAACATGTTTGAGCAATTCACCGAGCGCGCACGCAAAGTTCTGGGCCTGGCACGCCAGGAAGCCCAGAAATTCAACCACGAGTACATCGGGACAGAGCACATACTGCTCGGCCTGATCCTCGAAGGCTCCGGCGTCGCCGCCACCGTCCTGCGCAACATGGACGTTGACCTGCGCAAGATCCGCCTCGAGATCGAGAAGTTGGTGCAGCAGGGCCCGCAGGTCATGACCGCGCCCAGCAAGCTGCCCTTCACACCGCGCGCCAAGCGGGTGATCGACCTCGCCAAGGAAGAGGCCGCCACCCTGAACCACGAACACGTCGGCACCGAGCACCTGCTGCTCGGCCTGCTGCGCGAAAACGAAGGCATTGCCGCGCAGGTGCTGATGAATCTTGGCGTCAGGCTGGACGAAGTGCGCGAGGAAGTGCTCGAGCTGCTGAGTCCCGAGGCCGGCGCTTCCGGCGGCGAAAAGGGCGACACCGGCCGCCGCGGCAAGCCGCGCGACACCGCCAGCATCAACCCGCCCGCCGCCGGCAACAGCGGCGAGAAGAGCAAAACCCCGGCGCTGGACGCCTTCGGCCGCGACCTCACCGACCTGGCCCGCGAGGGCGCGCTCGACCCGGTGATCGGGCGCAAGGATGAAATCGAGCGCGTGATCCAGGTGCTGTGCCGCCGCACCAAGAACAACCCGGTGCTGATCGGCGAGGCCGGCGTGGGCAAGACCGCCATCGTCGAGGGCCTGGCCCAGGAAGTGATCTCCGGCGCGGTGCCCGAGCTGCTGCGCGACCGCCGCATCGTGGTGCTGGACCTGGCCATGATGGTGGCCGGCACCAAGTACCGCGGCCAGTTCGAGGAGCGCATCAAGGCCGTGATGACGGAAGTGCGCCGCGCCAAGAACGTCATCCTGTTCATCGACGAGCTGCACACCCTGGTGGGCGCGGGCGGCGCGGAAGGCGCCATCGACGCCAGCAACGTGCTGAAGCCGGCGCTCTCGCGCGGCGAGGTGCAGGTGATCGGCGCCACCACCCTGGACGAATACCGCCGCTACATCGAGAAGGACGGCGCACTGGAACGCCGCTTCCAGCAGGTGCTGGTCGAGCCGCCCAACGTGGACGACGCGCTCGCCATCCTGCACGGCCTGAAAGACCGCTACGAGACGCACCACCGCGTGCGCTACACCGACGACGCGCTGAAGTCGGCCGTGGACCTTTCCTCGCGCTACATCCCCAGCCGCTTCCTGCCGGACAAGGCGATCGACGTGATGGACGAGGCGGGCGCGCGCATCCGGCTGCGCAGCATGAGCAAGCCGCCTGACCTGTCGGAGCTGAACGCCGAGATCGACAAGCTGGAGGCCGAGAAGGACGAGGCCATCAGCAACCAGGAGTACGAGAAGGCCGCCCAGCTGCGCGACAAGGCGATGCAGCTGCGCAAGGAAAAGGAGCGCATGCAGCGCGAATGGCGCGAGCAGGCCAACATCATCAGCGGCGTGGTCGATGAGGAAGTGATCTGCGAGACGGTCAGCAAGATGACCGGCATCCCGCTCACGCGCATCGACCAGGGCGAGTCCGAGCGCCTGCTGAAGATGGAGGAAGAGCTCCACAAGCGCGTGATCAGCCAGGACGAGGCGATCGGCCAGATCGCCCGCGCCATGCGCCGCTCACGGGCCGGGCTCAAGAACCCCAAGCGCCCGATCGGCAGTTTCCTGTTCGTCGGCCCGACCGGCGTGGGCAAGACGCTGCTGTGCAAGGCGCTGGCCGAGTTCATGTTCGGCAGCGAAGACGCGCTCGTGCAGATCGACATGAGCGAGTACATGGAGAAGTTCAACGTGAGCCGCCTGGTGGGCGCGCCCCCGGGCTACGTCGGCTACGAGGAAGGCGGCCAGCTCACCGAGAAGATCCGCCGCCGTCCCTATGCCGTGGTGCTGATGGACGAAATCGAGAAGGCGCACCCGGACGTCTACAACATGCTGCTGCAGGTCATGGAGGAAGGCCAGCTCACGGATTCCTTCGGTCGCATCGTGGACTTCAAGAACGTGGTGCTGATCCTGACTTCCAACATCGGCGCGAACATCATCAAGAACCAGACCGGCCTGGGCTTCGTGAAGAAGGACGACGACGCCCAGCACGAGAAGATGCGCGAGATGCTGATGCACGAGATCGAGCGCCACTTCAAGCCGGAGTTCCTGAACCGCCTGGACGAGATCATCGTCTTCAAGCCGCTGACCAAGGAAGACATCTTCAAGATCTTCGACATCGAGATCCGCGGCGTGCGCAAGCGCCTCGCCGAGCACGAGATCGAGATCGAGGTGCCGATCGAGGCCAAGGAGTGGGTGCTGGCGACCAAGGAGGTCCAGAACCTCGAGTTCGGCGCGCGGCCCCTGCGCCGCGGCATCGAGAAGTACATCGAGAACCCGCTGTCCGAAGAGCTGCTGCGCGGCAACCTCGCGGGCAAGAGCAAGGTCACCGTGAAGGTGAAGAAGCTCAAGGGCGAGGAAAAAACCGAGCTCGAGTTCGTCTACACCGACAAGCCCAAGGAAAAGAAAAAGGACAAGTCGGAGACCGAAACCGTCGCCACCGAAAGCTGATCTTCAAGCTGTAAACCAAAGCCCGGCCTGCAAAGGCCGGGCTTTTCATTCATGACCTCAGACCGCCGGCCCTCTACGGCTTGGGTACCACCAGCGCCTGGGGCAGCGGATTGCTGCGCCCGGCCAGCACTTCCAGCTCGACGGGTTCGCCCTGCTTCTCCCGGCTGCCGGCCCATACCTTGAAGGTGCCGGGCGGCACGCGCTGGATGCTGAAGCGCCCGAACTCGTCCGTAGTGGCGGCGCCGTTCCAGGGCTGGCCCGCGCTGCCGGCCAGGGCCTCCTGCACGTTGGGCGACAGCAGCCGTAGCGCGTCCGGGTCGAGCAGCGCCAGGTTGCCGGTGCAGAACACCTGGGCCCCCGCGACCGCCAGGTTGTCGCCGTCGACCACCTCGCCCTCGATTGCGGTGTCGTTCGAGAAAGCGTGCAACTGCAGCTCGATGGGGCTGTCCGGCTGCGGGACCAGCACGCCGCCAAGGCCGTAGTTGTTCATTCGTGCGGAGATCACGACTTCCGTCTCTTCGCCCTCTTTCCTGGCGTGGCGCAGCGCGATCGAGAAGCGCCCGTCCTTGCCGGTGGTCACGGTCTGCACCGCCTCCAGCGTGTGCCCGCCGACGCTGCTGGTGCGCACCACGTACGCGACCACGTGCGCGCCATTGAGCGGCTTGCGATCCTGGTCGATCACCGTGCCGAAGGCGATCGTTTCGCTTGCCTGCCCCGGATCCAGGCCGGCGAAACCGGCCTTGGTGGGCTTGGGGAAACCGTGGGCCTCAGGCCCGGTGAGGGGCTTTTCCTCGGGCTTCGGCTCCGGCTTTGGCTCCGGCTTCGGCTCCGGTTCGGGGCGCGGTTCGGGTTTCGGCTCCGGGCGCGGTTCCGGCTCGGGCTGTGGCTCCGGTTCAGGCCGGTTGGCCGCCGGCAGTTCCGGCGCGGCGGCGCGCGGCGTGTTGTCGGCGTCGGTCCCGGCTACACGGGGGCGCGGCACAGGCGGGGGCGCATCGTCGGCCAGCATGAAATACACGGCCACACCCGCGCCCACGAACAACAGCACAATCAGTACGATCAGGCCAATCGGGGATTTACGCATAGGAATGGAACGAACGTCCGGTACGCGAGTATTGTAGAAAGAGCGCAATCGGCGCAACAGGCCGGCACAGGCTGGATTGCCTGTGCCACCCGCCAGGGCTTCGGCGGGCACCAATGAAATCACCCGCTTGCGCGGGTGATTTCATTGGTGGACCCGAGGGGATTCGAACCCCTGACCTATGCATTGCGAACGCATCGCTCTACCAACTGAGCTACGGGCCCACGGCAGGCCGAAAACGTACATTCCCTGCGTTAAACGGCAACAGGGCGGCGCTAGTTGCAGTAGGGACACGCTGCCGCGTGTCCCTACCCGTTGGATCCCGGGCCTTTCCTACGGACACGCTGCCGCGTGTCCCTACGCGTTAGATTCCGGCCGCGAAACACACTAGGATTACGCCCCGCACGGGGTTCGTTTGTCATCGGGAGACGTGATGAAGAAACTTGCCTGGCTGATCCTGCCCGCCCTGCTGCTCGCCTATGCACCCGTCCAGGCGCAGCAGGCCGAAAAGAAGGACTATCCCGCCCGCAACCCCAAGGCCACGCTGCCCGACAAGCAGCCTGAAGACGGCCCCGGCGGCAGCAAGTACGCCCACGAAAAGTTCGAGGTGTACTCGGCGCTCGAGGGCGGCGAGCACTACTGGCTTTACACACCCGCCGAGCCCCGCCCCAGGAAGGCGCCGGTGGTGGTGTTCGTGCACGGTTACGGCCAGCTTGACCCGGAAGGCTACGACGCCTGGATCGAGCACCTGTGCCGGCGCGGCAACATCGTGATCTACCCCCAGTACCAGGCCCATGGCCTTGAGCCGCCCGCCAACTACGCGCCCAACGCCGCCGCCAGCATTCTCGACGCCTTCAAGTATCTCGAGGCCGACCCCGAGCGCGTGCAGCCCGAAAAAGACAAGTTCGCCATCGCCGGCCACAGCGCCGGCGGAGTCACCACCGCGAACCTGGCTGCCGACTGGGAAACCCTGAAGCTGCCCAAGCCAAAGGCCGTCATGCCCGTGCAACCCGGCCGCGCCTTCAACAGCAGCAGCAAGGCGCAGAAGAACGGGCTGATCCCGCTGTCTGATTTCAGCCTGATCCCCGAGGAAGCCCTGCTGCTGTGCGTGTTCAGCGACAGCGACCACACCGTGGGCGCCTGGTGCGCCCGCGAGTTCTTCACCAAGGCCACCAAGGTGAAGGCCGAGAACAAGAACCTGGTCGAGTTCATCAGCAGCGACTACGGCAAGCAGGCCGTGGTCGCCACCCACCGCACGCCCGCCGCGCCCTCAACCATGGCCGACATGGTGGACATCTGGGACTGGCACGGCTACTGGAAGCTGCTGGACGGCCTGACCGACGCCGCCTTCCACGGCAAGAACCGCGAGTACGCGCTCGGCGACACGCCCCAGCAGAAGGACATGGGCAGCTACAGCGACGGCCGTCCGTTCGAGAAGCTGAAGGTCTGGAAGGGCGACGCCGAGATCAACCCGGACGAAGAATACACGCCGGTGTTCGACCGCAACGGCAACCGCAACCAGAAGGCCCCCGAGCCGAAGCAAGCCGAGCCCAGGAAGGAAAAGCCCGCCGAAACCCCCGGCCGTAAAGAAGACAAGGAACAGGAAGAAGAGTTCTAGGACCGGAAAACCGGAAGTGGGTGGAGCCGACAGTTCGCGCAGCGAACGGACCTGCAAATCGCATGTCGATTTGCAGGAGGTCCGCGGTCGCGCCGATTCTGGCGCGACAATCGCGGCGACTGCAAAAGCGTGTTAACCACGAAGGACCACGAAGAACCACGAAGTAAAAGATTCTCCGCCGTTCTTCGTGGCCCTTGGTGGCTCTTCGTGGTTAACCGCAGTTGTTTTTCGTCAGCAGTCAGTTTCGAGTTCCAGGGCTGATGCAAAGATAAGTAAGGCGGAGGTGGCATCGAGGCGCATGCCGACTCGAAAGTGAAGCTCGGCGGAACGGCAGCAGACGCGGAGGTGGCATCGAGGCGCATGCCGACTCGAAAGTGCAGCTCAGCGGAACGGCAGCAGACGCGCTGGATCAGGCGGAGGTGGCATCGAGGCGCATGCCGACTCGAAAGTGCAGCTTGGCGGAACGGCAGCAGACGCGGAGGTGGCGAAATTGGCAGACGCGCTGGATTTAGGTTCCAGTGGGGCAACCCGTGCGGGTTCAAGTCCCGCCCTCCGCACCAGCTCGTAGGGGCCGCCCCATGTGGCGGCCCGGGCGGGCACATAGGCCCGCCCCTACCGGTTGCCCAATCGGCGCACATCGGTTTATAACCGGGCCAAACATGCCGCGGGAAATGCCATGACCACTACCGAAGCCTTTGCCACCAATTTCGACCTCACCGAAGAGCAGCAGCAGATCCAGCAGGCCGCGCGCGAATTCGTGAAAGACCACGTCGCGCCCCGGGCCCAGGAACTCGATGAAAAGGCCGAGTTCCCCGTCGACAACTACAAGCAGATGGCCGAGCTCGGTTTCCTCGGCCTCAGCATCCCCGAAGAGGCCGGCGGCAGCGGCTTCGACACACTCAGCTTCATCCTGGTGGTCGAGGAACTCAGCAAGGCCTGCGGCAGCACCGGCCTCGGCTACGCCGCGCACATCAGCCTGGGCGTCACACCCGTCTACCTGTTCGGCACGCCCGAGCAGAAAGAAAAGTACGTGCCCCAGCTGTGCCGGGGCGTCGATGACGACGGCAACCTGACACTCGGCTGCTTCGGCCTGACTGAGCCCGGCGCGGGCTCCGACGCCGGCGGCACCAAGACCACGGCCGAGCGCAAGTCCGACCACTGGCTGGTGAACGGCCGAAAGGCCTGGATCACCAACCCGCACTACGCCAAGACCTGCATCTTCACGGCCAAGACCAACCAGAACCCGAAGGATGGCAAGGGCATCACGGCCTTCATCGCGGAGCTGGGCACGCCCGGCTTCAAGGTGGAAGCCAAGGAAGACAAGCTGGGCATGCGCAGCAGCGACACCGCGCAGCTGGTGTTCGAGGACATGAAGCTGCCGCTGGACGCCGTGGCGGGCGGCGAGGCGCAGGTGGATGTCGGCTTCAACAAGTTCATGAAGACGCTGGCCGGCGGGCGCATCAGCATCGGCGCGCTGGCGCTGGGCATCGCGGAGGGCGCGTACCAGAAGGCGCTCGAGTACGCGCGCCAGCGCAAGCAGTTCAACAAGCCGATCGGCACCTTTCAGGGCGTGTCGTTCATGCTCGCGGACATGGCCATGGAGATCAGCGCGGCAAGACACCTCGTGTACCACGCGGCCAGGTTAAGGGACGCCGGCCGCGACTTCGCGTTAGCGGGCAGCATGGCGAAGCTCTACGCCAGCGAAGTAGCCATGAAGACCTGCACCAATGCGATACAGGTGTTGGGCGGCGTGGGCTACACCAGGGAGTACGACGTAGAGCGCATGTACCGAGACGCCAAGCTATGCGAAATAGGCGAAGGCACCTCAGAGGTACAAAGGCTAGTAATCAGCCGCCAAATCCTCGGCGACCTGCGCAACGTTTGAGCCCCGGCGGAAACGCCGGGGACACGCGGCGATTTTGCCGCGTGAACGACCATCAAATAGTTTCGCCCGCCACGGGCGGGCGTCCCCGGCCTTTCCGCCCGTCCGAGCCCCGGCCGAAAGGCCGGGGGTTCGCGAAGCGAACGTACGCGCAGCGAGGCGGCGATTTTGCCGCGTGAACGAACACCAAAAAGTTTCGCCCGCCAACTTCGGCGGGCGTCCCCGGCGTTTCCGCCGGGGCTCTAGATTTCCGGCCCCTGTTCGTTCAGTACGTAGTTGATTGCGTCGTTGACGGCTTTCTCCGTCAGCAACCGTCCCTGGTTGCCTCGTTCGGTCCAGATCGGGCGGTCGGCGTCGAATGCTCCGGCTTCGCGCAGCATGCGAGTGGCGCGCGCCTTGATGGCGTTCAACATCTTGCTGCTGTTCTCGACTGCCTTGATAACCACGTGCACGTGGTTGCTGCGCACGTTCAGCGCGAGCAGAGGCCAGTTCTTGAAGCGACAGTAGTCCTCAATGGCCTCGCGAACGATCTTGCGGCTTGACGCGTCAAGCGATACCGGCGGGTGCTTCAGCTTTCCCTGCATGTACTCGTGCAGGAACGGATCAGGCGGCAGCCGTACGGACGGGTTGCGGCTGACGGACCTGCGTTCATCACCGTGCAACCATGTGCCATGGGTGGTGAAGGTAAGGTGCCACGCCAAGGTCGGTGTGAACTGATCGCGCATGCAGCAAGGATACACGAGCCCCGGCCGAAAGGCCGGGGGTTCGCGAAGCAATCGTACGCGCAGCGAGGCGGCGATTTTGCCGCGTGAAGGAACACCAAAAAAGATTCGCCCGCCAGAAGCGGCGGGCGTCCCCGGCGTTTCCGCCGGGGCTCGAATCGTGTGTCGCACGCACTGTTACGATCTCCGGGGTGAATCTTCCCTATTGGAGGTCTTTATGAATCGTGCTGATAAGAAGGCTTGGTTGCGGGAGTTGAAGCGGCGGCAGAAAGCCGCTCGCGTGGCGGGCTCGGTTGCCGCCTTGGGGACTGTCCCCGCAGGGGACTGTCCCCGTCCTGGCACGGCCGGTGAGGATGCGCTGGGGACTGTCCCCGCAGTTGGGGACTGTCCCCGTCCTGGATCGGCCGGCGGGGGATCGTTGGCCGGTGGGGATTCGATCCCTGGTCAGGTTCCGCCCGCTACAGGGTTTTCCTTGCCTGCTGAGCCCTCGAATACGGGGACAGTCCCCAGAAGCGGGGACTGTCCCCTGCAGTCCGAAGTCGTGATCGCCGAGGCTGAGCTGCAGGCTGCCCGGGGCTATGCTTCCGACGCGCGCGGGCTCTCCGACGACGAGGCGCGGGCCATGCTCACTGAGGCCGCGCGCTTGCTGCACTCCGTGGTGCGCAACGCGAACCGGGTGCTGGACTCGCTGCCGCCCCAGCGCGTGCTGGAGGCCGTGTGCGAGCCCGCCACGGTTGCGGCGCAAGGCAGCCCGCAGAGCCGCCCGCGGCGCGGGTCGGACCCGGTGTTCACGCTGATGCGCCTGGGCAAGGAGGCGGCCAGCCTGCTGAAGCGGGTGCTGGCCAAGACTAATCCGGCGCTGGGCAAGGTGACTAAGGTCGCCTAATGAAAAACGTGGTGCGGGCTGCCAGCCCGCAGGCATGTGCGGACAGGCTGTCCGCTGCGGGCAGGCACATGGGCCTGCCCCTACGCCTGCCCCTACGCCTGCCCCTACGCGCTCCACACGCGGCAGGTTTCGTCCTTGCTGCCTGTGATGATGATCTTGCCGTCGCGGCTGAAGGCCACGGCGTTGATGTGGTTGGTGTGGCCCTTGAACAGCACGCGCTGGTCACCCTTGCTGGGGTCGCTCAGCGCCGGCGGCAGCGCCGGGTTCTCGATCTCCCACAGGTACAGCGCGTTGTCCGTGCCGCCCATGGCCAGCCACTTGCTGTCCGGGCTGAACGCCAGCGCCGTCACCGTCTGCACGCCCGTGGGGAACGACTTCACCTGCTCGGCCGTGTCAGGGTTCCAGAGCCGGATTTCTTCTTCATTGCCGCCCGTGGCGATCAGGCTGCCGTCGGGGCTCCAGGCCACGGTGAGCACGCTTTCCGGACCGGCCTTGATGACGTGCAGCTGCTCGTTGGTCTCGAGGTTCCAGATGCGCGCGGTGCCGTCGCTGCCCGCGGAAACGCAGCGCTTGTTGTCGGGGCTGACGGCCACGCACAGGGCCGGCGCCTCGTGCTTGTTCATCACCGCGCGCTGCTTGCCCTTGGCGGCGTCCCAGCGCATCAGCTTGCGGTCGTCGGCGACGCTCAGCACGAAGCTGCCGTCGTGCGCGAACGCCAGCCCGTTCACGGTGCCGTGGTGGCCCGTGCCGCCGGTGTACTTGGCGCCTTCCTTGCCGGCCGCGACATCCCAGAACAGCACCTGGTTGGTGACGTTGCCGCTGGCTGCCAGCTTGCCGTCGGGGCTGATCGCCACGCCGATGATCGGCGACCTGCTGCCGCCCATGGTGTGCAGCAGCTTGCCGGCCGTGACGTCCCAGACGCGGACGTTGGTGTCTTTACTGCCGGTGACGAGCGTCTTGCCGTCGGCGGAAAGCGAGAGGCAGAACACGTTGCCCTTGTGGCCTCGCAGGGCGTGTTTTGGTGTGAAGTTCGGTGTGGTCATGGTCTCAGTCCTCGTGGCGGACCTTAGCAGTACGCCGGGCGCGCGACAATTTCGCGATTGCACAGGGGGCACCGCAGGCCGCCGTTGCCGTCTGGACACTATTGCCCTACAGTTTAGGCGGAATCGCAACGGGGGGTTGCATGCTGGCATCTGTGGGGCTGTACGTCGGCATTGCTGCCGGCGCTGTGCTGGTGATCGTGATCGTGGCAGTCGCAATGCGCGGCAAGCACCAGCCCGCCGAACCCGCGAAGCCGCAAGTCCCCGCGGACCCGCCGCCCGCCGTGGACGCCGCGGTGATGACGCCCGCGCCCACCCACACGGCCGAGCCCGAGCCACAGCCCGCGCCCGAGCCCGCCAGGCCGAAACCGGCCGAGCAGCCGAAGCCCGCCACCCTGCAGGTGGAGGCGCTGGCGCCATCCATGACCGACACCATGCCCGCCCTCAGCGAAGAGGAAGCGTTGTCGCCCACGATGACCGACTCCGTGCCGATGCTGGGCGCCGAGGCCGACGAGCTCAAGATGGGCACCGACGAGTTGCCCAAGTTCGGCACCGCGGAAGTGCCCAGCCTCGACGATGGCCCGCCCAAGTACCGCACGCCCGCCGCGCAGGAGCTGTCGGACGCCATCGCCAGCGGCACCTGCCCCAGGTGCAAGGCGCCCACCTTCGTCGGCGACGCCACCAGCGACGACAACACCATGTACACCCTGGAAGCCCGCTGCGGAGCCTGCGGCCACAAGGCCAGGCTGATCGACATGCGCGTAGGGTAACGTGGCACGGGTGTCCTCACCCGTGTCCGGCATGGATGGGTGTCGGGTAGGGACACGCTGCCGCGTGTCCCTACGATCTGCGAAGGATACGCCCATCAACCAGCAGCAGCCCCAGGGCGATCACGGCCATGCCGGCGACCTGCCGCCACTCCAGCACTTCGCCCAGCAGCGGCACGCACAGCAGCGTCGAGCTGACCGGCACCAGCAGCGTGACCAGCAATATGTTCGTGGCACCCGCGGCCTTCAGCAGCTTGAAGTACAGCACATAGGCGAACGAGGTGCTGACCAGCGCCAGCGCAACCAGCGCCGCCAGCGACTGCCAGCCGGGCGTTGCGTGCCAGGGCTGCTCCAGCGCGGCCAATGGCGCGATCAGCATTGCCGCGGCCGTGAGCTGCCCGGTGGCCAGCGCCAGCGGCGGCACCTGGCCGACGCGACGCCCGAAGATGCCGGCCAAGGCATAACACACCCCGGCGCCCAGCACGGCCAGGTAGGCCAGCAGTTCGCCTTCGCCGGACAGGGCTTCGCGGCCGACCATCACGCCGACGCCGACCACGCCCAGCAGGCAGCCGGCGAGGCGGTTGAGCGTGAGGCGCTCGTCGCGGGTCAGGAAGTGCGCCAGAACCACGGTGAACAGCGGGGTGGTGGCATTCAGCATGCTGGCCAGCGCGCCGCCAATGCGGGTAAGGCCCCAGAACATCAGGGCGAAGGGCAGCGCGTTGTTGAACAGGCCCAGCAGGAAGTACCAGCCCCACATGCGCCCGCCGGGCAGCTTCACGCGCAGCGGGCGCAGGGCGATGTGCAGCGCCAGCGCCGCCAGGGAGAGGCGCAGGAACACCAGCGACATGGGGCCGAAGTCGCGCAGGCCCAACTCTATAAAGAGGAAGGAGCCGCCCCACAGCACGGACAGCGAACCCAGCAGGCCCCACTCACGGGCCGTCATCGAGCGGGCAGCGGAAACCGGCAAAGGCGCATTCATGGCGCGAGAGCATACGCCGCGCCAACCAACCCGCCATGGGCGCAACGGTCAGCGAAGGTCAACAGTGGTGGTCTGGCCGGCACGCACGGTCACGGTGCGGATCTCCGGGCTGCCGTGCCCTTCGATGCACAGGTGGTAGTCGCCGGGAGGTAGTGCCTCGCTGATTTCGTCGGTGCTGACTTTGCCTTCGGGTGACCTGGAGATCTTGCAGCGCTCACCACCAAAGGAGTACAGGTCCACATCGATCTTGCCGAGGCCGAGGACGCGGACAAAGCCCGGCGCCTTCCAGTCGAGGTCAGCGAGGGAGACCGTGTGCTCGCCGGTCAGTTGCAGGTCCAGCACGGCGCAGTGAACTACTTCCTCGCGCCAACGGTCGCGCCGAACGACGAGCTGCACCGGTCCAGGTGGCAGAAGAGGCACCTCCTGGTTCAGGACGCCTTGCAACACTGCAGAGAACTCGATGCCGTCGCGAGTCCAGCGAACCCAGGCGTCGATCGATTCCGTCTCGTCTTCATCGGTCAACGTGACTGTACATCCGCCGCTGATACTGGCGGGGCCCACGCGGTACTCGCGTGCAACGGGCAACCACGCGCTGCAATGCTTGATTCTATCGCCCCAGCTGCTGCATGCGGCGCCGCCGGGTGTGAACCAGCCGAACCAGCCGTCTTCGTCGTAGATCGCGTGGTCGGTGTTCCAGCACGAGTCATCCAGGTACAAATTTGCCCTGTCTCCGTCGGCATCCGTGAGCAGGCGAACGGAATAGCGCGCCGCGCCCGGCCAGCCGTCCAGCCCGAGGTGCACCGTGGTCACGGACGGATCCGAAACATCGAGCGGCACGCTAAAAAACCGTAGTAGTGCCCGGGGACCGTTGGCCAGACTTCGTACACGCCGGGGGGCATGGGCAGGGTCACCGGGTTGCCGGGCGCCAGTTTCTGAAACTGGCCGTACAAGTCGTTCGCGAGCGCCTCAGCCAGCAATTCAGCCGCGCCCCCACCTCCCATCCCCGTCAGCGAGATGCCGCCGTCGGGGCGCTCGTCGTCTGGCCGTGTCAGCAGATCGTGCAGGTCCTGTCCCATCGTGAAGGTCACTTCGCGCACCTTGATGTCGAGGCGTGTGTAGACAGGCGGCCCGGGCACGAAGTGCATTTCCTCGGTGCGCCCGTCCGGCAGGTCCACGATGTAGACACCCGGGTCCATGCTGCATGGCGTGTCGGGCGCGAACTCGGCGTTTTCATGAATGATGCGACTGCCCTTGGGCTGACACTTCAACTCGAATTCCGGGATATCGCGGCCGTTGACGCGCAGCGTGGCGTACCAGTCGCAAAAGGATTTCTCGCCAAGCCACACGGTAACGGCGTTCGCGCCGGACTCCAGCCACAAGTGATTGGTGGGGTCGCCCATGCTTTCACATTCGTAGCCGCCGGGCGCGATACCGGTGAGCGACACGCGCACTTCCGCGCGCCCGCCGTGGTAGATCCGCAGGCTCCCGCCGAACACGTTCAGCACGCGATAGCCTTGCGTCTCCATCGGCATGTCGTCCAGCCAGCGCACGGTCAGGTCAACGTTGGCCGTGCGCGGGATCGTGAACCTCTCCTCGATATCGGCTGCAAGCTCGAACGTCCGCACCTGCTTCAGCGCGCCGAGCCCGTGGATCACGAGATAGGTCAACCCGGCCGGCAAACCGAAGATGGTCGCGCGCCCGTGCTCGTCGGTGACGGCCTGCCACTCCGGCGGCGGTGGCGGGCCGGTGATGGTGGGCTCGTCACTGATGAACTCGTACTCGACCCCTTTGGGGCTGCCCTTGCCCGACTGGTCCAGCGGCGGCTGGTGTTCTGCGTCCTGGTCGGCGAGGGCATCTAGCGCCCGCATGCTGTCCCGCCGCAGCTCATACGCGATTGACTCCTCGGACCACGTGGGGAAGCCGGTGACTCTCACGCCTTCGGCCGGTGTGCCGTCCTCATAGGCGCAAGTCACGTTGATCTGCAACCCGCGCCGGAAGCGAACAGTGACCGGCGTGGCAAGATCGCCGCCCACCCATGAGTGCCAGGCCGCCTGGTAGTCCTCCAGCGAGTCGGCCGGGAACCAGCCCTGCGGGATCGCCAGCACGACTGTCGGCTTGTCCCGCAGGCCGGCGACCGACAGGTTGTAGCGATAGGTGACTTCGCCTTCAGCGTCGGACACGGTGTTCACGGGCCAGTTCCCATCGTCGCGTTCGGGCAGGGGATCGAGGTCGGGTTCGCTCTCGCCTTCTTCAATCACCATCAGGCGTGCCGGGGTGTCCCCAATCGGCGCATCGGTCGCAGCGTCTACGAGCCGCATACGCAGCACGCAACTGTCGTCGGGTTTTGGCTGCCGCGGAGGCTCAGGCTTCGGCTCCAGATCGGCCATATCCAGTGGGCCGTCAGTGTGCTGGGGCTGCGTTGACTGGCCACAGGGTAGAGGGTCGTGCACAAGTTCAGGCGCGTGGGCGCTGTCAGGCAACAGGATCATGAGCACCGGCGCTGCGACCAGCACGGCGAGCAGGCTAAGGGCGAGTTTGCGCCCGTTGGACATTGATTCATGCTAACTGGCGGCGGGGAGGACGGCGATGAATTCCTGTCCGCAACTGCTGCCGCGGGCGAGGCGCCCACGGCCGGTGCAGGCATTCCTGAAAGTCATAGATGACTATCAGGGTCATTCGCTTCGCGAATCCTGCGCTACGTTAGCCGTCGGTGGTGATGGCTTCACTCAGCTCGTCGATGGTGGCATTGGCCAATCCAGCAGATGTGCCTGGGCCGCTGCCGCCGCTTTGATGGCGGCCCATGCGCGCTCTTCGGAGGATCGTTCACGGGGGTCGCCGGCATTGGCGCTGACGGACTCCCACTGTTCGCGCGCCGCGTCCCATTGGCCCAGTTGTGCCATTCGCGCGGCATCCCAGCGGGTCCAGAGTCGATGCATGGCAGTTTCCCGAAACCGACTTGCGGTTCGAACTGCCTCGGCTAGCAGGGTTTCAGCCAGCCGCGGTCGTCCTCTCTCAATGTGGAGTATGGCCAGATTGCCGCTGACGGCGCCTGAGCAGTACTCGTCGCCGACCTGCTGCGACAGGTCCAGCGCATCCAGAAAAAGTCGTTCGGCCTCGGCGGAACGCCCGCGCTCCCAGTGGAACTGACCGAAATTGCAGAGGTTGGCGATGAGGTTGTCATGATCCGAAACGCGGCGGGCAACGTCGATGGCTTCTTCGTGTACGCTGATGATCTCCGCGTCAGTCCCGCACTCGGACAGCACGCGGGACAGGTTGTGCAGACTGTGGGAGTAGCCCACTGGATCACCGATCTCCCGGCAGGTTTCGATGTTTTCACGCGAGAGCTTCAAGGCGTCCTCGTGTCTGCCTTCGTCCAGTGCGACAAGCGCAAGGTTGCGCAGGCAGACAAGTTCGCTCGAGCGATCCCCGATGCGGCGTGCAATACCGAGGGCACGCTCAAGATCCGCGGTCTTCCGTTCAGGCAGCAGTGTGTACTTCTGGAGCAGGGCGCTGCACTCCAGGCGTTCATCACCAGTTTCACGCGCGCCCTGCATGCCGAGCTCGATTTCGTGTTCGGCTTCAGCCAGGCGTCCACTCCTGGCCAACAGCTTCGCAAGCATCAGCCGGAGCTGGCTGGTCAAGGTCGGTTCGGAGAGCTGGTCGGCTTGCCCGATCAGCGCTTTGACATCATCGATGGTGATGTCGGTATCTCGTCTCTGGCCCGCCTCGAAGAGCATGTTGGCAGTCGAAACCAGCAGCCCTTTGCGGTGGCCGATCTCGGAGGCGATCCCGATGGACTCCTGCCAGAGCCTGCGGGCTCCGTCCGGGTCGCCAAGCCGCGACTGGACTCGACCAAGCAAATTCAGGCTGGCCGCCTCAACCGCCCGCTTGATGCGACTGCGCTCTGGATTGTCCTGCGCGAGCTGGATCGCGCGCCGCAGCTGAATCGCCGCCTCTGGGTACTCCGCTGCGGCTTCCGTCATCGCGCCCGTGCGTTGACAGGCGTAGGCCGCCAACTCGCCTCGGACTCCGGGCAGGCCCGCGAGGCGCGCCCACAACCGGCGCGCCTCGGGCAGATCAAAGCCACGGCCGGCGGCTGAAGCCGCGTGCCCGATCAATGGGACCCGCAGTTCGCGAAAACGTGCATGGGTACCGGCAGCCAGGTCCGCGTGACCGGCCAGTTCGCTGAGTATGCTGAATGCGGGAATCCCGGGCGGGACCTGTACTGTTCCGTTCTCATCCAGCTCGAATGGGTCTGGCTCGGGCCAGAACAGCCCAAGCAGGATGTCGCAGGCCAACGCGTGCAGCGACGCACGCGCCACGGGAAGCTGGAGCTGGTAGGCCGCATCCCTCAGCAATGCGTGCCGGAACAGGTATGCGGTTTCAGCGTCCATGGGACGCCCTTTAACCGTCGGCGGTGATGGCTTCGATCAGTTCCTTGATGGTGGCGTCGGCCTTGTCGGCCGGGACCTGGCAGGTGCCGGCGGCCACGTGCCCGCCGCCTCCGTGCTTGAGCATCAGCTCGCCTACGTTGGTCTTGCTGCCGCGGTCGAGGATGCTCTTGCCGCAGGCGATCGCCACGTTCTGTCTGGCCTTGCCCCACATCACGTGCAGGCTGATGTTGCAGTCCGGAAACACCGCGTAGGGCATGAAGCGGTTGCCCGCGTAGATCTCGTCTTCCCTGCGCAGGTCAAGCACCAGCAGGTTCCTGTGCATGCGGCCGCAGCGCTCGATCTGTTCGGCGTTGATGGCGGCGTGGCGCTTGTAGAGCTCAACGCGTTCGACCACGTCTTCGTCGGTAAGGATGTCGTCGATGCTGCTGGTGCGGATCAGGTCGATCAGCTTGAACATCAGCTCCTTGTTGCTGATCCGGAAATCGTGGAAGCGCCCCAGTCCCGTGCGCGCGTCCATGATGAAGCTCAGCAGCACCCAGCCCTCGGGGTTCAGGATTTCCTCGCGCGTGAACTGCGCGCTGTCGGACTTGTCCACGGCCGCCATCAGCTGCTCGGTGATGTGCGGGAACTTGTCCGCGCCGCCGTAGTGCTTCCAGATCACGCGGGCTGCGGAGGGCGAGTCGGGCTCGGTGATGAAGTTGTCGGCCTTGCCCACGCGGCTGAGCTCGGAGGCGTGGTGGTCGAAGGCGAGGTGCACGCCTTCCACATAAGGAAGGTTGGCGGTGATGTCGCGCTTGCTGACGGGGATCTTGCCGTCCTGCATGTCCTTGGGGTGTACGAACTCGACGCTCTCCACCATGTCGAGCTCTTTCAGCAGCGCCGCAGACATCAGGCCGTCGAAGTCGCTGCGCGTGATCAACCGGTACTTTTCCGCCATCGCACCCTCCCTGAAGCCGGCATCATAGCCCCGAACCCAGCCAGCCAAAAGGGCGGCCCCTGAATACCGGCCCGTATCACTGTTGTGACCTTTGCGAGGGCTGCTAGATTGGTAACGGGAATCCCATGCAGCCGAACGCCGATCTTCATGCCTTCCTGCGCCAGAAGTTTCCGGCCGAGTATGCGGCCGTGCGCCCGTCCGTTGAGGAGCTGCGCGCCTGGCTGACCGACCCGGCCAACGTTGCGGCCTCGGACCCCGTGGCCTCCAAGCGCGCGCTGGTGGGCCTGTCGGACCCGGAGGGCTTCACCCCGGTCCCCGAGCTGCTGCGCACGGTCGAGCGGGCCATCGACTCGATCCGGTCCGACCCCAACAACGCGGCCGCGTGCTTCATGCTGGCGCGCGCGATGACCGAGCTGGGGCGCTTCGACGACGAGCACTACCACCCGGCGCCGTTGCGCGAGGCGGTCGATTTCGCGGAGCGTGCGGTGAAGCTGGCGCCGAAGGTGGGCAAGGCGTGGCGGGCGCTGATCGAGATCCAGATCCACCTGCACCGCGACGAGATGGTGGCCGACATGCTGCGCGACCTGGGCACGCAGGGTTTCGCGCCCGGCACCCACGCGACGCTGAGCGCGAAGTTCGCCGAATCTCGCGGCAACTACGATGAAGCCATCGACTGGTACGAACGCGCGATCGGCTACATCCCCGAGCCGCCGCGCCGCGCCGAGGCCTACACCGCGCAGGCTTTCTGCATGCTGAAGCAGGGCCGCAAATCCGAGGCCGAGCGCCCCTTCCTGATGGCGCTGCTGGAGGGCGGGCCGAGCGCCTGGATCGGGCACAACTGGTCGGTGCTGAAGTACGAGCTGGCGAACCTGATCGGCGCCACGGAGCTCAACCGCCGCGTGCTGGGCTGGGACCCGGCCTACCTGCCGGCGCTGGAGTTCAAGCAGTTCCTGATCGAGCACTACCGCAAGCGCAACCACCCCTACCCCGGCCCCGTGGCTTTGCAGGAAGAGCAGTTGCGCGGCATCGCCCTGCCCGGCTGCGACCCCACCATCCTGCGCCAGCTGAACGTGGACGAGTGGCAGCCACCCAAGCGCGGCACCCGCGCGAGAGCTACCCGCACCTTCCGCTCGGGCCTCGAGTAGATTTCCGGACATTCTCCGCTACCGGTTTGCCACCCCGGGGTGTCATTGGGCGTTCTGATGGACCGCACCCAACCGATACACCCAAGGAGAATCACCATGAAGACCTGGATCGTGGCAGTGGCAATGATGGCAGTGCTGGGCGCCGGCTCGGCCTTTGCACAGGACGCCGAGAGGCCGCAGCGCCAGCGCGACGGCGAGCGCAAGGAACGCCCCGAGGGCAAAGAGCGCGGCGAACACGGACAGAAGCACGCCAAGGTGCGCAAGCATCTTGCCGAGCTGGCCAAGAAGCTGCGCGAGCTGAAGCAGCGGCAGGAGAGCGGCGAGGCCAAGGACCCCGAGCGTTTGGCGGAAGCGATCAAGCGCATCGAGGAACGCATCGCCGAGATCAAGGCCAGGCTCGCCGAGCACAACGAGAAACACCACGGCGGCGCTGAGCCCGGCAAGTCGTAACGCCCGCAACGCCGGCCTGCATCGCCCCGTGCCAGCGCACACGACGATGCAGGCCGCGCCCGTGAAGCCGCTCTGCACAGATCGAAAAGGGGCCGGAACTCGCGAAGCCGTTGATATCATGGCGAGTGAGATCGGCCGCAAGGCAGAGTCCCCGGCAACCGGCAGGCACGTTTGAACACCACCTTACGAACTCGTGATGTGCTGATCGGGATCGCAATCGGTGCGGCGCTGTCCGTCATGGCGCTGATTGCCGTCATCCGCGGCGACCCGGATGAATCCGCCAACCGCCATCGTCGGTGTTTCGCCGAGAGCGCTTGTGACGCCATGCTGCCTCATATCAAGGCAGCAGAGGCCGACGGGCATGCCACGTCTTCGGTTCCCGAGCTGCTTCGCGTTGTGGATTCCGCAGCCGCGGAGTCGATCCGGAAGGAATTCACGAAGCCTCCCGGGGCGGGCGAGAACGACTTCGAGCACATGTTTGCGGCAGAGGATGTCCGCTGGAAGCGACAGGCGGAGGGCTGGGCGGTCAGCTTCCGATGGGCTGGCGGAGCGCTTGTCATGAAGTTCAACAGTGACCTGCAGACCATCAGCCACGAGTTCGTGGACCGCGACCAGGTTGCAGCCGAGTTCGAGCACGACAGCCACTGAAACGCAGAACCTGCCCGCTGCACGGGCTGGTGGCGCTTCACCGGAGACACCCGCGGGCAAGATGCCCGCGGGCTGTGCAGGCAAGGGGCCTGCGCTACGTTATCCCTTCACGCAGACGATCTGCTTGAGTGTGTGGACTACCTCGACCAGGTCACTCTGGGCTTCCATCACCGCGTCGATGTCCTTGTACGCCATCGGCGTTTCGTCGATGACGTCCTTGTCCTTGCGGCACTCGATGCCTTCCGTGGCCGCGATGTGGTCCTTCACCGTGAAACGCTTGCGCGCCTCGTTGCGGCTCATGGCGCGGCCGGCGCCGTGGCTGCAGCTGCAGAAGCTTTCCTCGCAGCCCTTGCCCCGCACGATGTAGCTGCGCGCGCCCATGCTGCCCGGGATGATCCCCAGCTCGCCCTTGCGGGCCGAAACCGCGCCCTTGCGCGTCACGAACACTTCCTCGCCGTAGTGCGTTTCCTTCTGCACGTAGTTGTGGTGGCAGTTCACGGCCACCAGCTCGGCCTCAAACTCCGGCACGTGCGGCGTTTCGCGCAGGGCCTTGATCACCTGCGCCATCATGCGCGCGCGGTTCATGCGCGCGTACTCCTGCGCCCAGCCCACGGCCTCGACGTAGTCGTCAAAGTGCTCAGCGCCTTCCTCAAAGTACGCCAGGTTCTCGTCCGGCAGGTTCTTGAAGTGCTTGCGCATGTCGCGCTTGGCCTGCTCGATGAAGTAGCTGCCGATGCGGTTGCCCACCCCGCGCGAGCCCGAGTGCAGCATCAGCCACACGTCGTTGCTTTCATCCAGGCAGACCTCAATGAAGTGGTTGCCCGTGCCCAGCGTCCCCAGGTGCTCCAGCGGGTGGGCGTTGCGGGCCAGGCCCGGGAACTTGCTGACCAGCTTGCGATAGCCCGCATCCAGAGCCTTCCAGGCCTGCTCGTTGGCCTCCGGCGGGTTGGCCCAGGCGCCGCGGTCGCCGCGACCGCCGCGGTTGGTGCGGCCGTGGGGCACGTTGCGCTCGATGGCGCTGCGCACACCGGCCAGGTTGTCGGGCAGCATGTCGGCCTTGAGCGAAGTCTTGACGGCGCACATGCCGCAGCCGATGTCCACGCCGACGGCGGCCGGGATAATCGCGCCCTTGGTCGGCACGACCGAGCCCACCGTGGCGCCCAGGCCCCAGTGCACGTCCGGCATGGCGGCGACCCACTTGAACACGACGGGCAGCTTGGCGGTGTTGACCAGCTGCTTCTCGGCCTCGGGCTCAAGCTGAACGCCTTCAACCCACGCCTTGATCGGCTTGGCGCCCTTGCTCGTGATCATCTTGAATGCCATGGCGTGTCTCCGGCTATACGGTACACGAACGCGCCGCTGTTTCACCCGGCCGGAAAGATTCCCGTCGGCTGGCGGTCGCGGGTAGAGTCTGTGCCGTGCACGCCGAGACCGCCTACATCTTCCGGCACGCGCTGCTGCGCGACGCCGCCTACAGCCTGCAGCCGCCCGGCGAGCGCGGCGTGCTGCACGGCCTGGCGCTGGAGATCCTGCAGGCGCTGCTTTCACCCGGGGATGTTCCCGCCCTTGCCATTGAGCTCGCCGAGCACGCGCGCTTCGCCCTGCACGACGCGCTGCCTGAAGAACGCCGCCGCGCGCTGCTGGAGGCTGAATACGGTTACCTGAACCAGGCCGCGGAGTACCTGCAGGCGCACTGGCAGTTGGTCGACGAAGTACGGGTGCGCGACCTGCTGGCGGTTCACCCCAACGCTGACGCGCGCGAGCAGCGCCGGCATCTGTACGCCGCATGCGAGCGCCTGGAGCAGGCCGGCGACCTGCGCGGCGCCGAGCAGCGTGCCCGCGAGATGTTTGAGCGCGCCCGGCGCGACGGCGACGGCGCTGACGAAACCCGCGCCCTGCTGATGCTGCACCACGTGCTGCCGGAGCTGGGCCGCGCCGCCGAGCTGGAACACACCGCGGACGAACTGCTGCAGCGTGCGGAGGGCCTGTCGGCCGAAAGCAGGATCTACGCGCTGGCGTTGCAGGAGCACGAGGCATCCCGAGCCGGGCGATTCGACGACGCCCTGCGGATCAACCTGCAGGCGCAGGAAATCGCCGAAGCAGCAGGCCGCAGCGATTGGATGGCCACGCTGCTGGCCAGCCAGGCGAGCATTCATGCCAGGCTGGGTGATTCGGCGCGGGCGCTGCAGGCCTCACTGCGCTCGGTCGAACTGGCCGAGTCCTCAGACAACAAGCACACCCGCGCGCAGTTGCTGAACCTGCGCGGCATCGCCTGCATCGAGAGCGGCGACCTGGCCGGCGCCGGCAAGGCCTACTCTGAGGCGCTGCTGCAGGCGAATGCCATCGGCGCGCGCGGCCTTGCCCAGACCATTGCCGTCAACCTGGGCAACCTGCAGCTCTATTTCCTGGGCGGCCTGCGCAGCGCGGAGCAGGCCTATCGCAACGTGATTGATTATGCGCTCGAGCAAGGGGCCATGCGCGACGCCGCCGCGGCCTCCAACCGGCTGGGCGCCGTGCTGAACTACCGTGACCGCGCCGCCGAGGCCCGCGACGTACTGCGGACCGGGATCCGCTGCGCCAGGCAGGGCAACGACGTCGCCGCGGAGGCCGCCGGGCACATGCAACTGAGCCAGTGCCGAGGCGCGCTGGACGGGCGCGAGCGGCTGCAGGAGCTGGCAGCCTGCATCGGGATGGCCCGCGGCATCCGCGCCGAGCGCCTGGAGGGCGAGGCCTGGATGCGCGGCAGCGAGCTGCTGGTCGAGCAGGGCTGCCTGCGCGCGGCCGTGGAGGCCGCCGAGCGGGCGACGCGCGTGCTGGCCCGCACACCCGCCGGCCAGTCATTCCTGCCCCACGTGGCGGGCGCGCGCGCGACGGCGCAGCTGCTGCTCGGGGATTTCGCCGGCGCGCGCGAAAGCAACGGGCAGGTGCTGGCGGGGCTGGGCCCCGGCGTGCCGCAGCACCGCGTGACCAAGGGATACACCGGGCGCATCGCCCTGCGGCTGCTGGAAGGCGTGGGCCCGCTGGGCTTGCAGCGGCCGGATGACGCCCTGCGCGATGAGCTGGCGCGACTCCACGGCGAGGCGCGGCAGCTGCTGGCCGGGACCGAGTACGGTCGTCACGGCCGCACACGCGCGGCGCTGGAGTATGTTTCGGCCGTCAGCAGGCTGCTGGGGAGCGAGCCGCCGTACCCGCTGCTGTTGGGGATGACGCTGGACTGGCTGACGCCGCAGCAGGTTCAGGCAACGCTGGACCGCCTGGCCGCGCAGGACCCGGCGCAGCTGGAGACGCTGGAGCGCGAGAACCCGCAACTGGCGCAGGAGCTGGAACAGCTGGTTGAGCCAACGCTACTGGCCTGGGACACGAGCCTGGCGCAAGTGCCGCACCTGGCGGAACTGCTGCAATAGCGGCGCGGGATCGGTGCAGCCGATGGTTGCGAAGAAACAGCCTGCGGGCGGGGCGCCCGCACCACGGTGTCAAATCGCAACCGCCGGGTTTCCCCGGCGGTTGGGCGCGACAAGAGTTGCCGAAAGGTTTGCGCTCTGCCATTGAGCTACCCCGCCATGAAGCGGGGGTGGGACTCGAACCCACAACCTCATCGTTATGTGCGATGTACTTCCGACTGCATTCGCGCAATGTCTGGAGGCGACTAGGGTGCCGAAACATGAACCGGGCTTGCGCCCGGGCTGCTCTATCCGATTGAGCTACCGCCCCGGAAGTTGGTAGAGGCACCCTTGCGGAGCGGGCTTGCCTCTCTTTGACTTCCCGCGACATCCCGGCCCGTCGGGTGATGCGTCGAGAGAAGATCATGCTGGCGGAGCGGGCGGGATTCGAACCCGCAACCCGCGATGTAGTTCCGACTGCATTCGCCCCAGATTTCAAAGACCTGTCCGCGACGAGAAGCGGCGAGACGAGTACTGAGCTACGTCCTGCGACGGCGGGAATCGAACCCGCGACCTCCGCTTGCGCGGCGCTCTATCCATGTAGTCCCGCCTGCATTCGCGGCAAGCGATCAGCCGTTGGGGCGACGAGGGTGTGCGAGAGTTGCGGGACTCGAACCCGCACGGGCTTGCGCCCTGTGCCAATGTACTCCCGCAGGCATTCGCCCCGGCGGCTGGGCCGACTAGTATTCTCCCGAGACGCTCGACCATTCGGAGTGGATGTAGTCCCGGGCTGCATTCGGCCCACTCAACAACGCGCGCGGGTTGCAAAAAAGCCACGGAGTTTCCCCCGTGGCTTTTTCCTACAGCTCCACCTTCTCGATCTCGCCCACCCAGTGGCCGTCGCCCAGGCTGCCCTCGCTGAACTGCTTCACCAGCTCGAACACCTGGTCGCTGAAGCCGCCGACGTTGAGCACGTCGTCGCGCTCGTGGGCCTGCGTCGTGCGGTTGGGCGCCAGGTCCACGCACACCAGCCGCGCGCGCGGGTTGCGGGCCTTGAAGCGCGCCCACTCGTCCATTACGGCCGTGCTGCCGCGCTTGCTGTCGACCCACGACTCGTTGTCCGAGACGAAGACCACCAGCTCGCCCTCGGCGCGGCGGGCGTTCAGCTCGCGCAGGGGCACGCTGCAGTCCGTGCCGCCCGACGGCAGGCCCGCCAGCACGCGCGCGTTGGTGACCACGCTGTCGCGCGGGTTCAGGCGCACGTGCTCGACCTCCGTGTGGAACGGCAGCACCTCGGCGCTGCCGTTGCGGCGCAGCATGGCCGCCGCGAACAGCGCCGCCACGTCGCGGCACTTCACCACGCTGGAGGCGCCCTTGCGGTAGCCCGTCACCGGCGCGTCCATCGAGCCCGACACGTCCACCAGCACGTACGCCTTGCCCTTCACGGCCGGCACGTTCTCGATCGCGACCTCCATGGCGTCCTGCAGGGCATTCAGCACCTCGCCCGGGATGCCCTCGCCCGCGTGCATCCACGCCACCATCAGCTGGTACGGGAACGCGCGCGCGGCCTTGACCTCGGCCGGGTTGCGCAGGCGGTCGGCCACCAGGCGCGTGACCCAGTCGCGCTGGAACACGCCGTGGCGCGCGAACGTGTTCAGGTTCATGCGCGTCATCTGCCACTTGGCGTGCTTCGCGATCTCGACCCAGTCGTTCGGGCCCAGCGGCAGCGAAGTCAGCAGCTGGAACGGCACGGCCGGCACGTCCAGCGTCTCGCCGCGCTTGAACGCCTCGTAGGCGCGCACCGCCTGCGGCAGCGCGTCCGCGTCGTGCGGCTTGCCGATGAAGTAGGCGTACAGCGCCGCGCGGGCCGCGTCGGCCGGCTTGGGGTGCACCATCTTGATGATGTCCGCGAGCGACGGGTCGTTGCCGACGGCGTCCGCCATCAGCTGCGACTCGCTGCGGCCGGCCAGCCAGTCCAGCACCAGGCGCTTGGGCGCCGTGCCCAGCGACTTGCGGCCGGTGACGCCCGAGCGCAGCACCTGCACGAAGTTGCGCAGCATGCGGCCGTTGTCGATCACGCGCGCGAACACGCGGCGCAGCAGGGCCACGTCGCGCGCGGCCAGCACGGCCGCCAGCAGCGCCGGGGTGTCCTTCATGTGTGCGCGGGTGCGCGCGTAGACGGCGGCCTTGGCGACGAAGGCGGCATCGAGCTTGGCGGCCAGCTTCAGCACGTCGTCCAGCTGCTCGGCAGCGTCGGCGTAGAAGGTGTGGGACAGGCAACCCGTGGCGACGTACTGCGCCAGGGCGTGCTTGTCGTCGAATGCGTAGGCGTTGCCGCCGGCGCGGTTGCGCGTGTCGGCCTTGCGCGGCAGCTTGCCGCGAACGGACTGGAACAGTGCCTTGTTGGCCATGGGTGCCCCCTTTCGTGAGGTCTTTACACGTCAAGGGAACGGGTTTGGGTTGCAGGCTTGGTGGTGCGGGATCGGCGGGTCCCGGAGCGGGACGCTCCGGGACAATGCGGACCGGAGGTCCGCAACACGTGCGGGCGGGGCGCCCGCATCACGGTGTTAAATCGCAAACCGCCGGGTTTCCCCGGCGGTTGCTTGGCGGTTTGCGCGGTACGTGTGACTCGTTTGCTTCTGGCGGACAGCCACGTGGGCTGTCCCTACCCCCGGGCCGCGCAGCCCGAAGCTTGTTTCCAGTTTACTCTTTCCGGGCGGCTGCGTCGTTAATCCGTACGCTGTCCGCGAGTTCCCCCGCCGTTCCGCAGGAAGCTTCGCTTCCTTTGCGGTTCGTTCGCTACGCGAACTCGGGCGGGGCTGGTGCTAGCTGCAGCCCATGCTGTTACCGCAGTTTAGGCACTTGTAGCAGGCTCCGTTCCTTACCGTGATGTGGCCGCAGACGTCGCACATCGGTGCGTCACCCATCAGCGACTCCATCTGCTCGTTGAGCGCGTCCTTGGGCTTGCGCACCGGGGCCGGCAGCGCCTCGGCCTTAGCGGGCGACGCAAGCGTCGCCCCTGCGGCGTGTTCACCGGCGACGCCCAGGTCTTTGTTGTCCTCTCCCTGCTGCGCCAGCAGCGCCGGGCCCTTCACCTCTTCGGGCTTGATGTGCAGGAAGTCGGTGCGGCCGAGGTACTGGTGGCCCAGGGTGCGGAACACCAGGTCCACCACGCTGGTGGCAAGGCGGATGTGCGCGTGGCCTTCGACCATGCCCTGCGGCTCGAAGCGCGTGAAGGTGAAGGTGTCCACGAATTCCTTGAGCGGCACGCCGTACTGCAGGCCCTTCGACACGGCGATCGCGAAGCAGTTCAGGATGCTGCGCAGGGTCGCGCCCTCCTTGCTCATGTCCAGGAAGATCTCACCCAGCTCGCCGTTCAGGTACTCGCCGGTGCGCAGGTACATCTTCTGGCCGGAGAGTTTCAACTCGTAGGTGAAGCCGCGGCGCTGGGTCGGCAGCGGGCGGCGGTGCAGGCCGCGCGGCGGGGCGCTTTCGGCCACGGCCTGCGGGCCCTTCTCGGCGGCCACTTCCTTCTGCAGCACCTCGGTGGCCTTGCCGCGCGGGGCGTCGGCCTTGTCTTCCTTCTTCTTGCTGCTGGTGCTGAGTACCTGGCTGTGCTTGCTGCCGTCGCGGTAGATGGCGACCGCCTTCAGGCCCAGGTCGTGGGCCTGCATGTAGGCTTCCTCGATGTCCTGCACCGTCACTTCATTGGGCATGTTGATGGTCTTGCTGATCGCGCCCGAGATAAACGGCTGCGCCGCCGCCATCATCTTCACGTGGCCCATGTGCTGGATGAAGCGCTTGCCGTGTTTGCCGCAGCGGTTAGCGCAGTCGAACACCGGCAGGTGTTCCTGCTTCAGGAACGGCGCGCCCTCAACGGTCTGGCGGCCGCAGATGTGGTCGCTGGCGGCTTCAATTTCATCGGCGTCGAAGCCGAATTCCTTCAGCAGGCTGAAGCCCGGGGCGCCCCACTTCTCTTTCTTGATGCCGAGGCGGGTCATGGTGTCTTCGCCCAGCACCCAGGGGTTGACGGCAAAGCCGAGCTCGAGCGCCCCCTGCAGGGCGGTCTCGACGCGGCTGATGTCGGCCTCGGTGAGGCCGTGGCCGCGCAGGGACTCGTCGTTGATGTGGGGCGCGCCCTTGAGCGTGAGGGTGCCGATCGCGTACTCGACGATCGCGCGGCGCTCGCGCTCGCTGTAACCGAGGTGCTTGAGCGCGGGCTCGACGCTCTGGTTGATGATCTTGAAGTAGCCGCCGCCGGCGAGCTTCTTGAACTTCACCAGCGCGAAGTCGGGCTCAATGCCGGTGGTGTCGCAGTCCATCAGCAGGCCGATGGTGCCGGTGGGCGCGATCACGGTGGTCTGCGCGTTGCGGTAGCCGTGCTGCTTGCCGAGCTCAAGCGCGCGATCCCAGGCGCCGCGGGCGGCGTCGAGCAGGTAGTCCGGGCAGAACTCGGGGTTAATGCCCAGCGGCTTGACGGTCAGCTGCTCGTACTCGTCGCCCGGGGTGTTGTAGGCGGCGCGGCGATGGTTGCGCATCACGCGCAGCATGTCCTTCTGGTTGGCCTTGTAGCGCGCGAATGGCCCGTGCCCGGCGGCCATCTCGGCGCTGGCGGCGTAGCTTTCGCCGGTCATGAGCGCGGTGACGGCGCCGCACACGGCCATGGCCTTCTTGCTGTCGTAGGGAATGCCGCTGAGCATCAGGCAGGTGCCGAAGTTGGCGTAGCCCAGGCCCAGGGTGCGGTAGTCGTAGGACTTCTGCGCGATCTCTTCGCTGGGGAACTGGGCCATCAGCACGCTGATCTCAAGCGTGATGGTCCAGAGCCGCGTGGCGTGCTGGATCGCCGGCACGTCGAACTCAGCCTTGTCGGCGTCAAAGAACTTCACCAGGTTCAGCGAGGCCAGGTTGCAGGCCGTGTCGTCCAGGAACATGTACTCGCTGCAGTTGTGGACGACGATGCCGTTGGCCACGAAGTGGTGCGTGTCGGGCTCTGTGAGGTCGTAGACCGGCTCTTCGCCGAGGAATTCGAGCTCGGCGACCAAGTCTTCCAGCCGGTCGGCATATGTCGAAACTTCCCGGTTCAGCTTTGCCAGTGCTTCCACCTTGTCACTGCCCGCAACGAATCCCACCTGCTGCTCGAACAGCACGCGCGAGCTGCGGGAGATGCGGAGGCTGTGGATCTGTTCAACGGGGTACTCCTTGCGGCCGCCTTTGCCGTCCGGCAGCAGCGCTGTGGTCTGCCCGGCCACGCGGCGGTTGCGGTACAGCTTCGACTTGATACCGAAGTTCAGCAGCAACAGCTGGGTCTGCAGCAGCAGCTCCTGGGACGTGCTGTCCAGGCTGATGTACTGCGACTTGTCGCCGTACTGGGCCACGGTGCCGTCGGCTGTGAACAGGCCGCGAAGCAGGGCAGCCTGGCCGTCGCGGTCGAGCTTCCAGGCTTCCGCCTTGAAGGCCTTGAGCGCGCTGCCCTGGTCAAGCACCGCGTACTGGCTGACCAGGTCCACCACGCAGCGGGCGCTGGTGCCGATGCGCAGCGTACCTTGCGGACGGTTGATCTCGATGTCGCGGGCGGCGCGCGCGTCGGCCGCGTTGGCGTTGCGGTACGCGGTAAGCGAATCATGCACGCGCTTCGCCACCGCTTCCTCGTTCGGCGCCAGGGTGAGCATGGCGGTCTGCTGCTCGCCCATCAGGCAGCCGTCGCCCAGCATCAGGCCGATGAACTCCGCCATCCCGGCGTCCAGCTTCTGTTCGCCGAAGCCGGCGCCCTTCAGGATCAGCACGTCGTCCTTGCTGAGCTCGCAGGCCGGCACGTCGCCGCGGTTGGCGGTGAGCACGCGGTGATCGCCCGTGAGCTTCAGCTCAAGGCCCGACTTCGTGCGCAGGCGATACACCGGCTTCACACCCGTCGCAAACGCCGGCTTGATATCGTGCAGGCGCCCGTCGCTGCCCACCACCCGCGCGGGGCTTTCCAGCAGGCTGTCGATGCGGCGCCAGCCCTTGTCCGTCGCCACCAGCGTGTCGCCCGTGACGCACGGGTTGCTGGCGTTGATGCGGCCGTCCTGGGGGCAGGTGTGCCAGTCATTGATGATCGTGTCGTACTGCACGCCCGGGTCGGCGCACTGCCAGGCGGCCTTGGCGATCTGGTCCCAGAGGTCGCGGGCCTTGACGGTCTTGCTGATGTGGTTGCGGTCGGTGCGCCAGCGCAGGTGCCAGTCGCCGTCGTTGCGCACGGAATCAATGAACTCGCTGGGCACGCGCACGCTGTTGTTGGAGTTCTGGCCTGACACGGTCCCGTAGGCCTCGCCGTTGAAGTCGGCGGGCAGGCCGGCGTCGATCAGGATCTTGGCCTTGTTCTCTTCGTGGGCCTTCCAGTTGATGAACTCGACGATGTCCGGGTGGTCGAGGTCGAGGCAGACCATCTTGGCGGCGCGGCGCGTGGTGCCGCCCGACTTGATGGCGCCGGCGGCGCGGTCGCCCACCTTCAGGAAGCTCATGAGACCCGAAGACTGGCCGCCGCCGGAAAGCGGCTCGCCGTCGCCGCGCAGGCGCGAGAAGTTGGTGCCGGTGCCGGAGCCGTACTTGAACAGGCGGGCCTCGCGGGTCCACAGGTCCATGATGCCGCCCTTGCCCACCAGGTCATCGCTGACGGCCTGGATGAAGCAGGCGTGGGGCTGCGGGTGGGTGTAGGCGTCCTTGCTCTGGGTCAGGACGCCGGTGTCCGGGTCCACGTAGAAGTGGCCCTGGCCGGGGCCGGTCAGGCCGTAGGCGTAGGCGAGGCCGGTGTTGAACCACTGGGGGCTGTTGGGCGCGGCGTACTGGTGGATGAGCATGTGGCACATCTCATCGTAGTAGGCCTGTGCATCTTCGCCGCTGCGGAAGTAGCCGTAGCGTTCGCCCCAGTCGCGCCAGCAGCCGGCGAGGCGGTGCACCACCTGGCGGGCGCTGCGCTCGGGGCCGAGGATCACGGCGCCGTCGTCGTCTTTCAGCGGCTCGGCGGTCAGCGGGTTGTCGCCTTCCTTGTATTGGGGCACCTGCGCCTTGCGGAAGTACTTGCTGATCATGATGTCGGTGGCGAGCTGCGACCAGTCGGCCGGGATCTCGGCGCCGTCCATCTGGAACACCACGCTGCCGTCGGGGTTGGTGATCTTGGTGCCGCGGCGGGCGTACTTGACCTTGGCGAGGACGTCTTCGCCGGCCTTGGTGAAGAGGCGCGGAATCGCGAGCCCGGTGGGGCAGGTTTTACTGGTGCTGGCCATGTTCTCCGCCTTGGGGCCGGCTGTGTCGCGTTTGAGTGCACGGCCTGCGCGCGTGTTTTTGGTCGCGGTGGGGGCCTTGCCTGTCTTCCTGCTCATATTGTGCCTTTCCTGTCAAAATTTCGCGCAGCTGAACCGCTCCGCCGCGCGGAAAGCCATTTTTGGGGCAGCAATGCCGTGTGCGCTCGAAAGAGAGGCACTCTACCCCTAGTGTTTTTCGAAGTTAGCGGATTGTGACGTCGGTCTTCCCGACGTCGGGGAGTGAGTATACCTACAGATCAGGCTTGGTCAAAGAAAAAGCACTAAATAAAGGGTGTCGGTAGTTCGTGGATACTGTATGCAGTTTGTGGATGAGTTTCCACGGAATCCACTGGAATCAAGGGTTTGCTGACGCCTGGTTGTCAACAAGGTTGTGGATGGCGGATTGTTGTGTAACCAAAACACTATATATAGTGGTGACGTTTGTGCCACACCCGCCGCTTCGCTTGACCATAGGGGCGGGGCGAAAAACGCCCAGATCTCATCCACAGGTTGTGGCGAAGAGACTGACAGTTGCAACGGGATTGGCCTATTCGCTGTCCGGCGCGGGCTTGGCGTCCTTGACGATCTCGTCGGTCTGCTTCTTGATCGCCTTGGTCTGCGTCCAGCCTTCGCGGGCGAAGATCAGGTGCGCCACGCGTTCGGCGGCGAGTTCAAGGATGTCTTCGGAGGCCGACTCCGCGCTGGCCGTGGCGTCGCTGTCCACGGTGATGCGCACGCAGTAGTAGCGCGGGCCGGTGCAGCGCATCAGCACCAGGCCGGATTCCGAGACGCGGTCTTTGCCTTTCTCGGAGACGATCAGCGAGTCGATCATGAAGTGCCAGCCGGTCACGCGCATGCGGTGGCGCGAGGCGTAGTCCTTCAGGCGCGCCTTGGCATGGTCGCGCATCAGAAGCAGCGCCGAGCGCGCCGCGGTACGTGTGTCTTTGCTGTTCATCGCAGTACGATTTTGAACAAATCGCCCTGCCACTGCCAAGGGCAAACGGACCTGGACCGCCGCCCGAACTACAATCCGCCCATGCCTTCCGCCGAGGACATCTACCTCTTCCGCCACGCCGTGTTGCGCGACGCGGCCTACGACCTGCAGCCCTCAACCGTGCGGGCGGGTTTGCACCTGCTGGTGATCGAGATCATCGAGGGTCTGCTGCACGACGACCAGCGCGCGCTGGACGCCGCCGCCCTCGAACTCGCCACCCACGCCGCCCGCGCCCGCGCCGCGCGCCAGGGCGTCACCCGCAACCTGCAGATGCTCAAGGACATGACTGCCGCCGAGTCGCGCTACCTGAAACGCGCGGCCGAGCACGCCGAGCGCAACTTCCGCCACGCCGAGGCGCTGGGCTGCTGGCGCCGGCGCCTCGAGGTGTGCGAGCCCGCGGACCGGCCCGAATGCCTGCACCGGGCGGGCTCGCTCAGCTTCGCGCTGGGGCGGATTGCGGACTCGGAGCAGCTGCTGCAGAGCGCCCTGGCGACCGCACGCGAACACGGCGACCTCGAGCGCGAGGGCATCGCGCTCAGCAGCCTGGCCAGCGTGTACCGCCAGACCGGGCGCGTGCAGCATGCCGAGGACTGCTTCAAACGCGCGCTGGAGGTCGAGCGCGACGCGGGCAACCTGCGGGGCGAGGCCGTGACGCTGAGCAACCTGGCCAACCACTACATGAGCACCGGGCGCCCGGCCGAGTCGGAACAGGTGTTCCTGCAGGCCATCGAGCTGAACCGGCGGCTGGGCAACCAGCGCAGCGAGGGGATTACGCTCAACGGCATCGGCTGCCTGTACCTTGAAACCGCGCGCATGGACGCGGCGACCGAGACCTTCGAGCGCGCGCTGGAGATACTGCGCTGCCAGGGCGAGCGTTTCTACGAGGGCGTGGTGCTGGGCAACCTGGCCTACCTGCACGAGCGGCGCGGCGAGCACGACCTGGCCGAGCAGGCCTGCCGGCGGGCGCTGGAGATCGCGCGCGAGGTGAACGACCGGCGCTTCGAGGGCGTGGTGCGCGGCAACCTCGCGGCCTGTCTGCGAGCGCAGGGACGCCTGGCCGAGGCAAGCGAGGCCATGGAAGCCGCCCTGGAGCTGCACCGCGAGATGGCCAACCCGCGCTTTGAAGGCATCCACCTGCTGGAGGCGGCGCTGCTGCAACTGGCACAGGGTCAGCCCGGAACGGCCCGGGTTTCCTGGCGCCGCGGCACCGAGCTGCTGAAGCGCACCGGCGACAGAATCACCCTGCCCGTCAAGCAGCCCCTGATGGAACAAGCCTGCCAGGCCGCCGGCATCGAGCCGTTCTAGTGATTCTTGGCAGTGGCATTCGCGTCCCGCGAATGAGTCCCGCCAGCCTCCGGCCAGCGGCGACGGCCGGAGGCCGGCGCAACCCATGCGCTGGAAGCGCAATACTGCGGGGTCAAGGCGTGTCGCGGCAGACGCCGACGTGCAGAAGTTATCGGCAGTCAGGCGCATCCGCGGCACCACAGTGTGGTGTCAAGCGGACGTTGCGAACGCACCGCCGTAACAAATGTTAGCCCCCGCCGGTTGGCGCCAAGCAAAGCGAGGCGCCAACAAGGCGGGGGTTACGGGCAAAAAAAGTTGGAGAGGCGCGGAGCGCCGGCACAACGGCCGCATGCAGCCGAACCGTTCTCGCGGCAATGCCGCGAGTGTATCGGCGCTCCGCGCCTGGAGTATTTCTTGCGCCGACAACCCCCACCGAACGCCGGAGGCGTTCGGTGGGGGCTTCCACTGTGAAGGCGCTCCGCGCCAAAATGAGCCAAAGCGACGAGTGTGCCCCTCAACCCCGAAGTACTGAAGTGCCAGCCGGTGGGGCGCATGCGATGGCGAGTCGCATACTGCGACAGGCGCTGGCGGGCGTGATCACGCAGCAGCATCAGGGCCGAGCGCACGGCTGTTCGGACGTCGTCGTTCATTTCAGTGTTAACGCGGACAACCGATTGGGCGTTTCTGTGCCATTGAAAGCTACCCCGGAATCAGTCGGCGACCTGATAGGCGCCGAGTTCGGGTGACCAGCGCAGGATGAGCGTATTCGCGCCCGCGGCAAGTACGGGTAATACGTTGTCACCAACTAATGTGTACGGTTCTTCTCCCGTGTCGATGCCGATGCAGCGCAGGCATTGCCGTCTTAGAAGTGAACGCCAGTAAGGCCTGCCGAGCTCCCATTCTCCGGGTAGCGCGAGTTCCTCGACTCGTGCTTCGAAGGCAAGACAGGTTTCGAACGGATTGTTGGCAGGTTTCAGGACCGTCCCACGCCATTGTCCCTCCTCCCGGATGCGGTTCAGGAACGAGCGTGCCGACTCCGGTAAGCCTCCAAGGGTGTAACCGGATGCGGTAAGATAGGGCAAGTCAGACACGGTGTTGACGAGCGGCATCGTGTCATACACGTTTCCGGGCAGCCCGCCGGGAGCACCGAGCGCAGGTGAAATATTCAGCAAGTCGCCCGACCAGAGCAACATGGCAATCGCCTGGACCCGGCCTTGCTCATCGCCCCAGCCGGAATCCCGAGGGAAACCCTCTTTCCATTGGTGCAGCAGATCGAGGTAGTCCTCCAGTTTCTGAGCGGCAGTTGTCTCGTCGAGTACCAAAAGGGCGTTGGCTGCGTTGACCATGTCCACCGGATTCCAGTTCGAACCGGAGTGCAATGTGGGTGCGGCATCGATCCGCTCCATCAGTCGACGCTCGCCGTCAGGGAGGGAGCGCAGATACTTGCCAAAACTCTGGCGAACGACGATCCGTCCGGTGCAGACGCGGCTGTCGTCGTCAGCCTGGATCACGACGGCGCTGTTGAGCTCCAGTCGGACGTAGTACCTGTGCCAGCCCCATACGCTCGGCCGATGCCGATCGTTCAGCTCATTGAGAGCGTTGATTGCGGCGTCCTCGTCGAGGAAAATTTCGTCCTGCACGTATGAGAATTCATCGAGAAACCGCTGTTCTTTCTCGTTGCCGGGGTGGGCAATCTCGAGGCGTATACGCCAGCCCTCCGAATTGGAATCTTCGCGAGTTGGTTGACCCGCGCATGCCGCGAGCGCGAACAGGGCCACAGTGACCGAAAGCCATCGCATGATCTTGCTCCGCGGGGGTCGGTCGGGGGGGCTACTCTAGCATCAGTGTTACTAGTCGCCCATTTCTATGGGTGGATTTACCTGGATGCCGCCGGTTTCTTTGGGTGTTGGCGCGCCGGCTAAAATCCAGCTTTCAATCAGCTCTATCTCGGCCCTGGGCAGCGGGTCCAGGCCGAACGGCATGTGCGGCTGCTTCAGGCCCTTGATGTGCATCAGCAGCGGTGAGTTCTCGGCGTACGGGATCACGCTGGGGCGCGGATTGCCGAGGTCGTCGGTAGCTCCTGTCATCAGGCCCTTCAACGTCATCAGGTCCAGCTTGCGCGGCTTCGCGCCCCAGGTCGCCAGCCAGCCCGCGCCGCCCTTGGGATTCGTGTTGAAGGGCGCCTTCTCGTCCGGCCCGTAGTGGCAGCCGTTGCAGCGCCGCCGCAGCACATCCAGCACCTCGGCGGCACTCACCTTCGGCTTCGGCGACGGCACCGCGTTCGCCACGTACCAGGCCAGTGTGCGCGCGTCATCAACGTTCAGGTTCAACTGGTACATGCCTGACCACGGCATGCGCACGGCCGGATGCCGGATCCCCTCGGCGATCCACTCCGGGCGCAGGCGCGTCCAGGCCCTGGTCAGGTCCGGCGCGAACACCACGGGCATGAGCGTGGGCTTGCCGTTCTCGTCGTAGCTGGGGCGCACGACTTCTTCGCCCAGCGTATGGCAGGTGGCGCAGGCGTGCTGGACCCACAATGCACGGCCGGCGGCGAGGCGTTCGGGGTCGGGCTCGGCCTCGCGCTCGGGTTTCCAGTCGGGCAGGCTTACGATGCCCTCGGCGGCCTTGAGCGTGAGGTAGCGGGTCAGCACTTCCACTTCGCGGTCGGTGAGCCCCAGGTCGGGCATGCGGTCGGAGCTGTTCTGGCGGATGCGGTAGGGGTAGCGCAGGTAGCGCTTGATCCAGACTTCCGTACGGCGCTCGGCAATGGACTGCAGGGGCGGCGCCAGGTTTTCCGGGCGTTGCTTGTACTGGTGGCAGGCCTGGCAGTTGTCGCGGGGGACGTGGTTGGCGTCCTGCGGGATTTCCGTGCGGTGGCAGAAGTTGCAGTTGTGCTGCGCAACCAGCTTCTCGCCCTCGGCCAGCCATTCGGCGTCGGAGGCGGGCAGGGCGTCGGAGACGGGCACGGTTTGCGGCTCGCGCTCGCGGCCGCCATCGTAGAGCAGCAGCACGATGCCCAGCACCGTAAGCCCCAGGCCGGCTACCAGCAGCACGATGTTCGCGAGCTTGATGCCCTTCATGGGTTGCAGTGTACGAGGTCAGCTCCCGGCGGTCAGTGGTCGTTTGACGCAGCAGCGCAGCACGGGTAGTTCAGCCGTCGTTCATCAAGTTCCGCAAATGCAGAAGCCCATCGTTTACACCAATCGTATCTACACAAGTTTCAGGGTGCGTTTTTGGTTGGACCGGGGCGGGGGAGTGGTAGCAGGCCGGGCAGCATCTTTTCGGTCAAGCGGATCA
>JAANMY010000962.1_pt1 | contig 36084 bp, 30 predicted proteins | sample 7279691 | NCBI WGS metagenome assembly JAANMY01 (sample SAMN14094543, study PRJNA606508) | bioreactor metagenome | isolation source: A lab-scale SPAN reactor treating ammonium-rich wastewater day 388 | place: Ireland: Galway | collected 2018-02-07
TTCAATGGTGTGCTTTTTGTGTAGGTCGAGCTTAGGCGGGTCAGATAAATCACACACTTCACCGTCGATACGGGCGCGGATATAACCCTGGGCGGCTAAGGTTTCCAGCGTTTTCACATGCTCGCCTTTGCGCTCCTGCACCACCGGTGCCAGCACCATCAGTTTAGTGCCCTCGGGGAAGGTGGTGACTTTGTCGACCATTTCGCTGATAGTCTGTGCTGCCAGCGGTAAATCATGCGTTGGGCAGCGTGGCTCACCGACACGGGCAAACAATAAACGCAGATAGTCGTAAATTTCGGTAATGGTACCCACAGTAGAGCGCGGGTTATGTGAGGTGGATTTTTGCTCAATGGAAATGGCCGGCGATAAGCCCTCAATATGATCGACATCGGGCTTTTCCATCAAACTTAAAAACTGCCGGGCGTAGGCGGATAACGATTCGACATAGCGGCGCTGGCCCTCAGCGTACAGCGTATCAAATGCCAGCGATGATTTGCCCGAGCCGGACAAGCCGGTGATCACAATCAGTTTATCGCGCGGAATAGTCAGCGAGATGTTTTTCAGGTTGTGGGTGCGGGCACCGCGAATGTCGATTTTATCCATAATGGTTTCCGGTTGGGCAATAAAGGCAGCAAAACTGTACAAATATACACTAGATGGGCAGAAAAAAAAGCCTCCGCACTAAGCGGAGGCAATACGGTTAACACCGGGGAGAGGATCTTAAAAGCTGTAGCTGATATTAAAATCGATGCTACGCGGCATAATATAGCGGCCGTTCGGGCTGCCGGCACTGCGCGGATCGCCTTCAGTAATACCGTCTTTATCGGTCAGGTTAGCCACCGATAACTGCGCTTTTAGCCGCTCGGTGACATCCAGCTGTACGCCTAAATCGATTTTGCTGTAACCGTCCAGAGTCACGCTGTTGCCGTTATCACCAAAGCGGTCAGCCACTGAGGATAAAGTGCCGTATACCGTCGCGTACATATTGCCCAGGTCAAAGCCGTAGCTTGGGGTGACGCGCAGCATCCAGTCGGGCTGGCGAATGGCCTGGTTACCGACCACTAACGGATCCGGGTGGTTGGTAATTTCGGTGTCCTGCACCGTAGCGTTCAGGTTAACGGCAAAGCCGTTGTCGGCGCGGTAGTTGGCGTCAAACTCAATACCCATAGCCTCTGTAGTTAACACTTCAGCCGGGGCACCCGGGCGGGAGACAAACAGCTCGCCATCTACTTCGTTATAGAACGAGGTTAAGTAGATACTGTAATTCTGCTCGGCCCATTTATAGCCGAACTCGTACTGGGTCACTTCTTTAATCAGCTTATCGCCGCTTTCAAAGGCGCCGTAGTTGTCGCGGAAATCGTCAAAAAACGGCATTTTATTGCCTTTATTAACGCGGGCGAATACCCCCATATTACGCTGCCACATCCAGTTTACGCCGGCGGTCCAGGCAGTTTTGCTTTCGTCGTAGTTCACCGCTTTGCTGATATCACCGGTTAAGCCTTCATCCACCACGTAGCTGATGTTGTGGTTTTCACGGCGCAGGCCGGCATCGACCCGCCATTGCTCATTTAACTGGTATTCGACCGCGCCATAAAAGGCACTGGTGTCACCATCGCCGGTGGCGTCGATATCGTAATTCCAGCTGCAGCTTTGCAGGTTGTCGTTACAGTCGATACCGCTGAGTGCTTCGCCACCTTTTTCCACCACATGCCACAGCTGGTTGCCAATAGACCACCAGTCCTGTACCGAGAAGTTAGTGGCGTAGTAGCCCAGCGTAAATACGGCATTGTCGGTGGTTTTACTCAGCGCGATATCGTTGGTAAAGGCTTCAATGTCTTTTAGTACTACCCAACGGCCAAGTTGCTGCACCACGGTATCGTTGTCATACACGGTGCCGGTGGCTACGCCGGTAACCGGGCCATTAACGCCGGCTACATTGCCAAGCGTGGTAGCGCCACCTTCCGGCACCAGGCCAAAGGTATTGGCCTCACCGGCAATATGGCTAAAGCGGTACATTAAGCGCCAGCTGTCGGTTAAATCTAAATCAACGGTACCGCCGGTAATGCCGCCGTTCCAGCCGCGGCCGTCGCCAAAGTCGAAGCTTTGCTCTTCGCCATCCGGGCCATAGGCAATTTTACCCAGCCGGTTATTTGGCCCAATCTGGCTGTAGCTGTTATCCACCCCGGCGACATTTAGCGGTACCGGCAGGTGCCAGACACCGTGATCGTCGGTTTGGCGGGTATACACATTGATGCTGCCGTTATCCAGCTCTTTGGTGACATTAACGGTAAATTGATGGCCTTTTTCTGAGTTAAAGCCGGTTTCGCGCGGGCCTTCAGAGCTGCTGATATAACCACCGGCCATCACATACAGCCGGTCAGCGATTTCACCGCTAACCACGCCATCTACCCGGCGCAGGCCGTAGCTGGAGGTGGAAAATTTCACCAGGCCTTCGGTCACTTCACTACCTTCTTTTAGCAGGAAGTTAGTGGTTAAACCGGGCTGGCCGTTCGATAACACAGGGGTAGAGCCGCCGCGCAGTGCTTCCATAAAATGTACGGTTTCATCGAGGCGGAAAATGGACGAGTTTTCTAAAAACGACAGTGTTGGCGGCGGGAAAATGGGCGCACCGTTTAACTGTATGGTAACAAAGGGGGCGTCACCAGTGCTGGGAAAGCCGCGTACAAAGACGTTGGCGCCGGCAATGCCGCCTGAACTTTCGGCCCACACGCCGGGCACTACGGTGAATAGCTCAGCGGTGCTTTTCGGTGCCAGCCGGCCAATGTTTTCCGCTGACACATTGGTAATGGCATAGCTGCTGTCGACTTTAAAGCCAGACATACCGCTGGCTTTGCCGGTGACGACTATTTGTTCTATCTCGCCTTGCGTTTGGGCCTCGGCGTTTTGTTCGGTGTTGGTCTGGGCGATAAGGGGCATGCTGCAAAGCAGTGCCAGTGCGGCGCTGATCTTATTGAGTCGGGCTACCATCTGTTGTTCTCCTGCTATCCTGTCGATTATAACGCCGGCGTATTAATGGCTTGGTTGAGCCTGTTTTACTTGCTGCAGTGCCGGTCGGATTTAAACATAGGTGATATTGCAATCGATTGCAATAGCTGTTTTGCTGTTTTTGCATACGATTGCAAAAGAATTTTGCTGCTTAATTGTCCACTTTGCTGAACGCTGCCGTTGCGACCCTGTGCCCATTAAGGCATTATTGCCGTTAAGTGCAGTGCAAACGGACTAAAAGTAGTTAACGTGGGAATAAAACCGGCAAAAACCCTGACTTTATCTGATATTGCCCGGCTGGCCGGCGTGTCGGAATCTACCGCCTCACGCGCTTTGCGCGATAACCCGGTGATTAATGCGCAAACGCGGGAAAAAGTGCAGCAAATTGCGGCCGAGCACCAGTTTAAGGTCAATGCCACTGCCCGCAGCCTGCGCACGCAAAAAAGCCATACTATCGCCGTTATTATTCTGTTTGATGCCAAAACCCAGCAAAGCATTACCGATCCGTTCTTGCTGGACATTCTCGGCGTTATTGCCGATGAGTTGACCCGCCAGGGTTACGATATGCTGCTGAGCACCAGCAAAACCACTGACAAAGACTGGCGCAGCTACTACTTTGACTCTAAACGTGCCGATGGCCTGATTGTGATTGGCCAGGGCGAGCATGATGAGCGTGTGGAACAACTAAGCAGTGCCGGTGTGCCTTTTGTCGTCTGGGGTGCGCCAACCGGCAGCGAAGCCTTTGCGGTTATTGGCAGCGACAACCGTCAGGGCGCTAAGCTGGCGGTTAGCCATTTGCTGGCGCAAGGCTGTAAGCGCATTGCCTTTTTGGGCGATATCCGCCATACCGAAATTGAAATGCGTTATCTGGGTTATCAGGATGCCTTGCTGGCCGCCGGCATTAAGCCTGAGCCGCTGTTGCAGCTTAATACCGACTTTACCGCCCAGGCTGGTTATGTGCAGACGCAGCAGGCATTGTTTAAGCAGCTTGGCAGCCTGGATGGTATTTTCGCCGCCAGTGATGCTATTGCCATGGGCGCGATGAAAGCACTGCTGGAACACGGCATCAGTGTGCCGCAGCAGGTGGCGCTGGTGGGCTTTGATGATATTGCTATGTCGGCCTACTGCACGCCGTCGTTAACCACGGTAAAGCAGGATACCCAGGCCGGTGGTAAATTGCTGGTGGCGCAATTACTTGGCCAGATCAACGGTGCTAAAGCCGCCTCGCAGTTGTTGCCGGTTAAGTTAATTGAACGGCAGTCGAGCTGGCGAAAAGGTTAAAGGTTTTGTATATCGGCCAGTGTTAGCTGTGCCAGAGCTGGGTACACTTTTACTGCCCCGGTTAACACTCTGGCATCACCAATGCCGATGGCTTTCATACCGGCGCGGTTAATAGCTTCTATGCCGGCCAGGGCATCTTCCACGCCGATACAGTGCTCTGGCGGCACACCCAGCCCTTTGGCGGCGAGTAAAAACACTTCCGGGTCGGGCTTGCTGTTCACCACCTGATTCGCATCGGCAATATAGTCAAACTGTGCTGCGATACCTAAGCGTTCCACCACAAAGGCGGCATTTTTACTGGCCGAGGCCAGGCCAATTTTTATAGCGCGCTGCTTTAAATCCGCAAAGAGCGCTGCCACACCGGGGTACAGGTTATCCGGTGTTATGTGGTCGATAAGCTTAAGATAATGCGCGTTTTTTTGCTGCATTAGCCGTGTTTCCTCGCTCTCGATTAGCGTTAAGCCTCCTTGTTGCAAAATCCAGCGCAGCGAGCCTAAGCGGTCAACGCCTTTTAGCTGCTCGTTATCCTGCTCGGTAAAATTAATGCCCAGCTCATCGGCCAACGCCCTCCAGGCATAAAAGTGGTAAATGGCGGTGTCGGTTAACACGCCGTCCAGATCAAAAATGACTGCCCGGCAACTCATAAATGCTCTCCTAACACCCGGCTGATTACTTCACCTTTACGCAGTGTCAGCGCTTGCGCGGCGTGAAACAGTGTTAAGGGCTCGCCGCTGACAAGGGTATAACTGGCCTGTTGCTGGTCGGCACTAAATTGCAGCAGCCGGCCGCGGTAATTTAAGCGAAAACTGAGGCCCGGCAGCTGAGCGGGCAGCTGCGGGTTAAAGTGCAGGCCATCAGCGCGCGAGCGCACGCCGGCAAAGCCCATCACCAGCGACAGCCAACTGCCGGCCATACAAGCAATATGCACGCCTACTTCGGTGTTGCCATGGTGGTTGTCCAGATCCATGCGGGCGCTGTCACCAAAAAACGCATGTGCCCGCGCCGTATCGCCGGTTTCGGCAAACACTATGCTGTGAATACAGCTGGATAAGCTGGAGTCATGGGTAGTAAGCGGCTCGTAATAGGCCAGGTCGCGCTGCTTTTGCGCCTGGGGAATCGCATCGTCCAGCAATAACAACGCCAACACCACATCGGCCTGCTTTAACACCTGGTGGCGATAAATCACCAGCGGGTGATAGTGCAGTAGCAGCGGGTACTTGTCGGCCGGTGTATTGGCAAAATCCCACGGCTTACGGCTTAAAAAGTTATCGTCCTGTGCATGTATTTGCAGCTTGTCATCAAACGGCAGGTACATGTTGTCGGCAGCCCGTTGCCACTGTTGTAATTCGGCGTCTGTAACCCCTAGTTGCAGCAACAGCGGGTGTTGCTCTGCCTGCAGTTGCTGCACTATTTGCAGCGTAAACCGTAGCTGCAACTGCACCATAGCATTGGTGTAAAAGTTATTGTTTACCAGCGCCGAGTACTCATCCGGCCCGGTGACCATATGAATTTCAAACTTACCGCTGCGCGAAGAGAAAAAGCCCAGTTGCAGCCAAAGGCGGGCGGTTTCAATCAGCATTTCCGCGCCCATTTGCTGCATAAAAGCCCAGTCATCGCTGGCCAGATAATAGCTGCGAATGGCATAAGCAATAGCGGCATTAATATGATACTGCGCGGTACCGGCCGGAAAATAGGCCGAGCACTCTTCACCGCCGATGGTGCGCCAGGGGTACAGTGCACCCTGACTGTGCGACATCTGCCGGGCGCGCTCACGTGCGGCATCGAGTTGGCTGTAGCGCTGGGTTAATAACTGGCGGGCAATCTCGGGCTGGGTCAGGCTCATTACCGGCACCACGTAAATCTCGGTATCCCAGAAATAATGGCCGTCATAGCCCGGGCCGGTTAAGCCCTTAGCGGCAATATTGCTGTGGCCATTACGGCCAGCCGATTGCGCCAGGCTAAACAGGTTAAAACGCATCGCCTGCTGTAGCGCCACATCTCCGTCTATGCCAACATCGGCTTGCTTCCAATATTGCTGCCACCATTGCTGGTGTTCGCTGAGCAGCTGGTTAAAGCCCTGCTGCCGGGCACGGTTAAGCAAACTCAGCGCTTGTTGCGACAGCGCCTCGCCCGCCTCAATGTCAGCACTGTGGCAGTAAATCACCAGTTTGTGCAGGGTTTGCGCTTCACCTTGTACCAGTTTAACTGAAAATTGTTGGCTAAGTTTATTGGGTGTTGTGTCGTCCTGCACCAGCACAATGGCGTTGTCTGGCAGCAGATGGCTCATTGCCGCCGCCACGATAAAATGGGTACCTTTGGCACGGTGTAGCATCAGGCTGTTGTCATCACTAAACTGTTGCCTGAGCAAGGTTAAGCTGTCGGCAATCGACATTTCACCCACCCTTGGGTCGTCTTTTTTGTAGAAACCCGGATAAGCCGCATCCAGACCACTTTGCAGTACCACTTCGCCGGAAAAATTCACTGCCGTTAGGGTCAACTCTATCGCCAGCAGGTTTGGGTTAGCTTGTGACACAAAGCGGCGGCTTTGCAGGCGCAGCTGTTTGCCGCTTTGGCTGTGCCATTCAGTATGCCGGCTGAGTACACCGTTCTGTAAATCGAGTTGCCGTGTGTGCTTAATGGCGGTTTCTGCGTGCAGGGTTTCACCGTCGACAGTCAGTTTAAGCAGCTTGGCGTTAGCCACCTGCAGCATTTTATGGTTATGTTTGGCAAAGCCATAAGCAGACTCGCCGTAGTGAATAGGCTCACTGCTGTATACGCCGTTTAAATAGGTGCCCTCACAGCTGGCTGTACCTTCTGCCGCACCTTCTTCCAAGGTACCGCGGCTACCAATATAACCATTACCCAGGCTGAGCAGGGTTTCCTGCAGCAGCAGATGCTGTGGCTGATAATGGCTGTCGGTGAGCGTCCAGGGCTCGGTAGTCAGGGGCCGCACGGCGGCGTGAGGTTGTAACGACATAAAGCATACCCGCTTGTCTGGCTGTAAATAAGCTTAATATACAGCTTTTGCAATCGATTGCAATATGCAATAAAACCGCGCTATAGTACAAAATGTCAGCAAAGTGACTGACAACAGGGTTAAATAACAGACGCTGTACTAAACAGCCAAAAAGAGAACAACAATATGGCCACTATGCGTATCCGCTTATCCTTGCTGCTGACCTACTTTGTGTTTGCCATTTTGCTCAACAGTGTTGGCACCGTGATTTTGCAGGTGATCCACACCTATCAAATCAGTAAAGAAGCTGCCAGTGTGCTGGAGGGCTTTAAAGATATTCCTATTGCGGTGGTGTCTTTTGTCATCGCCTCTTTTCTGCCGCGGCTGGGTTACAAGTTGGCGCTGCAGCTGGCATTAATGCTGGTGACACTGGCCTGTGTTGCTATGCCGTTATTGCCGGCATTCTGGACTACCAAGCTGCTGTTTTTTACCGTTGGGGCCAGCTTCGCGCTGGTAAAGGTGTCGGTATACGCCAGCATTGGTATGGTTACCGAAACTAAAGCTGAGCATGCGTCTTTGCTAAATTTTATTGAAGGCGGCTTTATGCTGGGCGTATTGTCGGGCTACTGGCTGTTTGCCGCTTTTATGGACCCAACAGCACCGGCGTCAGATGGCTGGCTACAGGTTTACTGGCTGCTGGCGCTGTTGTGTGTCGCTAATTTGCTGCTGCTAAGCAGTACGCCGTTTCCTAAGCTGGTGTTGCCGCCCACCCGGGCGCTGCGGCAGGATTTTATCGCCATGCTGCAACTGGTGTATAAACCACTGGTGTTTGTGTTTGTGCTATCAGCGTTTTTATATGTGCTAATTGAGCAGGGTATTGGCAGCTGGTTACCGACCTTTAATAACGAAGTGCTGCAACTGCCAAACCAGCTTAGTGTGCAATTAACCAGCATTTTCGCCGGCAGCTTAGCACTGGGCCGTATTTCGGCCGGGGTCATCTTAAAGAAACTGTCCTGGTACTGGCTGCTAAATAGCTGCCTTATTGCGATGGCACTGCTGATCCTGCTTACGTTGCCCTTAACGCGGGATATCGCCCACAATGCTGAGGTTACGCTGTTTACTGCACCGCTGGCGGCGTATCTGTTTCCGTTAATTGGTCTGTTTATGGCGCCCATCTACCCGGTCATTAACTCGGTAATGTTAAGTGCATTGCCCAAAGTTCAACATGCTCCTATGACCGGGCTTATCGTGGTGTTTTCAGCGCTGGGCGGTACCACCGGCTCTATGATAACCGGCTACACCTTTGCCAGTTTCGATGGCCAGACGGCATTTTATTTAAGTCTGTTACCGCTTAGCCTGCTGTTGCTATCGGTAGGGTTATTTCACCGCCAAAGCCAGCAATTAAGCGTAAGTGCGGCATAAACAACCACAGTTGCAAGCCAGCTACTTAAAGCGCGTCGGTTCTGTGCTACACTGGCGCGCTTAATTTAAACCCTTTGCTGTGAGTTTAATGCATCAGTTAAATTCCCTTGAAAAACGCTCTGCCCTGGCATTGGCACTGGTATTTTCCAGCCGCATGCTGGGCTTGTTTATGCTATTGCCGGTGTTTGCCCTTTATGGCCAGCAGTTGCACGGCTTTTCACCATTGTGGATTGGCCTGGCCATTGGCGCTTATGGCTTAACCCAGGCCATCTTGCAAATACCGTTAGGCTGGTTATCTGACCGCATTGGCCGCAAGCCAGTGATGCTGGGCGGCCTGGCATTATTTGCGCTGGGCTCGGTCGTCGCCGCACTGGCTGACTCGGTGTATCTGGTGACCCTGGGCCGTGTGTTACAGGGTGCTGGCGCCATTGCCGGGGCCATTTTAGCCTTTGCTGCCGATGTGACCCGTGAAGAGCAGCGGCCAAAAGTGATGGCCATTATCGGTGCCAGCATTGGTTTAAGCTTTGCCGCAGCTATGATAGTTGGGCCCCTGTTGGCAAAATGGGCCGGCTTAACTGGCGTATTCTGGTTTACTGCTTTGCTGGCGTGCATCGCTATGCTGCTGGTGGCGTTTTTATTGCCAGACAGTGTGAATAAAGCACCGATGGCCGAAACGCTGGCACTGCCACAAAGCCTGCTGGCTATGCTGAAACATCGTCAGTTATTGCAGTTAGATGCCGGTGTGCTGCTGTTGCATTTAATGCTGACCGCCATGTTTGTGGTGTTACCTATGCTATTGCAGCAATATGGTTTAGCCTCAACCCAGCACTGGCAGTTTTACCTGCCGCTGCTGCTGGGCTCCTTTGTGCTGATGATCCCGATGATGATTATTGCCATGCGCAAAGCACAGGAAAAAGGCTTTTTTCTGCTGGCGATAGCCCTGCTAATTGCTGCCATGTTAGTGGCGCTGCTAATGCCCGGCTTTTGGCCTCTGACCGTCGCCTTGCTGCTGTTCTTTGTTGGCTTTAATTTTTTAGAGGCCAGTTTGCCGGCATTGGTGTCACGGGTGGCACCTGCAGGTCAGCGCGGCAGTGCTATGGGTATTTATTCCAGTAGCCAGTTTTTCGGCGCCTTTTTAGGCGGCATTCTTGGTGGTGCCGTAGTACAACATTTTGGCTACCAATCACTGTTTGCTGTGCTGGCAGTTATTGGTTTAATATGGCTGCTCGTTGCCAGCACCCTTCGCATTCCACCGCGCGCTCAGCGCTTGTCATTGGCGGTGTCGATACAGTCGGAGCAACAGGCTAAGCAACTAGCCAATCAATTAACGGCATTAGCCGGGGTGCAGGAAGTGACATTGCTTCTGGCAGAGCAGCGCTGTTATCTGAAAGTCAGTTCAGCACAATTTGACACAGCGCAGGCGCAAGCGGTTATTGCCGCAGCCGGGGCTTAACATTTTAGGAGAAATCGCATGGCGCGTGGCATTAATAAAGTAATACTGATTGGCAACCTGGGTACTGACCCGGAAGTGCGCTATATGCCGCAAGGTGGCGCGGTGGCTAATTTAACCGTAGCCACCTCAGAAAGCTGGACCGACAAAGCCACTAATGAGAAAAAAGAGCAAACCGAATGGCACCGCGTAGTGATTTACCAGCGTCTGGCCGAAATTGCCGGCGAGTACCTGCGTAAAGGCAGCAAAGTCTATATTGAAGGCAAGCTGAAAACGCGTAAATGGCAGGATAAAGACGGTGTAGAGCGTTACACCACTGAAATTATCGCCAACGAGCTGCAAATGTTAGACGGCCGCGGTGATGGCCAGCAGCAAGGCGGTGGCATGGCTGGTGGTATGAGCGGCGGCCAGCAGGGCGGTTATCAAAAACCGGCTCAGCCACAGGGCGGTTACCAGCAGCAGGCTCCACAGCAGGCTTATCAGGCGCCGGCGCAAGGTGGTTATCAGCAGGCTGCACCACAGCAACAGGGCGGTTATCAGCAGCGGCCGGCAGCACAACCGCAGGGCGGCTACCAGCAACCGGCACAGCCACAGCAGCGCGCACCGATGGAACCGCCAATCGACTTCGATGACGATATCCCGTTCTGACTCAACAGTTTTAGTTTTGTAAAGACAAATTAGAATATATTGAAAATTTCTCTTACAGAATAGCAGGTTACACTCAAAAATCAAGTTGTTTACCTTTTGGGTAATTTAGCTTGGTTTTTGAGGATTTCTTACGTTTTCAAAATGTAAAGACAAGTGTAAAGACGTCGATTGTTTGCGACGAAAGTGGGTTTTTAATCCCTTTTTGTATGTTGAAAAGCATATGAAGTTACGTTTTTTCGTGACAATAAAACCAAGTTTTTCAAAACTGAAACACCTTTAAAATCAGTGCTATACTTCCAACTTGTTGTTAGGTTGTCTGGAGTGATGCAATGGCCTATTCTGTTCGCCTCATAGAAGTCGAGTCGCATGGTGATCGTGAAGTGATCGTGTGTGACAAAGACGGTATGCCCCCCATTGATATCAACATGTACGTTGCCCGATTTCGTAATCGTTCGCATGCCTACCGATTGAAGATCTCCAACTCTATCGTCAAACTTTATTTGTGGGCTATAGACAATCAGATTGATTTGCTTGAACGCATGAAAAGTGGTGAGTTCCTAACCTTCGTCGAAATGGAGTCTTTGAAAGAATATCTTCGTTACCGGGTGAACGCGAAGACTCATGCGCCGCAAACGATCGAGATCGCTAAGAATACGTTTATCAGTATCGATACTTACCGGCAGCGTGCGAATCAAATTCTCAATTACCTTGAGTTTCATGGAAACGTTTTCGCCGGCAGTCGCAAGAAAACCGATCCTTATGCAAAGCGCATGAGAGACTTCATCACGCAGTTCCGTCAGATCTTGATTGAACGAGGTGGGTTAAAGCATGCTAAACAACGTTATGGTCTGACTGAAGAGCAGGTGACCAAGTTACTGTGGTGGGTCAATCCTGACAATCCACAAAACCCATTCCAAGACAGGGTCAGATTACGAAATCAACTTATCGTTCAGATCTTGATCCTGACAGGTGTCCGGGAAGGGGAGCTTCTTTCAATGCGTCCTGACGCATTAATCAAAAAGCCATATGGCTATGCACTTCGGTTAAGTCAGAACACCACTCTGGATTTAGATCCGCGGGCGTACCCGCCAAATGTCAAAACCTATACCCGTGATATTCCGATCAGCGATAAGGTCGCTCAGATGATCGACACCTATATCAGCACGGAGCGAAAACTACGTGGCAGGGCCGCAGCTAAGGCACCTCCCTACTTGTTACTAAACTCCTTCAAGGAGCCTAAACCGATGACCTATCGGGGGGTTTATCACATTTGTGAGCGTCTTCGTAAACTTGATCCTGACATGTTTAAGGGACTGCTCCCATATCAGTTCAGGCATACGTTTAATGATCTCATCGTGCTTGCCTCTGGCTTGGATGTGAATTCTGAGGAATTTAAAAATATGCAGCGGGAACTGTGCGGTTGGAGCTCAGACAGTGAGCAAGGTAAAAATTACACCAAACGTGCAAGAGAAATTTTAGCTTCCGAATACTTGCAAAAAATATCATCACGGTTTAATTTATAAACAACGTTTCCGCTAGGAGAGGAAATGTTCTATTGAAGGTTGACCGAGGAATGGCAACCGTGGCCGAGGATCAGGCTGATGTTAATCATCAGGTTATGCTCATTTAAAGATGGATCTTATAGATTGTTTGTGTAAAGCGTCGTTCAATTAAGACGCGAATTACCTTACTTAGCCATTTAACACAGAAGTCACTCAAGCCCTGTTTTTATAGGGAGGGGTACTTCATGGCTGATGAGGTAAGAGCCCATGACACAAGCAACCCGCGCTAGACTAAAACCCAACGCGATCATCTCCCCTATTGACAGACCCCTTTTCGACAAGGCGTCTATTATGGGCCGTTCCCGGCGGATCGATACGTCTGCAGAGGTGTGGCAAATCGGCGAAACCGAGCCCGTTTCACTGAACTGGTCTGCACTTAGCAGATTCCCAGAGTTGCTGGTAAGTGAAATCAAGTATGCATTGGAGTTCTTCCTCGAAAAAATGTCGCCGAATACGGTTGCTAATTTCTTTGAGATCCTCAAACGCCTGTGCAAATCAATTGATGAATGGGAGGACGAACCATCACTCGCCCAACAGTTGAGCGAGTTTGTCTTTGACTTCATCGTATCTAATCGAAATCGTGATGATGAGACACATCTAAACAACCTGAGGCATTGGTACCTTCGCTCGTACCATCTAGGGTTAACCCTCTTTGAGCGCAAAACCTGTCAGGTGCTTTCTAAATTGTCCTTTAAAGGCAATCACAAGGGCCTAGACGTCATGGTCTACATGGAAGGTCGCTCGCCACTTCGCTCGGATGAGATGACACTGTTACGCAAATCGCTATATGAGTGTCGTCAGCGTGTTACCCCTTATCACCCTATTTTCCCTAAACTTGTCGCAACCTGGTTGTTTGTGGTGCTGGGAGTAAGGCCGAAGCAACTACTACTACTAATGACCGCGGATTTCTCCGTCAATGTCGACGAAGATACCGGCAATAAGACGTACTTGCTGAACGTCCCCTCCGTTAAGAAGCGACATATGTTGCCTCGTACACAGTTTAAGTCACGGATCTTACCGGTGTTCTTAGGAGAGATGATAGAGCAGCTCATCTCCGTCACTTACGGCGACTTATTCTCAAGTCAGTTGATGGCTGGTAATGAAGAGCAACTGCTTTTCATCGGAAAAAATGACAATGGAAGGCGAAATCGGCAGGCCACTTTTGAGAGGTTCGAAGCTTCGCCTGGGTATTCATTTTTCCACAATTCACCCAGTGACGTCATAGCGTTCATTGATGAATGGCGAGTGAGCAAAGGACTGCCTGCTCTGGACCTTAAGCTAACGCCACGTCGACTTCGCAAGACCTTCGCGACCCACGCGGCTTTGATGGGGACGCCGGCGATCGCGTTGATGGAGTTACTTGACCATGAAGATCTGCAGCACATCATGGTCTACTACCAGCTAGGGGTGAATTTTGCCCTGCGCGTTGATGCGGTTTACAAAAAGTACTTCAGCGACCACCTGGCATTCTTTGAGGGAAAAATTACCCTGAAAGAGCTGGTGAAGCGAAAGAACATCAACACCGTCTTTGGTCCTGATTCGCTAAAAAAGCTCGTTGGCATTGGCCTTTGTGCCAAGGGCTCTCCCTGCTCATTGCAACCCCCCTATTCCTGTTATGGCTGCAATAAGTTTGAAGCATCCAATGACATCTCAGTTCATCAGGAGGTGCTAATGGCAATGCAAAACGAAGTGAGGGAAAAATTCGGGGACGATGCGCCCCCCGGATTCTATACCGTGCCGCACATCAATGCATGCAATGAACTCGTTCGTCGTCTGGAGGTGGATCATGAGTAAGACCAACGCACTGAAGCTGACATACACGTTACTGCCCGATCTCAGTGTTGAAGAGCGGGATACTCCGCTAAATAACATTGCTCGTTTGTGGTCTCCGACACAAAACTGCGAAGAGAACTTTGCCCAGTTAGTCGATTTGGGGCAAAAGTTATGTGCGCTGGTTTTTAAAGGCCAAGTTGATTGGCATCATCACGTTTGGGACATCACGGGCTTTGAATCGACAGTTGTGGCCAGAGGGTTAGCAGAGAGGAGTAATATTCTCTTCACTCAGCGCTCTGGGCTTAAAAAAGGCGTTAAACAAAAACGGGGTGATGAAAAGCCCTTTACGGAGCCGTTTGCCTCCTTCGCCAAAGCGTTGATTGTAACAGCGCATGCCAATCATCCTATTGGTCATAATGCCCATATGGTAATGATGCGGGCACTGCGTTATTTGTATGAAGTCGCTGAGCTGCATGGTTGCCAACATGTCATTCAATTCTCACCCGGGTTGTTTGATGAAGCGATGAAGCTCGCCATTCAGCATGGCGAGAAACGCTCTACGCTCTATGTCACTGGCGAAAGGCTAAGTTACATAGCGGATAGGATGCAAGAGCTTGGCTTAACTGTCATGCCAATGAGTTGGGTTAATCCAATTAGCCGCAGTGCAAAGCACGGTGGCAACCTTCAATCCCGTAACACGCCGGAGATCAGCAAACGACGGGCGGAAATGCTACCTAAGGCCGAGGTGCTGGTCTTCTTCTCTGCCCTCTGGCAGCACTATGACGAGCTGGAAGAGCGTGACAAGGCGCTCACCTGCATGGCTGTGATCTTGATGGCGTGCGGTTTCAGGATGGATGAGTTCGTGAGTCTGGATCTCAACTGTATTCCGACCCGGGATGAGTTTATGGCGTATGAGCCTGAACTTGATCCACAAAGTGGTCGCTATTGCCGGCTATTGAAGATCCGGGTTCTGGCCAGAAAACGATATGTCTGGGACAGTAAAATTGTCCCGCCCAGCATGACAGAGATCATATTCACGGCAATTGAACGGCTAATCGCCCTTTCTGAGGAGCAAAGGTATGTTTGCCGGATGTTGCTTCAGGAGGGCAAGTGGACCAAGTTCATGCACTTTGATGACAACGAGTTACTAACCTCACGGCAGATCATGGAGGTTATAGGGGCGTCGTCGATAAGTAATACCATCACGACCCTAAAGCGCTATGGAGTGATGCCAGCGCCAGGCTCAAAGCACAAGAGCACGTTCTTCAAAGTCGCCGACATTCATCAGGGCTTTACTAATGCCTACAGGGAACGCATTAAGCCAGTGATAGACGGGATCGGCATGGCAAAAATCAAGGTTCCCCTTTGGAATATCATCACACTGCGTTTTAAAGACCAGTACACGCCCAAAGAGATGTTGAACGTCTTTGCAGAGCCGCTTACCGGTACGCAGATCCGGGATTTCTTCAATGGCCGCGATTACGTCTCGCGCGTATCCGGTGATAGCGCCAGAATGCTTAACGTATTTGAGCGTTACAGCTTCCCTGAATTGGGGGAGATCCACCACGATGCTGAGGTGCGAACACATCAGTTCAGGCATCTGCTAAACACCATCATGCAGGAGTCAGACGCTTTTTCACAGGAAGAGATCGCGAAGAACTTTCTGCGCTCAGGCACCCGGGATAACAAGGCATACAACCATCGGTTGCCTTCCACCTCGGTTGAAACAGCACTAAGAAACGTGAATAACGCCGTTTTCAAAACGCCTCAGGATGTGCCGTTAGAGGAGGCTGCGGCATTAGCACGCCGCTTTCCTTTGCTCACGCCTAATGAGCTCACCAAAGATCTGGAGAGCTTTGGTAGTTCACACATCATGGATATTGGGCGCTGCCGACATGATTATGTTCAGGGACCCTGTGGCTTACATTACGCCTGCTTGCATAACTGCAAGCATTACCGGCGTACAAAAGGAGATGAGCAGGAAATAGCCCGCCTTACTACACGCAGAAATATCGCGCAGGCACAAATGGACCGGGCACTGGAAGATGCCCAGGAGGGCTTTACCGGCGCCAATGCGTGGTATTTACATCACAAGGAGTTGGTCGACGGATGCAATGCCGCATTAGCAATCGAGGAGGATCCTGACTACAAACCGGGTGACATCGTTCAAATCTTCCCCAATGGTCGTGATTCCTGCGAGGTATAAGGATGACGACAAGATATATCACTGATGAAGCGGAACAAAAAATTGTTCAGCTCCTTGATGAGTGGGCAACAGGGTGCTTCGGGACAGGATTGTCCTGGGCTAACCTGCAAAAAGCGTTTGGTTATAGCCGCCAGGCGCTTAGTGCAAATCCGCGTATTAAAACCAAATATCAGGAGGTAAAACAGGCTCTTAAGACACTCAAAACCCGCGTTCAGAAAGCCGGCTCTGTGGATAGCGAACTTGATCGCTTACGGGAAGAAAACGCCGAACTTAAAGCTCGCGTTGTCGAGTATGAGAAGCGCTTTACCCGTTGGATCCACAACTGTCATAAGCGGGCAATTAACCCCTTAGATCTTGATGAACCAATGGGTATAAGCTTGAAAACTGCCGCAAGATCGTTGGACGGGCGATAAATTTGGAGAAATTTTCACCATTTTGTGTCGCTTTTATTTGACATATGTCGAATAAAAGCTACATTCATGGTGGGCAACTGAACATGGCTAAGTAAGTGCTGATCATGGATGTGCCTGTTTGCCAGGGATGGTTTCGATTTGATGTTGGAGAAACGCGATGATGACTCAATCGGCAAATATCCTGACGCAATCAATGTTTGCGTTAAAAATCAAACAAACCCGCCTCAACAATGTTAAGGAGTATCTCTTAAACGCACTGCAAATCTCCCCTCAGCGAAAAGGGCTAGTCATGCTCTTGGGCCAAGGTACTGAGAAAAACAATGCTGAAGCACTTTACTGCTGGCTGGAATGCCAATCCAAAATTGATTCGGATTTCTCAACACTGTCACTTGGGGATATTGAGGGTCGTCTTCTACGGCACCTGGAGCGCGGCATGGACCAATGGCCTGACTAGTGGGCCTGTTGGAGCATCATCAATCGGGAATATGCTCGATCAGTTGCTCCACGGGAACCTCGAAGTAGGTGCAGAGGCGGTCGATGGTCTCGGTCGTGACGTTTCGGTGCTGCATATTTACCATCCGTGACAATGTCGCACGATGAATATCAGTGGCTAGCGCAACATCTTTCAACGTGATTTTTACTCCATCACGAATAGATTTTTGCTCGATTAACGTCATTAAGTGGTACCGGATCATCACCCCTCCTCAGGTTCCAATTCCTATCATAACCGGTTTTCAAAAAAATGAGCACCAATCTTCTGGTGCTGGAGGAAAAAGATGAGAGCAATTATCCGCGATACAGAAGGAAAGCTGACTCTTCGATTGAAGATGCTGGGTTGCCGGTTCAGTGAGAGCACTGGCTATGCCGATTCTACCGAGAACCGTTTACGCCTTAAAAACAAGTACCAACAGATCCAGAAGGAACTCCATCAAGGCACCTTTGATTACATGCTGCATTTTCCTCATAGCCGCAACGTATCGATGTTCAACGCATTGCAGTCTCGCTTTATTTCGCCAGGCTGGAGAGGCCTCCCGACCTTTGAGTCATTTTACAACCATCAGTTTGACAGAGCCCGCTATAAGCTTCCCAGTAAACTGATTTACCTCACGATGGGCTGTATTGGCAAAGAGAAAGTCGACGAGATCTTGGGGTTCCACCTCATGAAATTAGTAGAGGTGTTACGTACCGTGTTAAACATCAGTCAACGCGACCGCAGGGATACGATTGCCATGGTGATTGATGTGTTAGATTGCGCAGCCCTAACCTACGTATTTCCCAGACCATTTCAATTTAAGCCAGACTTTTCGGCATTAAGTGGGTTCCCGCTTACCCATGGCGATATGCTCAGCATTGCACATCATTTTCCTGTGAAGTACCGGGAGTACTTTCTTTTGCAATATTACCTCGGGATATCCGCGTCAGAGCTGCTGACACTTAAATGGGCCGATTACGACTTGCAAGCATCGTTGTTCAGAGTGGCTGGGCGGGAAATTAATGTTGTGCCTTATGCACGGCGTTTGCTCTTCGTGCAGATGAAGAAGACCGGTAACTATCAACACGTCTTTACTGATACACAGGGTAAAAGGCTTCGCATCAATTTAGCTTGGCTCTACAAAGAGTGTTGGCCAAAAGCATGCGCTCACGCCGGATTTCCGGGGATCGGGGCAAGTGCATTGAGGAGGGGATCCGTCGTTTACCTCTTCGAGTCAGGTTTAAGTGTCAATCAGATCTGCTCCCAGACCGGTATGTTTTATCGCCCGGCAATACATCGAATATTGACCCAACACCTTTTAAACCCGCAGGAGTAGTGTCCCGTGAAGAAAAATGATGGAGGTCTTCTGCTGGCATTCACATTCGTTAAAGATGATTTTTTTCCTTTTAGCTATGTATATGGTGTGCGCCTATCTGAGAAATATGGCGCACACTTTATCAGGACAACACCGGTAGAGAGAGTCGATTACGATGAGCAACGGATCTACACCATGCTCAACAGTTACCATTTTGTACTGCAAATCGACGATGAGGGTTACCGAAAACTCTTGTTTGAGCGGTTCGCCCATATTGTTATGCCGCTATGGGAGGAGGAACTAATCCTTTCCCCCGCAGGGATAATGTTACACTGATCTTGGGCGAAAGAGGTGAGTGTCTGATCAAGAGCAATCATTAACGGGTAATGCTCAATTCTTTTCATTTTAGTTTAAGTGTAGTAGCTATTATCAGATCTGACTGTATATGCGGAGGCTTCGGTCAACCCTGACAGTCAGTTATGAGCGAAAGCAGAGATTCAGCACCTCAACACAATCCGCATGCGAATGACCGCTTTTACCGCAAAACCGGACATGAAGCCCGGTTTATTTAAAACGAAATTATCGGTCTATAGGGCTAATTGTCCCTGATGAATGTTGACCGATGACATGTGTATATATTTGAGTTGTCTTCAAATCCGTATGCCCTAACAGCTCTTGAACTGTACGAATGTCTGTTCCCGCTTTTAAAAGCTGCGTTGCGAAAGAGTGCCTGAATGTGTGTGCGGTAACGTGTTTCTGAACACCTGACCGTATAATACCATTCCATCTTAAAGTTTGTTCAGTACAGCCCACTCTCTAGAGCACATCTTGATCACTCGATGGGTATCGCTGATAAAGCTGTTCCAGTCAATGCCGACCGCTCCAATTTCAACTTCACCATGCTTTCTAATGCCAAGCCGCAACATGGTCAATGTCCGGTTAAAATCGATTTTAGTGCAAGAGCCGCAGAGCCGCGCGATGCGATTAAAGGGCAAATCGCTCGGATTTACTTTTACATGCACGACCGTTATGACCTCAACATGTCTCGCCAACAACAGCAGCTTTTAATGGCTTGGGATAAGCAGTTTCCCGTTACCGAGTGGGAGCGCGAGCGAGATAGACGCATTGCAAAACGTATGGGGCATTCAAATCCCTTTGTAACCGGAGAGCGCACCTGGTCTCTTGGGCATAAAAACCGCGCTGAGGGTGTGGTAACCCAGCTGCTATCAAGGCAAACACAGCAAACCCATGCACCCATTGAGATAAAAACATCTTTTAAAACAGATTGTTGCTCCATAGCACCGATTCCTTTTTGTGCAACGTAATTAAAAAGTTAAATTATAGTGATTAATTTATGCATTAAAAGAGGCGAAAGCAAGAAATGGTGTCAGGGTAACTATCTAATAACAAATGCGGGAAGGTAATGCTTACTAGATTCTGCAACCAGCAACGTTATACTTACTCTCAAATAAGGGCTTGGAGCTAGCTATGACTGAACCAACTACTTATCCCGGTAACGAGCAAGACTACAAAGGCTATCACGCCGACTGGCCGCAAACCGTACGTGAGTTGGCAGGATGCTGGCAGGAGTTACCGCAGCAGGAAGAACTGCGTGCAGGGCAAGGCAAAGATATACCGCGAGAGTCGCTTTGATTTTTGGGCTAAATCCTTTAAATAGCGTTCCTACTTTGCCTGCTTACCATTGCAATAAAACCTCTTTGTGAATAATTTTGCTACTGCGCCGGGTTGACTAAAAACCCCCGCTTAACGCCCTTGCTGGCGCTGCTGCAACCGGCCAGAATAGCGCCATCTTGCAGTTGAGGTGGTTATGGTTAATCTGGCGTTGCTGGGCGCGTTTATTCCGACGTTTTTGTTTGTTTCGGTTACCCCGGGCATGTGCATGACACTGGCGATGACGTTGGGCATGAGCCAGGGCGTGCGCCGTACGCTGTGGATGATGTGGGGCGAAATGCTCGGCGTGGCGCTGGTGGCGATACTGGCGGTATGCGGTGTGGCGGCGATAATGCTGCAGTTTCCAACGCTGTTTCAGTGGTTTAAGTTGGTGGGTGCGGCATATCTCACTTACATAGGCCTGCAAATGTGGCGTGCTAAAGGCAAACTGGCGTTGCCGCAACCAGGCGAGCTGCCCGCCAGGCTGGCACGGCGTACTTTATTTAGCCAGGGCTTTATTACCGCGGTGTCTAACCCCAAAGGCTGGGCGTTTCATATGGCGCTGTTGCCGCCTTTTATCGACAGCCAGCTGGCGTTCTGGCCACAGCTGTTGGTGCTAGTGGCGATTATTCTGCTGCTGGAATTTGGCTCTATGTTGCTGTACGCCAGTGGCGGCAAAGCCTTAGCGCTGTTTTTCAGTAAAACTAACCGTGTGCAGTATTTAAACCGCATCGGCGCCAGCCTGATGTTTGGCGTGGCGCTGTGGATGTTACTTGGCTAATACCGCATAGCACCGCGGTGAGTTTAACCGACGTCACGCCAGTTTAAGCCTGATGCTAAAGCGGGTAGAGCGCGCATCTGATTCGACGCTTAACTGGCCCTGATGAGCATCGACTATGGCTTTGGTAATGGCTAGGCCCAAACCCGAGCCTTCTATCTGGCGTTGGCGCGAGGCGTCAGCACGATAGAAGCGATCGAATAAAAACGGCAAATGCTGTGGCGGGATCGGCTGGCCCGGGTTTTCTACCGTGATGGTGGTGCTGTCGGCTGCTGCGGTGGTGCTGACGGTAATGGTTTCGCCGGGCGGGGTATACCTAAGCGCATTGGATAATAAATTGGTCAGGGCGTGGCGCAGCAAGGTGCGATCTGCCTGCACAATAATATTGGCACCGTGATAGCTAAGGCCAACCTGACTTTCTGCCGCCCAGGCTTCGAAAAAGTTGAAAATTGCGGCCACTTCCTGCTTTAGCTCCAGCGGCTGCTTTTGCAGTGTTAACAGGCCATTGTCACTTTTGGCCAGCCACAGCATATCGCTAATCATTTTATTCAGCCGCTCCAGCTCTTCCAGATTGGAGAACAGCAGATTCTGGTACTCGTCGGCGCTGCGCGCGCGCGATAAGCTGACCTGCGTTTGCGTGATCATATTGGTCAGCGGCGTGCGCAGCTCGTGGGCGATGTCGGCACTAAAGTGCGACAGCTTGGTAAACCCCTGCTCCAGCCGATCTAACATCAGATTAAAAGACTGCACCATGTGGCGCAGTTCGGTCGGGACCTCGCCCGGGGACAAGCGAATATCCAGTTTACTGGTTTGAATATCACGCATTTGTTCGCTAAGGCCTCTGAGTGGATTCAACCCCTGATGCACCGCCAGCCAGGCCGCCAGCAAGGTGAGCAGTGCAGAGCCGAGTAAAATCAGCCCCAGGCTGCGCTGTAACTGCGCCAAGAAATGGGTATGAAAACTGATATCAATAGCAGCAATTACCTTATAGTCCTGATCTGCCGTGGTCAGGCGGCTGAACACACCGCGATAGGCTTTGCCGTCCAGCTGCCAGTGGTGGATGGTTTTGGCATTGTAGTCGGCGCTGGCCGGGGTGTTGGCAGCCAGCAGGCTTAAGTCAACGTCGGCATTGCGGTACAGTAAGCGGTTTTGGCTATCCATCACCTGATAGTAAACACCGTGATGGCCCGATACCGCTTTGGCCAGCGTCTGTGCCGGCTGTTGCTGGCCGTCCTGAGCGGTAGTCAGCGTGTGCTCAACCGCGTGCAGGATCACGGCTAATTCGTCGGCGTCCTGCTCGATAAAGTGATGTTCGACGGAGCTAAGCAGCAATTGCTGCACGAAGAACAGGCAGATCGAAATGGTTAGCGCGACAAAAAGTACCACGCGAACGGTGATCGAGAGAGGGCGTTTGCCAGCTTTATGCATCAGTTTGCTCATCGTCCAGTTTATAGCCCATACCGCGCACGGTGTGGATCAGTTTTGCCGCAAAGCCATCATCAATTTTGGCGCGCAAGCGGCGGATAGCTACATCGATAACATTGGTGTCGCTGTCAAAATTCATATCCCACACCTGCGAGGCGATAAGCGAGCGTGGCAGTACTTCGCCGCGGCGGCGCATCAGCAGCTCAAGCAAGCTAAATTCCTGATTACTCAATGTTATTTTGGCGCCGCTGCGGCTGGCTTTACGCTTGGCGATATCCAGTTGTAAATCGGCGACCTGCAATAATTCTGACTGCGGTACGGCCTGACCACGCCGTAGCAGGGTTCTGACCCGGGCCAGCACTTCAGAGAAAGCAAAGGGTTTGATCAGGTAGTCGTCGGCGCCAAGCTCCAGGCCTTTTACCCGGTCGTCGACACTGTCGCGGGCCGACAGAAACAGTACCGGCGTATGGTTATGATTTTCTCTTAGCGCCTGAACAATACGTAAGCCGCTGACGTCCGGCAGCATCACATCCAGCATGATTAAATCGAAATCTTCTGTCATCGCCAGATGATGGCCATCCAGGCCATTTCTGACCAGTGACACCTGAAAACCGGCTTCGCTCAGGCCTTGCTTTAAATAGTCACCGGTTTTTTGTTCATCTTCTACAATCAGCAAACGCACCTTGTTCTCCCCAAACATGGATCTGGCATAGCTCTGGCAGTATTACGCCATAAAGCAGCAAACAGCAACATGACGCTAAGATTACAACTTTGTCATGTTCAGGTCATGCTGCTGACAGTTTCGCACACTACACTGCTTAGCATACAAAATGCATTGGAGGTTCCAAATGACAAAAGCCAAAACCATGATGCCGTTATCTGTTTCACGGCGCCGTTTTGTTCAGGGGCTGGCGGTGGGCGGCGTGCTGGCCACTTTTCCGCATATCGTCAGGGCGGGTAGCGCCTTTAAAGATAATGCCTTTACCGGCTATGCCACTGAGCTCAGCGGTAACGTGATTGATTTAACCATCGGCGAAGCGCTGGTAAATTTTACCGGCGTGGTCCGTAAAGCCACCACCATCAACGGTTCGATACCGGCACCGACCTTACGCTTGCGAGAAGGCGATGACGTGACCATACGGGTAACCAATACCTTGTCGGTGCCCAGCTCAATTCACTGGCACGGTATTATTTTACCCTACCAGATGGACGGCGTACCCGGCATGAGCTTCAGAGGCATTATGCCCGGCGAAACCTTTGTCTATCGTTTTACGTTAAAGCAAAGCGGCACGTACTGGTATCACTCGCACAGTGGCTTTCAGGAAATGACCGGCATGTATGGCGCGCTGATCATTGAACCCAAAGCGCAGGATGTAATTGCCGCCGATCGCGAATATGTGGTGCAGCTGTCAGACTGGACCGATGAAGATCCACATACGGTGTTTCGCAAATTAAAAGTGCAAAGTGATTTGTACAATTTTAATCAGCCAACAGTGCAGGACATGCTGCGCGATATCACTGACAGAGGGCTGGACGCGGCGCTGGCGAAACGGCGGATGTGGCAGCAAATGCGGATGAACCCCACCGATCTGGCGGATATCTCCGCGGCCACTTTTACGTATTTAATGAATGGCAGTTCGCCGCTGGCAAACTGGCGCGGCCTATTTAAGCGCGGTGAGCGTGTGCGGCTGCGTTTTATCAATGGCTCCAGCAACAGCTTTTTTGATGTGCGTATTCCCGAGCTGAAAATGACTGTGGTGCAGGCTGACGGCCAGAATGTACACCCGGTAACGGTAGATGAGTTCCGCTTTGGCCCGGGCGAAACCTATGATGTTGTCGTCTCGCCGCAAAATGATGCCTACACCATTTTTGCCCAGAGCATGGACCGCAGTGGCTATGCCCGCGGTACCCTGGCCGTGGCCGAGAGCTTAAATGCACCGGTGCCTGCGCTGGATCCGGTGGAATGGCTGACGATGGCTGACATGATGGGCAATATGAACCATGGCGCAAGCGACAGCCACAGCCACGGCCACAGCGCGATGGCGCACGGCAATGGCGCGGAAGATCATAGCCAGCATGGTGCTATGGCTATCGATCACAGTCAGCATGGCCCGGCGGTGCCTTATGCCAAAGCCAGTTCAACTGTGCGTCATGCCAGCACCGAGTATGGCCCGTCGGTGGATATGCGGGTGGATATGCCAAGAACCAACCTGGACGATCCGGGCATTGGTTTGCGCAATACCGGGCGGCGCGCGCTGACCCTGGCCGATTTACATTCGCTGGACGGTATTATTGAGCCGGGCGGCCCGGAGGCGGAAATTGAGCTGCATCTGACCGGCAATATGGAGCGCTACACCTGGTCATTCGATGGCTTAGAGTTTAGTAAAAGCACACCGGTGCATATGAAGCACAATCAGCGTATCCGGGTGATCTTGCAAAACGACACCATGATGACCCACCCGATGCATTTACACGGTATGTGGAGTGATCTGGAAAGTGACAACGGTGCCGTACAGGTACGCCGCCATACCATTCCGGTGCAACCGGCGCAGCGCATCAGCTTTTTAACCACGCCGCATGATGTCGGGCGCTGGGCCTGGCATTGTCATTTATTGTTCCATATGGATGCGGGTATGTTCAGAGAAGTGGTGGTGTCATGAAAACAGCCAACGTAACGCTAACCTTGTCGCTGCTGGCGCTGGCCTGTACTGTGGCGCTCAGCCCTGGCGTGGCAGCGCAGAACGCCACTGAGAAACCGCCGGTACCAACGCACAGTGGCATGGACCACAGCAAAATGGACCACGGCAAAATGGATCATAGCAAGATGAACCACGCTGAGCAGGCGGTTGACCATAGCCAGACGAACCCTAGTGACATGGATCACAGTCAGATGGATCATAGCGGCATGGACCACAGTAAAATGGGCCACGCTGAGCAGGCCGTGGATCACAGCAGTATGGATCACAGCACGATGAACCATGCCGATATGCAGATGCAAGGCGGTAAGGCGCCGGCTAATGCCCGCGATCCACATGCCTACTCCAACGGCTACACCCTGACTGACGGGCCCTATGGCATGGCCGATTCACGCCATTTAAAGCACGGCGTTGAACATCCACAGTGGTCCGTGCTGGGCGATCGGCTGGAATACAATGCCGACAGTGAAGCTGGCGAACTGGAGCTGCAAGCCTGGTATGGTACGACCTATGATCGGTTGGTGCTGAAAACCGAAGCTGAAGTCAGTGACGGCAAGCTGGAAGAGAGCAGCACCGAGCTGTTATGGAGCCACGCGATAGCAGCCTATTGGGATGGTCAGCTTGGGCTGCGCCTGGATCAGGTTGCCGATGGCACAAACCGGCAGTGGTTAGCATTGGGTGTGCAGGGCCTAGCGCCGTACTGGTTTGAAGTTGATGTCACGGCTTATCTGGGCAGTGGTGGTCGCACCGCGTTAAGTGCCGAGGCAGAATACGAGCTGCTGTTAACGCAGCGTCTGATCCTGCAAGCCCGGGCGGAGCTAACCGCCTATGGCAAAGACGATGCAGTCAATCAGCTGGGTAAAGGCCTGTCTTCACTGGGCGCCGGGCTTCGGCTACGCTATGAATTTAGCCGCCAGTTTGCGCCCTATGTCGGGGTCGAGTGGCAGAACAAATATGGTAACACGGCAGATTTTGCCCGCCTGCAGGATGCATCGACAGCAGAAACATCCTGGGTTGCCGGTGTGCGGTTCTGGTTTTAATAGATCAGGGTTTTAATCAATTTGGATGTTAATAAATAAGGTGGTCAACATGAACAAATTAATCTCGCTGCTTACCCTGCTCTGTTTGGCGTTTGCCGGACCCGTACTGGCGCATGTTAAACAAAGCGGCTCGGTACCGGCGGATAACGCCATGCTCATGCAGGCGCCGGATGTACTCAGTATCAGCTTTAGTGGCCCGATCCGGCTGACGAAAGTCACGCTGTTGCACGATAACGGTAACACTGTCGATTTTGGCTTTACGCCCACCGCTGTCGCCACGCAGTTTAGCTGGCCGTTGCCAGTGCTGGAGATCGGTAGTTATCAGGTTAACTGGGTAGGTTTGGGCGAAGACGGTCATAAAATGAAAGGTTATTTCAGTTTTATGCTCCACGCCAGCGCTGACGCCGGGGGGAAAGCTGATAGCGCGCACGCGCATCAGCACTAGATGGCTGGAGATTGGCGATGTTTAGCGATACCTGGGTATTAGCCTTATTCGCCCACAAGCTGCTGAGTTATTTAGCGGTTAGCGGCAGTATTGGTGCGGCGTTTTTGCTGCAGTTGCCGGCGCTGGCTCAGCCACAGTCTGATAGCCTTGCCTTTCGGCTGTGGTTAAAACGCCTTGTACTGGGGTGGTCGGCCGCAGGTATGGTGCTGGCGTTACTGTATCTGCCGCTGCAGGCTGGTGCGCTGGCCGAAACAGGCGTAGCTGGCATGGCCGACAGGCTGATGCTACAGATGGTTTGGCAATCGGCAATGCGCACCCAGCTGCTTTTATGGTTATGCGGTTATGCAGCGCTGTGGCTTTGGGCCTGGCGCGTTAAACACAGCGGCAAAGCGGTAGTGAGCATTGCGGTAGTTAGCCTGGCCGCGTTATTGCTGGCCGCCAGTTTCAGCCAAACCGGCCATGTTGCCAGTTTGGCAGGCCTGTGGCCACTGTTACTGACGCTGCATGTGCTGGCAATTTCGGCCTGGGTAGGCGCGTTGCTGCCGCTATGGCAAAGCTGTTATCGCTTAGCACCAGACAGGCTGGTGGCGCTGATGGGGCAGTTTGGCCAGGTTGCGCTCTACCTGCTGGTACTGCTTATCAGCTGTGGCGTGTTGATTTTACTGCAACTGCTCGACTCGCCCAGTGCACTGTTTGTCACCGACTATGGCCGCTTAATGTTGTTTAAGTTGATGTTGGTAGCGGCCATGTTACTGCTGGCTGCCTGGCACAAATTTAGTCTGGTCAAAGCGCTGGCGCAACATCAGAACAGCCGGTTGCTGGCACGGTCTATTTTTATCGAAATGCTGTTAGCGCTATTGGTACTGGCAACCAGTAGCAGCTTTACCACTGTGGTGGGCTTAGCCCATTAAGCCCGCTTTATTCTAATAATTACAACAGGATACCTAATATGTTTCGCAATAAAATTCAAACGCTGTCTGCCATCAGCCTGGGCCTGGCGTTACTCTCTCCCGTTAGTGCGCTGGCGCACGGCAATGAAAAACCTGCCGCCCCGGCCTTGTTCGTCGGCGAAAGCACCGCTGCCGCTCAGGCGGTAAAAGCGTTTCATCAGGCGTTACGCGCTGGCGATGCCAAAGCGGTGCGCGCCATGCTGGCAGATGACGTGCTGATTGTCGAAGGTAATGGCGTAGAGCGCTCGGCTGACGAGTATGCCAGCCACCATATGCTGGCTGATATGAAATTTATGGCGGCGGTACAGGTAGAAGCGCTGGAGCATCAGACCAAGGTGCTGGGCAAGGTGGCCTATTCGGTTAGCCGTAGCCAACTGACTGGCGACTATAAAGGCAAGCCGGTTGACGTTATCAGTAAAGAAACGCTGGTGCTGGTAGATACAGGCGCCGGTTGGAAGATCGTGCATGTGCACTGGTCGCACTAAGACAACAGCAGGAGATCACTATGAAGCTAACTCTGGCAGCGGTTGTGTTGGTAGCTACTGCGTTACTGGCCGGCTGTAAAGACGCCGGCCCGGCTAAACCGGAAACTACAGCTGTGCCCGACAGTGCAGCAGCACTAACCCTCACGGTATACAAAACGCCAAGCTGCGGTTGCTGTAAAAAGTGGGTATCGCACCTTGAACAGCAGGGAGTGGTTGCACAGACGAAAGACTATGATGATCTAAGCGGCATAAAAGAGCGCTATGGCATCACGCCACAGTATTATTCCTGTCACACCGCCGTATCGGAGCAGGGATATGCCTTTGAAGGCCATATCCCTGCTAAATACATCCGGAAATTTCTTGCTGAGTCGCACCCGGATGCAATTGGCCTGAGTGTACCGGCGATGCCGCTTGGATCACCGGGTATGGAAGTGGAAGGCCGCTTTATGCCGTACGACATTCTGCTGCTGCATAAAGATGGCAGCGCCAGCGTTTACGCTCACATCAGTGATGCTGCCATGCAGTAAGTAGTGTAGTGTCAATCCTTGCTGCTACGCGGTGCTGTAATGACAACTAAATCACTGTTTTAGCTAAATTAGTACTATGAGCAGTGCGGTCAGGCTTGCAACCTGCCGCACGGCTTACCACAGCGAAATGTTAGTCCGCCATTTTTGCTGACTTGCAGCTCATTTCAGCATTGCAACACGACGCTACTGACGCTGCCGGCGAGCTGGGCACCTGTTCTCCTGAGATACCCTGAAATTCCCTCCTGAAAATACACTGCTATGTGCTTGAACTTACTTTAGTCACTATCTGCTGTTCAGCAGCGCTCAGAGCTTATCTGTGTTGCAGAAGTGTAAAGTTTAGCTAAAGTAGTGACAGTAGTATCGAAATTAACTATGTTAGTGACAAGGTATGCACTTTGTCGCAGATCCAGCTAAAAATCTGCACTTTAATGCACATTAAAGTGCAGAATAGAATCTATGTCTTATCATTATCTAATGTATGTAGTCTCTAAAGAGTACACTTAAGTTAAGCTTTAATTTAATAATCAGTGATATGCTTCGCGTCTCTTATTTAGCGATCGAGGATTGCTCTTTTCTTTCGCAGACTCATTATCTTAGTGATAGTAAATGAATAAAAAAATTAAACATGAGTACCAAATCAGTATGCGCTCAGCCATGGAGGCTGAACAAGTCAATGATTTAGACAATGCGTTTAAGTCTCTTGAAAGAGCGCATATTTTAGGGCAGAGATATTTTATACCGCACATAGCGACGCACTGGCAGATGTTACGAATTGGGCTTAAACGCAATGATAATCGCGAGGTTATTGGTCAGATCGTCCGTTTGATAGCAACGGTTCCGGGTTTTATATTTGGTTGGGTTCCAAGGGGAAATCCTGGAGGCGCGAATATCTCTGCTTTAAAGCCAGTGCCCTTGCCAGCTGACTTGCAACCCTTGCTAGCTGACAGCCCCATTTGGCGGGACGTCTTAATACGCCTGACTATTTACGCGGTTATCGTTTTAATCGTATTAGCATAAACACCCATACTATTGCCAAAACGTTCTTCGCTGCAGCCCAATGCTGCAGCGAAGCAGGTTAATGATTATTCCGTTTGCTGTTTGCGGTTATCGTTTTTGTGCACCCAATGATATAACACGGGCAATACCAACAATGTCAGCAAGGTTGACGAAATAATACCGCCAATCACCACTGTCGCCAGCGGGCGCTGCACTTCAGCACCGGTGCCAATATTAATCGCCATCGGCACAAAACCGAGGCTCGCGACCAAAGCGGTCATTAGCACAGGGCGCAACCGGGTAAGCGCGCCTTCCGTTATCGCTAACAGCAAGTCACCTTTCTCACGCCAGAGATCGCGAATAAAGCTCAGCATCACCAGACCGTTCAACACCGCTACGCCTGATAAGGCGATAAAGCCAATGCCAGCAGAGATTGATAAAGGCATACCCCTCAAATACAAGGCCAACACACCACCGGTGAGCGCCAACGGCACACCGCTGAAGATAATCAACGCATCTTTAAATGACGCAAAAGCCATCACCAGAATACCTAAAATCAGCAGCAACGTAACAGGCACCACAATGCTAAGGCGCTGACTGGCGGACTCCAGCTGCTCAAAAGTACCACCATAGTCCAGCCAGTAACCGGCTGGTAATGTAACGTCACGGTTGATTTGGGCCTTTACCTCTTCTACAAAACTACCAAGGTCTCGCCCGCGCACATTCGCGGTTACCACTACCCGGCGTTTGCCATTTTCACGACTAATTTGCGCCGGCGCAGGCGACACATCTAAGGTAGCCACTTCCTGTAACGGTACAAAGTCCCCATTTGGTAATGGCACCGGCAACACCGCCAGTTTGTCCAGATCGCGACGCAGGGTTTCCGGCAAGCGCACAATCAGCTCAAAGCGTCTGTCACCTTCATACAGAATACCGGCCGACGTACCTCCAATTGCCGCTGATACCCAGTCCTGTAGTTCAACCACATTTAAGCCGTAACGGGCAAGCGCAGTTCGGTTGGGGATCACCGACAAGGTTGGCAAACCAGTGACTTGTTCCACTTTAGTATCCGCAGCACCTTGCACCTTGTTGACGGCTTGCAGAATTTGATTAGCGCTTGTAACCAGCTGATCTAAATCATCGCCAAATACCTTAATAGCCAGATCAGCTCGTACACCGGAAATCAGTTCATTAAAACGCATCTGAATAGGTTGGGTAAATTCATAGTTATTGCCCGGCAATGTCGCCAAAGCAGCCTCCATTTCAGCGACCAATTGGGCTTTGGTTTTATCCGGATTGGGCCATTCACTGCGCGGTTTTAATATCACAAAGTTGTCAGCCACATTGGGTGGCATCGGATCGGTCGCCACTTCTGCGGTACCAATTCTGGCAAACACTTTATCAACCTCAGCAAAGGTTTTGATCTTCTGCTCCAGAATTTCCTGCATTGCAACGGCTTGTTCTAAGCCGGTGCCCGGAATACGCATGGCGTGTAAAGCGATATCGCCCTCATCAAGCTGAGGCACAAACTCTGCCCCCAACGTGGTCGCCAACCACAGACACACACCAACCAGAGCACTGGCCAAACCAATCACCAGCCAGCGAAATTTGAGTGCCAGCGCTAATAGCGGTGCGTACAGGGTTTTAGCGCCTCTTATGACCGCACTTTCTTTTTCACTGATTTTACCATTTAAGAACACCGCCACAGCGGCAGGCACAATGGTCAGCGACAACACCATAGCGGATAACAGGGCCATCACCACAGTCGCTGCCATAGGATGAAACATTTTACCTTCGACACCGGTCAGCGAAAAAATAGGAATATACACGATAGTAATAATGGCCACACCGAACAAACTGGGCCGGATAACCTCTGCAGTTGCCAGATACACCGTATTTAAGCGCTCTTTTAGCGGTTGGATACGGCCGTTGTGCTGTGCCTGCGCCAGGCGGCGAACCGCATTCTCGACAATAATCACCGTACCATCAACAATTAAGCCAAAATCCAGCGCACCCAGGCTCATCAGGTTGGCAGAAACGCCGGCTTGTACCATGCCGGTAATGGTCATCAGCATTGATAGCGGGATCACCGCCGCAGTGATTAACGCCGCCCGCAGGTTGCCCAGCAGGATAAACAACACTACGATCACCAGTAATGCGCCTTCCAGCAGGTTTTTACTGACGGTTGCAATGGCTTTATCCACTAAGGTGGTGCGATCATATACGGCTTCAGCAATAATACCCTCTGGCAGAGAGCTTTTGATCTGCTCCAGCTTTTGCGCCACATCCCGTGCCACTGTGCGTGAGTTTTCACCAATTAACATCATGGCTGTACCCAGCACCGCTTCTTTGCCATCCTGAGTTGCCGCACCGGTTCGCAGCTCTTTGCCAATGGCAACATCGGCAACGTCACTCAGCTTTACCGGTATTGTGTCGTATTGCGTAATAATGACATTAGCAATGTCATCCAGTGAGGTTAACTGACCGGGCGAGCGTACCAGCAGTTGCATGCCTTCACGTTCAATATAACCAGCGCCTCTGTTGTCATTGTTGGCTTGCAGGGCCAGCTCAATATCCTTAATACTCAGGCCATAATTAAGCAGTTTCAGTGGGTCGGGTAACACATGGTATTGCTTGTTATAGCCGCCAATACTGTTTACTTCCACCACACCTTTAACTTGTGCCAGCTGAGGTTTTATTATCCAGTCCTGAATTTCCCGCAGTGCCATGGCATCGTAAGGTGAACCATTTTGTTGCAGTGCACCCGGTTTGGCCTGCACGGTATACATAAAGATTTCACCAAGCCCGGTTGAAATAGGGCCCATTTCAGGCTCTATGCCCTCAGGCAACATATCCTTGATAGCGCCCAACCGGGTGTTGATTAGATTGCGGGCAAAGTAGATGTCCGTGCCTTCTTCAAATACCACCGTTACCTGTGACAAGCCATAACGAGACAAAGAACGGGTATAACTTAAATTGGGTAAGCCATACAGGGCAGTTTCTACCGGATAGGTAATACGCTGCTCGGCCTCAAGTGGCGAATAACCCGGTGCTGCGGTGTTTATTTGTACCTGAACGTTAGTAATATCCGGCACTGCATCAATCGGTAACTGTTGGTAGCTCCAGCTACCAATGGCAATAATCAACAGTGTCAGCGTTAAAAATAGATACCGCCTCGCAATAGCCAGGCGCAACATGGATTCAATCATAGTGCCCCCTTAATGCGCGTGCTCGGCTTCAGATTTCTCAATATCCGCTTTTAACAGATAGCTGTTTGTAGTGACATACAACTGGCCGGGCTTTAAACCGGCAATCACTTCGACATAATCCATGTCGCTACGGCCAAGCTGTAATGGGGTAAAGGCATATTCGCTATTGTTTTTTACGAAGACTCCGCTTTTATTGTCCAGTATTTGAATGGCCGACTTTTTAACGGCAAGCTCAACGTTGAATTCACCGCTTATTACAGCACCCTCGATTAATTGCCCGGACGACAGTTTACCGTCACGGTTATCCAGCTTAACTCTGGCCAGTTGATAGGGCTGGGTTAATGACGGAATGATATGCGCAATTACGCCGTTAATCTCAGTGTCAGCGGCCATAATGACCACTTTTTGTCCTGTCACGACAGCATCTTGTTGTGATGGGTACACGCGAAAATCGGCCCACAGGCTGCCAAAATCAGCAATGCTGAACAGCGTCTGCTGCTGTGCGATTTCACCAACATTGGCGCTGCGCTGAATAACAACGCCGTCAATTGGCGCTTTAATGGCATAGGTATTTAAGCTCTCATTTGACTCGACAACGGCCAGCACATCGCCTGCTTTTACGCTGTCACCCAGTGAGAATTTCACCGAGGTAAGAAGACCGGGAAAACGGGCATTAACATGGCTTATGCGGTTTGGATCAGCACTAAGCTTGCCATAAACCACCTGATGTTGGCGTAATAACTGGCTGTCAGCACGATCAGTGACAATATTTACCGCCGTAGCCATATCATCACTAATGCGGCTGCTTAGGGTTTCATTGTGTTCATGCTCGTCGTTTTCGTCGTGCCCTTCATGCTCATTGTGTTCTTCATGTTCTTCATGTTCTTCGTTCTCGCCGTGTTTTTCGTGCTCTTCATTTTTCTTAGCGTCAGATTGCGGTTTTACCGCTTGCTCTTTGGCATGGACATGCGCATGTTCTTGCTCATTGGCGGCCATTACTTGCATCGGCATCAGCCAGGCTGCAATAAACATTGCCAGTGTTACATGTGGTTTCATAATGCTATCTTCCTGTATATTCTGTTTGCCACGTCGCACAGTTAATGAAGTGCGGCAGCGGGGCAATAATCTTGTCAGTTACTGCGTTACCGGCTCGGCGGTAAGCTGTTCAATCGTCGCCTGGCTCAATAGCACCGCAGTGGCGGTTTCCAGTATTTGTCTTTTTGCCTGCAACAATTCTTGCTGGGCATTAAGCCAATCTTGATAATTTGAGCGCCCGCGCTGGTATGCATCACGCGTAAGATCCAGCGCTTGTTCCAGGTTGGGGATCACGTACTGCGCCAACTGTTGGTGACTGGTAATGAATTGCTGCCGTTGCGAGTAGGCATCAAACAAGCGTTCATGCAGGATCAGTAAGCTATCCTGCTGCCGATACTCGACATTGTTTCGCTCTGCCAGCGCAGCTTCGATGGCTGCACTATTGCGACGTTCAGCAAATAATGGCACTGAGATACCAAAGGTAAGGCCTGTATCGTCACTGGCCTGATAGCGTCTTACCCCTACTTGCCAACTCAGATCTGCGCGGTTTTGGCTTTGCGCCAGTCGCACTTCAGCGTCTTTTAACCGACGTTCAGAGGCAAAAATGGTTAACGCCGGCGATTGTTGCAGCCGCTGATACAGCTCGGCAAAAGGGCGGCTTTGACCAAAAGCAAACAAATTACCTGCCACAACGTTAAAGTTGGCGCTGGTATCACCCCAAAAACGTGCTATGGCTATTTTTTGCCGCTCAATGCGCTGCAACAGGGCGTCCCGCCCGATCTGAACCTGAGCCAGTTGCGCCTTTGCCCGCATGATTTCAGCATCTGACAAGGCACCGCTGGCGGCACGTTTTTCTGCGCTTTGCAGCAGGGCTTCTGAGAGCTCTACTGCCTCTTCTGTCAGTGTCAATTCCTGCTGGCTGGCCAATAGATTAATATAATTGCGGGTAAGTTCGGCCAGCACATCGAGGGTTTGCGCTTGTTGCTGCCAATCAAGAGTATTGAGCCTGGCGTCTACTACCGCAGCGCGCCACTGAGCTTTGTTATCCAGCTCTATCACGGAAGATAAGGCGACTGTCAGCTCAGCACCGGCCAGCCCTCTGGCCTCTCCGGTGCCCGCAACATTCTCAAGCTCTACACCGAGTTGATAACCGGGTTTAAGGCTTTGCACATCACGCTCTGCCAGCAGTCGCTGTTGGGTAAATTTAAACTGATGCAGCTGCGGGTTGTGTTGCAGTGTTTTATCTATTGCCTGTTGTAATGTCAGTGCTTGCGGCTCTGCACGTAGCGGAAGCGCGCAAAATACCGCCGCCAGTATTGCTGGCAGCATTAGTGTCATACGCATGGGTATGCTCCTGAAAGTTAATCGTTAATAAAAAGGATAAACAAGCAGGATCAGATATTTGGCGGCGGCACCGGTGGGCGATAGCTAATGAGGTTTAACCCTGGTTGGGTAGCGGCTATAACGCTGTCACGGAAGTTAAGCACCTCCATGCCCTGAAAAAAAGCGATATAGCAGGTGACATGAGCATGATTACTGTGTTCGTCGGTATCATGCTCAGAGTTATGTTCAACGTTATGTTCAGTGACTTGCTCACTGCTTACGTCGAAAAGGGTATCTGAGTGGCAGTGTTCATGTTGCAGGTCAGTGTAGGTATGGGCATGATCGGGCAAATGCATAACTAACGCATCACAGGCCATCACGGTATGATTCAGCATAATCAGCAACAGTAATAATAAGCCTGATGTACGACCTAACATAAATCCCTCAGTAAGTTAGCGCTATGGTAGCGCTATTGCGACTTAACAACAAGCTACGCTTTTAGCTGTAAAATCCTGCGCGCACCATTGAGTACAACTAATCCAATGATGAACCCTATTACCAGATCCGGATAGCGTGACCCGGTCCAGGTGACTAATAATCCGGCCAAAATCACCCCAGCATTTGCGATAACGTCATTTGCAGAGAAAATCCAACTGGCTTTCATATGCGCGCCGCTTTCTTTTTGTTGATGAATTAACGAAAGACAGATCACATTAGCAACCAAAGCAATAGCGCCCATAATTAACATCAACGTCGACACTGGCTCGTTACCAAACAGGTAGCGCCGTATCACCTCACTGATCACCCCAAAAGCTAAAATTAATTGCAGCCAGCCGGCAAGCTGTGCGGCGTTTAATTGAACCTTGCTACTACGCCCGACTGCGTATAGCGCAACCCCGTATACCGCTGCATCGGCAAACATATCCAAAGAGTCGGCTATTAACCCGGTTGATTGAGCCAGCCAACCGGTCACAAACTCTACTGCAAACATCACCGCGTT
>JAANMY010000968.1_pt1 | contig 35821 bp, 26 predicted proteins | sample 7279691 | NCBI WGS metagenome assembly JAANMY01 (sample SAMN14094543, study PRJNA606508) | bioreactor metagenome | isolation source: A lab-scale SPAN reactor treating ammonium-rich wastewater day 388 | place: Ireland: Galway | collected 2018-02-07
GGCGGACCTTGCGTTCGCCCCTCCGTGCACATGGGGCGAACACAAGGTTCGCCCCTACAAACCATAGGACCTTTCTCTTTGAGACTTTTATTCCTCGGCGGCGTCCGGACCGTGACCGGCTCCATGCACGTGCTGGAGATGAAGGGCCACCGCCTGCTCCTCGAGTGCGGTCTCTTCCAGGGCCATCGCAAAGAGTCGATCCTGCGCAACCGCATCCTGCCCTTTCCCTTCGACGTCAACATGATCGACTCGGCGGTCCTGAGCCACGCCCACATCGACCACGCGGGGAATTTCCCCACCCTTTCCAAGAAGGGATTCTCGGGCAACATCTTCTCGACGCCCGCGACCCGGGACTTGAGCTCGATCATGCTGATGGACTCGGCCTACATCCAGGCGGCCGACGCCGAGTACATCAACAAGCACGAGCTCTACGACCCGGATTTCGGCCCGGTCGACCCCATCTACGACGAGCAGGACGTGCTGAAGGCGATGAGCCAGTTCGTCTCGGTCGACTACCACCGCGACTTCGACGTCGCGCCGAACGTCCAGTGCCGCTTCATGGAGGCGGGCCACGTCCTGGGCTCGGCGGTGGTGCAGTTGGACGTCAAGACCGACTCCGGGAAGACGCGCATCGCCTTCACCGGCGACCTGGGCCGCATGAACATGCCGCTGATGCGCAACCCCGAGACCCCGGTGATGCCGAATTACCTGATCATCGAAAGCACCTACGGCGACCGCGAGCACGAGCCGATCTCCTCGATGAAGGGCCAGCTCGCCCGCGTGGTGAACGAGACCTTCGCCCGCCGCGGCAAGGTCATCATCCCGAGCTTCTCGCTCGAGCGCACCCAGCTCTTGGTCTTCACGCTCAACCAGCTGTTTTTGGAAAAGGCGATCCCGGAGATGCCGGTCTACGTCGACTCGCCGCTCTCCGTGCGGCTGACGGACATCTTCAAGCTCTACCCCCAGGTCTTAGACGAGCAGGTCCGCGACATCATCGCCCAGGGCAAGGATCCCTTCGCCTTCACCAACCTGCGCTACATCACCGAGGTCGAGGAATCGATGGCCTTGAATGGCCGCGAGGACCCGATGATCATCATCTCGGCCTCCGGCATGTGCGAGGGCGGGCGCATCGTCCATCACCTGCGCAACAACATGGAAAACCCCAATAACACGATCCTGATCATCGGCTACATGGCCAAGCACACCCTGGGGCGCCGCATCGTCGAGCGCCGCCGGCGGGTGCGGGTCTTCGGCGTCGAGCGCGACCTCAACGCGCGGGTCGAGGTGATCAACTCCTTCTCGGCGCACGCCGACCGCGGCGAGCTGATCCAGTTCGTCGAGCGTTGCGGGAAACAGCTGAAGGGGATCTTCATCGTCCACGGCGACGAGGACCAGTCGCTGGCCCTGGCGGGGCATCTCAAGACGCAGGGCTTCGAGGGGGTCGTGGTGCCGATGCCGAAGCAGTTTATCGAGCTGGAGTAGGGGCGAACCTAGTGTTCGTCCTTGCTATTCTCCAAAATATCCGTACATCGCGATCAAGAACAAGATCCCCAAAATCACCATCAGCACCTTCACCCAGCTGATCGGCGCCTTGCCGCCGATCTTCCCCGTCTGTCCGTTGGCATAGAAAGGAAAGTCCCTTCCCTTGTAGTGGTAGTGACCGATGTAGACCGGCAGCAACGTGTGCTTGATCTTGATGTCGCTGAAGGCCGGGTGGATCTGCAGATTGCGCTGCGTATCGCCGGGGACGTCCCCCGCGCAATAGACGCGCAGCTTGGCGTAGATGCGCTCTTGCGCGCCACGCCAGGCCTCCTTGGGCCCCAGGGCGTAGCGCTCGCACAGGTGCCCCGCGAGGTACTCCGAACGGTAGGGCTTCAATTCCTTGGTGGGGAAGGGCTCGATCTGCCGCAGCAGCGTCGGCACGAGGCCCTTCGAGGCGCAGAGCAGCTCGTCGTCGAAGAAATCGTCCCGCTCGCCGCGCGCCGGCTCCCAGCGCACCTTGCGGACCTGCTGGTTGTTCTCCCGCACGTAATAGTAGTGGCCGGCCTCCGCGGTCCACTGCGTGTGGGTGCGGGCGTCGAAGGTCCAATAGGGGAGGTAGATCGAGCGGATTTTGCCTTTCTGCCAATATTTTTTCAGGTCGGAGGGGGCGAACCAGTGACGGCGGATCCAGGCCCGCAGGCCCTCGGCCAGCCGGGCGGGATCGACGGCGAAGGGTAGGACGCTCTCCGGGCGGATCGCGTCGGCCTCGAGCTGGGCGTCGCCCAACACCATGGGGTGGTCGCAGAAGGGGCAGTTCATCGCCGAGACGCGATCGTTGGTTTGGGTGACGGCCCCGCAGGACTTGCATTGGATGGAGGCGAGCTGCAAGCCCCAAGACTGGGTCTTGACCCGGCTTAAGAAACTCTCGAAGGAGTGCTCCTCGACGGCGGTTTGCGCCGACTCCGGCACGGCCTGCTCCGCGCCGCAGTAGGGGCACTTGAGCTTTCCGGCATGGGGATCGAAATTGAGGAGGCCGCCGCAGGTCCCGCAGGGGTATTTCTCTGCCGAGGAGGTCGGGGGATTTGCCCCCGCGCCGGCGTCCACGGGATTCTCGGCCATCGCTAACCCCGGGGCTTACCGCAGTGCGGGCAGAACTTGCCCTCGGCGGGCAGGGCGCCGCCGCATTCCACGCAAAACTTGGCGCCCGTCGTCGCCGCGCCCGCCGCTCCGGCGGCCGCCGCCGGGGCCGCCGCGGACTGCGCGGGATTGGCCGCCGCTTGCTGGCCGGCCGCCATGCTTTGGGCCATCTGGTTGGCCATCGCGAAGCCCGCGCCCATCGCGGGCCCGATGCCCGCCATGCCGCCGGGGTTCTTGGCCGCTTCCTCGATGGCCTGCGCCGTCTGGAATTGGGTGTACTGTTGCAGGTTGCCGACCACGCCCATCTGCGTGCGCTTGTCGATCATCTTGTCGACCTCTTCCGGGAGCGAGAGGTTTTCGACGATAAATTTCACCAGCTCGACGCCGTGGGTCTGGAACTCGGGCTGCAGCTTGGCCTTCACCCCGGCGGAGAGCTCGTCGTAGTGCGTGGCCAAGTCCAAGGCGGGGATGCCCGAGGTGGCGACGAAGTCGCTGAAGCCGCTGACCGCGATGCGCTTGAGCTGGCCGGTGATCTCGTCGGTGGTGAAGTGGCCGTCGGTGCCGACGATCTCCTTCATGAACAGCGCCGGGTCGGAGACCTTGATCGAGTAGATCCCGAAGCCGCGCAGCCGGATCATGCCGAATTCTTTGTCCCGCAGCATGATAGGGTTGGTGGTGCCCCACTTTTGGTCGACGAACTGCCGCGTGCTGACGAAGTAGACCTCGGCCTTGAAGGGCGAGTTGAAGGCGTAGGGCAGGGAGAGGATCTTGGTGATGATCGGGATGTTTTGGGTCTGCAGGGTGTGCAGGCCGGGCTTGAAGACGTCGGCGATCTGGCCCTGGCAGACGAAGACGGCGTTCTGCCCCTCGCGGACGGTGAGCTTGGCGCCCATCTTGATCTCGTTTTGGTGGACGGGGAAGCGATAGACCAGCGTGTCGCCGGAGTCGTCGGTCCACTCGATGACCTCGATAGCCTGTTTTTTGAGAAAATCGATAATGCCCATGGCAGCCTCCTGGTGTTGGAAAGGGAATCATGGGCATTTTCACGGCCAAAAGCAACATTTCTCGCGGGCGGTCGATCAAATTCTAGATCTGCTTTTTGAAAAATTCATTCCGGGGGCCCAATGCATCGGAGCCGTTATGGTTCAGGGATTTGGGAGACCTCGGGATTTTACCTTTCTTTCCCGACATTCAATGGAATTGCCTTGGGGCTCCGCCCCGGGCGCGGCTTCGCCTGCGCCGGAGACGGCCCTGCTCTTGGCCCGCGCCATGGAAAATACCGAGCGGCCGGGACCCCTGAGTTGCGCCTTAGGAGAGGGCGGCGCGGGGAGCCTGCGCGAGGCCTGGGAACGCTTGAGCGCGAGCGAGCGGCGGGAGATCCAAGGTCGGCTGGGCGAGGGGGCGGTGGAGGAGATGCTCAGCCTGGCGTCGGAGCGCGATGCGCGCGCCCTCGGAGAAGGTTTGATTTCGCTCGGGATTCGCTTGGAGAACGCGGAGAGGCTGGACGCGGCGGCGGGTGTCTTTGCCGTCGTCGCAGGGGCCCTTCGCGAAGGGCCCCTACAGGGGCGCGCCAGGGCGCGGCTTGACGCGATTCTCGGGCGCGGTGCCGTCCTGCCCCGCGTGGAATTCCTCGGCCGTCGTTTGGCGGCGCAGGCCTCCGATCCGGCGATGATCGCCGGCATGGCCGGGGCCGGCTTGGCCTTTCGCATGACGCGCCTCGCGGCCTTGAGCCGCCTGAGCGCGGGCTCGGGATTTTTCTCCCGGCCGCTAATCGCACGGGGCCTGGCGAACCTCGCCGGCTTCGGCGTCGAGTCGGTGGCCTTCACCGGCACGGTGCGTGCCGCCAACGCCGCCCTGGGCCGCGCGCAGGATTGGAGCGCCCAATCCCTCTGGCACGAATACGCCGCCGGGACCCTGACCTTGGGCGCCCTCAAGCTGACCGGCGCCCTGGCGCGCCTCGGCGTCTCCCGCATCGGCCCCAATCCCTCCATTCTGGGAAGATTCACCCAAGCGGCCCTTCCTCAGGCCGCGCTCTTCGGCGGGATCCTGCTCAGCCACGACCTCGAGGCGCGGCTGGGTCTGCGTCCTCACGTCGACGGCGCGACCTCGATCACCGACGCCTTGGGTACCTTGCTGCAATTCCACGTCGGCGGCCGATTGGCGCGCGAGGTCTCCGGGCCACGGCTTCAGCGCCTCGAGCAGGAGCTGGAGCGGCGGGCGACGGTCTTGGAGGCCGACGGCGCGCGGACGCCGCGGGTGGCCTTCCAGCGGCCCCTGCGCGACTATGTCCCGGAGCGTCTAGTCTCTTGGGCGCGTCGACTCGGCCGCCTCGGCCGGGGCGCGGCCTATGCCCCGCTGTGGACGGTGATGGGCGTGGGGTTCGGCGGCGGCTTCGGCGGACCGCCGCGGCGTATCGTCGAGACGCGCACCCTGCGCGTGGAAAACATCCCGGTACAGGTGGAGATTTTCCACCGGAGCGAGATCCCCCGCGATACGATTCGCCGCATCGAGGAGGGACTGCGCCGCATCTTCGAGGAAGGCGTCTCCCCCGTCGATTTCGACGGCGAGGCCGAGAACCTTGCGGGCGATCGGCATTTCATCCTGCAGCGGCTTCGCAACGGCGGTCCCACGATGCGGGCCCGCTTGGAGATCAGCGCCTTGGGGACGCTTGCGCGCTTCGAGATCACGGAGGCAGGAAAGCGCCCCTACGTGCTCGCCCCGGAGCCCGCGGAACCCGAAGGGCCCGCCGAGGTTTCCGCGGCAGAGCCCGAACCCGCTCCGGAGGGCGCGGAGGTGGAATCGGTTTCCGAAGCGCCCCCTCCCGCCATCGCGGTCTCCGAGGCCTTGCCCAGCGCGGCACCGGCTGCTGAAATCCCCACCCGCCTGGGAGTCGCGGTCCCCGAGCTTCCTCTGGAAATCCTGGGCCAAGTTGCGGAGGCCTGGCAGCGCTTCGAGGCCCCCGCTGTCCGGGATTTGGACCGGATTCGCGAGGTCTTTCCCGAAGCAGGCCCCATCCTTAGCCACCTCGCCGAGCTTCAGGCGGGAGGAGAGCCCTGGGGAGAGGTGCGAGCCCGCGCGGGCGACATCCTGCACGATATCTTTTCCGATACCGGGATTGCCGGCAGCGCCCGCGCGGAGATCTGCCTCCGTCTCCTCGAGGCCCTGCAGCGCCCCAACCGGCGGAACGGCCCGGATAATGTATTAAACAATTTGGAGGCCGCAGCGCAGCGTCTTGCGGAGCTGCGCGAGGAGACCCTGCCCGGTGAGCTCCCCGAGCCGGCCACGATTCCATCGCCCGCGGACTACGATCCCGCGGCGATCACGGGCGTCCCTCCCGGTCTGCGCCTGCGTCCGCCGCATCATCGCCTGATCGGCGTCAGTCCCTGGGTGCAGCAGTTCGAAATCATTCCAGGCTCTCAACACCCTGCCGATTCCTTTGAGCGGGAGGAGGTTCGAATAGGCGCCGCTGAGGAAGCGCTTGTGACACACTTGTTTGAGAAAATTCGTAATGTCGAACCCTGGGAGGCAGGGCAAGAGGTATTTTATTTCCTGACCGAGCGACTCCGGGAATGTGAGGACGGGGACCTATCCATTCCCCAGTTTGGTGGAATTCTCCTTGGGGTCCAAGACCTCCTTCAGCAACACAGATTGTTGGGTCACGAGATCATTCCTGAACCGGTTGTAGCTGAGAAAGGCATTGGATGGCTGGAAGTCGGGCCAAACGAGCTGCTTTCCACAGCATATTCAAGAATGGTCCTCCGAAGCTGGATGAGAGGAAGGGATAGGATCTTCTTGGGTACCTTGGTGCGAAAATTAATTCGTACTTGGGACGGACGGGATGATCGCGGGATCGTAGACCCTACGCCCCGGGGCCGGGAGCGGTCTCGGGGAGGTTCGAACAGTCCTCCGGCTCCTGCCGCGCCGCATGAAGGCCCCCTCACGATCGCTTCAGTGGTTTCCAACCTTGATTCCGAAAGCGGTTTATCAGGGCTTCGCGAAACTTCTCCAAGGGACTTAGATCCGGTTGAGGAACCCATGTCGGAACCGAAACCCGCAGAGGCGGTGCCGGCGGCATTACCCGAGTCCCTAGTCCCCAGGAGCGAATCCGATGTTCGTTTTCTCGGCGAAGGACCGGCAGTGGCGGAACGCCCCGAGGCGCCCGGCCGTCCGCAGGCTGATTGGGGCGAGGTGCGCGCCCGCCTTGAAATGCTGGGCGCCGAGATCCAACGTCTCGAGGCGCGAGATCCGGAGCGCGCCGCAGCGGCGCGCGGACTCTATCTTCAGATCCGAGCCCTGCGCGAGCAGGGCGTCTCCGCGCCCGGCGCCATGGAGGCCGCTCGCCTCCTCTCCGAGCATCTGGGGCGCGGCACCAGCCTGCGCAACGTCGAGCGCGACCTCCGCGCCGCCTCCCGTTCGCGGATCTTGGTCCGCCTGGCCGAGTGGCTGGAGGCGGGGCCCGAGTGGGGGCCCGTCGTGCGCCGCGCGATGAACTTGTTCCGGGAATTGGTCCCTGCCCGCGCTTGGAGTTTCCGCCGCAGCCTCAGCGCCCTCGAAGTCCTCGAACAGGTCCTGCAGGGCGATCCGGCGAGGCTTAGCCCGCAACAATGGATGGATCTCTTCGACTCGTTCGAGGCGAGAATCCGCCGCGAGGCGCCCTTCGCCGAGGTCTTGGCCGAGCTTCGGGCCTTGGAACGACGCTCCCGCCCCGCCGCCGTCGCGGCGCCTAACTCCGAAGCCGTCGTCTCGGAGGAGGCGCCTCGCGTCGAACGCCGTCCCACCCTCCTGCCGCCCCTCGCGCCGGTTTTCTCGGAGTTGGAAATCACGGCTCCCTTGATTTTGCCCCAGGGGGACGGAGGCTATCGGCAGGTTTCCGTGGAGTCCTTCTCGACCGGCCTCGTTCCCGGACAAGGCCTGACCGGGCTCTTTTCCCGTCCCGTCCGCTCGGAGCAGGGGCCGCTCGAGGCGATTTCGCATCGTTCCGAAAGCTCCGTTGAAATCGCTCCCCTGAGAATGACCCCCGAATCGGCGCCGGTCGACGAGCTGGAGGCCTTGCGGGAAGATTTGACGGGCCTGTCGCGTCGCGAGGCCGTCCTTCGCGTCCTGAATTGTCTTGAGCGCCGTCTCTCCTTGACGATCGGCGATCCCCTGGCGATGGCCGCGGAATTGCGGCGGCAAGTCCACCGGCTGCCCGCGGATTTTCTACCGCGGCTGCGGGGCGTCGTCCGCGAACAAGGGCTGGGTAACGAGTCCTTCCTCAGCGGCGAGTCTTTGAACGGCCTCGGCCTGAATCGCCGCGAGCGTCGTGCGCTGGCAAGCCAAAGCCGGATTCGCACCTTGGATCAATACCTCGCCCTTCTGGAAGGCATGGCCCCTCGAGCGGCCGCCGGAGGTGCGCCCGCGGGTCGCACGGCGCCTCGTTCCTCGCGGCGCGCGCCGGGTCGGGCCGCCCGGCCGGAGCCGCGCGAAAGCGAGGCCCCGCCGCCCTCCGCAAGTCCGGGAGAGCGCGCGGACCCCCCTCAACCCGCCGAAGCCTCGTCGCCGCTCGCCGTGGAACTTCCTTCCTCCGTTCCCGAGCCGGAGTCTCTTCGGCCTCCCCTGGCCGAAGAAGTTCGGGCGCCGGAAATCCCGCCGACGGGGGAGGCGGAACAAAATGCCGCGGCCGTCTCGGCGGTCCCCGAGGTCTTGAGCGCCGCGGCTCGCGCTTCAGTTTCGGAGCCGGCGCCTGTCGCCGACGTCGAAACGCTTGAACGGCCTTCACACCCTCCAGAGATCGCGACGCCGATCGAGGTCGCGACCTTGCCCCCGGGCGAAGCCCGTCCGACGCCGCCGCCTTCCCGTCCCAGCCCGATTCCAGCGCGTCCCCCGCGGCTCGCCTCCTGGATCCCCGAGGGATCCGGCTTGCCGGTGGCGCGCATCGAGGGCTACCTGCGCGCCAACGAGATGCAGCGCCGGCTCATCGTGCCGCCGACCTTGGAGGAATTCGCCGCCGCGCGCGCCGCCCTGGAGAACCGTTTGCCCGGCGCGGAACCCGGGGAGGCCGAGTCGATCCGCGCCTGTCTGCGCTCCTTGGACGAGGCCCTGCGTGAACCGACGGCGGAAGAGATCCAGGCCTTCAACCGCGTCTCCCTCGACGGCATGAGCGAGACGGCGCAGTCCCGCTTCGCGGCCCTTTCCGAAAACGCGCAGCGCGGCCTTTATTTGCTCCTCGTGGCCCTGCCTCAGGCGCAGCGGGGAAATCTCGCGGCGTTTTTGGCGAATCCCGAGGCGCTTCGCCTGCGCGGCGGGATGGAGGAGGTGCTGAGCGGCGTGGCCTTCCTGCACGATTTGGGGGTCCGCGGCTACGAGCACGGCTTCGTGCCGGTGCCCGGCAACGCGAAGTACCTGGGCCTCGAGGAAAACCCCGTCCAAGGTACCCACGGCGAGTATCAGGAGGCCCTGCGCACGGCCCTCGATCCGGCGGTGGAGCGGGTGTGGATGGGGGCGCCGTTGCGGATTCGCTGGCATCGCCTACCGCTGGAGCAGCGGGAGTTCATCGAGCGCGAGGTTCGTCCGCTCTTCGAGAACCGCGGCTACGATTACACCCGGCAGCAGGCCTCCGAGGTGGACCAGGTCTATCGGACCGTCGCAGGACGGCGGCGCCTGGCCGAGGTCAAGGTCTCGCGGCGCTCCAACTATTCCCCGGGACCCGAGGAGATCGGCAAGATTTTGCTGCAGGTATTCCGCCACGGCCTATTGGTCCGCCAGCACGACTTGGAAGGCATGGACTACCGAATCACCGCGCCCAGCGTCGATTCACGGTGGATCCTGCGGCTGCGGGAGATCCTGGGCCGCACCGGCGTGCCTTGGACCCTGACGGTGCGCGAGACGGCCGCGGGCCGGGAGCAGGTCTTCGAATCCGGGATGAGCGCGCTGCGCGGCGGCGGCGCCTTGTCCGCCCGGCGCCTGCGTCCCTTCCCTGCGGCGCCCGGCAGAACGGAGGCGGAGCCTCCCGCCGGCGCTCGCGTTGAGACCCCGGGCGAGGCCGAGCCCTGGAGCGAGGCCATGGTGGATTTCTTGAACCTTGGTCTTGAGGGGCCGCAACGGCTTTCGCGGCGCCTCAATCGGGAGGCCAGTCAGGCGCAGTTGATAGCGGACCTCCGCGTCATCCAGCAACGGGCCTTGGCGGAGGAAATCGAGGTCTTCATGGCCGGCGAGGGAGCCGCCTTGCCGGAGCCGCGGCAACGGCGCATCGCGGAGTTGCTCCGCCAATTTCGCCTTCATCAAGGCGAGACGATGAGCCGAAACCGGACCGGGATCCTGTTCGAGATCGCCGCCCTCGCTGTCGGGGAACGTCTGACGGCCGAGGAGCTGAGCGCCGGAGGCGACGCCGCCATCCGTGGCGTGGAGCGAAGCCTGCGCAACAACCGGGGTATGTGGCTCTCCAGCTTGGCGAATTGGAGGGAATCCCTCGACGCCCTCGAGGCCCTCTCTCGCGAGATGAGCGCGGCGGAGTTGGAAGAAAGCCTGTCGGAGTATTCCGCGGACCGCGTCGTGGATATCTCCACGGATGTCTTGGGCCGGGGCGGCTTGAGCCTGCGTGAAATGCAGGCCGCCATCGAGGAGGGCCGGATGAACGTCGAGGTCGAGGTCCATGACGCCGTCCGCGTGATCGTCGAGCTTTACGACGCCCTGCGCGGGGAGTTGAGGCTCCGCGAGGAATAGGGCAGGAGTTTTCCTTTCAAATCTTGATCCCCGCCTTGGCGAGCAAGGCGCCATAGAGGAAATACACCCCCGCCATGACGGCGAGGCCCAACGGCATCGCGACCGCGAAGGGAAGGTGCTTGAGCAGGAGGGGCAGGATCAGAAAAAAGGCCAGCGAGGGCACGACCATCCAGAAGACGCCGTAGGAGAGGGCCGAGACGCGCTGGACGTCGCGAGTGTCGTAGTAGAGCCAGATCATGGCGAGAACGGCGGTCACCGGCAGCGAGGCGATGATCGAGGCGAACCAGGTGTGGCGTTTGGCGATCTCGGAGATAGCGGCGATCAGCAGGGCGGAGATCAGGGTTTTAAGCAGGAAGTGCATCATTTCGGGGTTTCACCCCTACCACCCCAAGATATAAGCGAACATCAAGGGCGCCACGATGGTGGCGTCGCTCTCGACGATGTACTTCGGCGTTTCCAGCCCCAGCTTGCCCCAGGTGATCTTTTCGTTGGGGACCGCGCCGGAATAGGAGCCGTAGCTCGTCGTCGAGTCGCTGATCTGGCAGAAGTAGCCCCAAAGCGGCACCTCGGGGCGTTGCAGGTCCTGGTGCAGCATCGGCACGACGCAGATCGGAAAGTCGCCGGCGATGCCGCCGCCGATCTGGAAGAAACCCAGCGAGTGGTTTTTGGTGAGCTTGGTGTACCAGTCGGCCAGCTCGATCATGTACTCGATGCCGGTGCGCACGGTGTGGACGTTCTTCACGTCGCCCTCGATCACGTGGCCCGCGTACATATTACCCAGGGTCGAGTCCTCCCAGCCCGGCACGAACATCGGGAGGTTCTTCTCGGCGGCCGCCAGCAGCCAGCTGTTCTTCGGCTCGATCTGGTAGGCGCCCTTCAATTTTCCGGACAACAAGATCTTGTAGAAAAACTGGTGCGGGAAGAAGCGCTCCTTTTTGGCCTCGGCCTCCTGCCAGGCGTCGACGCAGATCTTCTCGATGACCCGCATCGCCTCGTGCTCGGGGATGCAGGTGTCGGTGACGCGGTTCAAGTGCCGGTCGAGTAGGGCCTTCTCCTGCTCGGGCGTCAGGTCGCGGTAGTTGGGGATGCGCTCGTAGTGGTCGTGGGCGACCAGGTTGTAGACGTCCTCCTCGAGGTTGGCGCCCGTGCAGCAGATCCCGTGCACCTTGTCCTGGCGGATCATCTCGGCCAGCGAGAGGCCCAGCTCGGCGGTGCTCATCGCGCCGGCGAGCGTGACGAACATCTTGCCGCCCTTGTCGAGGTGCCGCACGTAGCCCTCGGAGGCGTCCACCAGGGCGGCGGCGTTGAAGTGGCGGTAGTGCTTCTTGATGAATTGCGAGATGGGACCGGTCATAAGGGGATTCCTATCGAAAGTGAAATTTAGGGAGATTTAGGAAGCCGGGGCGGGAAAAGTCAAGCGGATCGCGCCGCGCGGGCCTCGGCGCCGTTTTCCTGCGGCTTGGCGAAGTCGGGCAGGTCGGAGAGGTAGTCCTCGAACTTTTGCTCCTCCTCGCGGCGCCGCGCCGGATCCCAGCCCAGCTCGTCTCCCATGATCTCGAGGACGCGCGGCAGGGCGCGGCGGGCGGAACCGATGTCGAGGAAGGCCAGGCGCGTGCGGCGGGCCAGGACGTCGGTGACCGTGTAGCCCATCTCGCGGCGGATGCCGTAGAGCACCTCGGCCTCGAGGTAGGGATGGGCCTCGGCCAGGCGTTGGCCATAACCCTCGCGGGCCAGGGCTGCGACCTCGCGGGCCAGGGCCCCGTAGGCCTTGGCCAGGTGCCGCGCGACGTCCTCGGGGAGGCCGAATTCCTTCTGCAGGCGCTCCGGCAGGTCTTCGGAGAAGCCGACCGCGCCCATCAGCGGCACCACCTCGCTGCGCGAGGGGCCGAGCGGCGCGAGGTGCCCGACCTTGATCGCGTGGTCGACCGCGTCCAACGCCATCTTGCGATAAGTGGTCCACTTGCCGCCGGTGACGGTCAGCAGGCCCGAGTCGCTGACGTGGACGATGTGGTCGCGCGAGAGTCCCGCCGTATCGGAGGCCTTGGGGTTGGAGACCAGGGGCCTAAGGCCGGACCAGGCGGAGAGCACGTCCTGACGCGAGACGGGCACGTCGAAGTACTGCTGGATGTGGCGCAGGATGTACTCGATGTCCTCATCCGTCGGCTTGGGATTGCTTTCGATCTTGGCCGGGTTGTCGGTGGTTCCCACCAGGGTGTGGCCCAGCCAGGGCAATAAGAAGAGCACGCGCCCGTCCTCGGTCTTCGGAATCAACAGCCCCGTGGCAGGCGGCGAGAAGCGCTTGTCCAAGACGATGTGGATGCCCGAGCTGGCGCTGAGCATCTTGGGCGCCTTGGGATCGTCCATCTGCCGGATGTGGTCGCAGAAGGGGCCGGTGGCGTTGACGACGACCTTGGCCTTCACGGGGAAGGCCTCGCCGGTGAAGCGGTCGCGCGCTGTGGCGCCGACCAGGCGGCTGTTTTCTTTGCGCAGGTCCGTGACCTCGACGTGATTGAGCACGGTCGCGCCCTGCTGGATGGCCGTCATCGCGATGGTGACGTTCATGCGCGCGTCGTCGAACTGCCCGTCGTAGTACAGCACGCCGCCGCGCAGGCCCTTGGCCTTGAGCATGGGAAAGCTCTTCTTGGCGTCCTTGGCGCGGAGGTAGCGGCTGGGCTTGAGGTTGGACTTGCCCGCGAGCCAGTCGTACATCTTGAGGCCGATACGGTAATAGGGGATCCCGAACCAATTGTAGAGCGGCGTGACCAGCGGCAGGGGGTGGGCTAAGTGCGGCGCCAGCTTGATGACCGTGGCGCGCTCGTGAAGGGCGTCGCGGACGAGGTTCCATTGTCCCTTGTCGAGCTTCTTGACCGCTTGCTCGAGGTAGCGCACGCCGCCGTGGATGAGCTTGGTGCTGCGGCTGGAGGTGCCGGAGGCAAAATCGTCGCGCTCGACCAAGGCGACCTTCAGGCCGCGGGTCGCGGCGTCGAGGGCGATGCCGGCGCCGGTCGCGCCGCCGCCGATGACCAATAAATCGAAGTCTCCGGTTTTGAGCTGTTCCAACAGGGCCTGGCGTTGCATGGCCTCGGACTATCGCAAGGGCCGGCCCAGGACAAGCCCTAAAATCCCAGGATCGCCCAGACCGCCAGATGGTCGCTGGCGGTGGAATTCGCCATGTTTCCGGCCTTTTCCAGGCGAAACTTCGAGGAAAAGTAGATGTGGTCGATCAGCTTGTAGGGCTCCCAGCTGGGCATGCTGTAGACCCTCTCGGTCGTGACGGCGGGGCTTAAGCCCGTGGCACGGGAGAATTCGCCCAAGAGGTCCTTGAGGTCGCGGTCCTCGTCTTGGCGGCCGGCCTCTATCCGCGAGGCCAGGTTGAAGTCGCCGCCGGCGATTTTGAATTCGGCGGGGTCGGCCTTGACCAGGCGCCCGAGGTTTTTCAGCTGTTCCTCGCGGGTGGCGACGGCGAAGGCCTCGAGGTGGAGGTTGTAGAGCGAGAGGGTCTCGGGGCCGAGCTGGATCGTGAGGTGTTGGACGATGCGGTCGAGGTAGTACCAGTTGTACCAGAAGGGGTTCTCGTCGGGCTTGGGGAATTCGATCAGCTGCTGGGCCGTGATCGGGAAACGGCTGAGCACCGCCTGCCCCGAGACGACCTGGGCGAAATGCCCGGAGGGCGGCCAGTAGGGGAAGGGGACGTACTTGAGATTCCAGGTGACGACGTAGGCGCCGTGGCGCATCCCGAGCTTCTCGGCCAGGTAGCGCATCTGGTCGATGCCGAAGCTGCGCCGGGAATTGAAATCGACTTCTTGAAGCAGCAGCAGGTCGGGCTTGAGCTCGGCCAGCCGTGCGGCCATTTCGTCCAAGTTACGCAAGAGCTCGGCGCGGTCGGCAACGGCTTCCTTGTTGTTCTTCACCCCCGAGCCGTAGCCGATGTTGTAGCTGACGACGCTCAGGCGCTCGGGCAGGGCCGTCGGCGGCGCCTCCCGCGGCCCGGGGAATTGCAAGATCCCGGCGCGGGGGAATTCCTGCTCGGTGACGGCCGGGCGCAGCGAATAGGCGAGGAAGAGGCCGAAGAGCAGGGCAAGGACGCCGACCAGGTAGAAGAGGCTGCGGAGGAGTTTTTTCATAGGCTGGGGTGGGATGTTTAGGGAAGAGCGCGGCGCCTGGCAAGGAATCTCGAATCGCGTCTATTTCGGCGGGGACAGGGCATCGATCTTTGCGGCCAGGATGAAGTCGTTCTCGCTCAAGCCTCCGATCGCGTGGGTCCAGATCGTGACCGCGACCTCGCGGTAATGGACGCAAAAATCGGGGTGGTGGCCCTCGTCCTCGGCCAGGCGGGCCATTGCGTTGATGAAGTCCATGGCTTGGAGGAAGTTTTTTAACCGGAAGGCTTTGTGGATGCGGTCCCCCTGCAGCTCCCATCCGGAGACCTCTTGGAGCATCATTTGCAATACGGGGCCCTCCAGCTTGGGGATGCCGCCCTCGCAGGGGACGCATTTCTTCTTTAAGAGCTCGGTCATCAGCCACCTCGTTTGGTCTAGCCAGTGCCGCGACTTTCGACTATACACCGCGGGATGCGTCCCGCAAAGATCCTTCCCGCGCTGCTTTTCTTCCTGGGGATCCTGGTCCAGGGTTCCGTGGCCGTCGCGGCCTCGGCGGTCCTTCCCAATCCCGACGAAAATCTCCCGCCCTTGCTCGAGGCGACGCCCCCCCGGCCCTACGAGGTCTTGACCCCGCTCGGCGCCGGCAAGAAAGACCTGCTCGAGGCGCGCCTCCAGCTGCGCCGCGAGGGCGCCAAGGCCCAGGCCGAGGCCATCTTGCTCTTGGGTTGCGAGTCCGGCGGGATGGCGCGGAACGGCCTCACCTTCTATCGCAAGGACGCCTACTGCCGCGGCCTGGCGATTCGTTACACACAACCCTAGAAAAATGAATGTGAAGCTATTTGCGAAACAAGCCGAGCGCGATCGGCACCCGCGCGATGCCGGGGATCGAAAGCGTTAAGCCGCCCGCCTTCGCGAAGAATTGGGTGGAGGAGCCGCCGTCGAGATTCAGGGCGTTCTGCAGGCCGGCGCCCCCGTCCTTCTCTTTTTTGGCGAGCAGGGCGGCCAGGCGGTTGATCTCGACGCTGCCCTCCGAGACGATGAAGACCAGTCGGCCTTGGCGGTCGATGCCGACGGCCGATTTGGGCGAAATTTCTTCCTTCAGCTTGGGTGTCTTGCCCGCCACCACGAGGCGCGGGCCCGCCTGGACGCCGCTGTCCCAGCTCAAGATTTGTTCCTTGTCGAAGGACTTCTGGATGCTGGCGCGATCGCCCTTCAGCAGCAGCGAGGCCCACCACGAGATCTTTTTTGGCGGATTCTTCAGCTTGCCCTCTTGCAACACCAAGCCCAAGGGGCGCTCCTCCGTATCGAAGAAATTGGCGTTGATCGTGGCCAGGGCCTTGGCTTTTTCGGCGAAAGTCTTGACGGGCAGGGCCGGACTCTTCCAGTCGCGGGCGTCGAGCACCTTCACCTGGTAGCGCTTCAGGTCGATCTTGAGCAGGTGCAGCTTGGCGCCGTCGGCCTGTAAGATCGAATAGTCGAGCCCTTCCTCGAGGCTGCGGTAGTCCAAGGCCCGCGCCTCGCCGGCGGCGAGGCCCAGCAAGGACAGCGTTAGGATCAGGCGGAAAAGCAGCGCGTTCATTGGTCGACGAGGACGTGGCAATTGCCGCTCCACAGCGCGTACTCGGTGGTGGAGCCCAGGATGAACTCCATCAGGCGGCCGTGGCCGCGCGCGCCCATCATCAGGACGTCGTGGTTGTGCAGCTTCACGTACTGCGGGACCTCCTGGTGGGGGTTGCCCTCGGCGTGCTCGTATTTCGCGACGATGGTGTAGGCGTCGAGGTATTCCTTGGCCTCGCGCAGCACGGCCTCCGAATCCTTCTTGTCCTTGCCGACGTGCAGGACGGTCAAGGGAAGCTGCAGGTCGCTGCAGAGCTTGGCCGCGGTGGCCAGGGCCTCGCGCGCCTGGGAAGAGCCGTCGTAGGCGAGCAGCGGGTTCTTGAAGGCCTCGAAGCTGTGCGTCACCACGAGGACCGGCGTCTTGGCCTTGCTGACGACGCGGTCGGTGGTGGAGCCCAACAGTTCCTTGTCCAATTCGTAGTTCAGCCCGCGGCGCCCGAGGATGGTCAGGTCGTGCAGCTGGGTTTTTTCCAGGATCACCTTGTGGACGATGCCCTCCGCGATGCTCTCGTGATGGGCGATGCCCGCGTCCTCGCAGGCCTTGACGAAGCCGGTCAGGATGCTCTTGGAGCGTTCCTCCATCACTTTTCGGGTCTCTTCCAGAAGATTCAATTGCGGGATGAAGGCCATGGCCCCGGAGATGTCGTACATCAGGGGGCCCTCGAGAGTGAGGATGTCCTGGACCGTGAGGCCGTGCAGCTTGGCCTTTAATTTCTGTGCTAAATAAAGGGCGGCATTGATCACGGAATTGTCGGCGGAGCCGCCATCGAGACATACGAGTATATTTTTGTACATTTTAGCTCCGATGCTGGATCTATTTGGAAATGATATAGTTTTTAACGCGGCATGTCTTGTCAAAAATCGCAACTCTGTGCTACTTAAACCGAAGTTCGGGGTACGCATGGATCCAAAAAAATACCAGCTCTTCATCAACGGAAAAAGCTACGATACCCGCGGCCTTGATTTGGCTTTCAATCCCCACAACGGGAACGTCCTCGGCAAGGTGGTCTTGATTTCCGAATCCCTCCTGCACGAAAAGTCCAAGGACGACATGGAAGACACCGTGCGTATCCCCCTCGAAGAATTCTGCCGCGAGTAAATCCTTAAACAAATTGAGAAGATTCCAAACAGGTTGGACGGAAGCCGGAGCGGGGAAGATTGGCTAAGACGTAACCTTCACGAACTCTTCGTCTTCCTTAAGAGAGTCCAGTCCGCGGGTGACGACGCGTTCCCCGGCCTTCAGGCCCTTGGTCACCTCGACGAGGCCCTCGAAGCCGCTGCCGGTGACGATCTCGCGTTTTTCGGCGACCTGGCCGCGCACGACGTAGACGAATTTTTTGTCGCCCTCGCCGCGAATCGCCGCGGGCGGGACCATCAGGGCGGGATGGGTCTTGTTGGCGATGGCCAAGTGCGCCACGCCCTCCATGCCCGCCTTGACGCGCATGCCCGGATTGGAGAGGCGCACCCGCATTTCGAGGGTCTTCTTCTGCGGATCCAGCTCGGCTCCAATGAAAGAGATCTCGCCGTCGAAGCTCTCCTGCTTCAGGTCGTTGACCGTGACCTTGACCTGCATGTTTTTTTCGATCCTGGCGATGTCATCCTTGGGGATATGGAGGGTCAGCTCGATGGGATCGACGCGGACGATGTCGACTAAGGGTTCGTCGACCTTGACCATCGAGCCCTCGGCGACGTGGACCTTCGAGACGAAGCCCTCGACGGTGGCGAGCAGGGTGCTGCCGGCCAGCTGCCGCTCGGAGAGGACGATCTCGGCCTTGATGCGGTCGACCTTGGCTTGATTGAGGGTTTGGCGGCTCTCTTGTAATTCCGGACTTTGAGCCGCAACGGCTGGAGTCCGGGGCGATCCTATGCCGCGCCTGGCGTTGCGGCGCACCCCGAAGGGGCGGCGGATCGGGAATGGGGTGTTTTCGGTGGCCTCGGGGGTCGCCAGGGCTGCGGGAGTGGCCTCGCCATTTTGGTCGGCCGAACCTTCTTCGCCGCCGGCGCCCGCGAGCGTGTCTTCCAGCTGTTGGGCCTCGCCCGTGTCCTCGAGACCTTCTTCTTCAGCCGCGATGCCGGTGGCCTTGGAGTCGAATTCAAGCTGGGCCTCGGCCTCCCGCAGCTCGGCCCGTTGCCGGTCCAAGACATAGGGTAGCTTCTCGTCGTCGATCTTCATCAGGGCGTCGTTGACCGCCACCTGCTGCCCCTCGATCACGGAGAGGGCCTGGACCCTGCCGGTGAAGTCGCTTTTGACCACCAGGCGCTGCGAGGCGGTGAAGGTGCCCGGGATCTCGATGCCGTCGGGGATGTCGCGGGAGACCACTTCGGCGACGCCGACCGTAAAAACCTTGTCGTTGGGCCCGGGGATGTCTTTCTTGCGACCCTTCCCGCAGGCGGGGAGCAGGCAGAGGCAAAGAAGGAGGGGGAGGGCCGCGGAAAGGATTTTTCGCATAGGGGTTTTTAAAGGGAAGGCCGATGAAATTGCAATCGAAAACTAGCGGCTAACCGTGCGGGAAACTTAAAGCTTTTGTCTTGACAGCGGTGGGGGCCGGGGATAGTCCGTCGCGAGCCAAAGAAAGCGCCCAATACCCATGGAAAAATTAGTTTCTCTCGCCAAACGACGCGGTTTCATCTTCCAATCCAGCGAGATCTACGGCGGTATCAACGGATTCTGGGATTACGGCCCGGTCGGAGTCGAATTACGAAACAACATCAAGAGCTTCTGGTGGCAGCGCATGGTCCGCCTGCGCGACGACGTGGTCGGGGTCGACACCTCGATCATCTGCCACCCCCAGACCTGGGTCGCCAGCGGCCACGTGGCCAGCTTTTCCGACCCCATGGTCGACTGCAAGACCTGCAAGGGGCGCTTCCGCGCCGACCACATCGAGGCCATCCCATGCCCGCAAAAGCCCTCCCTCACCGTGCAGGCCTGCGCGGGCGACAAGAGGGGCCCCGGCGAGTTGACCGAGGTGCGGCAGTTCAACCTGATGTTCGAGACCTTCGTCGGGGCGCTGCGCGACGACTCGGCCCGCGCCTACTTAAGGCCCGAGACCTGCCAGTCGATCTTTACCCAATTCAAAAACGTCCAGATCGTCTCGCGGCAGAAGATCCCCTTCGGCATCGCGCAGATCGGCAAAAGTTTCCGCAACGAGATCACGCCGCGCAACTTCATCTTCCGCTCCCGCGAGTTCGAGCAGATGGAGATGGAATTCTTCGTCAAGCCCGAAGAGGCCGAGATGCAGAAGTGGTACGAGTACTGGGTCGCCGAGCGCTTCCAGTGGTTCAAGGATCTCGGGATCAAGCCCGACAAGCTTAGGCAGCGCATCCACAGCCAGGACGAGCTCGCCCACTACGCGAAGGGCTGCGTCGACGTCGAGTACGAGTTTCCCTTCGGCTGGTCCGAGCTCGAGGGCATCGCCAACCGCAGCAACTACGACCTGAGCCAGCACATCAAGACGAGCGGCAAGGACTTAAGCTACTTCGACGAGACCACCAAGGAGAAGTACGTCCCGGCCGTGGTCGAGACCTCGCTGGGCGTCGATCGTACCCTGCTCACCGTCTTGGCCGACGCCTACGCCGAGGACGTGGTCGAGGGGGAAGAGCGCGTCGTGATGCGCTTCTCGCCGGCGGTCGCGCCCTACAAGGTGGCGGTCTTCCCGCTCTCGCGCAAGCTGGCCGAGCCCGCGATGGCGCTGGAGAAGTCCCTGCGCAAGCGCTACGTCACCGACTACGACGACGTCGGCAGCATCGGAAAGCGCTACCGCCGCCACGACGAGATCGGCACCCCGCTGGCGGTGACCTACGACTTCCAGTCGGAAGAGGACAAGCAGGTGACGGTGCGCGACCGCGACACGACCAAGCAGGAACGGATCGCGATCGACCGGCTCGAGGATTATTTGAAGGATCATCTGAAGCTGTAGAGGTATTCCCCCTATGCCAAGACCCTGGGTCTATTTTTTCGGAAACGGCAAGGCCGACGGCAAGAGCGACATGAAGAACCTCCTCGGAGGCAAGGGCGCCAACCTGGCCGAGATGAACCTGCTCGGCCTTCCGGTGCCGCCCGGTTTCACCATCACCACCGAGGTCTGCACGGCCTTCTACCAAAACGACAAGAAGTACCCCGAGGGCCTCGAGGAAGAGGTGAAGCAGGCCCTGGCCCAAGTCGAGGCCATCATGGGCGCCAAATTCGGCGACGCCAAGCAGCCCCTGCTTCTGTCGGTGCGCTCCGGCGCGCGGGCCAGCATGCCCGGCATGATGGACACCATCCTCAACCTGGGGCTGAACGACGAGACGGTGAAGGGCATCATCGCCCGCTCCGGCGACGAGCGCTTCGGCTACGACTCATACCGGCGCTTCATCCAGATGTACTCCGACGTCGTCCTCGACGTCGACCGCGAGTTCTTCGAGCATCAGATCGAGGAGCGCAAGGAACACAAGAAGGTCCGCCTCGACACCGAGCTCAGCGCGCAGGACTGGAAAGAATTGGTCGCCGTCTTTAAGAGACACGTTCTCCAGATGACCGGCAAGCCCTTTCCCGAGGATCCCAAGGACCAGCTCTGGGGCGCGGTCGGCGCGGTGTTCAGCTCTTGGATGAACAAGCGCGCCATCGAATACCGCCGCATCAACGGCATCCCCGAAGAGTGGGGCACCGCCGTCAACGTGCAGGCCATGGTCTTCGGCAACATGGGCAACGACTGCGCGACCGGCGTGGCCTTTACCCGCGATCCTTCGACGGGCGAGAAGCGCTTCTTCGGCGAATTTCTGGTCAACGCCCAGGGCGAGGACGTCGTTGCCGGGATCCGCACCCCGCAGCCGATCAACGTCGTCGGCAAGAAGCACGACAACTCCGCGCTGCCCTCCCTCGAGGAGGTGATGCCCGCCTGCTACCGCGACTTGGTCGACATCTACCAGAAGCTCGAGAAGCACTACCGCGACATGCAGGACATCGAGTTCACCATCGAGAAGGGCAAGGTCTGGATGCTGCAGACCCGCACCGGCAAGCGCACCGCCCAGGCCGCCGTCAAGATCGCGGCCGACATGCTCGCCGAGGGCCTGATCGACCGCAAAACCGCCGTCCTGCGCGTCAATCCCTCGCAGCTCGACCAGCTTCTGCACCCCGCGCTGGATCCCAAGGCCAAGCAGCTCGTCATCGCCAAGGGCCTTCCGGCCTCGCCCGGCGCGGCGACCGGCAAGGTGGTGTTCTCGGCCGAGGAGGCCCAGCACCAAAGCGAAAAGGGCGAGAAGGTGATCTTGGTTCGGCTCGAGACCTCGCCCGAAGACATCCACGGCATGCACGTCGCCGAGGGCATCCTCACCGCGCGCGGTGGTATGACCTCGCACGCGGCGGTGGTGGCCCGCGGCATGGGCAAATGCTGCGTCACCGGCTGCGGCGACCTGGCGATCAGCTACAAAGAGCGGCGCATGAGCGTCGGCGAGCACGTCATCCAACAGGGCGACTGGCTCACGCTCAACGGCTCGACCGGCGAGGTGATTCTGGGCAAGGTCCCCACCATCGAGCCCGAGCTCTCCGGCGACTTCGGCGCCTTCATGAGCTGGGTCGACGAGTTCCGCAAGCTGAAGGTCCGCACCAACGCCGACACCCCGCATGACGCCAAGGTGGCGCGGCGCTTCGGCGCCGAGGGCATCGGGCTGTGCCGCACCGAGCACATGTTCTTCGAGGGCGAGCGCATCGACGCGGTCCGCGAGATGATCCTGGCCGACGACCGCAAGGGCCGCGAGAAGGCCCTGGCCAAGATCCTGCCGATGCAGAAGGGCGACTTCAAGGGCATCTTTCGCGAGATGAAGGACCTGCCGGTGACGATCCGCCTGCTCGATCCGCCGCTGCACGAGTTCCTCCCGCACACCGACGAGGAGATCCAGCAGGTCTCCGAGAAGATCGGGTTGCCCTTCGAGCGCATCAAGAAGAAGCTCGAGGCCCTGCACGAGTTCAACCCCATGCTCGGCCACCGCGGCTGCCGCCTCGGGATTTCGTATCCCGAGATCTACGAAATGCAGGTCCGCGCCATCATGGAGGCCGCCTGCGAGCTGGCCAAGGACGAGGGATTCAAGATCATCCCCGAGATCATGATCCCGCTGGTCGGGCACGTGAACGAGCTGGCCTACATGCGCAGGGTGACCGCCGAGACCTGCGAGAGGGTCTTGAAAGAGAAGGGCGTCCAGCTGACCTACCTGATCGGCACCATGATCGAGCTGCCCCGCGCTGCCCTGACCGCCGACCAAGTGGCGCGCGAGGCGGATTTTTTCTCCTTCGGCACCAACGACCTGACGCAGACGACCTTCGGCCTCTCCCGCGACGACGCGGGCAAATTCTTGCCGGCCTACCTCGAGAAGAAGATCCTCCCCGAGGACCCCTTCGTCACCCTCGACGTCGAAGGCGTCGGCACCCTGGTCAAGTACGCCGTGGAGCTTGGCCGCAAGACCAAGCCCGACCTCAAGGTCGGGATCTGCGGCGAGCACGGCGGCGACCCGCGCTCGGTGGAGTTCTGCCACCGCATCCATCTCGACTACGTCAGCTGTTCCCCCTACCGAGTCCCCGTCGCCCGCCTGGCGGCGGCCCACGCGGCCCTGAAAGAAAAGGAAACGAAGTGATGCGTTCTTTGAAAAAAATCTTCCTCGCGGCCTCGCTCCTTTTCCTCGGCGCCTGCGGCGAAAACTCCATCTTCATACCCATTCCCTTGACCTTGAATCCCTTGGTGCTGGCCAACCCCATCGCCATGGTGGCCAGCAACGCGGCCCAGCGGCTCTACGTGGTCAATTCCAACAACCTGGTGCTGTGGGAGGACGCCTCCTTCGTGATCCTCGACATCTCCAATCCGGCGAATCCCACGCCCCTGGCGGTGATCTCGATCCCCAATTTCTCCGGCAACATCCTGCTCGACGAGGCCCGCGGCTTCGTCTACCTGCCCAACCGGCAGAGCGCCGCCGAGGCCGACCTGATCGACCAGGTTCTGCGCATTCACATCAACGAGGCCTCGCCGACCTTCCTGCAGGTCGATTTCTTCGACTCCGGCGAGGACCCCTTCGGCGGTTTCTTCGACGGCGTGGATTCGCTCTATGTGACCGCCTCCAGAGAGGCCCTGCGCTACGACGTCAACAACATGCTGGGATTCAGCAAGGTCGACCTGAGCGTCACCACCGCCGCCGGTCGCGAGATCTTCGCCGACGACACCCGCGAGCTGGCGCTCAGCCCTTCCGGCAACAACCTCTTCGTCACCAATCGAACCGACAACATGTTGATCCTCAACGTGAACGAAATGACGCCGCCGACCGTCGCCGGCGTCACCGACCTGGGCACCGAGCCGGTCGATTACATCGTGGTTGGCACCAACTCGACCCGCGGCGCGGCCCGCGACTCCAATTTCGTCTACGTGGTCGACGGCGCGCCCGCCAACCTGCGCATCCTGACCGACGCCGGATTGACGCCGGTCTCCGGCCCGCCGCAAGAGATCACCACCGGCTCGCTGCAGGTGGCCGCCATTCCCATCGGCAACGACCCGGGCGAGGTGATCATCGACGAGCCCAACGCCCGCGCCTACGTCAGCAACACCGGAGACGACACCGTCTCGGTCATCGACCTCAATTTGCAGGCCGAGATCACCCGCATCGCGGTCGACAACAACCTGCCGGTCAACTCCGATCCGGGCGACCAGCCCTTCCCCATGGCGATCGCCAACGTCGGCGGAGGCAACTTTCTCTACGTCGGCAATTTCGACAGCAACAACATCACCGTGATCGACGCGGACGCGCTTCAAGTCGTCTTCGCCTTCCCCGACATCGAGCCGGACGACGAGGAAGACGAGAAAGAAGACGACGACAACGATTTCAGCGGCGAGTTCAGCCCCGGATTCACCGGAGGCATTTGATCAGGAAGGGTTCCCATGTTCCGAAGCTTTCGCAGATTCCGCATCGCTCTCCTGGCCCTGGTCCTCGCGGCCGCGGCTTCGGCCTGCACCGGCAACAACGAGGAGGACAACCTGATCTTCCCGGCCATCGTGACGATCGACTCCGATTTAGGCCGGGTCTTCGTCATCGACAACCAGGACAACGGGCTCAACCTCGTCGATGCCAACACCGACCGGGTGATCCTGTTCGGGAAGGACGACGAGTCCCTGCTCAACGACGAGGCCCCTCAGCTCTTGCCGGGCTTTCCCTCCAATGGTGTCGCGGTCTCGCTGTCCGGCGGCGTGTCGCGGCTCTTCGTGACCGGCGGGGGGGCCACGGCCACCAACCAGATCACCGTCCTGGACTTCGACGACGTCAACCTGATTCGCGCGGCCGCCTTCTCGCCCATCGCGGTGGCGGGCGCCAACACCGATGCCCTGGTCGGCCTGGCCGTCGACGCGGCCGTGGGTCTGCTCTTCGTCTCGAACGCCACGACGGGCCAGGTGCACGTCTATAACGTGAATACCGGGGCGGAGGTCGCCGATTCCCCGGTCGCGGTCGGCGGTATTCCGGGTAGGATGAACTTCGATCCCGACTCCGGGCTGCTGGCGGTGAGCAACGCGGCCAACACGGCGGTGTCCCTCATCGACGCCTCCGATCTGGCCTCGGGCGCGCAGACCGTCGACGTCGGCATCCTCACCCGCGACGCGGCGCTGGCCAGCAACGGCGCGGGGACCCTGCTCTTCGTGAGCGGCTCGCAGGTCAACCAAGCCCGGGTCTTCGACTTGGATTTGGCGAATCTCGCCGCATCGACGCAGATCTTCGCCTTGAATCCCAACGCCCCCGATCAGCCCATCCCCGACCCCAACTTCGTCCCCGGCACGATCAACTTCGTGAAAGCGGCGCCCTTGAGCGACGGGAGGCTGGCGGCTTTCTTCACGCTTTCCACCGGCGACCTCCTCGAGCTCGACGTCTCCGCGGACCTGGCGACGGTGGTGCCCGGCATCACCCTGGTCGGCGCCGTCAGCGGCGAGGGCCTGGACTACCTGCAAGACGCGAACGGCAACGCCACCAAGGTCTACTACGCCTCCCCCGGCGTGGGCACCCTGACCATCGTCAACGCCCTGGACAATCAATTCATCGAGCAGATTCCTTAAGGACGCGGCCTCACAGCATCGAAAAAACCCAAGATGCTGTATTCCGTCAGGAACTTGACGCTACTAATGGGTGTTTTTGCTATTTACAGCCCCCCGGCCCCATGCTAACCCTAGGGCAATTCCAGGCCCCGCGAGAGGGCCTCCTTCCAGGTCAAAAATAGCTCTTAATTCAATAGTTTATGGCTTAGTGTGCGCGGAGTTTCCGTTTGAAGATCAAGCGACTCGAAATCCAAGGCTTTAAATCCTTTCCCGACCGAACCGTCATCGACTTCCAGCAGGGCATTACCTCGATCGTCGGCCCCAACGGCTGCGGCAAGTCCAACATCGTCGACGCCATCCGCTGGGTCATGGGCGAAATGAGCGCCAAGCACCTCCGCGGCAAGGCCATGGAAGACGTCATCTTCGCCGGCAGCCAGACCCGCCCGCCGACCAACTTCGCCGAAGTGACCATGGTGATGGGCAACGAGGACGGCCGCGCGCCGGCCGCTTACGCCAACTATTCCGAGATCGCGGTGACGCGGCGCCTGTTCCGCTCGGGGGAGAGCGAGTACCAGATCAACAAGACGCCCTGCCGGCTGCGCGACATCTACGACGTCTTTCTCGGCAGCGGCGTGGGCACCAAGGCCTACTCGATCATCGAGCAGGGCAAGATCGGGCAGATCATCACCTCCAAGCCCGAGGACCGGCGCATGATCATCGAGGAGGCCGCCGGCATCAGCAAGTTCAAGAGCCGCAAAGAGGCCGCGCTGCGCAAGATCGAGGCGACGAAAGGAAACCTCCTGCGCTTGGCCGACATACTGGCCGAGCTCAAGCGGCAGATCAATTCCATCGACCGCCAGGCCCGCAAGGCCGAGCGCTACAAAGAGATCGAGACCGAGCTGCGCGACCTCGAGCTGCACCTGTGCAGCCACGAATACCTGGCCTGCGCCGGCAGCCTGGGCGAGCTCGAGCGCGGGCTGAAAAATTCCGAAGAAAACGAGGCCGCTCTGGCCGCGCAAGTGGCGCAGCTCGAGGCGCAGCTCGAGGCCGACCGCCTCGAGCTGGTCGAGCAGGAGCGGCAGCTCATGAGTTTGCAGGAGGTGCTCTATGAGAAAAACAATTCCGTTCAGCTCCATCAGGCCGGCGTCGATTACAAGGGCCGCGAGATCGAGTCGCTTGGCAAGCAAAACGAGGCCGCTGCCAAGGAGATCGAGACGGTCAAGGGCCGGGTGACGGCGCTGGACGCGGCGATCGCCGCGTCCAACGAGAACCAGGTCGGCATCGACCTCGAGCTCGCCACCGCGCAGGAAAACTTCAACCAGCTCGAGACCTCGCTGCTCGCCGGCATCGCCGAAGAGAAAGAAACCGCCCTGCAGGTCGAGCAGCTGGGCCACGAGACGATCGAGTTGCTCCAGCGGCTTTCCGAGCGCAACAGCCGCAAGGAGGGCCTCGGCCGCCGCAAGGTCGACTTGGTCGGCCGCATCGGCAAGGACCAAGCCGAGATCGACGAGATCGACCGGTTGCTCTCCGGGCAACAGTCCCAACTGCGCGCCTTGCAGGAGCAGTTGGGCGAGGTGAAGCAGTTCAAGCTCGACCTGGTGAAGCAAAGCGATAGCATCTTCGGCACCATCCTCAAGCAGCGCGAAGAGCAAAAAACGGCGGAGGCCCGCCTCGCCGAACTCAAGGACAAGCTATCGTTGAAGCGTTCGCGCCTGACCTCCCTGGAGGAGCTGGAAAGAAATTTCGAAGGCTATAAAGACGGCGTCCGCAACGTCATGCTCAAGCGCAGCCAGCTCGACCCGACCAGCTCGATCTACGGGACGGTCGCCGACATCGTCGAGACCGAGTCCTCCTACGAGATGGCGGTCGGCGCGGTGTTGGGCGAGAAGCTGCAGTACGTGGTCGTCAAGAGCCAGGAAGCCGGGGTCGAGGCCCTGCAGTACCTCAAGACGCAATCGATGGGGAGGCTGAGCTGCATCCCGGTCGAGCTGCGCGACGAGGGCGACGAGGGGCATTTCCCCTACGGCGAGGAGCAGGGCGTGCTGGGCCCGCTGAAGCAGTTCGTCCGCGTCAAGGGCGACTACGACCGCGTCGGCCAGTTCCTGTTCGGCGATGTGTATCTGGTGCAAAACCTCAATCGTGCCCTCGAGCTGTGGAACGGCAACGGCCATCGCAAGACCCTGGTCACCCTCGACGGCGAGGTGGTCGACCCCTCCGGCGTCGTCTCGGGCGGCTCGCGGGAGAGCGGTGCCCAGGCCATCCTCGAGAAGAAGCGCGAGATCAAAGAACTGCGCCAGCAGGTGCACGAGCTGGAGGCCCAGGTCCGCGAGCAGGCCTCGCAGGTCGAGCGCTGCGTCTCGCGCATCCAGATGCTCGAGCAAAGCCTGGAGGCGCTGAAGCGCGACTCCCACAGCGAGGAGCTCAAGATCGTCCATCAAGAGCAGGATCTAAACCACCTGCAGACCGAGATCCGCCGCCTGACCGAGCGGCGCGACAAGCTCTCGCTCGAGATCTCTGCCGCCATGCAGGAAGAGTCCGACCTGGTCCAAGAGATCCAAAATCTCGAGGCCGAGGTGCTGGGCATCGAGGAGCGAAAGCTCGAGCTGCAGACGCGCGGCGAGGCCGCCAAGCAGCGCCAGTTGGACCTGCGCCACCGGCTCGACGACCTGCGCCACCGTTCCTTCGAGCAGAAGTCCAAGCTGACCATCGTCGCCGAAAAGAAGAGTTCCCTCGAGCGCGACCTGCAGCGCATGGTCGAAGACCGCGGCGAGCTGCACCGCCTGCTCGACGAGCGGCACGTCTCGATCAGCGCGGCCAACCAGCAGACCCTCCAGCTCAAGCGCGAGATCGAGGAAAGCCGCGAGAGGCTCGCCCAGCTGGTCGTCGAGATTCAAGAGCGGGAAGGGCAGGCCACGGCCTTGCGGGACCGCATCCAGGCCCTCAAGGATTCGGTGGGGACCGCCGAGGTCACGCTGCGGCAGAGCCGAGCGCAGCTCGAGACCGTCCGGCAAGAGCTCCACCAAAGCATCGTCAACTTGAGCGAGGGCCGCACCCGGGTCCAGGTGCTTCTGCAGCAGATCCTCGAGCGCTACCACGTCGACCTCGCCTCGGTGGCGCCGACCTACGCCGAGCGCCCCATCGACCGCGAGGCCCAGGCCGCTCAGGTGCGGGAGATGCGCGAGAAGCTCGAGAAGATCGGCCCCGTCAACCTGGGAGCCATCGAGGAGTACGAAGAGCTCAAGCAACGCCATGAGCACCTCGACAAGCAATACCAAGACCTGGTTCAGTCGCTCGACGCCCTCCAGCGTGCCCTGCAGAAGATCAACCGCACCACCAAAAAGCGCTTCGAGGAGACCTTCGAGACGGTCAACAAGCTTTTCCAGGAGGTCTTTCCCAAGCTCTTCAAGGGCGGCCGCGCCGAGCTGCTGCTCACCGATCCCGAGAACATCCTCGAGAGCGGCGTCGAAATCGTCGCCCAGCCGCCGGGCAAGAAGCTGCAGAGCGTCTCTCTGCTCTCGGGCGGCGAGAAGGCCCTCACCGCGGTCAGTCTGGTCTTCGCGATCTTCATCATCAAGCCCTCGCCCTTCTGCCTCTTGGACGAGGTCGACGCGCCGCTCGACGACGCCAACATCGACCGCTTCAACGACATGGTGCGGTCGCTCGTCGACAAGTCGCAGTTCATCCTAATCACCCACAACAAGCGCACCATGGAGATGGCCGACACGCTCTATGGCATCACCATGGAGCAGCCGGGCGTCAGCAAGCTGGTCAGCGTGCAGCTCAATTAGCCTAGGCGAGGTGCTTCTCCGCCGGCACATAGCCGGCGGAGACCGGCAGCTTTTGCAGGGCGGGGTTGGCCAGGGGCGAGCCCGATTTAAGGCCCGTGAAGAATTCGCGCACCAGGGCGAGGGGGTGTTTCACCAAAAGGGAGGTCTCGATGTAGCAGCGCACCTGGCAGTTCTTGCCGCAGGCGTTGAGGATGCCGTGTTTACGGATGCCTTCTTTCACCGTCGCGTCGAAAGATCCGGTCTCGAGCAGGTTGCCGGCGATGGTCTTGAGCGGGCGGCATGGCCAGCTGACGTCCCCATTGGCATTAACCCGGGCTACGACGCTGGGATAACATTCGAAGGGGGATAGCTTTAGGATGTTTTGGAAAAAGTAGCGCGTACCGGAGATGAGGGGATTGCGGCTTTTCAGTTCCAAGATTTCTTGGATGAAGGCCCGGTAGTCTTCGCTAGAGTTGAGGTCGGGATGCACGGTGTAGTCGACGTTTTGCGGGATACAGGAGTAACGGATGCCTTCTTGCAACGCGAACTGAAGAACTTCCCGCGCGTCGTTTAGGGTGTGTGGGGCCACCACGCAGTTGATCGAGACTTCGTAACCGTATTTTTTTTGCAGTCGCGCCGCCCATCGCAGATTGTCGAATATTTTCTGGGCGCCGCCTTTTTTGCAGCCGATGATTTCGTCCTTTTTTGGGGCGTCCATTGAGTCGATGCTGATCACCAAATCTCGCACGTGCGGAAGGATCTCGGGCTTTTGGTCGAGCGTCAGGGCATTGGTGTTGATGCCTATGCGTCGAAAGCCGATTTGTTTCATATAGGCGACAAGTTCGGAGAGATCCTGGCGCACGTAGGGCTCGCCGCCGGTGATGTAGATGTAGTCGAATTTCTTTCGCAGGATCCGCAGCACTTCCTTGACCTGTGGAGTGTCGAGTTCGTGGGGCTTGTAGAGATGATTTTTGTCGGCGGAGAAATCTTCGCAGTAAAAACAACGCAGGTTGCAAAGGTTGGTGATGTGGTAGACGACGAAGAGGGGATGGATCAGGGCCTTCGGCCGGAAACGCGCGTTGAACAGGTTGGCGGACAATCGATAAGCGGTTTTTAGCATGAAATTTCCGTCATCCCGGTGCCGGGAGGGGGCTTTTTAACGCATTCCCGAGAAAATGACAAAGCGGCTCCTTTGTCAATCAATATGGAAAGGCGCTTTTTGGGGAGAACCGTTCTCGCCGCCGGGCGGGGCGTCCGTCGCCCCTAGGGACGGTCGCTGAGGAGGGAAGAATTTCATGGATCGGTCCCTCGCATCATCTCCGGCAGCCTCACGAAGCGAAAGCCCAGGGCTCGGTAGTGGTCGATGACCTTGGGCAGGACGGCGACCAGATCGCGGCGGTCGGCTCCGGGCGCGCCCTCGACGCCGTCGTGCAAAAGCAGGATCATCCCGTTTTCCGGCCGCGCGGTGAGGCGATGGAACAAGACCTCCGCGCCTGTCCGGTCGGTGTCCCAGACCCCGCGGGTCCAGCCGACGAGTCGGTAGCCTGTCTCCGCGAGGACTTTTCCCAGAAAGGGCGACTTCCAGCCGTGGGGGGCGCGGAACAGCTTGGGCTGCGGCGCGCCGATCGGGGCCATGGCCCGCTCCCAGCCGGCGAGCTCTTCCCGGATCTCGTCGGGGCCGAGGGTGATCAGGCCGCGGTGGGTCTGCGTGTGATTGCCGACCGTGTGGCCCTCGCGCAGCATGCGCGCGACGACCTCGGGGGAACGGGAGACGCTCGCTCCGACCGTGAAGAAGGCGGCGGGCACTTGTTTTTGCGCGAGGATGTCCAGGATCTGCGAAGTGTAGGGCTCGTTGGGCCCGTCGTCGAAGGTCAGCGCCACCCATTTTTGCGCGGCGTCGCCCCGGCAGTAGGAGGCGAGTGGCCAGTTGAAGCAAGGGATCAGGGCGTAGCACAGGCCGAAGGTCGCGGCGGCGAAGGCCGTGACAGCGGCAAGATTTCCGGCGATCGCCCCCGCGCGTCGGGCCCGGATCGCCTTGGTCAAGCGCCAGAATAGGAGGGCCCCCAGCAGGAGGCCGGCGATAGCGACCAAGGAGACTTGGATGTAGACTTTGAGGGGCGGCATGGTCTGAATGGCGCATCGTCTACCCTATAGCGCGGGAGGCTTCAATCCCCTTCGCGCGAGGCGTTTTCCGCCCTTTCCGCGACGGTCGAGTCCGCCGAACCCGCGTCGAGGGCTCAGCGGATGTTCGAGGCCCCCCGGCTCAATGCCAGGGCCGCGGCGATCTCGTCCGAGCTGTGCAGGAGGTTGCCGACGACGCCCCAGCGCAGGGCCTTCTCCGGCGTGCTGCCCAGGCGCTGCGCGATGCCGTAGCCGGCCAGCGCCAAGCCCAGGCTGACGGTTCCCACGCCGAAGTCCGTCGAGGCCTCGCGCAGGGCCGCGCGGTCGTTGCATTGCCAGGCCTCGACGCCTCGGTAGACACCTTTGCCGATGAAATAGGTCGAGACCGCCCCGCCCAGGTAGAGCAGGCCGCGCGAAAAGGCCCGGGCGTAGGGGTTGGGCAGCCAGGAGGAGAGGGCGAGGACGCCTCCGACGGTGCCGCCGACGACCAAGGGATGCTCGTAGGCGTCCTGTGCCATGCGCCGGACGCCGCGCGGGACGCCGGTCAACATCTCGCGCAGAAATTCCTCGGTGGTGATGGGGCGGCCCGACCCGCAGCCGGAGGCCTCCGCCGGAGGGGGGGCTGCCAAGGATTCCCGCGACTTTTCCAGGCGCACGGTCAGAGGCGAGCGGTAGCCGGGCGGATGGCGGACGGGCAAGGAACTCAGATATATGGGAAAACGGCGGCTGTCGGGTTGCTTCGGCGGGGTCATGGAATCCTCTCTTTATATGAAAATAACTTTCACTATTTTCTAAAAACGAAAAGCCGCCGTTCCGTCAAGCAAAATAGTAATAGCTGGGAAATCTTGTTGACAGTCGGAAGAGACTTTTCTAGCAGGTGAAAGTTACTTTCATGCTTTAGGGAAAGGCCTCGTCCATGATTTGGAAGCTGCGGAACCTCAAATATCTCCTTCTGCTCTCGGTGCTGCTCACGGCCGCCTGCGCCACACCCTTGGTCCCGGAGGTCGAGGAGGAAGAGGCCGACCCCGCCGAGGTGGCGATCGGAGAGCGGCTCTTCCAAGAGACGCGCTTCGCCCAATTTTTCTTCGCCCACAACGGCTCGCAGGTGAATTCGCCCCTGCCGGCCGGAGATCCGGTGATGGCGATCACCGAGGCCGTCGGCCGGGAATTTCCCGGGCCCTTCGCCGGGATGTCGATGAACTGCGCCGCCTGTCACATGGTGGACCAACAGCTGAAAATCCCCGAAGGGGGCATGCGCACCTACGCCGATTTCGCCCGCCGCAGCCCCATTCCGGCGCGGGAAGACGGCAAGACGACGGCGCCGCGCAATTCTCCGCCCTTGGTCAATTCGGCGCTGCCGCGTCCCGGAGACCTCTTCCTCCACTTCGACGGAGAATTCGTCTCGATGGAAGACCTGGTCCGGGCCACCTTCACCGGTCGCAATTTCGGCTGGTTGCCGGGCGAGCAGGTCCAGGCGACGGCGCATTTGGCCAAGGTGGTGCGCGAGGATGCGGGGCAAGATCCCATCGCCCAGCAATTCGTGGCGATTCCCTACCGGGTGCTCCTGGCCGGGACCGATCCCTCGATCCCGCCGGATTTTCGCCTGCCCGAGGCGTTTCGCATCGACGTCGATGCAGCCAGCGACCAACAGGTCTTCGATGCGGTCGCCAAGCTGGTGGCGGCCTACGTCAACAACCTGATCTTCTCGCAAAACGCCAAAGGCGAATTCAACGGCTCGCCCTACGACAAATTTCTCACCATCAACCATCTTCCTCGTAAACCTAATGACGGCGAATCCGACCTTGATTACAGCCGGCGTCTGATTCAGGCCCTGGATAACCTCGAGGAGGTTGAATTCGTCGATCCGCTCTCGAAGCAATTCGAATTCCATCAGCAGGATTTCGCCTTCGGTCCCGAAGAATTGGCGGGTATGAGGATCTTTTTCCGCGAACCTGACGCCATCCCCCTCGGCAGCGAGAAGGTCTTGGCCGGCGGCATCGGCAACTGCATCGCCTGCCACGCCGCGCCCAATTTCACCGACTTCAGCTTCCATAATACCGGCGTGACGCAGCTGGAGTTCGACAAGATCCACGGCCTGGGGGCCTTCGAGGCCCTCGCGATCCCCGATTACGCGACCCGCAGCGCCGATCCCGAGGCCTATCTGTCGCCCACGGCCGCGCATCCCAACGGCACGGGAATTTTCCTGTCGGTGCCGGCCGCCGACAAGCCGGGCCATACCGATCTGGGGCTCTGGAACGTCTTCGGCAACTCGGATATTCCCAAGCCGCAGGCGGCGCTCCGCGAGCTGCTCTGCCGGCGGCTCGAGGACCCGAACGCCCCCTGCACGGTCCAAGACCTCCTGCCGCTCAGCATCGGCCTCTTCAAGACGCCCGGACTGCGCGACCTGGACCACTCTTCGCCCTACATGCACAACGGCCAGTTCGACACCTTCGAATCGGTTCTGATGCACTATTTCCAGTTTTCGGCGCGGGCGCGCGAAGGGTCGATGCGAAATCCGCCCAAGGAATTCTTGGGCATGGCCCTGCGCGAGGAAGATCTCTTGTTGCTGCTGAAATTCCTCAAGGCGCTCAACGAGGACTACAGTTGATCCCCCGGCGCGGCGAGGCCCCCCGGTCCGCGCGACGGAATGACGATCTTCCTATATCCCCGAAGGTCTCGTTTTAATCGACGGCTTGGGCGGGTTTAGGGGAGGTGAGATAGAAGGGGATCTCGCCGGCCAAGGCGCTTTGAATGCCGACGAAGAGCTGGTCGGCGTCTCCCCCGTCGCCGCGAATGCCGCGATAGCCGATCGAAATCAGCATCCAATCCAAGGGCCGGTAACCGGCGCTCAGCTCGAAATGCGACTCGTTGAGGCCGGTGGGCGGTTCCAGGTCGAGATCCGAGGTGAAGGCCTTGCTCAAAAAGGTGTAGGCGCCGCGAAACACGAAATCCGAAGGCTCAAGTCCGATGCCGACGGTACCCGCGAATCGCTCTTCCACCGCAGTGGGATTGAGCGGTTCCTCATAATCGCCCCGCCGGTGCACGACGCCCGCGGTGGCCGAAAACAGATCGTAGTCGAAGACCGCAACGCCGCCCTGGCCGTAGATGGTGCCGTCCGCGGCCACGTCAAACTCGGCGCCCGGGGCCTCCGCGCGCACCGTCCCGAATCCGGAGAGAGTCAGAGTCGGGGCGTTTTCCTCTTCCGTGAAGGCCAGCGACACCAGGCCCTCCAGGATTCCCATATGGGAGCTGTCGCCGCCGTAATAATAGGCGACGTTGAACATCAGGTTGCGCAAGGCCCAGGCGTCTTTCTCGATCTGGACGAGCAGCTCGCCGCCGGGCCAGCCCAACGGGGCCGCGACGTCGGCCGCGTTGGCGGAGGCCTGGAAGCCGTTGCGGTTGAGCAGCCCCTCGACCTCGGTTCGTTCGTAGTGGTGGCGGCCCAGCCGGACGATGAAGGTGTCGTCGTAGTTGAGGCCGACGCTCAGCGTGTATTCGAAGGGCGCCAGGGTGTCGAAGGAATCGACCCCGAGCGGGCTTTGGAAACCCTGCCCGTCGCCGATCTCCCATTGGCCCTGCGTGAAGAACCAGTCCAGTCGGACTCCCGCCCCCGTATCGAGCTTCAGGCCCCAGATCGCCGTCGGGTCGTTCGCCAGGTCGACGCCGGCAACGCCTATGTTATTGATATTCCAAGAAAATTCATCCCCCATCGCGGCCTCTTCCGTTAGTATTTGAAAACAGTTTTCATAATATCGGCCCCCTACAGGCCGGGTTGCTAAAAAAAGGGGCCCTCGGCTGGGAGGGCCCCTCTAGAGAGGGTGTGATTTGGGAAAGCTTAATTATTATAAAAGGCCGCCAATCCGCGGATCGCCGAGGACCCGCCGGAGAACATGGCGTCGTTCCAGGTGATGTCCTCGTCGCTGCCTCCGACTTGGTAATTCAGCAGGAAGGCGGCGAAAACCGCGTCGACGGTGTCGAGGCCCGGCCGCGGGTCGACGCTCTCGATCTCTTCTCCGCGGAAACTCCCGCGAATTTCCCGGGCCACCATGGCGTCGGAAATGCGACGCCAGCCGTCGGCGCGCGCCGAGGTCTGCCACATCAGGTAATCGCAATAGCTCCTGCCGGCGAGCCTGGCGGGCAGCATGGATTGAATGGTGTCGTTGAGACGCTGGTAGGCGGTTCGGCCCTCGTCGGCCGCGATGAGGAGGTCCCCGTCCGCAGCTCGATTAAGCGCGGCGATCGCCAGCCGGGCCTCGGCGAGATCGAGGGTGCGTTCTTCCTCCAGATTAAGGGACGCGGCGCTTCCGGCCGAGATTTCGGTCACTCGCGCGGCCGCGAAGAAGGTGTTGGTGATGTGTCGTTCCGCCTCCGCTTGGCTGGACCATTCGAAGATGAAATGGCGCGAAGCGGCCCGTCGGAGGGTTTGGTCATAGAGCTCGCGGGTTTCGGGGGTGATCCAAAGCGTGGACATGCATCGTTCCTTTCGATGAGCGGCAGAGTGAAACTAGTGGGAAACTTGGGGCCAGAAATTTTCCAGGGTCGAGGCGGGGCTCTCCGCGGCGAGGTGCTTGTCGTATTCGGCCAGGGCCTTTCCTGCGGCCTCCAGCAGCGCGCGCAGCTCGTCGGCGTCCAGGAAGACGGCGCTGCGGCCTAAATGCAGGGTGGCGTGGCCGTTGCGGCAGAGGGAAACGGCGAAGGTATTTTTGGAGCGGCATTCGGAATTCATAGGACCTCTTAAAAGAAAATAATTTTCAATTAATATCGAAATTAAAAATAATATTTAAATATGTCAAAGAAAATTTAAAAATATACCGACTTATTAAATGAAATATATTTTCATTTAAAAAGGGCGATTTATTAC
>JAANMY010000971.1_pt1 | contig 35762 bp, 31 predicted proteins | sample 7279691 | NCBI WGS metagenome assembly JAANMY01 (sample SAMN14094543, study PRJNA606508) | bioreactor metagenome | isolation source: A lab-scale SPAN reactor treating ammonium-rich wastewater day 388 | place: Ireland: Galway | collected 2018-02-07
CCGCACCATCACCGGGCGGCGTTTCCATTCGGCGACGAGCCTCTGCAGGCCATCGCGCTACGTGATCATCGGAGCATCAAATCGGGTGACCACACTCATTTGATCCCGAAGAAGGTGAGGAGCCCCATCAAGGCCGGTGAAGTTGCCCACCCTGCACGATTTCCAGCCCACCTCCCGACCATCTTTTCGATTGAAATCTGGTCTCCCAAGTAGCGCAGGCCAGCCGAGTTTCCAATTGCCATCCGAGAGTCCGAATCGAAAAAAGAAGCTTCCGCACTGCTCCTATCGCCGTGGTGAGCGAGCCGTCACCCTCCAACCGCAGCACCATCACGACTAGCCCCTAGCGGCACTAAGGTTGCGACTACGCCGGACTCTCGGCGCAGCCCGCCAGCGCGACCGGGTGATGACAAGATGTCCGCTCCGATTAAGGCCGCCCTGAGTTCGCTTACGCCTTAACCACCGTCTTCGAGCCAAGCGACTCAAGCAGGTGGGCGTTCTGCGCCTGAAGCGCCTCAACCTGCCCGGCAAGACGAGCCATCGTCTCACGCGCGATCCTCGCCTCCTTCTCGGACGCATCGCGCACCCTCTCCGCAGCGCTCACGCGCTCAGCGCCACGCCGCACCTCCTTCTCAACTTCCTTTCGATACTCTTGAAAGGAGCCCTCAGCGGCAACCAAGCGCTCGCGAAGCTGCGCAAGCTCTACGGCCTGGCGCTGACACTCGGCCTGCTGCTCAGCCAACTGCGATTTAAGCGCGTCACGCTCGCCCCTCACCTGCTCAAGACTGACCTCCAACTCATCTACAGTCTGCCCCGCGTCAGCAAGCTCCCGCTGAGCTTGGGCGCACTGCTCACCGGCGGTATGGACGATCTCGGCAACCCGGCGCTCGGCGGCCCGAACCGCCGTGTCGTTAAGCTTGGCTGCGAACACGGTGATCCGCTCGGTCAGCGACTTGGTCACGGCTGCAAGGGTCTCCGCGACTTCAACCGGCAGATCCGCGACATGCTTGACCTCGACAGCCTCCTTGCCAGCGAGGTGCTCCTCCCACACTTGGTGCAGACGTGCCGGATTGCCGCCACCCACCCGCTGACGGAGGGCAAAACCCGTGACGTTGCGACCGACGGCCCGGATGGCCTCGCCGGCGGCGATGATCTCTTCAGTGGTGTATTCGGCTGGACGCATGGCGCAATCTCCTCAACAGACACCCTACTGTACAACAAACGAATAAATAAATAAACCAACTAACAAATAAACTAAAAGGGCTATAGTGACCTACCAGCTGGGCGGTCGGCGTGACGGCGCTGCGGAGGCAAGGCGCGGAAATGGTTCTCGGCGGGCACACGGCGCGAGAAATCGAACTCCGCGCCGCGAAGACGCCCATGCAAAAGTGGGCAGGCCCCGCCGAAGGGACGAAAAGGGGCTGAAGGGGCGAATCCGGCCTCCCGTAGAACGCGGTGAAACGCCTACGCGAGCGGCTCGATCAGCCCCGAGTTTGACAGCTCCAAGGCACATTTCCGCCCCACCCCCAGCAACGGCGCGGGTTTCAGGGCGATGGGGCGCCAAAAACCTAGATACACGGGTTGTTGATTTTTCGCCCTTAATCCCGCTACCGTGCTGTGCATGTACTTGAGACAGAGCAAACAGAAGCGGGCCGATGGGCGGGAGATCACCTACCTGCAACTGGCCGAGAACGTGTGGGATGCGACGAAGGGGCGCTCGCAGGCGCAGATCGTGTTCAACTGCGGTCGTGCCGACGATCCGGAGGTCATCGAGCGGCTGCGCCGTCTGGCCAAGAGCATCCTGCGCCGCTGCTCGCCCGAGGCCATCGTGTCCGACGATCCGGGCTGGCGGCTGGTGTGCGCGTGGCCCTACGGCGATGTGCACGCACTTCAGGCGGTGTGGCAGCGGCTCGGGATCGATGTCATCGTGCGTGCGCAGGCGCACGGCCGGCGCTTTGGCTTCGAGATGGAGCGGGCGCTGTTCGCACTGGTGGCCAATCGCGCCTGCGCGCCTGCCTCCAAACTGTACTGTCATGAACAGTGGCTCAAGGAGGATGTGCACATCGAAGGCACGCAAGGCCTGGCGCTGCATCAGCTCTACCGCGCGATGGACTTTCTCGAGGCGAACAAGGCGGCGATCGAGCAGGCGATCTTCTTCCAGGTCGCCGACCTGCTGAGTCTGGACGTGGAGATCGTCTTCTACGACACCACCTCGCTGCACTTCGAGATCGACGACGAGGACAAAGGCGATGACGCCGGCCAGATGCGTGGCAGCGATGCGGCCGGGGCCAAGCGCTACGTGGCGCCCAGAAAGCGCGGCTACAGCAAGAACGGCCGGGGCGATGCACCGCAGATCGTGGTCGGCCTGGCAGTCACCCGCGACGGCTTCCCGGTGCGCCACTGGGTGTTTCCGGGCAACACCGTCGATGTCACCACGGTGGCCCAGGTCAAGGAAGACCTCAAGGGCTGGCAACTCACCCGCTGTCTGTTCGTCGGGGACGCCGGCATGGTCTCGCAGGCCAACTTCCAGGCGCTCGCCAAGGGCGGCGGCAAGTATCTGATGGCGATGCCGATGCGCCGTGGCGACGAGGTGACCGAAGCGGTGCTCTCGCGCCCGGGTCGGTACCGCAAGATCGCCGACAACCTCGAGGTCAAGGAGGTCGTCGTCGGCGACGGCGAGCGCCGCCGCCGCTACGCGGTGTGCTTCAACCCGCAGGAGGCCCGCCGTCAGCGTGCCCATCGCGACGAGCGCATCCGCGAACTCGAAGCCGAGCTTGCATGCCTGGCCGATCAGGACGAGGGCGGACACAGCAAGCGCGTGTGCGCGCTGCGCAGCAGTGCCCGCTACGGGCGCTTGCTGAAGGAGACCAAGCGGGGCCTGGCCATCGACCGGCAGGCCATCGCCGAACTCGAACGCTTCGACGGCAAGTTCGTCCTCCACAGCAACGATGCCACCCTCACCGCCGAGGACATGGCGCTCGGCTACAAGCAGCAGCAGCGCGTCGAAGAGGCTTGGCGCACGATGAAGGGCGGCCTGCGCATGCGTCCGGTGTTCCACTGGGCGCCCCACCGCATCCACGCCCACATCGCGATCACCGTGCTGTCGCTGCTACTGGAACGCGTGATCGAGCACGCCTGCCAGGATACTTGGCGCAACGTGCGCGACGACCTCAAGCGCATTCAGCTCGCGCAATTGTCCAGCCCCAACGGCACCGTCTGGCAGGTCACCGAACCCACGGCGGAAGCGGCCAATCGACTGAAAGCATTGAAGATCAAGCCGCCGCCGGCCATCCTCCGGCTCGACTGAGCCCGACTCCCGCATAGATACACGGCCGTTTCCGGTGCCTCGCCGGACGCCTTGTGCTGCGCGCCTTGCGGCGGGACGTGTTACTCGCTGGTGTCAAAGTCGGGGCAGGGGGAGGTCCTCTCCCGCACCGTCCTGGCCGAGCAGGTCTGGGACATGAATTTCGACAGCAATACCAATGTCGTCGAAGTCGCCGTTCGCCGCCTGCGCGGGAAACTGGACGATCCCTTCGACCGGAAGCTTCTGCACACGGTCCGGGGGATGGGCTACGTGCTCGAAAGCCGGGAAGAATGAAACCGGCGGCCCCTCGTTCGCTGCGCCGGTGGCTCTCGCGAGGGCTTGCCCTCCTGACCCTCGTCGGCTTGGGTCTGGTCTGCGCAGCCGTGTATGTGGCCACACACTTGAGTCTGGCGTCCCGGCAGGCGGTTTCGCTCGAGCAACATCGTCAGGTGATTGAACATCTCGTTGAAGAGATTACGACCCCGGACGACCTGGCCATCTTGCGTCACAAGCTCGACGACTTTTTTGCCGGTCGATCCGATCTGCGCTTGCGCCTGCGCTCGGCATCGGGCCAGTGGGTCTACGGCGCCGATGATCGAGGCCTCCTCATGCTCGCAAACGAGAAGCGGGTGGTCTTCGATATTGCTTCTCCAACACATCCCTTTGCCCCGATGCAGGCAGAACTGGCCTTGGACGTTGCATCCGACGATCAGTTGCTGCGCGGACTTGCATGGACACTGGCCGCCTGCGCCTTGACGGGCACGATCGCGATTTCATTGGGAGGAGCGTGGCTGGTGCGTCGAGCGCTCGAGCCGGTCAACGAACTGGCGCAACAGGCGATGCGTCTCGTCCCCGAACGGCTCGCAGAACGGCTCGACGGCGCCGCGCAGGCAGAGGAAGTGCAGCCGCTGGTTCAGCAGTTCAACGCCGTGCTCGAACGCTTGCAGGGAGCGTACATCCAATTGGAAGGTTTCAACGCAGACGTCGCACACGAACTGCGAACCCCCTTGACGACGCTGATAGGGCAGACGGAACTGGCGCTGAAGGGCAAAGGTGACGCGGCTGAGCTTCGCGACATCATGGGTTCAAACCTCGAAGAGCTACACCGTCTTTCGAGTCTCGTGCACGACATGCTGTTCCTGTCCAATGCAGACCGGGGCGTCAAGGCACGCACCCGCACGATCAGCAGTCTTGCCGCGCTTGCGCGTGAAGTCGCCGAGTACCATGAGGCCCCGCTGCTCGAGGCGCGGCTCACGATCGGGATCATTGGCGATGCCGTAGCGTGCGTCGATAGTCGTCTCGTTCGGCAGGCACTGTCGAACCTTTTGTCGAATGCCACCCGATACGCGCAACCTGGCACGACGATCGAGGTCGATATCCACGAAGCGGCGCCGGGAGAAGTCGCGTTATCCGTTACCAATACGGGTCCCGAGATTGCCGAAGAGCACCTTTCTCGCCTCTTTGACCGTTTCTACCGGGTCGATGCTGCGCGCAAGCATGGCGAGGATAACAACTATGGCTTGGGCCTTGCGGTTGTTGCCGCGATCGCGCGCATGCATGGCGGGCGGACGTTTGCTCGTTCCTCTCACGGAATGACGACGATCGGATTCTCGGTTCCGTACAGCGACCGGTAGCGCTCGTCAGCCCCAGCTCCGCAGCGGCTGCTCGCATGCGCGATACTTCTCCTCCACCGCTGTTCGGTCCCTCATCCTGCGCGTTCGGTCGCGCGCAAGAGGCGCATGCCGTTGAACACGACGAGCAGGCTCGCGCCCATGTCGGCAAACACGGCCATCCACATCGTGGCCGACCCCAGAAGAGCGAGCACCAGAAAAACGCTCTTGATGCCGAGCGCCAGGGTAATGTTCTGCCACAACACCGAATGCGTGCGCCGCGACAAACGGATCGTCTCGGGTATACGGCGCAGATCGTCGTTCATGATCACGATGTCGGCCGCCTCCATGGCCGTATCGGTACCCGCCGCGCCCATGGCGATCCCCATGTCGGCCTGAGCAAGTGCCGGCGCATCGTTGATGCCATCCCCTGTCATTGCCGTAGGACCATATCGGCGCTGCAGGTCGCGAATCGCAGCGAGTTTGTCTTCAGGCAATAGATTGCCGCGGGCATCCTCGATACCGGCCTGCGCGGCAATCGACCGTGCGGTCGCTTCATTATCGCCGGTCAGCATCACCGGGGTGACACCCAGCGCACGCAATTCGGCAATGGCAGTCCGGGACGATGCCTTGATCGTGTCCGCGACCGCGAACAGGCCCAGCACCTTCTTCGACGAGGCCAGCAGCGTGACAGTGCGTCCTTGCGATTCGTGCTCCGCCAGCCGTGCCTCGAGTTCAGTACTGCACTGGCCGCGATCTTCGATCAAACGGTGGTTACCCAGAACATGGACGTCGTCGCCAACGCGCCCTTGAACACCGCGCCCCGCGAGGGCATTGAATTCGTCGACGGCCTCCAGCGGGTGGTCGAGCCCGGCCGCAATGGCTTTCGAGACCGGATGGTCCGAGTGGGCGGCAAGGCTTGCGGCAAGGCTCCCGGTTCGCTGCTCGGTATGGTCGGCGGAGATGGCGTCGAAGGCCACGAGGCGTGGCTTGCCTTCGGTCACAGTGCCGGTCTTGTCAAGCGCGATCGCCTTGATCTTGCGCGCATCCTCGAGGTACGTTCCACCCTTGATCAGAATGCCCCGTCGTGCAGCCGCGGTGAGCCCGCTCACTACGGTCACCGGTGTGGAGATGACCAGCGCGCAGGGACAAGCGATGACGAGCAGGACCAGCGCCTTGTAGAGCGCATCGAGCCAGGGCCAGCCGAATCCCAACGGTCCGACGATCGCCACCGCCAGCGCGATCACGAAGATGGCGGGCGTATAGATCGCCGCGAAACGGTCGACGAATCGCTGCGTGGGCGCCCGCGTGCTCTGTGCTTGTTCCACGGCATGAATGATGCGTGCCAGCGTCGTATTGCTCGCCACGGCCGTCACGCGGCATTCGAGCAACCCGGTCTCATTGATCGTCCCGGCAAAGACGAGATCGCCGGGTTGCTTGTCGACGGGAATACTTTCGCCGGTGACCGGTGCCTGGTTGATCGCACTGTTTCCGACGGTCACGACACCATCGAGTGGCACACGCTCGCCGGGTTTGACGCGAATGATGGCCTCCAGAGGCACCGAGGCGGCCGCGACGCGCACCCAACTTCCGTCCACCTGCCTCACCTCGGCTTCGTCAGGGGCCAGGGCCATCAGGCTCGTGATCGCATTGCGTGCCTGGTCGACCGCGCGCGCCTCGATCAACTCGGCGATGGCATAGAGCGCCATGACCATGGCCGCCTCGGGCCACTGGCCAATCACGAATGCGCCGGTGACGGCGACGGACATCAGGGCATTGATGTTCAGGCGAGCACGACTGAGCGCGACGAGCCCCTTCTTATAAACGCTCAAACCCGACAAGCCGATTGCCGCAGCAGCGAGGGCCATACCCACGACCTTGACCAGGAGGGTTGCCGGTGCAAAGTAGGCCAATGCTTCAGCGCCCACCGCCAAGATCAGGGCACCGATCAGCCGTGCGAGCCCAGCTCCGATTCGCCGATCGTCGTCAGCGGACTCGGCTTGCAACGTCTGGCCGGACTGCCCCGCATCGACGAGATGGATCTCGAAGCCCGCCGCACGTATTGCATCTTGTGCCTGTTGCTGCACGGCGGCTCCGGCCGTGATCGTAAGCGTACGCGTACCCAGCGCGAAGCCAAGCCGGCGAACCCCGACGACCGACGACAGCGCCTGTCGGATCTCCAACTCTTCGGCAGCGCAATCCATTGCCGGGATGCGGTAAGCCGTACTCTCGGCCGCCGCACCGGGCAAAGGCTGCTGCGACGGCGTCGCGTCATGCGCGCATGCATACCCGACCTTGCAGAGATCGGCATCTTCAGTCACTTTGTTCATGATCACGCGTCCTTGACGCCATTGAAAACCCTGTAGTGACCACAGAGTCAACCACTTACCCTAATCAGCGCCTCCCCGGTCGGGCAGTCCATGTGGGTGATGACGAAAACGGATTGCTTCATGGTGGTCCTGCACGAGGAATGCAACGGTCGCTCGCGGGGCATGACACCGAAGTGACCGCCCCGGGACGGCTCACTTCGGCTGCGGCTGCTGCGACATCCACTGCTGATGCTGCATCATTTGATCCATCATCATCTGCTGCATCGGCATGTATTGCTCCATCATGAATTGGCGCTGCTTGAGTTGCTCGGGCGTCAGACGCCGGTAGTCCCCCCACATGGGCCCGCCCATCATGCGGCCGCCCATACGGCCCTGGCCCATCATCGGCGCCCCGCCGCAACACCCCATCATCCCCGGTGCCCACATGCCGTGCATCATCTGCATGTTGTTCTGCATCGTGGTCCAGTGGTCCTGGAGCAGTTTCTGCCGCGCCTGGGGATCCTCCGTCTGGCGGATCCTGTCCATCTGCTCCTGCATCGCTCTCATGTTCTCCTGCACCTGCGCCATCTGCTTGTCAAAGTCCGTCGTGCCGGGGGCCTCCTGTTTCGTCTGCCCGCCCGCGCCGGCATCGCGAGGGCCGCGGCCAATCCCAACGTGATCAATGGTTTCATCTTGCGCTCCTTTCGAGGGTTCCCTGAGTCCTGCCCGCTGCGGCAGTGTCAACATTGAAAACCCTGTAGTCGCTCCGGGGTCAACGGCTTAGCATGAGCAATCGTGCGAGGAGGTGTCATGCGGATCGGAGAACTTGGCCAGGCGACCGGCGTCGATGTCGAAACGATTCGCTACTACGAGAAGGCGAGGTTGCTGCCGCCGCCCGCCCGGGCAGCGAATGGCTACCGCGCCTACGGCGCGGCACACCTGGAACGCCTGAGCTTCGTCCGCCACTGTCGGGCGCTTGACATGTCGCTTGCGGAGATCAGGCACCTGCTCGATTTCGTCGCCCACCCGGAGGCCGATTGCGGTGAGATCAACCGGCTGATCGACGAGCATCTCGGACGGGTGCGGGCGCGGTTGAAGTCCCTGAACGCCCTGGAGAATCAGTTGGTGGCGTTGCGGGCGAGCTGCGGGGCCGGGCACGTGGCTGCGGACTGCGGCATCCTGCACGAACTGGAGGCCGCCGCCCATGGCGAGGCGTGCGTATGCCATCCGGCGGGGAGAAAACATCCAGCAGTGACGACGCAAAAAGCGAAGGAACGTTGATCGGCGCTGCGTTGCGGCGGCTGGTCAACGAGTCTTAACGTACGATTTTTTCCCGTTTTCTGAGACGACCCTAAGATGAAAAAGATGATGGCTCAGATGGGCTCGGGCGGCGAAGGCCCCATGGACATGATGCAGAAGATGATGGGGCAGATGGGAAGTCAGCCCGGCGGCGAGGCCGGCAACCCCATGCAGCAGATGATAGGAATGTGCTCGGAAATCCTGGCGGCCATCCACAAGACCACGTCGATGGCCGCCTTTGCTAAGCCCGAACTTCACACCCTGTTCGGCGAGTGGATGGAAAGCCTGGAACGTGAGGCGCTCGCGGCACTGGACGACCAGGGCGCGGCAGATGCAACGGCCCTGGCGACCAAGCTCAAGATCAGCGAGGCAAGCGCAATTCATGTTGTTGCGCACCTTGCCAGCAAGGGCAAGGTAAGTCTGAGCGTCCGCGCCACCGGGCAAGGTGCGCCGTGAGTCCCATTGTCCTGGAGTCCGTGTTGACGTGCCCACGCTGTGGATATGCCCAGCAGGAAACCATGCCGACCGACGCCTGCCAGTTCTTCTACGAGTGCTGCAACTGCAAGGCGTTGCTGCGCCCCAACCCCGGCGACTGCTGCGTGTTCTGTTCCTTCGGCTCGGTGAAATGCCCGCCGATTCAGGCGCAGCGCGGGTGTTGCGGGTAGCGCCCAGCTTTCACCGGCATCATCGACAGCCCGCCTTCGCGCGGGCTGTTTGCATCGTGGGGCTGAGGAACGGCTTAGCGTACGATTTTTTCCGTTTTCTGAGACGACCCGTGGAAGTCATGATCTCGGTGACCACGCTCGACGACGAACTCGCCCGCCGCCTCGAGCCGCGCGCCGCCCGCCCGGGCCGGCGCCTGGAAACCATCCGTCGCCTGCACCAGGCCGGGGTGCCGGTGGGCGTGCTGTTCGCGCCGCTGATCCCGGCACTCAACGATCACGAAATGGAGGCGGTGGTCGAGGCCGCGCACGCGGCCGGTGCGCGCAGCGCGGGCTACGTGCTGCTGCGCCTGCCCCACGAACTGAGCGGCTTGTTCGAAGACTGGCTCGCCACGCACGCCCCGGACCGTGCCGCACGGGTCATGAGCCGAATCGCCGAACTGCGCGGCGGCAAGGCCAACGACCCGCGCTTCGGCCACCGCATGCGCGGCGAGGGCGTGATCGCCCAGCTATACGGTCAGCGCATGCGTCGCCTGCAGGCCAAGCTGGGCATGGGGCGGATGCGGCGCGGGCTGAACACCGCGCTCTTTCGCCCGCCGCGGCCGAACACGCCGCAGCTCGCGCTGTTCTGAAGCGGCCTCAGGCGGTGCCGCCCACCGTCAGCCCGTCGATGCGCAGCGTCGGTTGGCCGACACCCACCGGCACGCTCTGGCCGTCCTTGCCGCAGGTGCCGACGCCCGGGTCCAGGCGCATGTCGTTGCCGATCATCCTGACCTTGGTGAGCACGTCCGGGCCGTTGCCGATCAGGGTCGCGCCCTTCACCGGACGGGTGACCTTGCCGTTCTCGATCAGGTAGGCCTCGGCGGTGGAGAACACGAACTTGCCCGAGGTGATGTCCACCTGGCCGCCGCCGAAGTTCACCGCGTACAAGCCCTTCTTCACCGACTTGATGATTTCCTGCGGGTCCTTGTCGCCGTTGAGCATGTAGGTGTTGGTCATGCGCGGCAGCGGCAGATGGGCGAAAGATTCGCGGCGGCCGTTGCCGGTGATCGGCATGCCCATCAGGCGCGCGTTCATCATGTCCTGCATGTAGCCGGTGAGGATGCCGTCCTCGATCAGCACGGTGCGCTCGGTCGGATTGCCCTCGTCGTCGATCGACAGCGAGCCGCGGCGATCCTGCAGCGTACCGTCGTCCACCACGGTCACCCCCTTCGCCGCCACCTGCTGGCCGATGCGCCCCGAGAACGCCGAGCTGCCCTTGCGGTTGAAGTCGCCTTCGAGGCCATGCCCGATCGCCTCGTGGAGCAGGATGCCCGGCCAGCCGGGGCCGAGCACCACCGGCATGGTGCCGGCCGGCGCCGGGTCGGCACCGAGATTGACGCGCGCCTGATGCACCGCGTCGCGCGCGTACTCGTGCAGGCGATCGTCGCAGAACCAGCCGTAGTCGTAGCGCCCGCCGCCGCCGGCGCTGCCCTGCTCGCGGCGGCCGTCCTCCTCCATGATGACCGTGATCGACACCCGCACCAGCGGACGCACGTCGGCCGCCATGTGGCCGTCGCTGCGCGCCACCATCACCACCTCCCACGAACCGGCGATGTGGGCCATGACCTGGGTGACGCGGGAGTCCTCGCCGCGGGCGAAGCCCTCGAGGCGCTCGAGCAGCTTGACCTTGGCGGTGTCGTCGAGCGAATCGAGCGGGTCGTCGGCACGGTACAGGCGGGTCCTGAGCTTGTGCGGGACGATGCCGACGCGGCGGCGCTCGCCGGCCGCGGCGATCGCGCGCGTGGCGGTGGCGGCGCCGACCAAGGCATCGAGCGAGATGTCGTCGGAGTAGGCGAAGGCGGTCTTCTCGCCGCTGATCGCGCGCACGCCCACGCCCTGCTCGATGTCGAAGCTGCCCGACTTGACGATGCCCTCTTCCAGGCTCCAGGCCTCGGAGCGCTGGTACTGGAAGTAGAGGTCGGCGAAGTCGATGTCGTGGCGCATCAGCTTGCGGAAGGTCTTCTCGATCTCCGCTTCGCCCAGGCCGTAGGGCGACAGCAGGTAACGGTCGGCGACCTTGAGGGGGTTCTGGCTCTTGCTCATCGGGAATCCTTGGCGGGTGATGGCGGTTGGACCGGCATCAGGCAGAAACGATCGGTTCGGGGCAGGCAACGCGGGCGCCGGGCGCCCACGATGCTCAGGCGAGACAACGGTGGCGCAGCGCGGGCAGGCTCTCGCGCACCGCAGCGATGCGCGCGGGGTCGAGATCGGCAATGACCACGCCGGGGCCTTCGTCGCGGCAGGCGAGGATCTCGCCCCACGGATCGATGATCATCGTGTGCCCCCAGGTCACGCGCCCGCTGGCGTGGCGGCCGCCCTGCGCCGGCGCCATCACGTAGCACTGGTTCTCGATCGCGCGCGCGCGCAACAGCACCTCCCAGTGCGCGCGCCCGGTGGTGTAGGTAAAGGCCGCCGGCAGCACGATCAGGTCCACCTCGCCCATCGCGCGGAAGAGTTCGGGGAAGCGCAGGTCGTAGCACACCGACAACCCGGTACGCCCGGCGGGCGAATCGAAGCACGCGACCGTACTGCCCGGCTCGATGGTCACGGCCTCGTCGTAGCGCTCCTCGCCGCGCTGGAAGCCGAACAGGTGCACCTTGTCGTAGCGTGCCACCTGCCGGCCCTGGTCGTCGAACACCAGCGTGGTGTTGCGCACCTTGTCGTCGGCGTCGGCGACCAGCGGAATGGTGCCGCCGATCAGCCACACGCCGTGGCGGCGAGCCGCAGCGGCGAGAAAGTCCTGCAGCGGCCCGGCGCCCTCGGCCTCGCGGATGCGCACCTTGGCGGATTCGTCATTGCTGATCAAGGGGAAATACTCTGGCAGCGCGACCATCTTGGCGCCACCCGCGGCCGCCTCGGCAATCAGGCTGGCGACGATATCGAGATTGGCCTGGACGTCCGGGCCGGATACGGTCTGGATGGCGGCGATGCGCACGGCGGAGGAGGGCGTGTGGGGATTCATGTCCGTAATCTTGTTGGGACCACACATCGGCGTGTCCGATCGGGTCATCGTTCAGTCAGGGCCTGGCCGCCGTCATGCGCACGGGCGACCGCAGCCTGCCGCGGGGTTCGGCGCCCATCTGCAGTCATTGGCGTGGTTACTCGAGTGCTCATTGGCGCAACTCACCGCGGCTCCGGCACCTGGCCGCGCTTGGCCACCTGCGGATCGGACCACGCCCCGGTCACCGCGTACTCGAAGGCGAAGAGCTTCTCGATCGGGTCACTGAGCACCTTCTGCGCGAGATAGGTGACCACCCCCACCGCCGGATTCAGCAGGCCGGCCGCCGCACCGATGGCAATCGATTCGGACAGCGTGGGCTGCACCTGCACGCGCAGATCCTGAGTTTCGGCAACCACATCGGCCGAGCCGCTCATCTTCACGCGCGCCGACGGTCCGCGTATTTCAAGGTCTTCGGTGCGCAGCACCCCAGCAGCCACGTCGATGCTACCGGAAATGCGATCGAAGGCGAATCCTTCGGAAAACACGTCGCGGAAGTCGAGCGTGATCCGCCGCGGCAGCGCCTGCAGGCTCAGGATGCCGAGCAGCCGGCCCACGCCAGGCTCGAGCTTGTTGAACTGGCCGCTGCCGGTCTCGAGCTTGAGGCTGCCGTTCAGCGATGGGTAGTCGATGCGCGTGGGCGCGCCCTGCCAGCCGAGCTGCCCGGCCAGGCTGGCCCGCCCGCCGCGCACCACGTCGGGATAGCCCAGGCGATTCGACAGGCGACCGACGTCGGCCGTCTCCAGCGTGAAATCCAGCCGCGTGCGCTGACGTCCCGCGGCCTGCCACTGGCCGCTGCCTGCCAGCCGACCATCGTCGTTGGCGAGGTTGAAGCGCTCGAGCTGCCACAGCCCGCCCCGGTTGCGCGCGAACACCTCCAGTCGGCCGAGCGCGAGGCCGCGCAGCTCGAACTCCTCGGCGACCACGTCGAGCGCGGGCAGCCGACGCGGCGGCGCCTCCTCCACGGGCTCGGCCTGTTCGCTGGCATCCTCACCCGCGCCATCGCCCACCGCATCCTTCCCGCCCTGCGGATCTTCCTGACCCACGCGCAAATGACGGAAGCGCGCCCGCAGGGCGCCATCGCCCGCGTCGCGCCAGTCGAACGCACCGTCGGCGATATCACTTTCCAGGCGCGCCTTCCAGCCACCCGCGTCGGCCTCGGCGCGCAGGTCCACCGCCTTCAGGGTGTGACCGAAGGCGCGTACCTCGTCCGCCGCGAGCGCAAGGTCGCGCACGCCCGCCACCGCCCGGGCCGCGCCGCCGCCCGCAGGGTCTGCGCGCCCTTCGGCCGCGCTGGCGCGCCCTTCTGCCGCGGCCACGCCCTCGCCGGTCTCCAGCACGCGCCGCCAGGCGTCGACGTCGAGCTGGTCGAGCACGGCCGCCACCCGCAGCCCGGCCTCGGCGGCCGGCGGCGCATCGCCAGTGGCACGGCCGATGGCAATGCCGCCGCGCAGCTCGGCACCCGGCGCCTGCGTCAGTTCCGCACGCAGCACCGCGCCGAGCCTGAGCCCGAGCGTGTCGATCTCTCGCCCGCTCGCATGCTCGAACACGAAGCGCGAGGACCAGGCCTCGCCGGCGGACTTGTTGAGCGGCGCCGGCAGGCTGGAGGCGACGCCGAGCAGATCGGAGTCGACCTCGACCCGGGTACTGCCCTTGCCGACGCGGATTGCCGCGCGCCATGCGGCCGTACCGGAAAGACCGTCGAGCAGGGGCTGCGGATAGCGCGCGCGCACCGCCGCGGCATCGGCACGCCCGGTGGCGTCGAACCGCACCACGCCATCCGTCCCGGTTCTTGCGCTCACCGTGGCGGCCTGGCCGAGAAACTGTGCGCTCGCCTCGGGGATGGCGAGCGTGTCGCCGGTGAAGCGCACCGCGCCCCCGGCGCGCTCGAGCGCAGGCAGGCCATCGAGCAGTTCGATGCGATTGCCGGCAAAGCGGAAGCCCCCCTCGACCTCGGTGTCGGCAACATGCCGCAGCGGCATCACCAGCTTGAGATCGAGCTCGCCGCTGCCTTCGGCGCGGATGCCGTCGGTGAAGCCGCCGATGCGCCGCGACACCGGGCTGGCCGCGATGAAGCGCAGGAACTCCGCGGTCGGCCCCCGCGCGCGGCCGGTGATGGTCATGATCTCGCTCGGCCGGGCGTCGAGATCGGGCACGTCGGCGACCACGTCCACGAGATCGACCCCCAGGATGCGGCCGCGCTCGGCGCTGATGCGCATGCCCGGCCCCTCGAAGCGCACCTCGCCCTGGATGCCGTCGATGCCCGGCCAGCCGGGGGCGTAGTCCAGCACCCCGTCCGCCACCCGCACCGTGACCAGGAACTGGCCCGCGCCGTCGCGGAACGGGAAGTCCTGCAGCCTGCCCTGCAGCCGCAACCGGGCCTCGGGCACGCCGGCGGCGCGGATGCCGTGCTGCACCCACTCGCGGGTGTGCGCATTGACCACGCGCGGCAGGTAACGCCACACCGCGGTCGAGTCCGCCCGGCTCAGGCGCGCCTGCAGGTCGATCTCGCCCGGGCCGTCCGCCGCCGGCCAGTAGCGGCCGGATGCGGTGCCCGCCGCGTCGGCATTGTCGAACTCGGCGCCGTCGAGCGCGATCTCCATCCGCGCATTGCGGCGCTGCCAGCCGCCCTCGGCGCGCAGACGGTCGAAGTCGAGGCGGCCGGGGTCGAACACCGTCGGCAGGTCGATATGCATGTCCGAACCGGTGAGCTGGAAGCGGCCACCGTCCGCATCGCCGTCGATGACCCCCGACAGCCCGCCCAGGCCGGGCCAGCCCTCGCGCGCCAAGAGGCCGATACCCTCGAAGCGTGCCGCCAGCGACCAGTGGGTCGGCGCACCCGGGTCGCCGCGCCAGGCCAGGCGCAGGTCCTCGGCCTTGCCGCTGGGTTCGAACCGGGCGAGCCGCGCACGCACGCCGGCCTCGAACGGCAGATAGCCCGCCAGCGCGGCGAGCGCGGCAAAATCGAGCCGATTGGCACTCACCGCGCCGCCCACAGTTTCGCCCTCGCCGCCCTGATCGAGCCGCAGCTCGAAATCGGTGGGCGCGACCGTCAAGCCGTCGGCCAGGGTCAGGGTCAGGCCACGCGTGGAAAAGCGACTCCCTTTTGCGCCACGCGTCATCGACAGACGCCCATCGAGCCGGGTGAGGTCGAGCGCCGGCAGCGCCTCCCCAAGCTGCGTCTGCACGCCGTCGAGCGCGACATCCGCGGTCACGTCGAGGCCGCCCTCGCCATCCGCATCCACCCAGGCACGCACCCCGCCACGGCCTGCCAGCGGCAGCGGGTAGTCGAGCCACGGCTGCCAGCCGCCGAGGTCGGCACGCTCGAGCTCCAGGTACACGCGCCCGGCCGCGGCCGATAGCCACTGCAGGCTGACGAGACGCGATGCGCGCGCGATCTCGCCGCGCACGACCAGCGCCGACGCCAGCACTTGCGGCGGCCGTGCATCGAGCGCAAAGCGCACCTTGCTGCCGCGCCGGTCGAGCCGAAGGGCGACGCCATCGAGCACCAGCGCGGGGGCGGCGCGCGCCTCGTCCTGCCATGTGAGGCGTGCGCCGTGGATGAGGATCTGGCGCTGCGCGAGCAGCCAGGCCAGCCCGCCGCCGTCCTCGCCCGTGCTCGCTGGAAGCCCGATGCCGGCCACGAAGATGTGGCCCGCCGGATCGCGGCGCAGCACCAGTTCTGGCGCCTGGATGTCGAGGCGGTCGAAATGCGGCGCGCCCCGCAACAACGACGACCACGCCACGGTGGCGTCGATCGCGCCCAGGGTCAGTGCCTCGCGCCCTTCGCGGTCGGCAATGCGCAAGCCTTCGATGCGCAGGCGCGGTCGCCAACCCGCCCAGCCGCCCTCGATGCGCTCGATCGACACCGGCAACGCGAGCTGCTGCGCCAGCATCGCCGCGATCGGCTCGCGCAAGGCATCGACCGCGGGCATCAGCACGTGACGCACCACCAGCACCGTGCCGGCCGCCACGAACCAGGCGATCACGCAGATGCGCAATGCCCACGCCATGACGCTGCGCAGCACGCTGCCCGCCCGGCGCGCGGGCGGCGGGGAGTCTGCATTCGAAGGGGAAGGCGCGGGCGTACTCAGGGAACCTGCTCGGAGACGTTACTCGGAAGAACGGATCAAGGGACTTGCTCGGGGACCTTGCGTCAACACCTCGCATGCGCCATGCCGGCCGACTGCGGGGATGGATAAAATGCCTGCGAAACGCCCGCTGGCGCAGAATCGCCGGCCAGACCCGCATTCTACCAACGATCCGCGCCCGCACTGGAGCCACGCCATGCCCTCCCTTCCCGACGCACTGCCGCAGCCCGTGCTGACCGCGCGCCGCCTGTCGCGTTATCTGTCACGCATGCTGGACAGCCAACCCTGGCTGGGTACGGCGCTTGGCGAAAGCATCGACCGACCGATCGGCGAGGCCGACATGCAGCGCTTCCTCGCCGCGCGCGAAGCCGTGTTCGGCGGCGGGGACGGCGCGCTACGCCCGGCCTTGCGGCAGTTGCGCACCTGGGTGCTGTGCCACCTGATCGTGCGCGACCTCGCCTGCGAAGCCGCGCTGCCCGAGGTCACCGAGACCATGACCGTGCTCGCCGAGGTCGCGATCCGCCACGCCCACGACGTGCTGCGTGCCGCCCTGGTCGAGCGCTACGGCCAGCCGCTGTCGCCGACCGGCTGGGAGCAGGAGCTGCTGGTGGTCGGCATGGGCAAGCTCGGCGGGCGCGAGCTCAATGTGTCGTCCGACATCGACCTGATCTTCATCTACCCCGAAGACGGCGACACCGGCGGCAAGAAGGTGATCAGCAACTTCGAGTTCTTCGAACGCCTCGGCAAGCAGCTCATCCAGGCCCTGAACGACATCACCGAGCACGGCCAGGTGTTCCGCGTCGACATGCGCCTGCGCCCCAACGGCGACTCCGGTCCGCTGGTGTGCTGCTTCGACATGCTGGAGAACTACTTCGTCACCCAGGGCCGCGAGTGGGAACGCTACGCCTGGATCAAGGGCCGCGTGCTGCTCGGCGAGCGCTGGTCGGAACTGCGCAACATCGCCCGCCCCTTCGTGTATCGCAAGTACCTCGACTTCGGCGCGATCAACGCCATGCGCGAACTGCACGCGCAGATCCGGCGCGAGGTCGCCCGCCGCGACCGTGCCAACAACGTCAAGCTCGGCCCGGGCGGCATCCGCGAGATCGAGTTCATCGCCCAGGTGTTCCAGCTCATCCGCGGCGGCCGCGACACCGCATTGCAGGTGCGCCCGACCCTGAAGGTGCTGGCGCTGCTGCCCGAGCGCGGAATCCTGGCGGCGCAGGTGGTGGAGGAACTCACCGCCGCCTACGTCTTCCTGCGTCGGCTCGAGCACCGCCTGCAGTACCTGGACGACGCCCAGACCCACGACCTGCCGACGAAGGAGGCCGATCAGGCGCTGGTCGCCGAGGCGATGGGCTACGCCGACTACCCGGCGCTGCTCGCCGCGCTCGACGCCCACCGCAAGGTGGTGAGCCGCCATTTCGACAGTGTCTTCGGCGACCCCTCCGAGGAAGACCACAGCCTGGGCGCGACCTGGACCAACGCCGAAGACACCGAGGCCGCCACCGCGGCCCTCGCCGAACTCGGCTATCGCCGGCCACAGCTCGGCGCCGACCGCCTGGCCACGATCCATGCCAGCCCGCGCTACCGCCAGTTGCCCAACAACATCAAGAGCCGGCTCGACGCCCTGATGCCGCGCATGATCGAGGCCGCGGCCGCCACGCCCGGCCCGGACGACACCCTCGCCCGCATGCTCGACCTGATCGAGGCGATCGGCCGCCGCGGCGCCTACCTCGCGCTGCTGCAGCAGTACCCGCAAGCCTTGCGCCGGGTCGCCGACCTGATGAGCGCCTCGCGCTGGGGCGCGCAGTTCCTGACCCGCCATCCCATCCTGCTCGACGAGATGCTCGACGCACGCAACCTCGACAGCGCCCCCGACTGGAAGGCCTTTCGCGCCAGCCTCGCCGCCGAGCTCGACGCCCTCGAGCCCGACATGGAGCGCCAGATGGACGTCATGCGCGAGCAGCACCATGCGCAGGTGTTCCGCCTGCTGACACAGGACATCGCCGGCCTGCTCACCGTCGAGAAGCTCGCCGATCATCTGTCCGAACTCGCCGACATCGTGCTCGACCTGACCCTGCCGTTGTGCTGGCGCCGCATCAAGATCCGCCATCGCGAGGACCCGAAGTTCGCGGTGATCAGCTACGGCAAGCTCGGCGGCAAGGAGCTCGGCTACGCCTCCGACCTCGACATCGTGTTCCTCTATGACGACGCCGCCGCGGAAGCCGCCGAGGTCTACAACCGGCTCGCCCAGCGCACCAACACCTGGCTGTCGAGCCAGACCGCGGCCGGCCAGCTCTTCGACACCGACCTGCGCCTGCGCCCCAACGGCGAATCGGGCCTGATCGCGACCTCGCTCGAATCCTTCCGCAAGTACCAGATGGAGTCGGCCTGGGTGTGGGAGCACCAGGCACTGACCCGGGCGCGTTTCTCGGCCGGCGACCGCGCACTCGGCGAGGCCTTCGAGCGCATCCGCTGCGAGGTCCTGTGCATGAAGCGTGAGCTCGACACCTTGCGCGCCGAGGTGCTGGCGATGCGCAAGAAGATGCGCGATGCCCACGGCAGCAAGGACGCGCTGTTCGACCTCAAGCACGATACCGGCGGCCTGATCGACGTCGAGTTCCTGATCCAGTACCTGGTGCTCGGCTACAGCCACGACCACCCCCAGCTCACCGGCAACCTCGGCAACATCGCGCTGCTGCGCATCGCCGGCGAGCTCGGCCTGATCCCGGCAGAACTGGCCGCGGCCTGCGCCGACAGCTACCGCGAGCTGCGCCGGCTGCAGCACCGCCAACGCCTCAACGACCGCTCCTCGCGCATCGACCCGGACGAAGCCGACAAGGCGCGCGTGCCGGTGCGCGCCCTGTGGCATCACGTGTTCGGTGAATGAGTGCGCGCCCGCATTGAAATATTTCAGGTCACGAAAGCGCGCATGACGCCCTGCGCCACCGTGTCTAGAATCCAGACGCCCTCCCACCGGCGCCCTGATCGGGGCGGATGTCCATGAGCCACGAAATCGAACTCAAGCTTGCCCTGCCGCCGCGCGCGCTGCCTACCCTGCGCAGGCATGCGCTCGTCACCGCGGCAGAGAAGCTCGGCACCACCACCACGCTGGACAACACCTATTTCGACACTCCGTCCCTGGCGCTCAAGGCGCGCAAGGTGGCGGTGCGCACCCGCCGCCAGGGCCGGCAGATGCTGCAGACCGTCAAGTGCGCGGCGGTCTCCAGCGGCGGCCTATCGAGCCGCCCGGAATGGGAACAGCCGTGGACCGGCGCCTTCGATTTCTCCCTGGTCGACCAGCCCGAAGCAGCCCGGCTGCTCGCGCGCTACCAGGACGAGCTGGTGCCGGTGTTCACCACCCGCTTCCGGCGCGAAACACGCCGCCACGTACCCGAACCAGGCGTCAGCATCCTGCTCATGATCGACACCGGCGAAGTCAAGGCACGCCGGCCCGATGGCACCGAGTGCAGTGCGCCGATCTGCGAACTCGAACTCGAACTCGAAAGCGGCCGGGCGCAGGATCTCGTCGAGCTCGCCTCCACGCTGGCGCAGGATCTGCCGCTGATGCCCGCCGACATCTCCAAGGCCGAGCGCGGCTACCGCCTGTTTCTCGACACGCCGCTCAGCCCGGTGCGTGCCGAGGCGTCGACAATCGACGCCGGCCAGAACGTGGTCGACGCCTTCCGCGACCTGGCCTTGTCCTGCGTGCGCCAGTGGCAGGGCAACGCCGCCGCCGCGCTCGCACAGGCTGAGGCGGACGACATCCACCCCGACTTCATACACCAGTTGCGCGTTTCCCAGCGCCGCCTGCGCGCACTGCTCAAGCTGTTTGCCCCGGCCTTGCCGGAGAACTTCGCCGGTACCTGGAACGCCCGCCTGCGTGACAACGCCAACCGCTTCGGCGACGCCCGCGACCTCGACGTCTTTCACGCCGAACTGCTCGAGCCGGTGCAGCCCGAGGGCCTCGCCGATCCGATCGCCATGGCCGCGCTGCTCTCCACCGTGCACCAGGCACGCAACGAGGCGCGCCATTTCGCCAGCCACAAGCTCGACATGGCCACCCAGGGCCGGCTGCTGCTCGCCTTCACCGCCGACCTCCACCGCCTGCCGGTCGGCAGCCTCGCCGCGGCAGCCGACCTGCGCGCCTTCGCGCGCCTGCGCCTGAGCCGCCTGCGCAAACGCGCCCGCCGCCAGGCCGCGGCCGCGGCCACGCTCGAGCCCACCCGCCTGCACGCGCTGCGTATCGCCTTCAAGCTGCTGCGCTACGGCGTCGAGTTCTTCGCCCCGCTGTTCCCGGCGCGCACCATCGGTCGCTACCTTGACGGCGTCGTGCAGGCGCAGACCGCGCTCGGCTTCCTGCAGGACGTGGACATCGCGCATCAGCGCCTGTCGGACTGGACCCGGGCCAACCCTGTACTCGCACCTGCCGCAGCGTTCGTGCTCGGCTGGCATGCACCGCGCTACGCCCGCCTGCGCCGCCGCATCCTGCGCGAATGCGCCCCCTTGCTGGAGGGCAGGAAGCCGTGGTGACGGACACGCGCGCGGCGAAGGACGCCCGGGTCATCGGGCTGCAACACGAAAGGTCGATGATGCCGGCCCCTGACTCCTGGACGAACGACATGGACCTGCTGCTCTGGCGACACGCAGAAGCGGTGGACGGCACGCCCGACCACCTGCGTGAGCTCACCCCCCGCGGACTCAAGCAGGCCCGACGCATGGCGCACTGGCTCGACGAGCACAAGCCGAAGCAGCTCAAGGTGCTGGTGAGCCCCACGGTGCGCACGCGTCAGACCGCCGCCGCCTTCACCGACGATTTCGAGATCGTCAGCAGCATCGGCCCCGACGGGGGCGTCGCCGACATCCTCGCCGCCACCGGCTGGCCCGACGCCAGCGGCGCGGCCCTGGTGGTCGGCCACCAGCCGGCCCTCGGGCGCCTGTGCGCCTTGCTGCTGGCGGGCAGCGAAGCCGACTGGACGATCAAGAAGGGCGCGCTGTGGTGGTTCACCAACCGCGTCCGCGAAGGCGAAACCCAGACCGTGCTGCGGGCGGTGATTCCGAGCGATTTCGCCTGAGCTCGTGTCGCGCGCGCGGGGCTGGCGCGTCATCGCGGTCCAGTTCGCGGCACGGCCGGGTCCACCACTGCGCGGGCAGTGAATTCCTCACGGCCGCCGCGGTCAGAAAGCAGGAAAATCACCCGCTTGCGGCAGCCACGCGCCCGCCCCGAACACCCCGGGTCGGCGCTTCTTGTGCTTTGGCAGACATTGCGTAAGATGCCGTCTTCGCCCCGGACCGGACCATGCTCGAACGCTTCCTGCCTACCCGCGACGCCATCACGCAGAGCCGTCTGCTGCGCTGGCTCGGGCCGCGGATCCACGATCCGCTGCTGTGGCATGTCAATCGGCGTTCGGTGGCGCGCGGCGTGGCGATGGGCGTGTTCTTCGGGCTGATGATCCCGATCGCACAAATCCCCGCGGCCGCGATCGCCTCCCTGCTGTTGCGCGGGAACCTGTGGATCGCGGCAGTCTCCACGCTGGTCAGCAATCCGCTCACCTACGGCCCGCTTTACTACTTCGCCTACCGGCTCGGCGCCGGCGTGATCGGCGCGCGCACGCCGGCGGACCTCACGGCGGGCGACGTCGAGCAGCCGCTGCGCATGATCGATTCGCTGGCGCAGGCCTGGGCGTGGATCACCGGCATCGGCCAGCCGCTGCTGGTCGGCATGCTGATCATGGCCATCACCGGCTCATTCATCGCCTACTGGGGCACCCAGCTCTTCTGGCGCATGCGCGTGACCGCGAAGTGGCGCCGGCTGCGCCAGGAGCGTCGACTGCGCGCCGCCGCAGCGCGCCGGCAGGCTATTGGAAGCGCCTGAGCGCGGGCGTATGCTTGATTTCCTGCCTTAACGCTGACGCCCCACCACCATGGACGAGCCCATCCCGGACGGCACCGTTGCCGTCATCGACGGTATCCGGCGCATTCACCACGACGGCTACTGGCTCAAGGTCTACGACCCGCCGGCGGACTCGCTCGACGCCAAGAAGAAGCTCATCCAGGCCCTCACCCGCCGCCTGTTCAACCACGTCGAGCACGGCATCAACATCCCCGGCAAACGGCTCGATGATGCGCGCAGTTCCTACCTGAACGAGCAGGACGCGGAGCGCAAGCGGGTCAAGGGCGCGATGTACGCCGGGGCGCTGTTCAACCGAGCCACCGATATCTTCACCAAGCTGGTCGAACTGCAGGAACTGGGCATCGAGATCGAGACCGACAACGCGTTGATGCGCGAATGCGGCCTGTGCCTGCAGGAAGCGCTCGCGCTCGGCCGCCTGGTGTTGCACCGCAGCGGCGACGAAGGCATCGACGAGCTGTGGGGCGAGCCCTTCCGCGCGTTCTCGATCCCGGTGGAGGCCTTCTACGAGAGCCGCTACATCAAGATTGCCCAGGCCCTGCGCGAGATCGATCGCCTCGGCGCGATCATGGCCACCACCTTCGCGGGCACGCACCTGTTCCACGACGTCGCGCCGCTGGTGCTGGAATTCACCCGCATCGCCAAGATCAAGTGCGAAACGCTGCGCACCGACCCGGACATCTTCGATGTGTGGGCAGATTTCGTCGTCGCCTCCGAGCACCTGGGCGCGGTCAACGCAATCCTGTCGCCGGCCTCGACCGAACTGGAACGCCAGCTCGCCACCGACGGGCTGCGCCTGATCCTGCTCGGACGCAACCTCGTCACCGACATCACCCGCGCGCGCGTGACCATGCCCAAGAGCGCGCGCGAGTACATCGAGCGCTGCCAGACCTATGCCGCCCGCCTGCGGGCGGCGAACCATCCGCCGCTGGTCGCGGGCGGGCCGCTGATCGCCTGAAGGGCCCGTTGATCAAACGATGATGCCACCGCCCAGGCAGACCTTGGATTCGTATACCACCACGCTCTGCCCGGGCGTGATCGCCCACTGCGGCTGCGCGAAGGCGATCTCGGCGCGGCCATCGGCGATGCGGTCGATCTCGCACGGCTGATCGGGCGTGCGGTAGCGCGGCTTGGCGGTATAGACCCAGTTGGTGTGCGGCTCGCGCCCGGCGATCCAGTTGAGGTCGATTGCCACCAGGTGGTCGCGCAGCAGCGCCGGGTGGGCGTGGCCCTGCACCACGTAGAGCACGTTGGCCTTGACGTCCTTGCCGGCCACGTACCAGGCGTCGTGCTCGCCGGCCTCGTCCTGATTGCCCTTGATGCCGCCGATGTGCAGGCCCTTTCTCTGGCCGATGGTGTGGTACATCAGCCCCTGATGCTCGCCGAGCACGCGCTCGTCGTCGAGTGCGCGGATCTCGCCCGGCTGGGTCGGCAGGTAGCGCATCAGGAATTCGCGGAACGGGCGCTCGCCGATGAAGCAGATGCCGGTGGAGTCCTTCTTGGTCGCCACATGCAAGCCGGCCTGCTCGGCGATCTTGCGCACCTCGCGCTTGTACATCGCGCCGAGCGGGAACAACGTCTTCGCCAGTTGCGCCTGGTTGAGGCGGTACAGGAAGTAGCTCTGGTCCTTGGTGCCGTCCTCGGCCTTCAGCAACTGGTATTCCGTGCGGCCGTCGTTGGTCCATTCGCGCACCTGGGCGTAATGGCCGGTGGCGATGCGCTCGGCGCCCATCTGCATGGCGTGGTCGAGGAAGCAACGGAACTTGATCTCGGAGTTGCACAGCACGTCCGGGTTGGGCGTGCGCCCGGCCTCGTACTCGCGCAGGAAGTCGGCGAACACGCGGTCCTTGTACTCGGCGCTGAAATTGACCACCTCGAGCTCGATGCCGATCACGTCGCACACCGAGGCCACATCGACCAGATCCTGCCGGCTCGAGCAGTACTCGGAATCGTCGTCGTCCTCCCAGTTCTTCATGAACAGGCCGGTCACGTCATAGCCCTGCTGCTTCAACAGCAGTGCGGTCACCGACGAATCCACCCCGCCGGACATGCCGACCACCACCTTCATGCCATTTCCGTCCTGCTTACCACCCTGCTTACTGGACATTCGGTCCACCTCCCTTGAGCCATTCCGCGAGCGGCAGCACCACGGCCGGCTCGCCATTGTCGACGAACCAGCTGTCGACCACATAACGTTCGCCCCGACGGTCGGCGCCGTCCGTAGCCTCGATCACCTGCCCGTCCTCGGTACAGTTGCAACCCGCCAGAGCCTCGCCGGGCGGCAGGCGGGCGATGCGTTCTTCCGCCGTCAGCACCTCGATCACCGCGCTGAAGTGCTGCAGGATCAGGCGCGTGCGCCGCGCTGGCGCCTGCACACGGTGAAAGCGCAAGCCGCCGCGCGCCTCGACCAGCTCGAGCAGGCGCGTGGTCGAGGTCGAATGGTCGATGCAGTCCATGCGCCCGTGCACTTCGGCGTCGAGAAAGTTGCCGGCACGATCGGCGCCGACCGGCGTCTGCGTGCTGGCCACCCGGTAGAGCCGCCCGATTGCCTCGGCAAGGCGCTCGCGTTCTTCGGCGGCCGTGCGCGCAGAGGCGAGGCGCTCACCCAGGCGCGCCAGCGTCGCGCCGTGAAACTGCACGGTGTCCTCGCGCACGCAGCCGTAGTTGTAGCAGATGCTGACTTCGGCGCCCGCCCGCGTGCCGGCCTCAGCGGGTGCGTCGGGAGTCAACCCAGGCGCCCCGGCAGTCGCCCGCAGCGCGGCGCCCTGCGCCACCGCGGGCAGAGCCAGCGCCAGCGCCAGCGCCAGCAGCACGCGAATCACGCACACCTCACGCGTGGCGCACCACGGCCAGGGGGAAACGCTGCCCGGCGAGCCAGTCTTCGATGCACTGCAGGATCAGCGGACTGCGGTGGCGGTCGGCGGTGGCGCGCACCTCGTCGATCGTCATCCACACCGCGCGCACGATGCCCTCATCGAGCTTGCGCCCGACCTCCTCGCCGTCGACCCGGCCGCCATAGGCAAAGCGCAGGTAGGTGATGTCGCCCTGTGGCCGCGTCCATTGGTAGATGCCGACGAGATACTCGGGCACGAAATGCTGCGCAGCCTCCTCGAGCGCTTCGCGGGCGGTGGCTTCGAGCAGGGACTCGCCCTCCTCGATGTGCCCGGCAGGCTGGTTGAAGCACAGGCCCTCGGGCGTCTCCTCCTCGACCAGCAGGAAGCGGCCGTCGCGCTCGATCACGGCAGCGACGGTGACATTGGGTTTCCACGGGCGGTCTTTCAATTTCAGCTCCAGGCGCACGAAGCGCTGCATTCTAGCGCGCACAGGTCTGCGCTCCCAGCCGACCGCGCCAGGCGATGCACGAGCCGGCTCACGTCGGGCCCATCGGACGGCCGCCTTTGCGCTAGAATCCACGGGCTATGCCCCGGCAATCCAAGCCGGGACATTCCTCATACTCATTCAGCGAACACTCATTCAGGCGGAGATTTTGATCATGTCCATGGCTGACCGCGACGGCTTCATCTGGCAGGACGGCAAGCTCGTCCCGTGGCGCGAGGCGACCACGCACGTCCTCACCCACTCGCTGCATTACGGCCTGGCCGTCTTCGAGGGCGTCCGCGCCTACAACACCGTCAGCGGCACCGCGATCTTCCGCCTCGCCGAGCACACCCAGCGCCTGATCAACTCCGGCAAGATCTACATGATGGACATCCCGTACTCCAAGGATGAACTCATGGAGGCGCAGAAGGAGGTCGTGCGCGCGAACAAGCTCGAGTCCTGCTACCTGCGCCCGATCGCCTTCTACGGCTCGGAAAAGATGGGCATCTCCACGATCGGCGCCACCGTGCACGTGGCCATCGCCGCATGGCCGTGGGGCGCCTATCTGGGCGAGGAAGGCCTCGAGAAGGGCATCCGCGTCAAGACCTCGTCCTACACCCGCCACCACGTCAATTCGACGATGCCGCGCGCCAAGCTGTCCGCGACCTACCCCAACTCGATCCTCGCCAACCTCGAAGTCACCCGCATGGGCTACGACGAGGCGCTGCTGCTCGACAACCAGGGCTTCGTCGCCGAAGGTGCGGGCGAGAACCTGTTCATCGTCAAGGACGGCCGCATCTACGAACCCGAGATCGCCTCGGCGCTGACCGGCATCACCCGCGACTCGGTGCACGCCATCGCGCGCGAGCTCGGCTACGAGGTCGGCACCAAGCGCCTGACGCGCGACGACATCTATCTCGCCGACGAGGCCTTCTTCACCGGCACCGCCGCCGAAGTCACTCCGATCCGCGAACTCGACGACCGCAAGATCGGCGAAGGCAAGCGCGGCCCGGTCACCGAGAAGATCCAGACCCGCTTCTTCGATGTGGTCAATGGCCGTGCGCCGGAATACGCGCACTGGCTCGCCCACGTCTGATTTCCACGCTCCGAGGATTGCGACATGGTTGAAACCACCGACAAGCCCCACGCCATCATCGTCTCGGCCAAGGATCTGCCGCTGCACTGCCCGCCGCCGGGCGCGCCGCTGTGGGCGCGTCACCCGCGCGTGTTCCTGGACGTGCTGAAGACCGGCGAGGCGCTGTGCCCCTACTGCAGCGCGCACTACGTGTTCACCGGCGAGCGTCCCAAGGGGCATCACTGAACCCTGCGGCGTTCCCGCAGTCTCGCGTACACGGGGGCTTCGGCCCCCGTCGCTTTTTTTTGACGGCTACGCACGCGCTTTGTGCGGCGGCTGCACCCGCGTTTGCCACAACCGATAAACCCATCGAGCCATCCCGTGAGCAAAGCCAACTTCACCACCGCACTGGAAGCCGAGGCCGCCTTCTACCAGGCGCTCGCCCAAGGCAATGTCGACGCCCTGATGACCGTCTGGTCCGAGGAGGAGGAAGTCGTGTGTGTCCATCCAGGCGGCCCGCGCATCGTCGGCCTCGCCGCCGTGCGCGAGACCTGGCGGCAGATCCTGTCCAGCGGCAACGCGCTCAAGATCGACGTCAGCCAGACGGTAATCAGCGCCAGCGCCATGATGGCCATGCACTGCGTGTTCGAGCGCGTGGGCGCCGAAGGCCAGCTGCAGCGCGGCCCGACGCTGGCCGCGACCAACGTCTATGTGCGCGGCCCCAACGGCTGGCGCATGGTGCTGCATCATGCCTCGCCGCTGCCCGAGCATGCGGATTTCGGCGACCTGTCGCCGCGCGTGGTGCATTGAACCGGCCGCCTGCCTACCGCGCGCCGTGGTGGCTGCCCGGCGGCCACCTGCAGACCCTCTTCCCGGTCGCCCACAAGGCGCCACTGCCCGCCTACCGCCGCGAGCGCTGGGATACGCCCGACGGCGACTTCATCGAGCTCGACTGGGTGGATCCGCCCGGCCCGGCGAGCGGGGACTCGGCACACCTTGCGCAAGCGCAAGCCGCAGTGCCGCACGCGGCCCCCGCGCCGATCTTGGTCCCGCTCTTCGTCTTATTCCACGGTCTCGAAGGCAGCAGCCGCTCGCACTACGCGCGCAGCCTGATGCAGGCAGCGCACGCGCGCGGCTGGCGCGGCGTGGTGCCGCACTTTCGCGGCTGCAGCGGCGCGCCCAACCGCCTGGCGCGCGCCTACCACTCCGGCGACAGCGACGAGATCGACTGGATCCTGCGCCGCCTGCAGCAGCTCGCGGGCGGGGCGCCGGTGTTCGCCGCCGGGGTCTCGCTCGGCGGCAATGCGCTGCTGAAATGGCTCGGGGAACGCGGCGCGGCCGCGCAGGCGGTCGTCGACGCCGCGGCGGCGATCTGCGCCCCGCTCGACCTCACGCTCTCGGGCCACGCGCTCGGCGAGGGCTTCAACCGCGTCTATACGCGCCACTTCCTCGCCACCCTGCGCACCAAGGCGCTGGCCAAGTGCGAACGCCATCCCGGCCGCTTCGACGCCGCGCGCATCGCCTGCGCGCGCTCCCTGGCCGAATTCGACGACGCCTACACCGCACCCGCGCACGGCTTTGCCGGGGTGGAGGACTACTGGCGGCGCGCATCGGCACGGCCGTGGCTGGGCGGCATCGAAGTGCCGACCCTGGTGCTCAACGCCGCCAACGACCCCTTCGTACCCGCCCGCGCGCTACCCGACGTACAGACGCTACCGCCCGCGGTGCTCTTCGACTGTCCGGACGAGGGCGGCCACGTCGGCTTTCTGGCCGGCGCCTGGCCGGGCAGCCAGGACTGGCTGGCAGCGCGCGTGCTGGCGCATTTCGACAGCGTGCGCTGAAGCCAGCGCGCAGAGCACCACCGCCGGGACTGCAACGCCGCCGGCGCAATGTGTCCCGACCCGGCACGGCACGATTGCGATCGGCTTATTGGCGATCGGGCGTGGCGCGATCAGTCGCCGTACGCCTCGGCCTCGGCAAGGCTCACGCCCTGCGCGTCCTTGGCCGACAGCAGCGGCGCGCCATCCAGTGGCCAGTCGATGCCGATCTGCGGGTCGTTCCACGCAATGCAGCGCTCGTGCACGGGGGCGTAGTAGTCGGTGGTCTTGTAGAGGAAGTCCGCCGATTCGCTCAGCACCAGGAAGCCGTGCGCGAAGCCGGGCGGCACCCACAACTGGCGATGATCGTCCTCGCTCAGCTCGACGCCGGCCCAGCGCCCGAAACGCGGCGAGCTGCGGCGCAGGTCCACCGCGACGTCGAACACCCGCCCGCGTACGACGCGCACCAGCTTGCCCTGCGGCTGCTGCAACTGGTAGTGCAGGCCGCGCAGCACGCCGCGCGCCGAGCGCGAGTGGTTGTCCTGCACGAAATCGACATCGAGCCCGGTCAGCTCGCGGAAGGTGCGCGCGTTCCAGCTCTCGAGGAAGAAGCCGCGCGCGTCGCCGAACACCTTGGGCTCGAGCAGCAGCACCTCGGGCAGTGCGGTAGGGGTCGCCTTCATCAGAACACCCGGTCTTCGAGCAGGCGCAGCAGGTACTGGCCATAGCCGCTCTTGGCCAGCGGCTGCGCCAGGGTGCGCAACTGCGCGGCGTCGATCCAGCCGGCGCGCCAGGCGATCTCCTCGGGGCAGGCGATCTTCAGGCCCTGCCGCTTCTCGATGGTCTGGATGAACATGCCGGCCTCGAGCAGGCTCTCGTGGGTGCCGGTATCGAGCCAGGCATGGCCGCGGCCCATGACCTGCACGTCGAGTGCGCCCTGTTCCAGGTACAGGCGGTTGAGGTCGGTGATCTCGAGCTCGCCGCGTGCGCTCGGCGCAAGACCCCGTGCGAACTCGACCACACGCTCGTCGTAGAAGTACAGCCCGGTCACCGCATAGCGGCTCTTGGGTTGGACGGGCTTTTCCTCCAGGCTCACCGCCCGCCCGTCGGCGTCGAACTCCACCACGCCGTAGCGCTCGGGGTCCTGCACCGGGTAGGCGAACACCGTTGCCCCCGCGGTGCGCGCCGCGGCCGAACGCAACTCGGTGGCGAGGTCGTGGCCGTAGAACAGGTTGTCGCCGAGCACCAGCGCCGAGGGCGCACCGGCGAGGAAGTCCTCGCCGATCACGAAGGCCTGCGCCAGGCCGTCGGGGCTGGGCTGCACCGCATACTGCAGGCGGATGCCCCAGCGGCTGCCGTCGCCGAGCAGCTGCGCGAAACGCGGCGTATCCTGCGGCGTCGAGATCACCAGGATGTCGCGGATGCCCGCCAGCATCAGCGTGGCGAGCGGGTAGTAGACCATCGGCTTGTCGTACACCGGCAGCAGTTGCTTGGAGACCGCCAGGGTCGCCGGATGCAGCCGGGTGCCGGAACCGCCGGCGAGGATGATGCCCTTGCGTCGAGTCATGACGATGAAGTGCTCCGGAAAAGGGAACCAGGCCCACAGGCCTGTGCGTGGACGGCATTGTATGCGCTCGCCGGCCTTGGGCCACCTGCGCGCCGACGCGGTCGGGATGATGCGGGAGCGATCACGCATCCGCGCCGCAACGGTGCACAGCGCTGCATGGCGACATAAAATCCCGGCTTCATCCCTTCGTCAGTCCGGGGCAAGATCCCGGCCCGCGCCGACTTTCACGCCCCGCCCTCAACCGGATACCCCATGCGCCACGCCCTCCCCGCCCCCGAAATCTTCAAGGCCTACGACATCCGCGGCATCGTCGACACCGTGCTCACCGCCGACGCCGTGCGCGCGATCGGCCATGCCCTCGGCAGCGAGGCGGTCGCGCGCGGCCAGACCGCGATCGCGGTCGGGCGCGACGGCCGCCTGTCCGGCCCGGCGCTCGCCGGTGCGCTCGCCGACGGCATCCGCGCCGCCGGCGTGGACGTCATCGACATCGGCTGCGTGCCCACCCCGCTCACCTACTTCGCCGCCTGGCAGCTTGGCTGCGACTCCTGCGTCTCGGTCACCGGCAGCCACAACCCGCCCGACTACAACGGCCTCAAGATGGTGCTCGGCGGCCAGACCCTCCACGGCGACATGATCCAGGGCCTGCGCCGCCGCATCGCCGAGGACGATCTCGCCCACGGCGCGGGCGCGGGCGCGCTGCGTACGGCGGATGTGCGCGCCGACTACATCGAGCGCATCGTCGGCGACGTGAAGCTGGCGCGGCCGATGAAGATCGTCGTCGACTGCGGCAACGGCGTCGCCGGCGGCGTCGCCCCCGAACTCTTCCGCCGCCTGGGCTGCGAGGTGCTCGAGCTGTTCTGCGAAGTTGACGGCAGCTTCCCCAACCACCACCCCGACCCGTCGAAACCCGAAAACCTGCAGGACGTGATCCGCGCGCTGCGCGACACCGACGCCGAACTCGGCCTCGCCTTCGACGGCGACGGCGACCGCCTCGGCGTGGTCACCAAGGACGGCGAGATCATCTACCCCGACCGCCAGCTCATGCTGTTCGCCGAGGACGTGCTCAGCCGCGTGCCGGGCGGCGAGATCATCTACGACGTCAAATGCACGCGGAACCTCGCGCCGTGGATCCGCGCGCGCGGCGGCAAGCCGACGATGTGGAACACCGGCCACGCGCTGGTCAAGGCCAGGCTCAAGGAGACCGGCGCCCCGCTCGCCGGCGAGATGAGCGGCCACATGTTCTTCAAGGAGCGCTGGTTCGGCTTCGACGACGGCCTGTATGCCGGCGCCCGCCTGCTCGAGATCCTGTCCGCCCGCGCCGACGCCAACGCCGCGCTGAAGGCGCTGCCCGACGCGGTGAGCACGCCGGAGCTCAACCTCAAGATGGCCGAAGGCGAGCCCTTCGAGCTGGTGCGCCGGCTGCGCGCGGCCGCGCTCGCGGCGCCGTCGTGCTTTCCGGATGCGCGCGAGGTGATCACGCTGGATGGCGTGCGGGTGGAATTCGCCGACGGCTTCGGCCTGGCGCGCGCGTCGAACACCACGCCGGTGGTGGTGCTGCGCTTCGAGGCCGACGACACGGCTGCGCTGGAAGCGATCCAGAGCGCGTTTCGGCGCGCCATCGACGACGTATGGCCGGGGCTGCAACTGCCCTTCTGACCGCCGCCGCGCACCGAATGCACGGCGGTGCGCAGTTTTGCACGGACGTGCGCCGGATGCCGGCGCCGGCGGGCAAGGCGCGTGCTACGGTCTCCGTCTGGAAGCGGTACAGACGGAGATCGACACGATGAGCACAGCGGTACGCAGCGAGCCCAACCTGGAACAGGCCGTCAAGGGGGTGAACATCCCATCCTGCCCGGCGGTGCTCGCACAGCTGATGGACGAACTGCGCCAACCCCAGGTCAGCGGCAAGCACATCGCCGCGCTGATCGGCAAGGACGTCGGGCTCGCCGCCATGGTGGTCAAGTCGGCCAACTCGCCGTTCTTCGGTTCGGGACGGCGAATTGCATCGGTCGATGAAGCGATCCGCCTGCTCGGGTTCGGCATGCTCACCAACCTCGTGCAGGAAGCGCTGCTGCGCAGTGCGATCGCCGAGCCGGGCGCCACCCTCGAGCGTTTCTGGGACAACTCGCGCTACACCGCCGCTGCGAGCGCACTGATCGCCCGCAAGACGGGATGCGCCCGCCCCGAGACCGCCTACACCTTCGGCCTCTTCCACGATTGCGGCATCCCGCTGCTGGTCGCGCGTTTCCCGAACTACAAGCAGATCCTCGGCACCGCCAACCAGGCCACCGAGCGCTGGTTCACCGACGTCGAGGACGACGCGCTCGCCACCAACCACGCCACCATCGGCTACATCCTCGCCCGCTCCTGGGGCCTGACCGAGGGCGTGTGCAAGGGCATCCTGTGCCACCACGACTACTCGGTCCTGGTAGAGGACTCGGCGCTGGAGCCGGAATCCCGCACGTTGATCGCGGTGAACGTCGTCGCCGAATACATCGCCGGCACCCATCTGCGCACGCGCCGCGACGCCGAGTGGGACAAGGGCCGCGAACCCGCCGCCCGATTCCTCGGCTACCCGGTGACCGAGCTCGAGGATCTGGCCGACGACATCATCTACAGCTTCGACCGCCAGACGAGCACGGAAGGGATCTGAGCACGCCCGGCCCGAGCAAGCCCCTCGCACGACGGCCGCCGCCAGGCGCGCTTCCACCCTGGGCAGCCGTGCGCGCGCAGCCCGGCCGCGTCACGCGGGATCGAGCTTCGCCACCGCCAGCAGCAGCCACTTCATCCCGGCCGGGCCGAAGTTGATCTGCACCTTGGCATCCCCGCCGCTGCCTTCGGCGGCCACGATCACCCCCTGGCCGAACTTCGCATGGCTCACCGCCTGCCCGATGCGCAGCCCGTTGGGCAGGGTCGCGTACGCCGGGCGTGGCGCGCGCGGCACCTGCGCCGACGACGACGGCTTGAAGTAGCCGCCGCCCATGCCACCCATCGCCCCGCCGGCGGCCGAGCGCGGGTTCGGCGGCGTCAGCCACTTGCTGAGTTCGGCCGGAACCTCCTCCAGGAAGCGCGAGCGCAGGTTGTAGCGCGTCTGCCCGTGCAGCATGCGGCTCTGCGCGAAGGAGAGGTACAGGCGCTCGCGCGCCCGCGTCACTGCCACGTACATCAGCCGGCGCTCCTCCTCCAGGCCGTCGGTCTCGAGGATGCTGTTCTCGTGCGGGAACAGCCCCTCCTCCAGCCCGGACAGGAACACCACGTTGAACTCCAGCCCCTTGGCCGAGTGCACCGTCATCAACTGCACCGCGTCCGCGCCCTGGTCGGCCTGATGGTCGCCGGCCTCGAGCGAGGCGTGCGACAGGAATTCGGCCAGCACGGCATGCGGCTGCGCTTGCTGCTCCGCAGCAGGCTGCGCCTCGGCGAGGAAGTTCGCCGCGGCGTTGATCAGTTCGTCCAGGTTCTCCAGGCGCTCGCGGCCTTCCTTGTCGGCCTTGTAGTGGGCGCGCAAACCACAGAGATCGAGCACGTGGTCGACCAGCTCGGGCAGCGCCAGGCTGGCAGTGTCGCGGCGCAGGTCCTCCACCAGGCGCACGAACTGCCCGAGCGCCGTGCCCGGCTTGCCGCTGAGGTGCGGCACGGTGGCATACAGGCTGGTGTTGTAGGTCCGCGCGGCGTCGGCCAGCACCTCGAGCGAGCGCGCACCGATGCCGCGGGTGGGGAAGTTCACCACGCGCGCGAACGAGGTGTCGTCGTCGGCGTTGGCGATCAGGCGCAGGTAGGCGAGCGCGTGCTTGATCTCCTGGCGCTCGAAGAAGCGCAGTCCGCCATACACGCGATAGGGGATGCCCGCCGAGAACAGCTGGTGCTCGAGCACCCGCGACTGCGCGTTGGAACGGTACAGCAGCGCGATCTCGCTGCGCAGCGCGCCATCGCGCACCAGGGACTGGATCTCGTCGACGATCCAGCGCGCCTCGTCCCCGTCCGAGAAGGCCTCGAACACGCGGATCGGCTCGCCCGCGCCCTGGTCGGTCCACAGGTTCTTGCCCAGCCGGTTGGTGTTGTGGCGGATGATCGCGTTGGCCGCGTCGAGGATGTTGCTGTGCGAGCGGTAGTTCTGCTCGAGCCGGATCACGTTGTGCACGCGGAACTCGCGCTCGAAGTCGCGCATGTTGCCGACCTCGGCGCCGCGGAAGCGATAGATGCTCTGGTCGTCGTCGCCGACACAGAACATCGCCGCGCCGCCCTCGCGCCCCTCGTCGGCGAAGAGCTTGAGCCAGCGGTACTGCAGGCGGTTGGTGTCCTGGAACTCGTCGACCAGGATGTGGCGGAAGCGGCGCTGGTAGTGGCGGCGCAGCGGTTCGTTGCGCTCGAGCAGCTCGTAGCTGCGCAGCAGCAACTCCGCAAAATCCACAACGGACTCGCGCTGGCACTGGGTCTCATACTCCTGATAAAGCTGAACGCGCTGGCGGGTGAAGTCGTCCCAGGCCTCGACCGCGTGCGGCCGGTTGCCGGCCTCCTTCTGGCCGTTGATGAAGTGCTGCAGCTCGCGCGGCGGGAATTTCTCGTCGTCGACGTTGAGCGTCTTCAGCAGGCGCTTGATGGCGGCGAGCTGGTCGCCCGAATCGAGGATCTGGAACAGTTGCGGCAGCCCGGCGTCGCGGTGGTGGGCGCGCAGCAGGCGGTTGGCGAGGCCGTGGAAGGTGCCGATCCACATGCCGCGGGGGCTCACCGGCAGCATGGCCGACAGGCGGGCGAGCATTTCCTTGGCGGCTTTGTTCGTGAATGTAACCGCCAGGATGCCAGCCGGATCGACCTGCCCGGACTGGATCAGCCAGGCGATGCGGGTGGTCAGCACCCGCGTCTTGCCCGAGCCGGCACCGGCCAGGATCAGCGCGTGCTGCGGCGGCAGGCTTACGGCCTGCAGTTGTTCGGTGTTGAGATTGGCGAGCAGCGTGGACATCGTGATTCCTTTGCGAACCCGAATTGTATCGGCACCGCCGCCCGCGACCGAGCCCGCATTCAGGCGCCACGGTGTTGCATTACAACAACAGCCTGCTTGCGGGCATCCATGGTTGCGCTAAATTGCAATTGTGCACTGCACCATAAAATCTCGAGAAAGAGGAACCTTGTCACGGCAAGCGAGGTCTGAGTTGTGCAGAATCAAGGAAAACAAGAGGGCGCGAACGATATATTGCGCCACAACATTGACGATGGCCCGGCCACCCAGAAAGCGGCCAGCCGCTGACGGCGCCGTACCCCGGCCCCGAATGGAGAACACATCATGAAAACGCCGAAACTGCTGCCCTGGTATGCCCGCAAGGCGGGCGTGTCCCTCGAACGTGCCGAAGCCCTGTGGCGCAAGGCTGTACGCGAAGCGACCCTGGAGACTGGCTGGGTCGGTAACGCCGAATACTGGGGATCGGCGATGGACCACTTCACCCGCCTGCTCAAGCAGGAACGTGCCACCCTGTGCGCGCCCCGCGTCGTGCCCTATGTGCGCGCCCAGAACCGCATGTGGCGCCTGCCGCTGCTGGCCATGGAAGACCTGTTCGCCGCGGCGCACGCGCGCTGGAACCACCGCCACGCCGGCAGCACCCACCGCGCGGCCTGACCCGCGCCGAGGGTGCCCGCGCGCGCACGACCGATTTGTCGTATCCCTCCCTCCTTGAACCTAAAAACCTCAGTTACCCCACCCGGTTTGCATGATGAATCAGCAAACGAAGGGGTGCCGGTGGTCCGATGGCCGCGATGGTGCGCTTGAGATG